>ERZ795045.174-NODE-174-length-85253-cov-5.537876_pt1 | contig 85253 bp, 71 predicted proteins | sample MGYA00375129_ERZ795045 | MGnify/ENA primary metagenome ERZ795045 (study PRJEB30174, sample SAMN05720166) | activated sludge metagenome | isolation source: anaerobic digester from wastewater treatment plant | place: Japan | collected 2015-05-15 ...
CGGCAGCCGGATTCCGGACCCTTTCGATCGAGGATCCGGTTTACGTCGGCGGCGATCCGATCACTGTTACGCTGGCCGTGGGCGGCGGAACGGGAACGATCACCGTAATGGAAACGCCGCCGGCTGGTTGGACGGTCAGCCAGATCTCCCACGGCGGCACGGAAAGCGGTGGAACGATTACCTGGAACCTGAGCGCGGCCGCCACCCTCACCTACGTGGTGACGCCTCCGGCGGGCGCTACGGGTAATGTCACGTTTGCGGGAACGGTTGGCGCTACTCCTGTGATGGGAGCGAACTCCCTGAGTTCGCCCAGCCCCCTCGGGATTTTTGACCATCATCTGGACATCGGCGCGGTGGGAGCGCCCGGCGACGCGGAATTTGCGGACAATGTGTATACCGTCACCGGCAGCGGCGCGGACATCTGGGACACCGCTGATCAATTCCATTTCTTGTACAAAAAGGTCAGCGGGGCTTTCAGCATGGAAGCGACGATTATTGCGTACAACGACACCGGTTCCAATGAATGGTCGAAAGCCGGGATCATGGTGCGGGACAACCTGACACCAGGATCTCCCCATTTTCACGTCATGATCCGGGGCAGCGACATGCAATACGACACGCAGTGGCGGCCTGTGCAGAATGGGTCCTCTTCCAACATGGGCTTGAAATCCGACACCACCGGCGATGTCCGTCTGGTGCGGGCCGGCAATACTTTTCAGGCGTATTACATGAACAGCGCTGGAAATTGGGTGCTCGATACGTCGCAGACGATTCCCATGACTGATCCCGTTTATGTGGGCTGCTCGGTGACTTCCCACGAAAATCCGAATTACGCCGTGGGAGAGTACATGAACGTCAAACTCACCTTGTTGCCCTTCCAGGTTTTCAAGTCCCAATCCAAACCGGAAGTCAACCAGGGTGAATCCGTCGATGTCGTCCTTACCGTGGAAGTCCGCGAGGGCGTCCAATCGAACATCACGGTCAAAGAAACCTACCCCAAGGCGGCCAACGTCAGTCAAATCACCGCCAGCGCGGGACAGGCTACCGATGACCAAAATGGCACGATCACCTGGACCCTGACCGGGGCCGCGGGAACCGTCACGTTGAAGTACACCGTCAACGTTCCGAGCAACTACGCGGATCCGTTTGTCACCATCAGCGGCACCTTTGATGATGGCAAAGGGTACACGGGCAGCACAGGCAGCACGGCCATTCCGGTTAAGACCGTCGATCTGGGCATTTTCCAAGGCCACCAGGATATCGGCAATCCGGGAGCGGCCGGAAATGTCAAGTTCGATGGAACCACCTGGCAGGTAGTCGGCAGCGGCCATGACATTTGGGACTCCGCCGATGATTTCCACTTCCTGTGGATGCGGGTCTCCGGGGATTTCACCTTCAGCATCGATGATCCGTACATTGGCGCGTTCGGCGCGAATCCCAGCTCCAACGATTGGCAAAAAATGGGGATCATGGTTCGTCAGAGCTTGACCGCCCCATCGGCTTATGTCATTGCCGGTCTCCGGAGTTCGGATCAGGCCCTGTTCCTGCAATGGCGGGATACCACGGGCGGCAGCGCGGCATGGGATGATAGTGTCACAACCGCGGCTGCGGATTGGAACCCGAACTACAATCCCGCGGCATCCGGAGTCAACAATCCCTCGTTGGATGTCGTGACTCTTGGCGGAACCATCAAGCTGGTCCGTGAAGGGAATATCTTCTCCTTGTGGTATGTGATCGGTGGAGAAGAATATTTCCAAAATGAGCATGAATTGGCCCTCACCGATCCTGTTTATCTTGGTGTGGCGGTGACATCCCATCAAACCGGCGCCACCTCACAGGGGCTCTTCAAGAATCCGCAATTCACAGGCACGGTGGTCGGCATCAAAGACTGGATGATTCATCCCTAGATGGATCGATCCGTACATTCACCGTGTCTGTAAAAGAGGGAAAGCCCGGAACATCCCGTTCCGGGCTTTTTTTTAGCACAGCCGGTATGAAGATGGTGGGCTGGATAAACCCAATCAAAATACACCAAATCCAGGATTATCCGGAAAGTGCGCACCTCATAAGGCCAAATTAATTTCGCTCCTTCCAGGATAAGGACGGACACTCCAATCCGCCTCTTCCTATACCCTCCCCCTGATCCTCTCCCAGGAGAGAGGGAATTTCGGGATTGGCTTTCATCGATCATCCCGGCGAGATGAGAACCGATGATCGGAATGACAATACGCACTTGCCGGATGAGCCCAAAGCCACTGACCATATCCTCTCATTTTGCCTCAACGGGGTGTTTTGACATCTCTTTCCCCTTTATGGATCTTACCCGGTGTGGCGTTTCTCATTATCATAAATTCCAAAATCCGCCCAAGAATTGGTCTTGGAGATAAAGCGAAAGGAGACATCATCCTGAAAGCGGTATGTGTGATTCCCAGCCGGTACGCCTCGGTGCGGTTGCCCGGAAAACCCCTAGTGGAAATTTGTGGCAAGCCGTTGATCCAATGGGTTTATGAGCAGGCCGTTAAGGCCACCCGGTTCGACCGGGTCATCGTGGCCACGGATGACACACGCATCCGGGAGGCGGTCGGAGCCTTCGGCGGCGAGGTGGTCATGTCCCCGCCCGAATTACCCACCGGTTCAGACCGGGTGGCGCGGGTGATGGAGGATCTGTCCTTGGATCATGACGTGATCATGAATCTCCAGGGCGATGAGCCGTTGATCGATCCCGCCGACCTGGACCGCTTGGTGGCATGTTTCGAAGAGACGCCCGGCATTCAAATGGCAAGCCTCATGGCTCCCCTGCGCGAGGAAGACGAGGTGTTGGACCCTAACCATGTCAAATGCGTGGTGGATCGGCACGGTTTCGCGCTGTATTTCTCGCGCCATCCGATTCCCTTCTGGCGGGGGCGCGAAAAAGCGGATTGGACCGGTCATCCGGCGGATTACTGGCTCCATTTGGGCGTGTACGCGTTCGCCCGGTCCACGCTGAAGCAATACGCCGGGTGGCCGCGGAGCCGACTGGAGATCTCGGAAAGCCTGGAGCAGCTGCGGGCCTTGGAACACGGCGTGCGGATCAAAATGCTCACCACCCCCCAGCCCTGGCCGGGAGTCAACACGCCGGAGGATGTCGAGCGGGTGCGCCAGGCGTTAGAAAAAATCCATGGATAAACCAGGATTCACTACGCAAACCCTAGGGCCGGATCAATCCCCGGCTTCCCGGGGCGAAGCGGTGAAGGCGGCGTTACTTTCCGCCCTGGTGTTGCCGGGCGCGGGGCAACTTTACAACCGCCAATGGATGAAAGGTTGTCTGGTGATCTTCTTGTTCCTAGCGGCTTCGTTGGGCGTTTTGATACCTCTGACCTTAGTCGTCGTGAATTATTATATGCACCTCGGCGCGGGCAACGTGGAAGCAGCGGAGCAATCCCTCAGCGTGCTGAGCAGCCAATGGATCCAATTGGCGTTCCTGGTCCTGGCCAGCGGGGTGATTTATGTGTATTCCATCGTGGATGCCTACCGGCAGAACCGGATATCGAAACCATCAGGAGATTAACCATGTCCCAAGTGAAAAAAGTCGTGCTGGCCTACTCCGGCGGATTGGATACGTCGGTCATTATTCCCTGGTTGATTGAGAACTATCACTGCGAGGTCATTGCTTTTGCGGCGGACATCGGGCAAGGTGAAGAACTCGCCCCCTTGAAAGAGAAAGCCATCCGGTCGGGGGCGTCCAAGATTTACATCGAGGATCTGCGGGACGAATTCGTACGGGATTTCTGTTTCCCCATGCTCCAGGCGGGGGCGATCTACGAACGCCGCTACCTGCTGGGCACTTCCATCGCCCGCCCGCTGATCGCCAAGGCCCAGGTGGAGGCCGCCCGCAAGGAAGGGGCCGACGCCGTGTCTCACGGGGCGACCGGCAAGGGCAACGACCAGGTGCGGTTCGAACTGACCTACCAGGCGCTGGCCCCCGACCTGAAAGTGATCGCCCCTTGGCGGGAATGGGACATCCGCTCGCGCGAGGACGCCGTCGCATACGCGAAAAAACACAACATCCCCGTGCCGGTCACAGCCAAGAAACCGTATTCCATGGACCGCAACCTGTGGCACCTCTCCTTCGAGGGCGGCATCCTGGAAGATCCCAACAGCGAACCGCCTCAGGATATGTTCATTCTGACCACCAATCCCGAGGACGCGCCGGATGAGCCGGAATACGTTGAGATCGAGTTCGAAGGCGGAATTCCCGTGGCCGTCAACGGGGAGAAACTCGGCCCGGCGGCGCTGCTGGCCAAGCTGAACCAGCTGGCCGGCAAGCACGGCGTGGGGCGCGTAGACCTGGTGGAGAACCGGCTGGTGGGGATGAAGTCGCGCGGCGTTTATGAAACCCCCGGAGGCACGCTGTTGGTCAACGCTCATCGTGAACTATTGTCGCTGACCTGCGACCGCGACACGTTGCATTACCGCTTCCTGCTGGCCGAACGGTACGCCGAGTTGGTGTACTACGGCCAGTGGTTCACTTCGCTGCGGCGTTCGCTGGACGCGTTTTTCCAAGAAACCGAGAAATACGTGACCGGCACTGTCCGCTTGAAGCTGTACAAGGGGAACTGCACGGTGGCCGGGCGCAAATCGCCGAATTCGCTATACGCCGAAGCCTACGCCACCTTCGGCCGCGACGAGGTCTACAACCAGCACGACGCCGAAGGTTTCATCCGCCTCTTCGGCCTGCCCAACAAAATCGAGAGCATGCTGCGGAAGAAGAAATAAATTCCGTGATGGAATTATCAGATTATCCGATATTAAAAACCGGGATATGGATATGAAGCCGGGGCACGTGGCCACGTGCCCCGGCCATTATTCTGGTGCTGCGTATCTTATTGGATCACCCGCTGCGTTGCATCGCTACTTCACTTTGTAAATCACCATCATCCCGTCGCCCTTTTCATCAGAGCAAATGACCGTCAACGCGTCGTAATCCGGATTGTCTTTGAAATAATCCAGAAAGTCCTGCATCGCGTTCTTGGATTGAATGACATTGTCCGCCACGATCACCGCGCCGGTCTTTAGTTTCGCTTCCACCGCCTTGAAATACTTCAAGTAGTCCTGTTTCCGGGCGTCGATAAATAGGAAATCGTATTCACCTTCCAACTCGGGGAGGACCTTCAGCGCGTCGCCTTCGACCACTTTCACCGTTTTCTCCAGGCCCATATTCTGGATATGTTCCTGGGCAATTTTGACCATCCGGGGATCGATATCGATAGTGGTCAATTCCCCGCCGGTGCGCTCGAAAGCCACGCCCATCACGATCGCGCCGTAGCCGGTGGCCGTTCCCACCTCGATGCCCCGCCGGCATCGCGCCGCCTGGACCAGGATGCGCAGCATCATGGCGTCGCCCGGAGTTGTGTTGAGTCCAATTCGTTTAAAGTCACGGATATAGGCTTCCCGGAACTTCACGATTTCCTCCGGAGATTGCAGATCCTGGATTGATCCGGTTTCCGCCGCTCCCGCCGGTTCCGCCATGCCGAATCCCAACAGGCCGATCAGTAACAATCCCATACCGATAAAACGTTTCATGCCGCTTCTCCTCCTCGTCAATCCCATTTTGGTTCCATAAAGTGAACCAATTTATACGCATCCCGCTTCTAACGCAATACACCGGCCTTCCACCGTGCGATTCTTTCCGCCAGATTCGTTGGCGGTTCCCCCCGCCATCCATTCGTGGAATAATGCGGAACCCATGAATTCCATTGAATGGGATATCGGATCAAAGGAGTCGTTTAAATGCGGCGTTGTGGATTGACTGGAGTCCTCATGACATTACTCGGCGGATTTGTCTTCGCGCAAACTCCCGAGACCACCACTTTTCAAACGGCGGATTTTTGGAAACCGGAATTGGATCTGCGTTCGGACGTGGCCATCGTTTATGGCGTGAACCGGTCTTTCCCCGAGCGGGTGAAGAGCTGGCGGGAGCGGGGCTATGGCATTCACATGATGACCGGCGTGGCTTGGGGAGGATACCAGGACTACCTGGAGGGAAGATTCGACGGCAAAAACCACATGGACGAAGGCCAAGTGCAACGGGACGGAACCATGATCATGCACGGTCCCGGTGTGCCTTATATGGTCCCCACACCCGGCTTCATTGAATACCTGAAATCCCTGGTCAAGCAGGCCATCGACGAGGGAGTCACGGCCATCCACCTGGAGGAGCCGGAATTCTGGAACCGGGGCGGTTACAGCGAAGGCTTCAAGCGCGAATGGCAGGCCTATTATAACGAGCCCTGGCAGGCGCAGCACGAATCCCCGGAAGCTACCTACCGCTCGGCCCGGTTGAAATACCACCTTTATTTCCGGGCGCTGAAGGAGATCTTTCTCTTCGCCAAGGAGTACAGCGAAAAAGCGGGCCGGCCGGTCCGGTGTTATGTCCCCACGCACACGCTGATCAATTATTCGGCCTGGGGCATCGTCAGCCCCGAAGCGAGCCTGGCCGGTCTGCCGGGCATGGACGGCTACATTGCCCAAGTCTGGACGGGCACGGCGCGCTCGCCGGTTTTTTATGAAGGCGTGGAAAAAGAACGCACCTTCGAGAACGCCTTTCTGGAATACGGCTCGATGGTGGCCATGACCCAGCCCACCGGCCGCCGCGTTTTCTTCCTGACCGATCCCGTCGAGGACAATCCCGACCACACCTGGGAGGATTACAAAACCAACTACGAGGCCACTTTCGCCGCGCAGTTACTGTATCCCTCCATCGCGCATTACGAAGTCATGCCCTGGCCGAGCCGCATCTTCACCGGCCGTTATCAAAAGGAAGGCGTCCAGGAACGCGTGGGCATCCCCGAAGCTTACGCCACCGAAATCCTGGTACTGATCAACGCGCTCAACCAGATGCAACCGGGTGATGACACGATTCCGGGCACGCAGGGCGCCGGCGTTCTCCTCTCGGATACCATGATGTTCCAACGCTTCCCCACACACGCGGGATACGAAGATCCCCGGTTGTCCAATTTCTACGGCATGGCCCTGCCCCTTCTAAAACACGGCATCCCGGTCCGGTTGGTGCAAATGGAGAACCTGATGCATCCCGGCACGCTCGACGGCGTCCGCGTGCTGCTGATGAGCTACGCGAACATGAAACCCCTGCGGCCCGAGTATCACCAGGCACTGGCGGAGTGGACACGCGGCGGCGGGGTATTGATTTACCTCGGCCGTAATGAAGATCCCTTTCAGACGATCCGCGAATGGTGGAACGACCAGGGCCAAAACCAAAAAACGCCGTTCGATCACCTGTTTTACGAGACGCTGAAGTTGGACCCCACCTCGTCCCGGATGGAATGGCCGGTGGGCAACGGCCGGTTGGTTTGGATTCCCCAGGATCCCAAGGAACTGGTTCTAAACGCGGGCGGGGCACGGCGGCTGATCGGCCAGATTAAGCACGCAGGCATTGAACTGATCGAAAAGAACTGGCTGCATCTGCGGCGGGGCCCCTACGACATCGCGGCGGTACTGGAGGAAAGCGTGTCCACCGAACCGTACCGGATCGCGGGCCCGGTGATCGATCTCTTTGATCCTGCCCTGCCGGTGCTCGAGGACAAAGCAATCCGGCCGGGTGAACGGGCTTTTCTTTACAACCTCAACCACACCGCCGAGAGGCCGCCTTGTGTCCTGGCGGCCGCGTCCCGGGCCTATGAGGAAGTCCGGACAGAACAATCCTACGCGTGCGTGATGAAAGGCCCGGCGGCCACCCAGGGAATCGCGCGGATTTTGTTGCCAGCAGAACCGAACCACGTGGAGGGGCAAGATCCCAGCGGTCAGAAAATCGACCTTCACCCCCAATGGGACACGAAAACCAAAACTCTACTGGTGAAATATCCCAATCATCCGGACGGTGTGAGGCTGGTGGTGGAATATTGATCATTACAATTCAAACGACATCGAGACTTGATGGCAACTGTCTCAAATCAGAATGAAATCATATTCTTAAGTTTGGCCGCTATTTCCTCTTCCTTGCTTCCCCTGAGTAACACGTGCTTAATCCGCGCGGTTTCCCCGGAAAGAATCTCGATCCGGCTTTTGGGAATCGCGAAGGTTTTCGACAGCAGGTGAATCAGTTCCGCGTTGGCGCGGCCTCCGGCGGGCGGGGCGTGGAGGGTGATTTTCAGCGCGCCATCCACCACTCCCCCAATTTGGGAGCGGGCGGCTTTGGGAGTAACCCGGACAATCAGCACCACTCCCGCTTCATGTGTCCGCCAGAATATTGGATTCATACAGATTGGCCACCAGGCCGTCTTTGTCGTGCACCAGCTTGGGCAGCGCTTGCTGCACCCGCTTGCGGATGTCCGCCACGCTGGATAGATCCAGCAACTCGGCGCCGAATTCCCGCAGCTGAACCATCACCACCGAACGGACCACCTGCTTGATAAGGGGAATAGCGTGAGGCGCCATGGAGAGGCTTTCGATCCCCAAGGCCAATAAGACCAGCGCGCAAACCGGGTCGCTGGCCATCTCGCCGCAGACATCCACGGGCAGGCCGAACTCCCGGCCCGTATTCACAATGCTCACGATCATCCGCAAAACGGCGGGATGCAACGGCTGATACAGATACGCGATATTTTCATTGCCGCGATCCACGGCCAGCGTGTATTGGATCAGATCGTTGGTGCCGATGCTGAAAAAATCCACCAGGGGAGCCAAATCCCGCGCGATGATCACCGCCGACGGCACTTCGATCATGGCTCCCACGCGGATGTTCTCGTCAAACGGGATCCCTTGCCGCCGGAAGTCCGCCTTGATCGAATCCAACAGCTGGCCCGCTTGCACCAACTCGGAACGGCTGGAGATCAGGGGATACATGATCATCAGGTTTTTCCACACGCTGGCGCGCAGAATCGCCTGCAGTTGCGTGCGGAAGATGGGCTGGTTGGCCAGGGAAAACCGGATAGCCCGGCAGCCTAGAAAAGGATTCATTTCGTGCGGCGTGTCCAACGAGTGGGCGAATTTATCTCCCCCGATGTCCAGCGTGCGGATCACCACCGGCTTGGGCGCCAGCTTGGCGGCCACCTCGCTGTAATGGCGGTACTGTTCTTCTTCCGTGGGAACTGAGTACGTATTGAGGAATAGATATTCGGTGCGGTACAAGCCCACCCCGTTGGCACGGTACTTGACGATGGATTCTACCTCGGTGGCGAACTCGATATTCGCGGCCAGATCGATGCGGTAGCCGTCCAAGGTAATTGGCTCCAATTCGGCCAACTGGATCAAGCGCGACTGCCGGAGTTGATATTGGTTCTGGCGGTCCCGGTACTCCTTGATATCTTCGGGAGGAGGATTGAGGATTACGTAGCCGGTATCGCCATCGATAATGATCGGATCGTTATCCTGCGCGAAGCGGGAGATGCCGGGAACGCCGATCACCGCCGGGATTTCCAGCGCCCGGGCGAGAATGGCGGTGTGCGAGGTCTTGCCTCCCGCTTCAGTGACGAATCCCAGCACCATTTCCCGGTGCATGGAGGCGGTATCGGACGGCGAAAGGTCGCGGGCCACAATCACCGCTTCTTCGTCGAGGTCCTCCAGGGTTTGCGTATGCACGCCCCGCAGCATGTCCATGATGCGCCGGCAGATATCTTCCACGTCCGAAATGCGCTCGCGGAACAAATCGGGCAGCCCGGCATACCGCTTGCGGGCCTCCCGGACTACGCTGGCTAAAGCGTATTCCGCCCCATACCGTTCCTCGCGGATCAGCTGGATGGCGCGGTCATAAATCATCTTGTCCTCAAGCAGCATGAGATGCATGGTGAGGACTTCGGTCAGCGCCTTGTCTTCCCCCCGCTGCCCTACCCGTTTCCCCAACTCCATCAGTTTGATCCGGGTCTGGGCCACGGCGTCTTGAAACCGTTGCACTTCGGATTGCACATTCTGCGGAATGACCACCGATTCCCCCACATCCAGCGTAGAAACATGGAACAGGCGCACATGGCCGATGGCCACGCCCGGAGAGACCCCCAATCCCCGGAACTTAATCCTCTCCGAATTTCTCTTCCACAAGTTTCTTGATGGCATGAATGGCCTTCTCCGCATCCGGACCTTCCGCGCGCACCGTGATCCGGCTGCCCTGTTCCGCCGCCAAGGTTAACACTCCCATAATGCTTTTGGCGTCCGCTTCCAAACCGTCTTTCTCAAGATAGACATCGCAAGTGAGACGGGAGACCGACTGAACCAGGAGCATCGCCGGCCGGGCGTGCAATCCCAATTCGTTCTGGATGATGAAAGTGGCCTGGTGCCGCATGAATTCGCTCATATCGTAGCACGCCCCTCACGCTTGCGCATGGCTTCGATCAGTTTCTCGTCAAACTCCCTCGCCATCTGGACGCCGGCCACTTTCAATTTCTGATCCAAGGCCGCGATTTCCACAATGGTGCTGATGTTCCGGCCCGGCTTGACGGGGATGGTGTAACACGGCAAGTCGATGCCCAGGATCTTGGTGGTTTGGCACTCGAATCCCAGCCGTTCGTATTCCTTGAGCACATCCCATTCCTCCAGGTGCACCATCATATCCAACTGCTTGGAAATCCGCACCGCCCGCGGCCCGTACATGCGGCTGATGTCGATGATGCCGATACCCCGGATTTCCATATGATAGGGGATCGGAGAACGGCCCGTGCCGAACAGTTTGGAGAGCTGGCCGCCGCGGATCAGGATCAAATCATCCGCCACGAAGGCATGCCCCCGGTTGATCAGTTCCAACGCGCACTCGCTTTTCCCGATGGAACTGGGCCCGGTGATCAACACGCCCAGGTTGAACACATCCATCAACACCCCCCGTTTCACCACGTAGGGGCTCAGCTCCACCTCCAGGTGGTCCCACAACCGCTTGGTGAAGCGCGTAGTGTGGTGAGTGGAGCGGAACACCGTGACCTGATACCGCTCGGCCAATTCGATCACTTCGTCAAAGATCGGCAGGTTGTTGGTGATCACCACGCACGGCGGGGGAGAAGAGAAAATCCGTTCGAGATTTTGACGGGTCGCCGGATCTTGTCGGTGGATCTCCAGATACGCGATTTCGCCCGAACCCAGGATTTGAATGCGGTCCCGCTGCCATTTCTCGAAAAAACCCGCCATCTCCAAAGCCGGCCGGTTCAATTCCGACCGGATGATGGGCCGGGTCAATCCGCCCCGGCCGGCCATCACCTGCAAATCCAAGTCTTCCCATTCAATCAGCCGCTTGACAGGCAAGGGATCCGGCATCAAAACGCGTTCCTCAGTCATTGCGCACCTGTCGGAGTTTGAGTTTCGTTGAGTTGGCACAAGACCGCATACACCTCGTCGGCGTCCTTGGCCTTCAACAGGGCTTCCCGGGCAGCGGCCCGGCTCAACAACCGGGTCAGGATGGCCATTACCTTCAGATGCTGGCCGGGAGCGGTCCGGGGAGCCAGAATCAAAAAGAAGATATAGACCGGCTCCATGTCCAGGGCGTCAAAGTTAATTCCCTGCGGCGCTGTGCCGCAGGCGACGTAGATTTCCTTCACTTCCGCGCACTTGGCATGCGGCAACGCCACCCCATGCCCGATCCCGGTGCTGCCCACTTCTTCCCGTTCCAGAAGGGCGTCCAGAATAGCGTCACGATGCGGCAATTTCTTCACGGCCACCAAGAGATCCACCAACTCGGCGATGACCTCTTTTTTAGTTTTGGCCTGCAAGGAAACCTTGATGCAGCGGGGTGAAATCAAATCCAGCAAGTTCATAGCACACGTTTCCATTTTCTAAGATTCAGGTTCCCTGGGACACTCATGATTTCTAAAAAAGCGCCTTTCCCCGAAACCAGGCCGCGTTACCGGTGGTTATGTTTCCACCTCCGGTTCGATCAGGCCGTAATGGCCGTCATTGCGGCGGTAAATCACGTTCACATTCAGTGTATTCGCGTTTCGAAAGACCAAGAAATTCTGGCCGATCAGGTCCATTTGCATCACCGCCTCGTCGACCGACATGGGTTTGAAAGCCATCCGTTTGGTGTGGATCACCTGGGGAGAAGGTTTCATCTCCTCGATGTCTTCCCGTTCCAACACCGAGATATTCAGATTCAGGTCCTTGTCCGGCCGCGGTTTACGCTGGTGGCTGTGCACCAGGCGTTCCTTGTATTTCTTCAATTGCGCGTTCAGCTTGTCCACCACCAGGTCGATGGACGCGTACAGATCGGATGACCGCTCTTCTCCGTGGATGGTGAACCGGTTGGCGTTGATCGTTACCTCCGCGACTTGCATGAACTTCTGCGTATACAGGACCACGTGGACGTCGATCACGTACGGAAAATATTTCTTCAATTTCTTTAATTTGGTCTCCACGTACTCCCGGATGGCCTCGGTGATTTCGATATGTCGTCCATCTATGGTCAGCTGCACGGCTTCGACCTCCTGTGTTGTCTTTTTCTTTACCCAAGGGCTTCTCTCGGACACGGATCACTCCACCGTGGGGGAAAAATCCTCCCCCGGCCAAACGGGGATTCCACTGCACCAGAATCCGCGCAACCATTATAGCCATCCGTGGGATGGAACCAGAGACCAGGACAGGAAGTCTCGCAGTGGATTCTTCTTTAGATCGACTTTTTTTCGATTGCGTTTCTCCCGCCCATTCCCTCTGGATCATTCACCGGCCTCTCCCGCGACTCCCCGGTGCGAAAATCCCTTCCCCCCAAAGTGAATCATACCTTTCCCCGGTCTTCGCTTCCCATTGTAATATAAATAAGATCAAATCGAACCTGGCTTGATTCATCCTGAACAAAGAGAATCAGAGACTCGCGCCATCTCGACATTCCATGGGGAAATCCATGTTCCAGCGTTTGCGGTTCCATTTTCCTTATTTAGCCTTTCTGGTTCTCCCCATTCTGTTTTACCATGCGCGAATCCTCTTCCAGGGGGAAATCCTGTGCGGAGGCGATCTGATCAATCAGTTTGTCCCCTGGCGGGAATTCGCCCTCGGCGAACTGCGGGAAGGCCGCTTCCCCGGCTGGAATCCGTATGTGTTCTGCGGAGCTCCCTTCGCTGCCAATATCCAAACCGCCTTGTTTTACCCTTGGAACCTGATCCACCTTTTTTGTTCAGTCGAGCGCGCTTTTTCATTATCTTTGGTTTTTCATCATCTCCTTTCGTTGTTCACGATGTATCTTTTTTTGAACAATCTCTGGAAAAGCCCTCCGGGCGCGGTGGTGGGCGCTTTGATCTACGGCTGGTCAGGGTTCTTCATCACGCACAGCCATGACGGGCATCTAATCCACATCCAGGCCTACGCCTGGTTGCCCCTCGCCTTGTATTTTCAAACGGCTTGGCGGGAGGGGATCCGGTTCCGCTCTCTTATTTTCTTCGCCCTCTGCCTGGCTGCCCAATTCTACGCCGGGCATATTCAAATCCCTTTCTATATGTTTTATCTTCTTCTGCTCCGGAGTGTCTGGTGGGGATGGAACGATGCCCGGGACGCGCGCCGCCTCCGACTATTCTTCCCTTACCCTGCATGGACGGTGGCCGGTCTGGCTATGGCCGCCGCCCTGTCGGCGTTGGTACTGCTCCCCTTATTGGAACTGTCCGGCCGCACTGCCAGCCGTGCGGGAGGAGCGGATTACGAATTCGCGACCCAGGATTCCCTGCCTCCGGCCCATCTCATCACCTTGGCCGCGCCCTTTTTCTACGGCGACCCTACCCGCCCAGACCGTGAGAGCCGGTTTTGGGAAACGCGCACCGGGTTTCATGAAATTTGCGGCTATGCGGGAATCCTACCCCTATTGCTCCTGTTGTTAGGATTTCTGCCGGGTCCGCCCTCAACAGCGGAGACAAATGAGCGCTTCCTGCGCCGGGAGTTTTATTTTTTTGCCGCGGTAGCCGTGGGGGCCATATGTTTCGCGATGGGCCGTTACAATCCGCTGTATGCCCTTTTGTATTACGGCCTGCCGGGTTGGAACTATTTCCGCGTGCCGGGCCGCCTCTTGCTGCTGTTCCTCCTGGGCGTCTCTACCGGCGCGGCGCGGGGTCTAGCAGCGGTATGCACAGTGAATTGGAAACAAGCCGCCATGGCTTGGCCTTTGAAAGCCGGCGCGGTGGGCTCGGTTCTTTTCGTCATCGCCACTTTGATCATCGCCGGTTCCCGTCCCGCCTTGCTCGCTTGGCTGCGGGAATTCGAAATCGACCGCACGGTGATGGAATACAACCTTTGGACTACCCGCCGTGTGGACATCAGTTTGCGCCTGCCGGAAATCCTCTTCGAAATCCGCTATGCCTGGATGCTTTCTTCGTTACTCATCGCCTGCGGATGGCTGGCCGCCGGATGGCTCAGCTTGTACATAGCCCGTACGATCAAGCCATCCTGGAGGTGGGCAGTGCCTACCGCGGTGGTCTTGTTGGACCTGCTGTTTTTCTCCTGGCGTTTTATCAACACCATTCCAGCCCGGGAATGGCGGGAAACCTACTTTCCCCAAACCTCCTTGGTCAGGTTCCTCCAAGAAAACGCCAAAGGGTTCCGCGTGCTGGAATTGGACGACGCCATCGGCTCCCCGGGTCTCGATTCCCATCCCGAACTGCGACCCAACCGCCTCATGGCGTATGGCATCGAATCCGCCCGTGGCTATGATCCCATCATCCTCGATTCCTACACCCGTCTAGTCAACCGGATGTATGGCTACGATCCGGCAACCCCCCAAGGCGGATTGCTTTTCTTCCCCACTCCCCCGCCGGCGGAATACCTGGCCGGACTGAACGTCCGGTACCTCATCACCACTCAGGAGTTGAAAAAACCATTCCAACTGGCTTGGCGGGAGGATCAATCTCCGGTGAAGATTTACGAATATCCTCCTGTCCGACCCCGTGTATTTCTCGAGAATCCCTCCAACGGAGACTCGGTGCGCGTATTGGAATCCCAGGCCGGTGAGATCACGTTGGAAGCCCACCTCTCCGCCGATAATCGGATCATTGTCTCTCAAAACATGTACCCGGGGTGGACCGTATCCGGCTTATCCGGTCACGACCCGCTGGAAACTTATTGGGACACGTTTTCCGCCGTATCTCTGCCTCCCGGCCGGCATACCATCACGCTGACTTTCCATGCCTTCCATTGGTTGCCCCCCAGCCGCTTCAGTTTGGGATTCCTGATCTCTTTTCTGGCCTTGGCCGCCGGAACCGGGGGAGTAATGTTCGAAAAATTGAAAAAATAGCCTCCTCCCAAAAACAACGACTCATCCAGCAAATTCGCACCTGTTTCAGGCTACTGATTCGTCTCTCTTCGAAAGGATCGATGATGAACCACTCCCAAAATCCACTTGGGAGAGGGCAAGGGTATTTTGGAAGAAGTAACCGGGGAGTGTGTCTTCATCCTGGTGTGATTGAAAGCGATTTTACTTCATTCGAGACGGAATTCCCGGATGATCCAAAATAATCCATGGTTTGCCCTTCTCCCCAAGGGAAAAACGAACTCGGGTTAGCCTGAATCCCTCACGATTTTCATCCCTTCCATTTCAGTTTTCTGCCTCCTCATCCGACACTTATATCATGGTGTGGCCTGTTGATTTGTGATATGCCTGGAATTGTGAGTATAAGGGAGACGGCGGGGGTGAGTGAGATATCCAATCCCCATCTTCGTGAAATACAAACTTTGGCTGGACAGGACGTTGAAATCGCCCGGCTGCTCCAGTATGCCATCCTCGGATCGATGAGCCAGGGGATCGGCCATGAATTGGTTAACTGCTTAAAAGGAATCGAAGGGTATATCAAACTGGCCTTGAAATCCACGCTTTTGCCTCCCAAAACCAAATTGTTCCTAGAACGGAGCTTGGAGTGCTGCGAAGTAGGTCAACGATTCAACGCGGTTTCCTTGAATCTGTTAGGAGACGAACCGGGTCACGATTCCCCGACAGACCCCTTGGAACAAATTCTGATTGACGTGGCGCGTTTCTGCGACGGCGTGTTCGGCCCTTATTGTTCGGTCCAGTTCCTCATTTCCGGTTCGTTGCCGGAAACCACGATTCCGGCGAATCCGCTCAAACAAATTTTGTTCAATCTGTGTGCCGCTGCCCGGGAAGCAATCAGGGGACAAGGACAAATCATTCTCTCCGTGTTTGAATCTTCCAGCAAATCAACAACCGATTCCTCGACATGTATCGTGCAAATCCAAGCGCGTCCGGCGCGGGGCCCGCGCCGGCCCAGCCGCACGGATTCTCAATCCTTCCCGGAACCTGGTTTCGTTATCCCTTTCTCCTGGTTCAGTTCGCTTTGCCGGTTCTTGGCAGAAATCCAAGCCCGCCGGTATGGCATGGAACTGGTCTGCCATTTAGACAAGCCGGAAGGAATTTGCTTTTCCCTCAAAATGCCAGTCCTTACCCGCGTTCCATCCTCGGATTATACCAATAGCCAGCCATCCGCCGTTTCCAAACCGCTGCGTTTGATCCTTCTCGAAGACCAGGAGCTGATCGCGGATTTTCTGAAAACGCTTTTAGAAACCAAGGGCCACCAAGTGAAAGTATTCCACCATGGGGGAGAGTTGGCAGATGCCTTGCGCACTACACTGGATCCCGCCACCGTCGATGTTTTTCTTTTGGATGTCTGCGTCCCAGGCTGCTCGGGCCTGGAAATAGGGTTGCTGACCCGGGAACTCACGCCCCATTCCCGTCTAGTTTTTTATAGCGCGATCCATGGGGAGACCGATGTCCAGGAAGTCTTTGTGCTGGATGAAAGAACCAAATTTTTGAAAAAACCTTTTAAAATCAACGATCTGTTACTGGTCATTGATCAAGTCATGAACGCGAGGATTGGATTGTGAAACTGGTTTCCATGGATTACTTGGAGATAAAAAACCTTCTCTTCTCGGGAGAAGGTCAACAAATTTTTCTCATTATCCAAAGAGACGCTGACGCCAGCAACAGTCAGTTGAAAGAAGGAGAACAACTCAAAGAGCTAGATCTAGAAAAATCCAAAGCGCTGCGACTCCAAGTCAAGGAAAATCTGGAAGAAGCGTCTCATCTCCGCTTCACCTTGAACGCTGTGGATCAAAAAATCAACCGGGAAAAACGCACGGTTCCCCTTCTCAAGGAATTCTGTGATTCGCTGAAAAAAAACGGAAAACCGGATACCCTGGAAGAACTGGTCGATTACCTGATCGATTTGGAAGTCCGGACGCCATACGCGCGGGATGACAAAGCCTTGTTTTCCATTCAAACCTACGCGACTCAGTCTCTCCAGTGCCGCGTGCAATTGGCATGGTGCTGGGACGAAGTCCTAGAAGCCCACCGCAGCGCCCTCATTGCCCGGGCTATCACATTGGCCCATTCTCTCACTGAAATCGCGATCCTGCTTCAAGAAAGCGACGCCATCGATAACGTGCGGTCCCTGCTGAATTCACTCCATCTCTCGATTCCTGAAAAAATCCGCGTTTCGCCGGTTTTGGGCTCCGCTGCCGAAATGCGCAACATCCTCAACGCGGGCATCACTACGTTGGAACAAACCCGTGACGCGGTTGTGCACTTGGACCGCCAGCGGGATCACATTAAACAGGCCGTCAACGAATTAACCGACTGCCTCGACGCAGATTCCATCCCCGAACGGAAAACCGACACTCCACGTCAGATTCTTCAGAATCCCTTTTTAAAGGATCTCAAGGAATACACGCCCCGTGGAAACGGGATGATCTATCCCACCCTGCGTTTTCACAAGAAATAATATAGAAATATAAATAGAAATATAATATGATCTCCCCGCCTCCGTTGCCTCGGCGGTGAAAGATTCAACAAGGGATGGGAAGATTTCCCGAAGAACGGGCTGATGAGGGCCTTTTCTACTGCAGCCAATCACTTCTTTCCATTCGTCTAAAGTAACGATTTGGTTAGATTCAGGATTTTTTCACAGTATTATTCGTGTTATGAGAATTCATGGTAACGCGACACGATTCCCTTTCCCTCTGAGAGAGGTTTAGGGTGAGGGGAGCCTGAAAGAGTGAATATTATCTTTTTCTCTGCAATCGAGTACATACTTGCCGTCTGAAACCTCTATTCTTCTCTCCTTCCCTTTCCTGGGCTAAGATGGCTCCCATGCCGGAAATCCGATAATCTTTAATCCAACAGTAACCTCTCATGAAAAAAAACAATGTGTCAATTCTAGTGCTTTTCGTATTATGCCCTTGCTTTGGCTGCGCGGCGGAGCCTTTCTATGAAGCGGAACTTCTTTTCCCTCCCGAAGCCTGGCACAACCACGGCTCCAGCCTCGTCGAATGCCCGGATGGCAACCTGCTGGCCTGCTGGTTCCACGGCTCGGGGGAACGGAGAGCGGATGACGTCCTAATCCAAGGGGCACGCAAGGCCAAGAATTCGAAACATTGGACGGAACGCTTTGTCATGGCGGACACCCCCGGCTACCCGGACTGCAATCCGGTACTGTATGTCGATCCTCAAGGGAAATTGTGGTTCTTCTGGATCACGGTACTCGCCAACTTGTGGGAAACCTCTCTGCTGAAATACCGCATTTCGACTGATTTCCAGCAATCAGCCGGCCCTCCCCAATGGGATTGGCAGGATGTGTTGCACATCACGCCTGTGAATTTCTACGAAGATCTCAAGGACGAATGGGAGGTCTTCAAAAAGAGATATCCGAACCTGATCCCCAAACCCGACAAGCCCTTTTCCGATTTGAAAGCCGACGAATTCACCGATTACTACATGCGCAACAAGGCCGAGGATAAGCTGCAGCAACGTCTGGGATGGATGACCCGTATCCATCCGTTGTGGCTTCCCTCCGGCAAGCTCGTCCTGCCTCTCTACACCGACGCGTTCTCCATCAGCCTCATGGCCATCACCGCCGATGGTGGAAACACCTGGCAAACCAGCCGGCCGCTCGTGGGTTTCGGCAACATCCAGCCCAGCCTTGTTCGAAAGAAAGACGGGACCCTGGTCGCGTTTATGCGTGAAAACGGCCCCCGGGACCGCATCCGGATCAGCTTTTCCCGCGATGAAGGCCTGACGTGGGGTCCAGTCGGCGAGACGGAATTCCCCAATCCCGGCTCCAGCGTGGAAGCCATCGTACTGGCCAACGGAAACTGGCTGCTGATGTACAACGACACCACCGAGGGGAGGCACAGCCTGAACCTTTCCCTCTCGAATGACGAGGGCCAAACCTGGAAATGGCATCGGCACCTCGAAAAAGTGGAACCGGGGCAAGGCTCGTTTTCGTATCCTTCATTGATCCAAAGCCGGGATGGTTTGATTCACGCCACCTACAGCCACCATCTCCCCGGAGACCAAAAATCGATCAAACACGCTCAATTCAACGAAGCGTGGATTCGCATGGGTGACCCGCCACGGTAATCCTGCCTTGTGGAAGCCTTAGATTCCATGCCCCCTGCCCAAACCACTTCCAGGATATACTTGAATAAGAAATCAATCTTAAGGACCCGATACCATGATGCCAACCGGAACCAAACGTGCCGTCATGAATTTTCACGGCGTGAAATGCCCGTATAATTACGTGAAAACCAAACTTGCGCTGGAAGAAATGGAACTCGGCCAAATCGTCGAAGTGATCGTCGATGAAGGCGAACCGGCCCGCCACGTGCCGAAAAGTATCACTGCGGACGGCCAAACCCTCCTCGAAATCTTCAAGGACGAAGCTGGTTTGGTTCATCTCGTCATCCAAAAAACGAAGGAATATTGAGACCAGATCACAGCGGACAGTAACGATCGAGGTGATGATTGCATGCCGGAACGGTTTTCCTCATACAGGACCTCTCCCAGAGGAAGAGGGGAGAGACTCCCGGATTTTTCAGGAGTCAATTTATTAACGTTGAAGTCATGGAGCACGGATTGGATTTCTTGCGCGGGATGACTACGCGCGCAGCGCGCCATCCATCATTCCACCAAACTGAACACGCCATGTTCCAATTCACAGACAAACAAATCGAACGCTACAGCCGCCATATCATCCTGCCCCAGGTCGGCGGAAAGGGACAAAAAAAAATCCTATCCAGCCGGGTCCTCGTGCTTGGGGCCGGCGGGCTCGGCTCCCCCGCGGCCTATTATCTCGCCGCCGCGGGGGTGGGAACCCTGGGTCTTGTTGATAATGATGTGGTGGATCATTCCAACCTCCAAAGGCAAATCCTCCACGCCACACCGGATGTAGGAACATACAAAACCACCTCAGCGGCCCGCAAACTGCACAAACTAAATCCCGATTGCCGCATTTTGGAATACATCATGCGTGTGAAATCCGGCAACATTCTGGACCTGATCGAGAAATACGACATCGTTTTGGACGGAACCGACAACTTCCCAACCCGCTTCTTGATCAATGACGCATGCGTAATGGCCAAAAAGCCCTTAATCCATGCTGGCGTTTTCCGGTTTGAAGGCCAAGCCATGACCATCCTCCCCGGATCGGGCCCCTGTTACCGCTGCCTGTTTCCCGAACCGCCTCCCCCGGGCCTCGTTCCCAGTTGCCAGGAGGCGGGCATCCTGGGTTGCGTGGCCGGAGTCTTAGGCACCCTCCAGGCAGTGGAGGCTCTTAAACTCATTCTGGGTATCGGCGATTTGCTGGTTGGGAAAATGTTAATCTTTGACGCTTTGGAGATGCAGTTCCGGCGCGTGACGGTTCCCCGCAATCCCGAATGTCCGGTCTGTGGCGAACATCCTACCATCACAAAATTGATCGATTACGACGAGGCCTGCGAATTGACCTGACTTTTTCAAGTGAACGGTGGCCGGTAGAATTATTGAAAAAAAGGAGATTAGCATGGTTGATTTCAAAACAAAATGGAAAACCTGGCTATCCCGCGCCAAGTCGATCATGAAAGGCAACGCGTTCCTCTGCGACTCCTGCAAATTCAACTATGGCCATGTTTGTAACCGGCCTGAACGACCCAACGCCCTCCAATGCCCGGAGTATAAGCAAAAATAAACCTTCCTCTATAACGCGCGCAGATAGGCCAAAATTTCTTCCGGCTCGCGCATTCTCCCGATCCCCACATCCCCGGATGCCAGATCTCCTTCCGCCGGATCGATGATCTTGTATCCGTATGTCTTCAGCATTTCCAAATTCCGCTGCACGGCAGGATGCGACCACATCTGATGGTGCATCGCCGGCGCGAACACCACAGGACATTGCAACGCCAGGATCAGGCTCGAGAGCAGGTCGTCAGCGATACCATGGGCCGCCTTGCCGATGATGTTGGCCGTGGCAGGCGCGATCAGGGCCAACTCAGCCCAATCCGCCCACCGCACATGTTGGATCTCATGCCGCGTGGCCGGATCGAACAGGTCTGTTCCCACCGGATGCTCGGATAAAGCCGCGAAAGTCAACGGGGAGATGAACTGCCCGGCGGACCGGGTCATGACCACCCGTACTTCCGCCCTGGCTTTTTTCAAAAGTCTCACCACGTATGCGGTTTTATAGGCGGCGATGCCTCCCGTCACTCCCACAAGGACCTTTTTCGATTCCAAATTCATACCTGTTCTCTCCGGGAATGAATGAAGGATCTCCCGGCAAGCCGTTCTCCTAAACGGACCGCCAAACTCTCCGCGATCGCCTCCCGGGTGCGCAACGGTTCCGAAACACAAAGGTCTGCTTCCTTTTTGCCCGCTTCGATGAGATAAGCCACGTGCCGGCTGGCGTCAATATCCTCAAGGCGGTTGGCCACCACCAGATCCGCCCGGGCGCGATTCATCAAATCAGCCGCGCGCGCGATCAATTCATCCTGTCCGATTCGCGCCTCCAGTTTGAAACCCACTAGAAACACATCCGGCGCCCATGATTTGATTCGCTCGATGAGTTTCTCGCCGCGCCGCAGCCGGATCACCCACGCTTCCTCATCTGAGCGCTTCTTCCCCTCTAGACTCTCCACTGGGACATAATCGAGCACTGCCGCCGCCATCACCACCGCCTGAAAACACTGGGTGGTCAGATATTTTTCCAATAGGTTCTTCAGGTCCGAAATGGTATAAAACCGCTCGACAGTTAAGTTTGCTTTTCCCCCGGCATACGGCGTTGCTCCCGGCACCAGACTGGTTTCGCCTGCCAGCATTACCACCTCGGCTCCGTGTTTCCAAAGCGAATTTGCGATGGCACACCCCAACCGCCCGGTGGACCGGTTGGTGATCGCCCGCACCGCGTCCAACGGCGCGAATGTCGGTCCCGAGGTTATCAGAATCCGTTTTCCCGCCAAAATTAGCCGTTCGTTACCGGTTGTCATGGATTTGTCTAATAACAAAATATGTGAGGGCCGGCTCCGTTTAAAACACCACGCAGATTATTCGATAAACTTGCTGTTCACTTTGCTTTCCCTTTGGGAGAAAATCACCCCTTACTCTCGATACGAGAGGGCTAGAGTGAGAGAATATTCTCAAATCCAAACCTAGAAAGATCTCCGTCTTATACGCCGCGCCCCCCACATTTCGGCGTTGGTTGATGATCTCCTCTCACCGGTCGCAATCGCCCAGCACCAGGTCGATCGTCCCGATGATCGCCACCACGTCGGCGATCATGTGCCCCCGGCACATTTCGGGCAGCGCTGACAGGTTCACGAAGGACGGCGAGCGGATGCGCATCCGCTTGGGATAGGCCGAACCGTCGCCCACGACATAAAATCCCAACTCGCCTTTCGGCGCTTCCACCGCCATGTATACTTCGCCCGCCGGAGCTTTCACCCCTTCCGACGCGAGCAGAAAATGGTGGATCAACGCCTCCATCGAGGTCTTGATCGTCGATCGTTCGGGAAACGAAATTTTATTATCATCTACCTTGACGGGTCCGCTTGGCAGATCCCGCAGCGCTTGTTGGATGATCCGCCGGGCCTGCCGCATCTCTTCGATCCGCACCAGGTAGCGGTCGTAAGTGTCTCCATTCTCGCCTAGTGGGACATCGAAATCCAGTTGGTCATAAACCAGGTAGGGATTGTCCCGCCGCAGGTCCACATCCACCCCGCTGCCCCGCAGGCACGGACCTGTGAGGCCGTATTCGATGGCCCGTCCCGCCGAGATCACCCCGATCCCTTCCGTGCGCATGCGCCAGATGGGATTCTCGGTCAGCAGAGTTTCGTATTCGTCAATCTTCCGTGCAAAATCATCCAGGAAATTCTGCACCCGCTTGACAAAATACGGCGGCACATCCACTGCCACCCCTCCCACGCGCATGTAGGATACCGTGAACCGCGCGCCGCAGACATCCTCAAAAATGTCATAAATCGCCTCCCGCTCCCGGAACGTGTACAAAAACACCGACATCGCCCCGATATCCAAAGCGCTGGTTCCCAGCCACAGCAAATGAGACGAAATCCGCGCCAGTTCACTTAGAATCACCCGCAAATACTGCGCGCGCGGAGGTGCATCCATCCCGATCAGCTTCTCCACCGCCAGGCACACGGCCGTATTGTTGGACATCGGCGACATGTAATCCAGCCGGTCCGTAAAGGGAATGAAGCGGTGATACCCTTTTGCCTCGGCCAGCTTCTCCATCCCCCGGTGCAGATACCCAAGATCGGGGATCACATTCACGATCTCTTCCCCGTCCAACTCCAACACCAGCCGCAAGACCCCATGCGTGCTGGGATGTTGCGGCCCCATGTTCAGGATCATGTGCTCGGACCGGCGTTCCTTGAGCGCCTCGGTAATCCGGCTGTCCGCCTGGAATTCCAACTTATAGGTCATGATTCATCTTCCTTGGCCTGTCAATCCAAAGTTCCCTCTTTCTCTGGGAGGGGGCCAGGGTGAGGGAAATCTATTCGACCGGCTTGATGCCTCATAATGCTTCCTTTCCCCTACTCATCCGCCAATTGTTTGTCGATATATTCATAGACTTCCTGGTCGTTGACCGGATAATCCTTGCGCAGGGGATGCCCCTCCCAATCATCCGGCATCAGGATCCGGCGTAAATCGGGATGCCCCTTGAACACGATGCCGAACATATCGAAACACTCGCGCTCATGCCAGTTGGCTCCACACCAGACCGGTGTCACTGAGTCGATTTCCGGCTTGTTCTCCCAGACCGGCGCTTTCAACCGGATCCGTTTCTTCGTGATGGTGGAAAACAAATGATACACTACATGAAACCGGGGCTCGCCGTCCCTCATTTCCCGCAAGTGATCTACCGCCGTCAGGTCCGCGATCAGGTCAAATCGTAATTCCGGATGATCCCTTAGCGCTTTACCTATTTGAGTTACGTACTCCGGCTTAATATACAACGTCAACTCACCCCGGAACTCCACGGCATTCTCGACCGCTTGTTCATAAATGCCAGCCAACGCCGTCTGCAAGGTTTCAACCGGATCGGAAACGATAGGGAAAGTCATGGATTCTCCTCATAGATCAAAATGGGATGAGATATTCCGTCAAAAAGAAGGATTAACCGGTATGAGTTCACCTATTTTATGTTGAGTTTTTCCAAGTTGATATAAAACAAGTTGATATAAAATAAGTATTCGCAACTGGCAATCCGGTTATTTGCGTGGTCTGTCCGCCGTCCATTCCGGGCTTCCCTCACCCTTACCCTCTCCCAGGGGGGAGAGGGAATTCTTACTGTAATCGTCCTTTTCCCAGGGCATTGCCCTGGGCTATGCTCATAACGCGCCGTTTGCGCTGAGAAGACGATGACGCATTTCTGTAAACCATCTGTTACGAAAACTCCACTGGACCGGCGTGTCCGCCCGGATCAGCGATGTGGCAAAATATCCTCTTTCACTTCCAGTTTCTCAATTCCCGGAGAAACCGGCAGATATCTCACCCCACTCCCGCCAGCCGTGCGGGAAGCCGGTTTTCATCTTTGGATTCCCCCACCACGGAGGGCGCCAGTTCCTCACGCTTCTTGCCCGTCAGTTTCATCTCGTTGATCTTACGTTGCAACTGCATCACACCGTACAGCAATGCTTCCGGACGCGGCGGGCAACCGGGCACATAGACATCCACGGGAACCACTTCGTCCACGCCCTGCACCACGCTGTATACATTGAACATCCCGCCGCTCGAGGCACACGCCCCCATGGCGATCACCCACTTGGGCTCAGCCATCTGGTCGTACACTTTGCGCAGCACCGGGGCCATCTTTTTGGTCAGCGTCCCAGCCACAATCATCAAGTCCGCCTGCCGCGGCGAGGCCCGGAACACCTCTGCCCCGAACCGCGCCATGTCATACCGTGATGCTCCCGTCGCCATCATCTCAATGGCGCAGCAGGACAACCCCATGGTCACCGGCCACAGAGCATTTTTTCGTGACCAATTTACAACCTTATCAACGGTGGTGGTGATGACATCGCTGCCCAGCAGGTCGATCAGTTTGGTTTCGAGGCCCATTCCAGCACTCCTTTTTTCAACTCGTAAAACAGGGTCAGGATCAGCAGTCCCAAGAACACGCTCATCGCCCCGATTCCGTACCATCCCAGTTCCCGGAACACCGCCGCCCATAAGAACAGGAACACAATCTCGATGTCAAAAATCACGAACAGCATAGCCACGATGAAAAACTTGATATTGAACCGCTCCCGGGGATTGCCTACCGGCGGCATTCCGCACTCGTACGGTTCCAATTTTGCCGGGGTTTCCACTTTTGGGCCAATCAAGTACGAAATCACCAGGTTGACTACCGCGAATCCTCCCGCCAACGCGGCCATCAGCAAAATTGGAATGTAATCGTATAATAACATCAATCCCGGCCCCTTCGGTGATAGTGGATTTTTTATCTATACTCAGTATAGATGGGTTAAAATGTCCCCGCAAGCAAAAGGGGAAGCGTTCGAAAAAGGGAAGGAATCTACCCGATGGCGATCAGCCATTCTCCTACTTTTTCCCAGGGAGCAGGCTGGGGTGAGGAAAATCCTGAAAAGAGGCCAATCCTGATGCTCGATCCATTCGAAATGTCCGGCGGCCGAATTCCTGCATTCCGTCTCTTTAAGTTTTTTTCACTTAGGTATCCCTTCTGGACTCAATGATCGAATTCAATGAGACGAGATTACCGCCATGCGCCATGACAGTATCCTAATCCTCGATTTCGGTTCTCAATACAGCCACCTTATCGCCCGCCGCCTCCGCGAACTGGGCGTGTATTGCGAACTTCATGCTTGCACCCGCGCCGAAGAAGCCCTGCGGGAACTCCAGCCCCGGGGGATCATCCTCTCCGGCGGTCCCTACTCTGTGTACGAAGAGGGGGCGCCTCACGCCGGCCCTGCCGTTTGGGATTCAGGTCTGCCGGTGCTGGGGATCTGTTACGGTCTGCAGGAAATGGCCTTGGCCTTCGGCGGGAAAGTCACCGCTGGAGAACACCGCGAATACGGCCACGCCGAACTGACTCTCCACCATCCAGGCGCGCTGTTCGGCGGTCTTCCCTCAACGCTCCAAGTCTGGATGAGCCACGGCGACAAGGTCCTTGAACTGCCGGAAGGATTTCAGGATCTGGCCCGCACGGCCAACTCCGAGCATGCAGCCATTGGTGACCTTCGACGAAATTACTATGGCATCCAGTTCCACCCCGAGGTCAGCCATACCCCCCTCGGCAAAACGATCTTGAAGAATTTTGCCTGCACGGTCTGCGGGTGCCGGGCCGATTGGTCCATGGGATCTTTCATGGAGGAAGCCATCGAGCGGATCCGCGCCCAAGTGGGCAATGGGACCGTCGTCGGCGCAATCAGCGGCGGGGTGGATTCCACCGTTTGCGCCGTCCTTCTTCACAAGGCCATCGGCAGCCGTTTCCATGGCTTTCTCGTGGACCATGGCCTTCTTCGTCTCAATGAAGCCGCCCAGGTCATGGACCGCCTCCGGAACCGCTTGGGCATCAACCTGACCTTGGTGGATGCCGGCGAACTCTTTCTCTCCCGCCTCCAAGGGGTCACCGATCCCGAGAAAAAACGCAAGATCATTGGCAATACCTTCATTGAAGTGTTCGAAGAAGAGGCCCGTAAATTGGGCAACGCCAAATTCCTGCTGCAAGGCACTCTCTACCCTGACGTGATCGAATCCATCTCCTTCAAAGGCCCTTCCGCCACGATCAAATCCCATCATAACGTCGGGGGCCTTCTCGAAAATATGAACCTCCAGCTGGTCGAGCCCCTCCGCGAACTCTTCAAGGACGAAGTCCGCGCCCTCGGCCTGGCTTTGGGCCTCGGCGAGGATACCGTTTACCGCATGCCCTTCCCCGGCCCCGGCCTTGCCATCCGCATCCTCGGCGAAGTAACCCGGGAACGCCTCGCCATCCTCCGCCAGGCGGATGCCATCTACATTCAAGAACTGCGTGATGCCGGCCTCTACCGCCACATCGGCCAGGCTTTCGCCGTGCTTCTTCCCGTCAAATCCGTAGGTGTCATGGGCGACAGCCGCACCTATGAGGATGTCATCGCCCTGCGCGCCGTCCAAACCACCGACTACATGACCGCCGACTGGTATCCCCTGCCCCCCGAAGTTCTCCGCCGCGCCTCCAATCGCATTATCAACGAAGTCCGCGGCGTCAACCGCGTCGTCTTTGACATCTCATCCAAACCCCCCAGCACCATCGAGTGGGAATAAAAAAGTATTTAATCAACACCTTAATCTTGACACCGCTTCCCACAGTTGCCTCTGGTCAGAATGTCTTTATAATGATCCACTCATCCTGGTGTCCATCGCGCGGCTACGCTTTTTCCTGAAACCGGTACCGGCATGAATCCTGAATCCCCCGAAAATCCGTCCTCCCGCCTCGCCGCCCTGAAAGCTCTTATCCTGCGCCTCCATGAGGGCGAAGATCTCGATACCATCCGCCTTGAACTGGCAGGCCAAGGGGAATCCACCAGTCCCGGCGAAGTCCTCGCTCTGGAACAGGAACTGCTCGCCGAAGGCCTGCCCCTCGAAGAACTGCAAGCCTACTGCGATCTCCACACCGCCGTCCTCCGGGATTTCCTTCCCCCGCTGGAAGCGTCCAACCTGCCCCCAGGCCATCCGTTGGATACCTTTCACCGGGAAAACCTGGCCCTCGCTTCCCTGGTGCGCGCCCTCCGCGCTGCGTTTCAAGTTCTCCTGACTGCCCGCACTCCCCAAGAGGCCGAGCAACTCTATTGGCTCTGCCGCCAGGCCGCCAGCGACTTGATGGACATCGAAAAACACTACCTCCGCAAACGCCGTCTCCTCTATCCCGTCCTGGAAACCAAGAACATCACCTGCCCCACCCAGGTCATGCAAGCCAAGGACGCCGAAATCCTCGCCTCGCTAACAGCCATGCACGATAAACTGGCCGAGGATCCTTCCCTTGGCGGCAACGGCAAAACCTTCGTCTCTTGGGTGGCCGAACCCGCCCTCAAGGCCGTCGAGGAAATGATCTACAAGGAAGATAACATCCTCTTCCCCATCGCCCACGAAACCCTGACCGGCGAGGAGTGGGACAAAATCTGGCTTGATTCCCCCCGCTTCGGCTGGTGTCTGACCGAACCCCGCGACGGCTTCCGGCCTTCTTCCCGGACTCCCACGGCAGCGGGCGATTCTTGCCCCGAATTCGAAACCCTTTTCCTTCGCAACGGCATTCTCTCCCTCCCGCAACTCGAGGCCCTGTTCCAAAACCTGCCTGCCGATCTGACCTTCGTCGATGCGGACGACATCATTCGTTTTTATTCCGACGGTTCCGAACCGGTAGTGCCCCGAAAATCCATCATTCTGGGCCGCCGCGCGCGTTATGCTTATCCGCCCAAACACGTGGACAAGATTCTGAGCATTCTGGAAGATTTTCATGCCGGCCGGCGCGAGTACGCCGAGCATATCTTCGAATTCCGGAGGAAAACCATCCTGGCCCGGTATTACGCTCTGCGCGGCGAAACCGGCGCCTATCTCGGTGCCCTGGAATTCAAGCAGATCATTGGAGAGGGGGGAAATTCGTAAATCCGCGTCGCGGGGATAAAACAGTTTCTTCCTCGTTCACGGCAACAACGGTTTCATTTTCTGGTATGCGCGCACCACCGGGGATTTCTCCAGCTGAGCCAGCCGCCACCGTAATTCCTGCACATAATCATCCTTCGGCACGGCGGGATTGCTGTCCTGATACGTGGTCCGATACAGGTGGGTGACCGTTTCCTGCAAAAAACCTGGATTTTCCCGCAGATAGGGGTCATACGCCATTTGCATGAGGGTGGATTTGGAATACCCCTCGAACTGGGCGAGTGTATGCAACAATTCCCAAAATACGTATTCCGGTTTCGGTTTGGCCCGGTAGGCATGAACCCCCTCCGGCCGTTCCATCTGATCCATCACTCCTTGCTCGCGGGCAATCTCTTGAATCCGGTAATTGTCATAAAAAGCCATGGGATTGATCTGGATGATTCCACAAGGCTTGGGCAGATCGCAGATCAACTCGAGCGTCTCGAGATTGTCCTCTTCCCGCACCAGGGGATTATGCCCGATGAAATCCACCAGCAGTTTCGCGCCGCAGTCCAGAATATTCCGCGCGGTCCGCAACGTTCGTTCCTTGGTGTGCCGCCGGTTGAGCACTTCGTTCAACACCCGTTGACTCCCCGACTGAATTCCCATGATCAAATAATTCAATCCGGCCTCCCGCAACAGGGCGAGGTTCTCCGGCTCTCCCACGTTGGGATGCGTGTATCCGAAGAACGGCAGCCGGATCTCTGTGGCGTACCGGGGCGCCAGTTCTCGCAGCCACGCTTTGTTCAACGGCAGCACATCGTCATAAAACTCGATCCGCTGGATCGGCCAGGGCCAGGTCCGCAGGCGGTATTTCAATTCCTCCACCACGTTCTCCGGCGACCGCTGCCGCAAAAATTTGTCCGGGGCGTAGATCTGGCGGTGATGCCCGCTGCAACAATAGGTGCAGCTGAACGGGCATCCCCGCGTCCCCATGATCATGAAATTCGTGTATAAGTGACTGCGCGGCGGGTACGGCAGGGGAGAGATCCCGTCATCCAGAATAAGGGTCTTGCCCTCCAACTCGTAATCCGGGAACGGATAGTTGTCCAGGTTCTGCTCCAACTTCATGAGGGGATTGCGGATCACCTGCCCGTCCCGATTGACCCATAAACTGGGAATCCGGGTGGTGTCTTTCCCCTGGTCCAACGCCCGCACCAGCTCCCGCAGGGGATATTCTCCTTCGCCCACGCACAGCATATCGGTGTATTGGATGTTTTCATTGGGATTGATGGTCGAATCCACCCCGCCCCAGATCACCGGAACCTGGAACACTTCTTTGATCTTCTGCGTTAAAAACCGGGCCAGGCCAAAACTGATGGACGAAAACGACAATCCGATCAAATGCGGGTCTTGCCTTCGCAGGCAATCCAGCAACAACTCCAATTCCCGCGGCGTGCTATACGTGGCAAACGAATAATACCCGCCTTCTTCCCGCCGTTCCCGAGGAGGCACTTTGGCGGGACTGATGCACTCCACGCCCTTGAATAAAATAATGTGCACATCATGCCCCTCCTGTTTCAACACGGAAGACATGTACCGCACACCTAAGCAATATTCGTCGTACAAGGCAATCAGGGTTACACGTCGCATAACTGCTTGAACAGCCTCCAGGATGCCGTCTATATCAAAATGGACTCTTCCGGCATGCGAGTACTATAGCCGCCGCCCAGGGACGCGCCCCCGGGCCTTTTGCCGCGTGTGGAGGAAGATCCCGGATGAATCCCATTTTCATTCTTCGGCCTACTTGATCGTCGAGCGGTACGCGGGATGGGTGAAATAATGCGGCTTGGGCGGTTTGGGGATATTCTGCTCCAGGATGCGGGGCTGCAGATAGTTGGCCAGATAAAACCCCGGATTCTTCGTCTCTGGATACAGGCTGCTCAATCCCCGGATCCGCTCCAGCGGGAGGTAGTGGTCGAACACCAGAAAAGCGAGCAATTGCATTAATGCCTTCTCCTGCTCTTTCGTGGGGACCAGAAGATCATAATCCCCCAAAAACACCACGGTGATGTACCCGGTGAGATCCAAAGGCGCTTGGGTCTTCCGCGCCAGCCGCGCCATCGCCAACTCGTGCGGAGTGATCCCGCTGGACCGCAATGTGAAAGGATCGCCCGTGTACAACTCCGCGGGGATGCGGACATCCCGCCCCGCCAGAATCTTCCCGTCCCGGTCGATGAAATAATGGAACGGAACATCGCCGAACTTCAGACGGGATTGATACCGTTCCAGCAAGTACGTGAGATAGGTTAACGAGGTCTCCACGTCATAATCCGCCCCGGTATCCATCACCACAATGCCTTCCACCCGTTGCGACGAGAACGTGCCGGAAGGCATTTCTCCAATCACGGACCGGGGGATCATCTTGGGCATGATCGGACGGCCATCGACCGTTTCCACGAGGCCATGCTTTTGGGTGATTTGAGTGACGCACGCGCCCAGTCCCAACGCCAACGCCAGGATCACCCCCCAACGGCTCCACACCGGTTTTGTTTGTGCGTTTCTATTCCCCATCGTCTTCTGTCCATTTTGGCCGGTGGAAGCCGCGCGGCCCCCCTCTCACACCATTGCCTCCGGTTGTCTCTCGGCCATTAACGCCTCGTAAGCCGGGAAAATCAACCGGAACACGCTCCCCTGTCCGGGCGTGCTTTCCACCTCCACCCGCCCCCCATGACTCGACATGAGCTGGTACACCAGTGACAAACCCAATCCCGTCCCGTTCTCTTTCATTGTAAAAAACGGATCAAAGATCTTGTCGATCCGGTCCGGGGGAATTCCCATCCCTTCATCGATCACCTCCACGGCCACTTCCCGCGGCGAATACGCCCGCGCCCGCACAGTAATCGTCCCCCCCTCCGGCATCGCTTCTTGCGCGTTCAAAAACAAATTGAGAAAGATCTGGCGGCCGAGTTTTAAATCCATGGCCAACGCCGGCACGCCATCCGCCGGCTCCATCACCAGGGGATATTTCTCCCGGGCCGGCTGTTTTTCAAAATAATCGGCGATTTCCGTGAACAACTCTTCGGCGCGCACTTCATCCAAATGGGGTGCCGGCGGCCGCGCGAACAATAAAAAGTCGTTCACCACCCGCGACAGCCGCGCCACTTCCTCTAAGATGAAATCCGACAATCCTGCCTCTTCCGGCTGGTGGGCGAACCGTTTTTTTAATAACTCGGCCGAGCCCCGGATGATCCCCAACGGATTCCGGATTTCATGCGCCACGCCCGCCGCCATATGCCCCAAGGCCGCCAGCCGGTCTTGCCGCCGTACCCGCTCCTCCAACTGCCGGATGGCCGACAAATCGTGCACCGTTACCACCAATTCCGTGAGTTGGCCGTTTTCCAGCACGGGCGCAGTACTGATTTGCAAGGGGATCAAAGTCCCATCCGCCAATTCGTAAAGGATCTCGTTTTCTTGCACCGGGTGCGCCTGTTCGAGTGAATAGTGGATCAGGTTCGCCAACGCCGGAGAACGGACCACTTCGCGTAAGTCTTTCCCCTCCCAACCCGTGATCCGGAGTATGTTAACACAAGCCTGATTCACGTGGCTGATCCGCCCGTTGCGCTCCACGCTCAACACTCCTGTCCGGATATTAGCCAGGATATTCTCCAAAAAACGCTGGGTTTGCCGCACCTCGCGGTTGCTGACTTCCAACTCCGCGGTCTTTTGACGCAACTGCGCCAGCTGATTTTGAATCCGTACCGCCATCTGATTGAACGAGGTGCTCAGGATCCGCAGTTCCTCACTGCCCGTTTCGATCACCCGCGCCCCGAAATCCCCTTCCGCCATCCGCTCCGCCGCCGTGGCCAATTCCCGCACCGGCTGCGAGATCGAGCGGGCAAACAAGACCGCCGTCAACACGATCACCACCAGGGTGACGATGTGCCCCGCCAGCAACGAATACCCGATCGTTCCGATAATGCTGGTGATCGGCAACGCCAGCACCATGATGGCCGCCAATTGCCGTTCATGGTTTACCACCGGCAACAATTTCATCTGCAAGGGCGATTTCCGGAACCAGGGAGGCCACCGCGCGTCATCCGCGGCGATTTCCACCCGGTCCACATCCACCGCTTCGAACCGGTTTTGGGGGCTTAAGCCCGCCAGCCGTTCCACCTGGTGCCGGGGCAGATACGGCTCCAACAAACTCAACTGGGGATTCAACACGGTCAAATACGTGCTGTATTGTTTGCGGATATTGAGCAGCGGGCGCCGGTTGGGATCGTTGGGATCCTTAGCGATCAACAAGGTCCGTAAAATCAGGGCGCCCACCAACTGCATCTCCCGCCGCCGCTTGCCCGTGTACACCTCCTGGATGGCGTAAGTGTAAATCCGGCCGTTTTCCTCATACAACAGGTTGTCCTCCAGCCACTCTTTCATTCTTAAGTACGGCCGCCGGGGGATCAGTTTGAAATTCTGCAGAGTTAAAACCTGTTTCCACGGCTCCGGCACGCGCCGCCAGAGGGTCATCTCCCATAGGCTCAGTTGATTCTGCACCACGGGATCCGTCAGATTCTCGGTCTCTTCCAACAACTCGAGCAGCCCCGGCCGTTCCACGATGCGTTCTTCCAAATACTGCGCCAAGGGGAGCAACACTTCCCCGGCCGGGGCATTGCTGTATTGGTTGATTTCCGCCTGCAATTCCTCCAAAGTCGATTGCAGCACGTAATCCCGCACCGTCTTGTTGCGGTATTGCAAGGTCCAATACGGCACCAGGGAAAGCGAAATCATGGCGAGGACGGCGACGCCCAAAAACGCGAATATGAGCCGGGTCCGCAAACTTTTCATGGCGCTCGCCAACGAGTCCGAGAATCCTCGTCCTCTAATCTTGTGTGAAAACGGTCCTGTTCCCCTTCATTCCCAACATCCCGGGATTCCTTTCCCGCAGGAGGGGCAACTCCCTCTCGTGATCCGGTTCTCCCGCACCTGGAACCCTGTCCGTTCCACCAACAAAGCATGGCAAAACGGGCAATAGGTGTTCTCCCACTCCGGAGCCGCTCCCGGCAGGTTGCCCAAATACACGAACCACAATCCCTCTTCTTTTCCGATTTCCCCCGCCTGCCGCAACGAGGCCAGCCGGGTCCGGCCCAAGCCGCGCATCTTGTAATCTTCGTGAAACGCCGTGATGTGCCAGGGGATCTCACGGCTCACGGAGGCGATGAAGCGGGCGATCTCCCGCAATTCTTCCGGGGTGTCATTCAATCCGGGGACCACCAGCGTGACGATTTCCACCCAAAATCCTTTTTCCTTCAAAAGCCGGATGGTGTCCAGCACCGTATTCAACTTCCCGCCCAGTTTGCGGTAATTCTTGTCTTGGAAGCTCTTCAGATCGACCTTGTAATAATCGGTCCATGGCCGCAAATACTCGATCACCCGCGGCGTGCCATTGCCGTTGGAGACATATGAGGTGCGCAATCCCCTTTTCTTAGCGGCCTGGAAGACCGCCACCGCCCATTCCGAGGTGATCAATGGCTCGTTATAAGTGCTGGTCACGACCCGCGCACCATACGCCACGGCCAGTTCGGCGATTTCTTCCGCCGTGACCGGTTGAATGGAACTGCCTGCCGCCGGGTCGCGCAGGGCCTGGGACGTGAGCCAATTCTGGCAATAGGCGCAATGATAATCGCAACCCAGCATGCCGAAACTCATGGCCCGGCTGCCCGGCAACACATGAAAAAACGGCTTTTTTTCTATGGGATCGCAATGCAGTGCCGCCACGTAGCCATACGGCGCGCGTAACACGCCCCCCTCGTTGTATCGCACCCGGCATACCCCCGGACGGCCCTCGGGGATCAGGCACTGATGGCCGCACGCAAAACACCGTACTTTGTTCCCGGGTAACGCTTCGTAGAGCTCCGCGTCCCGGGTATGGAGGGATAAACGGTTCGCCAAAGTCTCCGTAACTGCCATGATCTCAAGGATTCATCCCTTGTTCGGATTCCACCGGTCTCCCGGGCCGCGTGGTTTCCGGCGATATAATTCCAATGCTATAAATTGTACATCAAAACCCCGGGCTGGGGGATACGCGCCAGTCCCGTGCCTTCCCCCCCCCAGTGGGATCGCATTCCCTGTCTGATCCGGCAATAATTCCATAAGAAAAAAAGTCTGGTTCTATGCGCAAGGTCTTTACCAAATCTGGGTTCGATGTAACCTATAATGCGGTTTTAGGGATTATCATTCCGCCGGAGTGGTGGAATTGGTAGACGCGCTAGGTTCAGGACCTAGTGGGAGCAATCCCGTGGGGGTTCGAGTCCCCCCTCCGGCATATCGAATCCTCCCTCTCCGGTTTCCCCGGCACACAGGTTCCTCCCAGCTATAACTCGATTTGCATGCCCAGCTCGATGACCCGGTTGGCGGGAATACGGAAAAACGCGGTGGCCGGCCTGGCGTTGCGGTACAGAACGGCGAAGATCTGCTTCCGCCACTTGGACAACGCCGACCGCTTCGGGGTAGCCAAAACAGCCACACGTCCAAGGTAATAACTGGTATCCTTCAAGGCTCCCTCCAATCCCAGGGATTCGCAATACCGCAGAATCTGAGGCACATTGGGCGATTGCATGAATCCATACGCCGCGGTCACCAGGTAGAATCCGTGGCCCAGGTCTTTTACCTTGACGCCTTCCCGCACCGGTACTTTCGGTACATTTTCGGTCACCAACGACAACAAAATCACTTTTTCATGGAGGACTTTGTTGTGTTTTACATGATGCAATAAAACTAGCGGCGCCAGTCCGGGATTGGAGGTCATGAACACCGCTGTTCCTCTCACCCGCGGCAAGTTTGTCTTCTCCACATCCTTCATGAAAGCCTCCAAAGAAACCGAACCCGAACGGATCTTTTCCCCCACCGCCGCCTGGCCGGCTTTCCACGTCGTCATGATGACGCAGATCCCCCCACCCATCACCAACGGAAACCAACCGCCATGCAGAATCTTGGATAGATTGGCCACCAGAAACATCGAATCCACCGAGAAGAACATCCCCGTGATCAGGAAGGCCTTCCACCACTTCCATCCCCAATGACCGGTCATGACAAAACATAAGAGGATGGACGTAATCGTCATGGTTCCCGAGGCCGCCAAGCCATAGGCGGCCGCCAGGTTGGTGGACTGCCGGAATGCCAACACCAGACCCAGGCAAGCGGTCATCAGTAAAAAATTGATTTCCGGAACGTAAATTTGGCCCCGCGTCTCCTCGGAGGTGTGGATCACCGTCCACCGCGGCGAATAGCCTAACTGCATGGCCTGCTGCGCCAACGAAAAGGCTCCCGAGATCATCGCTTGCGAAGCGATGATAGACGCGGCGGTCGCCAATCCCACCAGCGGATACAACAACCAGCCGGGCGCCAGGATATAAAACGGATTTACCGCCGCTTCGGCTCCCCGGGCCAAAATCACCGCCCCCTGCCCGAAATAATTCAGCAGCAATCCGGGAAACACCACCACATACCAGGCCAGGCGGATCGGTCCACGCCCAAAATGCCCCATGTCCGCGTACAAGGCCTCGCAACCCGTGATGCACAACACCACCGCTCCCAACAACAAAAAACCGTGCCATTGGTTCCCGGCAAAAAATACCACCGCGTAATAGGGGTTCACCGCCTCCAGAATCCGCGGCTCTCTCCATATCCAGGACAATCCCAGCAGGCCGATGACCGAAAACCAGATAAACATGGCCGGGCCGAACACCGCTCCGATGTCCCCTGTGCCGCGCTTCTGCGCCAAAAACAAAAACAACAAGATCCCCAATGTCACGGGAACCACCACCGGCCGGAACAGCGGCGTGGCCACTTCCAAGCCCTCCACCGCGCTCAACACCGTGATCGCCGGTGTGATCATCCCATCGGACAAGAGCAAGGATGTCCCGAACAATCCAATGACGACCGCCGCCTGCCGGGTCCGGAGTGTCTGAACCGGACGGCTCAGCAACAACGCCAACAATGCCATGCTTCCCCCCTCGCCCCGGTTGTCCGCCCGCATCACGAACGTCAAATACTTGATGACGATCACCAGCGTCAACGCCCAGAAGAACAGCGAGAGCACCCCCATGACATTCGCCGCGATGGGTTCCACCCCGTGCGTGGATACAAAACACTCCTTGACCGCATACAACGGCGAGGTGCCGATATCTCCATACACGACTCCCAAGGCCCCCAAGGCCAACCAATACCGCAAGGACCGTTCCCCGTTCCGGCCGCTGTTTTCCGGTTTGACATCGTTCGCAGGAACGTGACTCATAAATCACTCCCATTCGGCTTCAATCGTACCTTCACCCGCATCCTCCAACGGCCGTGCTTCAGAAATCTTGCGCTTGTTCTCCTTCGGGAGAAATGGACTATCTTGATCAATGGACTATCTTGATTATTGATTCATCCGGGAAGGGAGTACCTTTCCCCCCAGAGACTCGCATCTCCTTGAAAAAGTTGATAAGAATCACCTCCAAAATTCCCACTTCCTCCCGGAAAGGGCTGGGTTGATGGTATTTTTATCGGAGCGGACCTGGATATCCGCTCTCATCCTGGAGTAAATGGAATCGAGTCACCTCATTCCGCACACACTTCCCGCCTAAAGGCATAAAACATCTCCACAGTATACAATCCCGGCCTTAAAAACCAGGATTCCCGTTTATATGAATTGTTCCATGGGGTTGCAGAAAAAATACACGCTATTGATAAAAGCGCACCTATGACCCTAGGCCGGTGGATACCATTCAATCCGCATCATCAACCCGCGGGGAAGTTCCGGATGAGGAATATCTTTGGAAGATGCCTTCCATTTCTTACTAAAGGCTTGAAAATGAATCGCTATGAATTATGAATTTATATCCTCTTAGGAGGTTTCCTCATGTGCCATCGGATATCTCTCATGGCAACGGTCCCCCTCATCCTGTTTTGGAGTGCAGGATGGCCTTCCGCCCAACCGCTCGATGGGACTGACCTCTTGACACAAGAAGGAGACCTGCGCGCCCAAATGGTCGCGGGGATCGACCAATACCTGGTCCGCGCCACCGAAGAAACCGCCACGCGCCGCGCGGAACAATGGCAACGCGATTTCTCTTCCCCGGAAAATTACGGCATCTCCCTGGAACCGTACCGGGAGAAACTCCGCGCCATCCTGGGTGTCGTGGATGGCCGCGATCCGGTCCGCGTCGAACTGATCCACCCATTCTCACCAAGCGATTCCGGCTCATCCAGTCTTCCTTCCACCCAACTGGCTGAAGGAGACAACTACACCATCTATGAAATCCGTTGGAACGTATTCCGCGGCGTGCAAGGGGAGGGCTTGCTGCTCGAACCACGGGAGCGGCCTAAGGCGAATCTTGTGGCCTTACCCGATTGCGATTGGACGCCGGAGATGCTGTGCGGACTCGAGCCGGGCGTGCCCGCGGAGGCGCAATTTGCCCGCCGTCTCGCTGAAAACGGCTGCCGTGTGGTGATCCCTTTCTTGATCGGCCGGAGTAACGAAGGCAGTGGCATACCCGGCGGCCGCCAAAGCCGGCTGCCGAAGCGGGAATTCCTGTGGCGCGCGTTTTACGAAATGGGCCGGACCGTGGCGGGCCATGAGATCCAAAAAACCCTGTCCGTGATCGATTGGTTCACCGGCATGGATTCCTCCACGCCGATCGGCGTCATCGGTTACGGCGAAGGCGGGATGATCGCGTTCTACGCGGCGGCGCTGGATCCCAGGATCAGCGCCGCCGCCGTAAGCGGGTATTTCCAACCCCGGGAAAATCTGTGGAAGGAACCCATCTACCGCAATACGTGGTCGCTGCTGACGTTGTTCGGCGATGCGGAAATTGCTGGGATGATCGCCCCCCGGCCGCTGATCATCGAAAGCGGTGCCTATCCCCAAATCGTTCACCCTGCTCCTGGTGATCCGCAATCCGCAGGCCTTGCCCCGGGCGAGTTGAGAATTCCTGATCCCGATCAGGTAAAACACGAAGTGGCGCGGGCGCGCGATTGGGTGAAGGACTTGCCGCCTCCCGCCCGAATTCATCACGTCGAAGGCCGTCCGGAGGAAACCGGAAAAGAGGAAACGCTGACATTATTTCTGCGCGAGTTAGGCTTCGAGGAGCCTCTCCGCGCGGAAGGCCAGCCGCCCCGGATCACCCGTCCAGGAACAAATCCGGACGAACGCGCAAGGCGGCAATATGCCCAATTGTATGAAGACGGGCAGGTTCTGACCCGCGACAGCGAATTCACCCGGGAACTATTCTGGTCCAAGGCCGACCGTTCCAGCCAGGATGCCTTCGTGAAGAGCACCACGTGGTATCGCGAGTATTTCCAAAATGAGATCATCGGACCGCTGCCGGAACCTTCCTGGCCTCCCCATCCACGAACCCGGAAAATCTATGACACGCCCTCGTTCACCGGTTACGAGGTAATGTTGGATGTGTTCCCCGATGTGTTTGCCTACGGAATTCTCCTGCTGCCCAAAGACATTCAGCCAGGTGAAAAACGCCCCGTGGTGGTCTGCCAGCACGGATTGGAAGGACGGCCAACGGACGTGGCCGATCCGGACCATGAGAATCCTTATTACCATCAATTCGCCTGCCGCCTGGCCGAGCGGGGATTCATCACCTACGCGCCGCAGAATCCTTACGGCGGAGGCAACACGTTCCGCCAGGCGCTGCGCAAGGCCCAGCCGCTGAAACTGACTTTGTATTCCTTCATTCAACGCCAGCACGAAGTCACGTTGAACTGGCTCTCCAGCCTGCCCTGGGTGGATGCCGGCCGCATCGGCTTTTATGGACTCAGCTACGGCGGCAAGACCGCCATGCGCATTCCCGTGGTGATCCCCCACTATTGCCTATCGATCTGTTCGGCGGATTTCAACGAGTGGATTTGGAAAAACAACGACGCCCGGTTTCCGTATTGCTATCTGTGGACGGGCGAATACGACATGCCGGAATTCAACCTGGGCAACACATTCAACTACGCTGAACTCAGCTGGCTCATTTTCCCCCGCCCCTTCATGGTGGAACGGGGACATGATGACGGAGTCGCCCCCGACGACTGGGTCGCCTACGAATACGCCAACACCCGCCGCTTGTATGTCAAAATGGGCCTCGCGGACCGGACCGAAATCGAATACTTCGACGGCCCGCACTCCATTCACGGCGTGGGCACATTCCAGTTCTTGCATAAACATTTGCAGTGGCCGGCAAAATAAGAAAGGAAGAATTGCCTATCTACAGATGATTTACAATCTCTTTTCCTGGGGGCAGCCGTCCGGTACGACTCCCAGGATCAGCTCCGGCCGCCCAGGGGATTGACACGCACCGGGCCGCCGCCAGACCGCATCATAATGTCGCCGATGCTTACCAAGCCGTTGGAGGTGTCATACGGGATTCCATAGCGGATTCCGTTGCTGCCGCCGTACATTTTTTCCGCGGCCGGGGCGAAGGCCATCAGCATATAGTCTCCCTCTTTCAACTGGGGTTCGTACCGCGTATCCCCATAATCGGTCCCGGGGGTTTGGGGATCATTATCGGCGTAATAGTACACATCATTGCCGGCGAGTCCGAAACGCTCCGAATGGCCACCCGACTCTGCCCGTAAAATGCTGGGGCTGAAGGGATCGCGCGGAATGGAGGACATATAAGCCACCGGGCTGGTCAGAGGCGCCAAGACATGAATCTGCCGCCGCGTGGCTTCCGGCTCGTCCCCCACACCGTTGAACACCTCCCGGATGCGTTTGTATCCCCAGTCGCTGCCGCTGTCATCCCAAAAATCCACAAGAAGGACACCCTTGTCGAGACGCAATTGTTCGATCGCCGTGAGGGTGGAGCGCATGTCCGCGTACGAACGCGCCACTTTCGCCCGGATTTGAGCGTTCAGAAAATTGGGGACCGCGATCGCCGCTAAAATCCCGATGATGGCCACCACGATGAGCAGTTCAATCAGGGTAAAACCGGACCTTTTCATGACTCGAGATTCCTCCACACGCGCTTGCCGCGCTTGACTCTCCTCCTTCTCCAATGCGAGGAAATTTAAATCTCACTCTACTCCCTTTTCTCCGGCAATTCAATCCGTTGTTCTGTGGAATGATTCTTTTATCTCCAGTCTGGCATTTGCCGGGCGGGATGTATTCAGGAACTGGGAATTGTGATAGGTTAGGGGATGAAAAACGGAAGCAATCCAGCCTGGATTTGACTGAGTGGCACGAACTCAAAATGGAGGGATGAATTCATGGTATTTTTGAAACGATCGGATCAACCCAGCCGCCGGATGTTCTTGAAGGCAGCGGGCGCGGCGGGTATTCTCACCGGTATGTCCCGTTATGCCCTGGAAGAAGAAATCGAATACGCGGGACAGAACGTCAACCGCCATTCCCGGCCTTCCGAATTGAAAATCACCGATTTGCGGGTGGCCGTGTTGCGGGACGCGCCCATGCGTTGCCCTCTCCTGCGGATCGACACCAACCAGGGGATTTCCGGGCTGGGCGAAGTGCGGGACGGCGCGTCCGAACGCTACGCCTTGTTCCTCAAAAGCCGTATCTTGGGGGAAAATCCCTGCAACGTCGAGAAAATCTTCAAGAAAATCAAGCAATTCGGATTCCACGGGCGGCAGGGCGGCGGCGTCTCCGGCGTGGAAATGGCGCTTTGGGACCTCGCGGGCAAGGCCTATGGCGTTCCCGTCTATCAACTCCTCGGAGGCAAATACCGGGACCGCATCCGCATGTATTGCGACACGCCCGGCCGGCGGGATCCCAAGGAATTCGCCGCCGAGATGAAAAAGCGCGTGGCGTTGGGCTATACTTACCTCAAAATGGACTTAGGGATCAACCTGCTGCGGGACATCCCCAACACCGTTACCCAGCCCCGCGACCTGGAGAATTACAACAACACCAAACATCCCTTCACGGGAATCGAAATCACACCCAAGGGAATCCAAATCCTGGCTGAGTTTGTCCAAGCCATCCGGGAAGAAGTCGGATATGAACTACCCCTGGCGGCGGACCATTTCGGCCATATTGGCGTGAACAGCTGCATCAAACTGGGCAAGGCGCTGGAACCCTATCAGATGGCCTGGCTGGAAGACATGATCCCCTGGGAATACACGGACCTGTGGAAAACCATCACGGACTCAATCGATGTGCCCACGCTCACCGGCGAGGACATCTATCTGAAGGAAGAATTTATCAAACTGATCGACGCGCACGCTGTGGACATGATCCATCCCGATCTGGCCACCGCCGGCGGCATCCTGGAAACCAAGAAGATCGGCGATTACGCGGAGGAAAAGGGCGTGGCAATGGCTATGCACTTCGCGGGATCTCCGGTCTCCGGCATGGCCAACGTGCACTGCGCGGCGGCGACACAGAACTTCATTGCCCTGGAAAACCACTCCGTCGATGTCCCCTGGTGGGATGATCTGGTCGAAGGCGTTCCCAAACCCATCGTGCAGCAGGGTTACATTCCCGTGCCTGAAACACCTGGCCTGGGTGTCGAACTGAATGACGAAGTGGTCAAGCAGCATCTGCGGGGATCGGACTATTTCGCCCCGACCCCGGAATGGGACCGGATCCGGTCGCACGACCGTCTGTGGAGCTGAGAAGGAGAATTAAGGATGACAAAACGAACTATATGCTTCGTGGCGGGCTTGGTCATGGCATGGCCGCTTTTCGCTCAGGCCCAATATGGCACTTTCACCAAGGAACAACGGATTCTCTTCACCCGGCAGAATCCCTACCCGCGTTTTGAGGACGGGCGCCCCCGCGTGCCGGACGAAATCCTCGAGCGGATGAAACAAGTCACCATCGAGGAAGCGTGGGAAGTGCTCCGCTCACACCGGTACAACTCTCAATTCGAAGGCGGGTGGCTCAACCTGCATCCGGACCGGGTGCTGGTGGGGCGGGCGGTGACCGCTTCGTTCATGCCCCTGCGGCCTGACGTGGATGAGGTGACGCGTGAATTAGGCCGGAACGATAATCAAATCGGCCCGCAAAATTCATGGGTCATCGACACGCTGGTGGAAAACGACGTGATCGTCGTGGACCTCTTCGGCAAAATCGAACAGGGGACCTTCGCCGGCGACAACCTGGCCACCTCGATCTATGCCAAAAGCAAAACCGGCATGGTGGTGGACGGCGCAGTCCGCGACATCGACGGGATTATGGAAATCCCCGGTTTCAACGGATTTGTGCGGGGCCTCGATCCCTCGGGCATCGCGGGCGTAACACTGATGGGGATCAACATTCCCATCCGGATCGGCAAAGTCACCGTCAAGCCCGGCGACGTGGTGCTGGGACGGCGGGAAGGGGTGATTTTCATCCCCCCGCATCTCGCGCAAGAGGTGGTGGAACGGTCGGAAAACACCCGCCTGCGCGATGAGTTCGGCCACCAGCGCCTGCGCGAGGGCATATACACACCCGGCCAGATTGATGTCCGCTGGACTCCCGAAATCCAAGCCGACTTCGAACAGTGGAAAAAAGAGCGGGAGAAAAAATAAGAAATCGAAAAAATAGGGAACCTTTCATAGGAAATTTTAAACACGAATTGGCCGCAGGCCCTCCGTTACGCGGTTTATGCTCATTCGTAGAACGAAGGCCAGAGTTAGGACCGTTTTTCGCTTTCTTCTAATGCACCCAGGAATCCCGCACCCCGGTGGGAGGGCCGGGAACAGGCCGCAGCCAATCCTCACGGATTTGCCATTCGAGAGGCGAGACCTCCGGGGCTTCCACAATCTCATATGGCACAAAAATGGGATTTTCCGGAGGTTGGAACAAGGACCGCGGATCCAGATCCAACTTCTGGATTTGATCGGAGAAGGTCTTGGGATTGATTTCCCATAGCAAATCAGAAAAGGGCCATTGCTCTTCCCAAAACAAATCCCACGACATGGGGGACACGGAGAAGAGCGTTTCCGCCGAACGGGCTTGGCCCTGAGGCTTCAGCAAAAGGCCCGCATGGGCCAAGAACGTTTCGAAGGGGATATCCCCCGTGGTGGCGATCCAATCCTGGTAAAACGCTTGCCAATCGGAACCGGTGGTGTCGGCCAGGGCTTGAAGCACATCCGCGGTGGTGAAGCCGCGCCCGGGGGCGTAATAGGATTCCGCCGGGGCTTGGCCATAGGTCCGTTGATACAGCAATTGGAAGAAATCCTCAAAGGTCTTCTGGTTACCGGTGCGATGGCGGATTTCCAAATCGAGACAGACGCCGATCAACTCGCCAGACAGGTAATAACTCACCCAGGTTTGGTTCCAATCCGATTGGCTGGCCGCCAGATTCACGGGCGTAAGCCACGTGTCGAAACTCGCCGACTCCGGGCTGCGTTCGTAGATCCCCGGGGAGAACCGGAATGTGGAAATGTTGGACGCCAGGCGGGCGTAGAGTTGTGGCCTGTTCCATAGACCGCAACGCACCATGATCAGATCCGCCAGGTAGTTGGTCAGGCCTTCGGCGAACCACAACAGGGAAGTGTATGTTTCCCGGGTATAATCGAACGGTCCCAGCCCCTGGGGACGCAGGCGTTTGACGTTCCAGGCGTGGGCCAGTTCATGTGCCGTGACCCATAAGGTCAAATCCATGGCCGCGCCGGTCTCACTCAAGGGGTGGCGGCGGGTCATCTGGCATCCGTTGAAATGTTCCATACCCACCGACGTGGGCGTATCAGGCAAAAATTGGAAGAAGAACGTATACCGGGGCGTGTCCAGCGGTCCCAGCATGGCTTCCGTGGTTTCTTGCATGGCCCGGATTTTTTGAACAAAGGCCGGAATCAGCGAGGCCTCCGTGTTGGGTTTCAAAATACAGACCCGGTACTCGGTATTCGCGGAGGAGAAGGATTCCACATAAAAATCCCCCAGCTGCGCCAATTCATCGATGAGGAGATCATAATTCGGAAATCGAAACCGGGTCTGGCCGGGATCGCCCGCGCTGGAGAGGATTTGCCACCCGGCCGGAACGGTGATTTCCAGCGTAACCGGTTGGTCCTTATGCCCCACGGCGTACATGTAGAGGCTGCTGCCCGCCAGCAAGGCATGATAGTCGTTCACTTGCGAGTACGCGCCGTTGAGGATATTGGCATACACTTTATACCGCGCCGTGATCTTCGATGCGCCCCGCGTGGCCACCCGCCAGGTATGCTTTTCAATCTTTTCATAGGTCAATGGCCCGGCCAGGCTTTCCGCCGAAAAACCGCTCACCATCCGGGCGAAATCGAGAATCAGATACAAGCCGGGAGACCAGGCGGGCAATTGCAGATCTAAAATCTCTTGATCTAGTCCATCCAGGTCAATTTGAACATGAACGTAATGATTGGACGGATCGGGCAAAGAAATCCGGTAGGCAATATCCAGCGCAGGCGAACCAAGCGGTTGGAGGCCGATGAACAGGAACCACGGAAGCAGCCGCCACGGTTTCATGTTCATTCCAGCCTCCCTGCTGAACCAGGTACGATCTGATTTTAATTTATTTGGTCCAGTAGTCGAGGACAAACACATCCTTGATCAACCCGCTAAGGGATTTGCCGAACTCTTTGTGAGCGGGATGAGGCAAGTAGGCGTCGCGGTCCTTGGCGCTCTTGAAAGTCAACACAAAGCAATGGGTGAATCCCTTGTCGAGGCCTTCGGGACTGACATTGGTGCCCCACTCGATATCGACAATGAAAGGGATTTGATTGGGCAGATCCAGGAACGCGTCCACCACGCCTTGGACCTGTTCCGGCTTGGCGTTCTCCTGAAACGCGAAACACACCACATGGCGCAGCAACCCGTTCTGTTCCTTATGGAAATCGGGATTGTCGGCCGCGAAAGCCAACGCGAGCACGCCACACACAACCAGGAAGGGAAACATCCATTTCATTCGGTTCATGGGATCACTCTCCGTTCATCCAGTAAAAAATCGGCCGGAGTTCCGGCACTGCGGTGGAGCCAACCTACCATTTTTCCTTGGACCAGGCAAGCGGTATCCGTACTTGAAACTTACCCCCGTGGCGGCCGGTCCAAGCGCAAAAACAAGCAGCGCGCGACCACCCGGGCGATGCGCCACGAATCCATCAATGGCCGCCAGGATGAACGCAGCGAGGATTCAGGAGTATAGATGCACTGGATATCCACTTCCTCGATCCGCATCCCCATTTTGTGGGCCAAGAGCACGGCCTCGGTCTCCAACGCGAACCGGGTGGAGGAAAACCAGGGGAGCAAACGTTCCAGCGCGGATCGGGTGTAAAGCCGGTAACCGGATTGGATATCCCGGACCCGGCAACCGGACAGCCTTGCGATCAGTTTGGAGGAATATTTATTCGACCAACGGCGCAAGGGGGGGCTGACCGGCTGGTTGAAATCCCGCCGCCCGATCACCAGATCGGCCTGGGTTTCGCGGTGCCGGACCAGCAGGCGGGGGAGATCGGCGGGATCATGCTGCCCATCGCTGTCGAGAGTGGCCACCAAATGACCATCGAAATTCGCCAAGAGATACTCGAATCCCGCGATCAACGCCGCACCCTTGCCCCGGTTATCCGGCCATCCCAAAATTGACGTCCCGGACCGCGCCAGGATCTCAGCGGTATCGTCCGTGCTGCCGTCGTTCACCGTAACGATAATCCGGGCATACGGGCGGCATCCCTCCACGACCGCCAGAATCGACCGGCCGCAGTTGTAGCAGGGAATCAACACGGCAATGGAATCGGGATCATGACAGTTTTCGGTCATAAGGCATTGTAAGGGATTTTGCTTATGGCGCAATCACCGGATTAGGCCGGGACAACGGTGTTTCAAGGGGATTCCCCTCGCAGGATTCCCCAAACTTCTCCATTCACACGTACGGGCTGATTGGTGTCCACAAATTCGGCGGGAAGATATCCCCCCCGCGGGGCCAACGGCAGCCAGGGTTTAAGGACATGCATCCCCGTTCGAACATTGAATAGAACTGTCAGGTTTTCTAACAGTTCCCGCAAGATCAGGACCGGTTCCCGAGCGTCCAACCATCCCACGGGCGCCAGGCGGTTTTCGTTCAGGTCCGTTGGGAGCACCACCGGTTCGTGGGTCTTGGCGTTATAGACACGGAAATCCAATTCGGGGATATCGGCATAATAAAACCGCCCGGATGGATCGATATGGATGCCTTGAAAGCCGGTATCGGCCATCACGTTTTTGTAGGGATCATAGGCGCGTACCGGATTCCCGACGGAGTAGAGGTATACCAACTCGTCCTTGCGCGCCCAGAAGGCTTTATCCGCTTGGAAGTACAGAGTGATCCCCATTTGCTGCCAAGCGTCGTACAGGAACGTCATCCGGCTCTTGTATCCCTGGCCGCCCTCTTCGTACCGGCCATTGATGGCGATGAGCTTGTAGTTGAAGGGGCTCCAGCAATAGGCGCGCACGTCCGGAAACGTGGCCGTGATGTGGTATTTCTCATTCATGATCACCAAGGCCTGCCCTTTATCCCGGATGGATTCGATATCCCCGTTCTCTTGACTCGCGACCTCGGCAGTATGCCCTGCCACCAAGAATGTGAGATAGCACCGGTCGAAGGCCCAGGCGGGCTGGTAAATCGGAGTCCGGCTGACAAAGTAAAGTTTCAAATCCTCCCCCTGCGCGGAGCGGCGGACAATCCCCCATTCGTTCGTATTCTCGTGATGGACAATAGCGGTGACGGTGGATTCCTTGAAATCCGCGTCGATGGGTTGGACGACGGGCATGCTGAAAATCACGCAGAGAAGAAGATGAATGCAATTCAAAATCAGGTCTCCCGGCAATTGTATGATAAGGACCCGAGGTGGTTATAATTATACCGGAAGAGAGGGCAGAAACAGGCCCGCCCCGTTTTCCCCCTCTCCCAGAGGGAAGGGAAAAACAGCTATAAGATGTTTGGATCATCGCAAGGCATTGCAGGGAATCGGATTCACTCATCGCAGGGGGACATGGCAACGTGCCCCTGCCAAATGGTCGAAGGACAAGATATTGGATGGGCTACGCCGCGCTTTGAGCCCACCCTGCAACCTCGCGCCGGCAGGATGCCTTCGCCACAAATGCCCTCTCCCGGTCAAACGCCTTGCTTTTCCTCCCCGGTATAGGCCAAACTATGGCGATCATGGTTTCGGCAGGATGAATGTCCCATGAAGATCTTATTCGTGACGCCCGTCGTTCCCACGGAAACCGACGGACGGCGGCCCTTTAATTTCCTTAAATACTTGGCGCCCCGGCATGAAATCCACCTGATCGCCTTGAAATTGCCAGTCCAGACCCCCATGGATATCCGGCGGCTTCAGGGAATGGGCGTTCGAGTCACCACGGTGGATATCGTGCCGGTCTGGTCGGTCCTCTATTGCGCCGCGGGCGTGGTGGCGCGCAAGCCCTTTCGGGTTTCTTGGTGCCGTGCCGCCGAGATGCGGGAAACGATTGAGCGCGTTCTCAGCCGCCATACGTTCGATGTAGCCCACCTGGACCGCCTGCGCATGGGACAATACGCGCCTTGGATCCCCATTCCCAAATTGGTGGACATCACCGACTCGCTCCTGCTGTATCTGGAGCGGTCCGCGCCTTACCGGCGGAAAAAGTTAGAGCGCCTGGTTGACTATTGGGAGATGAAAACCATCCCCCGGTTTGAGCGCTGGGTTCTGGAGCGGGTGAACACGGCCCTGGTATGCTCGTCCATCGACGCGAAGCATCTGCAACAGGCGCACCCCGGTTATCCGTTTGATGTCATCGAAAATTCAGTGGATTCCGCTCAATTCGTACCGCAATCCCATGCAACCGGACACCGCCCACGCTGCATCCTCACGGGAACGCTGTTTTATTTCGGCAACATCGACAGCGTGCTCTACTATTATGACGAAATTCTGCCCCGGCTGCGCCAGGATATCCCCCAACTGGAAACGCACATCATCGGCACCCGGCCGGTCCGCGAAATCCAAAAACTGCACAACCGCCAAGGCATCCAAATCATCGCCGATGTCCCCCGCATGCAGGATTATTTGTTCCAAGACGACATCTATCTTTGTCCGCTGCGCGTGGCGGCTGGCGTGCGCAACAAACTGCTCGAAGCCATGGCCTGCGCCATGCCAGTGGTGACCACCCGCCTGGGCGCGGAAGGTTTGGATGTCCAGCATGGCCGGGAAGTGCTTTTCGCCGAGACGCCGGACGAATTTTCGCACTGTGTGCAAAAGTTGATGGCCTCACCGGAGTTGCGAAAACAACTGGGCCAGAACGGCCGCCAGTACGTACTGACCCATCACCAAAACGAAATCCTGGGGAAAAAATTGGAAGCCCTGTACCAGCGTCTGATTCAAGCCGGCCGGCCGGGGATGGCCAAGGAAGCGAACGTTTCCTCCAGCAGCCGGCCCAATCCAGTGTAGCGTTTCCGGATCCGGTTGTTGCGTATCGCGATTTCCAGCGCCTGTTGCTCGCCCACCAGCATCACCAATTGCTTGCCCCGGCTGACCGCGGTGTAAAGCAGATTGCGTTGCAGCATGGGATAATGCTGCATCACGAGGGGAACCACCACCGCCGGGTATTCACTCCCCTGGGATTTATGGACCGTGCAAGCATAGGCCAGGGCCGTGTTCTCCAACTCCGGCATGCGGTAGGGAACTTCCCTGCCTTCGAAGTTAATGATCACCCATTTTTCCCGGCGGTTCCAATCACTGACAAATCCGATATCGCCGTTGAAGACATCTTTCTCATAATCGTTCTTGGTCTGCATGATCTTGTCCCCGATAGAAAACGAGTAGAACGGACCTTGCAGGCGGGTATCGGCGGGATTGAGTTTTTCCTGCAGAATTTCATTCATCCTTTCGACCCCCGCGTCCTTTTTGATCATGGGGCAAAGCACCTGGATGTGCTCCTTGGGATCGAAACCGAACTGCCGGGGGATGCGCTGTGTCACCAGCTCCACGATTGCGTCCCGGGCCGCTTCGGCGGACGAGCGGGGCACGAAGAAAAAATCCTGCCCGTTCTCGACTCCCTGCCCTTCCAGATCGGGATATTCCCCCTGGTTGATTTTGCGGGCATTGGTGGGGATAAGGCTGCTTTCCTTCTGGCGGAAGATTTCGTTCAGGCGGATGGTGGGGAACAGGCCGCTTTCGATCAGATCATGCAAAACGAATCCCGGCCCCACGGCGGGCAGTTGATCCACGTCCCCCACCAACAGCAAATGGCATTCCGAAGGCAGCGCTTCCAGCAACGCGGCCATAAGTTCGGTATCGATCATGGAGGCTTCGTCCACTACCATGAGATCCACCTTGAGCGGCCGCGTGCTGTTCCGGAGAAAACCGCCGTCTTCCACGTTGTATTCCAACAACCGGTGTAAGGTGAGAGCCATGCGTCCCGTGCTTTCGGAAAGACGTTTGGCCGCTCGCCCGGTGGGGGCCGCCAGGCGGATTTTCGCGCCGCGCCCGCCCCAGAGATGCAGCACGCCTCGCAAAATGGTGGTCTTCCCCGTGCCTGGCCCGCCGGTGATGATCACCACCTTACTCGTCAGGGAGGCCGAGACCGCTGTCCGCTGCAAGTCCGCCAGGCGCAGCTTCATTTGTTTCTCGACTTTATTCAGTTCGGTCTCGCCGGGCGCTTGCAACGCGATCCGGGAAGGCGCGGTGACCAGCCGGGCAAGATGTTGGGCCACGCCGCGCTCGGCCCGGTAGAGGGAATACAGATACACAGGCGACTGGCTGTCTTGGGCGGAGGGAACCACGTAAATCTCCCGCTGGTGAGTCAGCGTTTCGACTGCTTGGTTCCAGCCCTCGGCGTTATCTAAAGGGATCAGCCGGGTGACGCGTTGAAGCAATTCTTCCCATGGAACAAAGACATGACCATCGTTGGTTGAGGCCAGCAAAGTGTAGCGCACCGCTCCGGCGATGCGTTCCGGACTGGTTGCGGCCAGACCGGCCTTACGGGCCATGGCGTCCGCTTCGCTCCAGGGCGGCCGCGCCGGCAGGTAAAACGAAACGTAGGGATCTTGCGCCAGGATAGAGATCGCGGACGGCCCCCACTTGCCAAACGCTTGAGTGGCCACGCTTTTGCTCCATCCCAGTTGTTGCATGTCACTGATTATGTTCCGCTTCGAACGGAGCGTCCGGCGCGCCATGGGTTATCCCCCGGTTCGTCAAATAAAAAGATTATGGGAGAGATAGCTTACTCTGCCCCGGCATGGTCCTTGAAGACCTTCCATGAAATCCTGCTTCGAATCTAGTATACTGCTTTTCGGCTTTTACGGAGATAACGGGAATCGTAAGGGAAAAAAATGAAAATCCGGAGGTATCCATGAAACTGGTCCGTTTTGGTAGACCGCGGCAAGAAAAACCGGGCGTGTTGACCTCGTCGGGGGAGATCCTCGATGTCTCCTCCTTCACCAGGGAGTACAACGGCGCGTTTTTTGAGGAGGACGGCATCGCGAAATTAAAAGCCTGGCTTGACGGGCATGCCGCCTCCTTGCCTGTGGCCCCCGCGGGCGTCCGGCTAGGCGCCCCCATTGCCCGCCCCGGCAAGATCATTTGCGTGGGTCTCAACTACGCCGACCACGCCAAAGAATCAAATTCCCAGGTCCCTCCTGAACCGGTCATTTTTTCCAAGGCAATCACGGCTTACAGCGGCCCATACGATCCGATCCAGATTCCCCGCCATTCGACAAAGACAGACTGGGAAGTGGAACTGGCGTTCATCATCGGCAAGCGGGCGAAATACGTGGAAGAAAAAGACGCGATGCGGCACATCGCCGGATTGGCCGTGCTCAACGACGTCAGCGAACGCGAATTCCAGGCGGAACGCTGCGGCCAATGGATCAAAGGCAAAAGCCATGACACCTTCGCGCCCATCGGCCCCTGGCTGGTGACGCCGGATGAAATCGAAAACGTGCAGAATCTGGCCATGTGGCTCAATGTCAACGGACAGCGCATGCAGACCGGCAACACCAGCACCATGGTGTATCCCGTGACCTTTTTGCTCAGCTATATCAGCCAATTTCTGACTTTGGAAGCGGGAGACGTGGTGGGCACGGGCACGCCTCCTGGCGTGGGGATGGGAAAGACCCCCCCGGTATTCTTAAAGCCGGGCGATGTGGTCGAACTCAGTGTGGAACACCTGGGAACGCAACGGCAGGAAGTCATCGCGCCGGAATGAATGTCCGGACAGATCCCCGGTTGTGACTAATACACCGGCTTCAACGCTCTCAAATTCATGGCTCCAATTTTATGGCTCCATAACACGCCGCAAGGCTTCTTCCAGATGGGGCGTTTGAAAGATGAATCCGCTGTCCAGCAATGTTTGAGGAATCACCCGCGCGCCACTCAACAGCATCTCCTCCGCCATGGGGCCGAAAACCGCCCGTGCCGCGAAAGCCGGCAAGGGAAAGAGGGTCGGACGGCGGAGAACCCTCCCCAAGGTTTTGGTAAAATCCCGGTTGGTGACCGGATACGGCGTGGTGACATTGACCGGGCCTTCCAATCCCTCGGTTTTCAGGATGTGATACAATGCGGCCACAGCGTCATCGAGGGCGATCCAACTCATATATTGCTTCCCGCTGCCGATCACTCCGCCGAGTCCCAGTTTATAAGGAATCAACATCAAACCCAACGCCCCGCCCCGGCGAGTGAGCACCATGCCCAACCGCGCGTTCACCACGCGGATGCCCCGTTGCCGGGCTGGGTCTGCCGCCGCCTCCCAATCCCGGCAAATCTCCGCCAGGAATCCCTGTCCCGGGGGGCTGGACTCGGTCAGAACTTCATCCCCCCGGTTGCCGTAATACCCCGTCGCGGACGCGCCAAGAAAAACGCGGGGCGGTTGTTCCAATGCCGCCAGCGTTTCACAGAAAAACCGCGTCCCCTCCACCCGGCTCTCCCGGATGCGCCGGCGGGCGTCTTCCGTCCAGCGCCGGGCGATGCTCTCTCCTGCGAGATACACGGCGGCGTCGTATCCTTCCAGGCGGGAACGGTCAATAGAACGGGTTGCGGGATTCCATTGAATCAACGCCTCGCCCGGCTTGGGTTCCCGCCGCGTCAAGCCGGTCACCTCATGACCTTCGGTTTTCAAGAAGTCGGACAGGGCGGACCCGATCAATCCCGTTGCGCCGGTCATCAGAACACGCATGGTTGTTTCTCCTCGGCGGGCACTCTGATACTACCTGTTTAGAAATTTCGAATCGCGTCTCCCACGTTCTAGGGTCTTATGGATTCAAGGATAGTATATTGTTTTCATCCACGGGAAGTGGATCCCCCGGGAAATCGGAGTGAGAAAAACTGAGAACATCGATTTCATCATAGAATTTCATCATAGATCGCTTTCCAATCGCGTCTTTTCTCCCTGTGTGATTTGATGGATACGGTTAGAAGGCGGGCGCACGAATCGATGCCATCTCCCGCTGGGATAAAACGAGGGCGAAGGATGTCCAATGGGTGGAAGCCCCCTTTTCTTTGTTATGGAGGTTCTTTGTTATTGAGGTCATCGCAAAAAGTTCCCATTCGATTTCTTCTCCGGTACGCATTTCCCATCGCTCTGATATTTAAGATATTTCATTTTTTCCGCCGGACGGGCTAAACTTCCCGATCGTTTTATAAAACAGACTAACAAAGCAGGCACATCCTGCCGGGCCATGACACACGAGCAGGATTCACCAAAGCCGTTGAAAATTGATGCAGGGATCAAGGGAATGAGACACGCCCTCTCGGCCAAGGCAGAATTTTCATTAATGGCGGTTCTATTATTCACTTTGCCGGTGACGATCGGCGGAGGGGGGATGCTTTTACTGGCCGATTCTCTATGGGCGGCCGGCGGGGAGGCGCCTGCCTGGCACCCCTTTTCCCTGTCGTGGAACGACGCGCCGCTGAATCTCTCCTTCCTATTGGACGCGCCAGCCGGCAAACACGGTTTTTTGGGCATCAAAAATCAACGGTTTGTTTTTGAGGATGGCAAGGAAGCCCGGTTTTGGGGCGTAACCTTGAGTGGCTCGGCGTGTTTCCCCGCGCCGGAACAAGCGCCGGTGATCGCCGACCGTCTGGCGCGCTTTGGCGTCAATCTGGTCCGGTTGCATCAATTGGATGCGGATTGGGCCGAACCGAATCTGTTCGCCGCGCCGGATCAGCCAGGTGTATTCTTCAATCCGGAAACGCTGGACCGCCTGGATTATTTCCTTTTCCAATTGGAAAACCGGGGGATCTATGTGTGGCTAGGCGGCCTGGCCTCCCGGCGGTTAAAAGAATCGGATGGGATTCCCGCCTGGCAGTACATTCCACTGGGGTTGAAAGGATATATTTATTTCGTTCCCGAAATCCAAAATCTGCACCGCCAATATCTGCAAGCCCTCTGGTCGCACCGCAACCGCTACACGGGACTCGAGTACCGCGACTCGCCCGCGATCGTCCTCACCGATCTGTTTTATGACAACAATTTACATATCGACCCTCCCCGCCTGCAGCCCTTCGCCGGATTGTTCGAGAATCTGTGGCGGGATTGGCAGGCGGCACGGAAGGAAATGCCGCCGATTCCCTTTGATTACGGTTCTCCCACCCCGGAAATGCAACAATTCATGGCAGACGTCATGGGCCGCGCCAATGTCGCCTTCCATAACTTTCTGCGGAGCATCAGCGTTAAAATTCCTCTTGCCGGCACCGGTGCGGTTACCGCCCTGCGGGATTTGCCTATCCTCGAACCGATGGATTTCATCCAGGCCGGAGGATTATGGAATCCTCCCCGGCTGGGGAGGAAAATTTACTCCAACCGGCGCATGGTCGATACCGATCCGGACCGGGAGGCGAATCTCTTCCACTGGTTGGCTTTTTCCCGGCTCGAAAAAAAACCCTTCGTGGCCTCCATGTGGGGATGCCCCTGGCCCAGCGCGTACCGGGCGGAACTGCCGCTCTGGATGGCCGCCATGGCCGCCTGGCAAGATTGGCAAGGGTGCGTTTTGACTTCCTCCCTGTCCACGCTTGAACCGGAGAACACCGCCATCACCGGTCCACTGGAAAACTGGAACGATCCCGCCGTATGGGGATTGATGCCGGCCGCCGCTCTGTTGTTTCACCGCAAACCGGTGGAACCTGCGCGCCCGTTGGCGGTCATGGGGGTCCCCGATTCTCTGCTTTTTTCTGAAGCGCCACTGACTCCTGCCGAATGCCGGACCACCCGGCTGGCAGACCAGGCGCGAATCACGGTGCGGCTGCGCGCCCGGCCGGGCCGGTCTTCGATCCTCTCACCGACGCAGCCCGAATCGGTTCAGAACGGCCGGGAAAAAACCAAAACCCGCCGCGAACTGCGCCATGACCCCCGGCGCGGCCTGGTCTGGGTGGATACCAAACAAGCCCAAGCGGTGATCGGCCGCTTGCGGGAAGCGGCCAACGAGGAGCCAGCCTTCTTGAACGTGCAATCCGATGTGGATTTTGGCGTGGTGTGTGTCAACAGTCTGGACGGGTTGCCGATTCCCCAATCGCGGGATTTGTGGATTACGGTGATTTCCGAGGCCCAAAACCAGGATTTCCGGTCCATGCCCGTGGACGGCGATTTCCAAATCGAGTCGCCCGGACAGGCTCCCGTGCTCATTCAAGACACGCCCGTCCGGTTGTTTCTCGAAACCCGCCAGACCGGCTGGATTCTGCGGACCGTGGATGGCGCCGGCCGGGAGGGCGCTCCGCTTCCTTACCAGATCGAAAATAACCGTCTATCCTTCCAAGCGGGGATTCACGGTTCCATCTATTATCGTCTATCATGCCAACCGGCCTCGGAGGCCTAGGCCGTGAATCCGCGGAAAAACCGCCGTTAAAGGATAATCACCTGTATTATCCAGGCCGGCTATTACTTGACCTAACACGAAGGAGAATTGCCTGGCATGTCTGCATCCCGGCGTTGCCTTGTCACAGGAGGAGCCGGTTTCATCGGCTCTCATGTCGTTGACCAGTTGGTGGCAGAAGGACATGAGGTATCCGTATTGGACAATCTGAGTACCGGCAAGAGGGAGAATCTCCCGAAGAACTTGGATCTGTATGTTTATGACATTTTGGAGGACATGACGCCGGTTTTCCGCATGGTCAAACCCGAGGTGGTGTTTCATCTGGCCGCCCAGGTGAGCGTTTCGGTCTCCGTGCGCGATCCCCGGTATGACGCCACCCAGAACGTCGTGGGTACCATCAACCTGCTGGAGCATTGCCGGCGGTATGGCGTGCCGCGAGTCATTTACGCGTCGTCGGGAGCGGCATACGGCGAACCGGATTCCCTCCCCTTGCGGGAAGAAGGTTCGACTCTGGCCGTGTCGCCTTACGGCATCAGCAAATACGTGGGCGAGCGGTATTTGTATTATTACCAGCAGCAATTCGGGATTTCGTTTATCGCCCTCCGGTTCGCCAATGTGTACGGTCCACGGCAGGATCCCCACGGCGAGGCCGGCGTCGTCTCGATTTTCTGTGAGCGGATGCTGAAGGGGGAAGAAGCGGTCATTTTCGGCGACGGCCGACAAACCCGCGATTTCGTGTATGTGGGCGACGTGGCCCGCGCCTGCGTGATGGCCATGGACGCCCCCCCTGTAACCGACACGTTCCCCGCGTTCAATGTCAGCACGCAAAAACAAACCACGGTCAATACCCTCTTCGATTTGATCGCGGAGAACGCCCGGTCCAAACAATCCCGGATTTACGCCCCCGAACGGCCGGGGGATGTCCGGGATTCCTGCTTGGCCAATGACAAAATCCGCCAATACATCGGCTGGAAGCCGGAGGTGGACATCAAGGAAGGGATCCGCCGGACCGTCGAATATTTCCAAAAACATATGCCGCAAGCAAATGCAGAGAGGCAATGATCCGCGGGCTGGGAGATCCCGCCACTCCCTCCATCCTTATTTCCAATACGGGAAACGCATCATGACCGATATCCATTCGTGCGCGAATCTCTATCAGCAACGATTCCAATCCACTCCCCGGGCGGCCGGCATCGCCCCAGGCCGGGTGGAAATCCTGGGCAACCATACCGATTACAACGGCGGCCTGGTTTTCACCGTGGCCATCGACAAGACCATCACCGTCTGCGGAGAAAAAATACCCGAACCGCGGATCACGGTGTACTCCGAGGCCCTCCAGGAGGAAACCAGTTTCGCCCCTGAACCGCTTGTCAAGGATTCCGCGCATCCCTGGGCGGATTACGTCAAAGGCGTGCTGGCGCAATTGCGGAAGCATGGCATCCCGTGGGGTGGTTTCCAGGCGGTGATCGGCGGAGACCTGCCCATCGGAGCGGGAGTCAGCAGTTCCGCCGCGCTCGAGGCCGCCACGGCCTTGTTCATTAAAGCCCTGTATCCCTATGACATGGACAAATTGCGGCTGGCGCAACTGTGCCGGGCGGCGGAAAACGAATTCGTGGGCATGCCCTGCGGCCTGCTCGATCAATTCTCGTCCTTTTTCGGCGAGAAGGATTCTATCATTATGTTGGATTGCCGCGATCTGACCCACAAAATCCTTCCATTGCCCTCACCGGTGCCCCGGATTGTGTTGTGTGATTCAGGCACCCGGCACGAACTGGTGGATAGCGAATACCGCGTGCGGCGCGAACAATGCCAAGCCGCCTGCCGCGTGCTTGCCAACCTGCTCGGGAAAGAAATCAACCAACTGCGCGATATCACGATGCTTGAGTTCATGGATCTGGAAGACGCGATGGACGATGTCCTGCGCCGCCGCGTCCGGCATGTACTATACGAAAACCAGCGGGTGATGCGGGGCGTGGCCGCAGTTCAACTCCACAACCTGCACCACCTGGGAGAATTGATGGTGCAATCCCATCAGAGCTCCCGCAATCTGTTTGAAAATAGCTGCCGGGAACTGGATTTCCTTGTCGAAGAGGCCATGCAGATACCCGGCTGTTACGGAGCGAAACTTACCGGTGGAGGATTCGGCGGCAGTACCGTCAATTTGGTGCAGCCTGAACACACGGAGGAATTCATCCGCGCCATCCAGGAACGCTTCGAACTAAAATTCGGCCGCCCCTGCCCTACGCTGGTCTGCTCGGTCGGCGAAGGCGCGCGGATGGTGGAATTGTAGAAGAGAAAGACAGAGGGTTATCACCGGCAGCCTGGAAAGGGCCGGTAGAATCTTACCCTTAGGTTCCTCCGCTCCTACGTTCTGTTGGATTTTCATCAGGATTTGGTTCCAGAACAATGGAATGGCCGTGCCGATGCCCGTGGAGCTTGTATACTTGCCTAGGGCTTTGGCTCAGGGAAAAAGCCGAGAGCAAGATAACCAATTCCCTCTCCCGCTGGGAGAGGGATAGGGTGAGGGAAGCCCGGAACAGGCGCCATATCGCCTTTTCATGCCAATTTGCGGATCCAGGCCTTTGGGGGAATTGAATCTACGCTGAAGAAACTCAACATAGCCGGTGAGGCTTATTCTGAAACGAATTTATCTAAAAAGAATATACTTGAGTGGCATTCAGAAGGAATGGATCTTGGAATCTGCCTTTTTTGAAAAAAACCTCGTTAAACCATAATCGGGGAGAAAACCATGCGTATCTTAATCAACCTCCTGCTTCTTTGCCCGCTCTTAGGTTCACTTGGTATATTTTCCTATTCCGCGGAAGAAACCGCCGGGTCTCCTCATCACCTCCTCTGCGAGTATTTGGTGAATCCCCTGGGGCTGGATGAGCCCGCGCCGCGCCTCTTCTGGCGCTTGCCGGAGGAGTTTCAAAAGCAAACCGCGTATCAATTGCTGGTGGCTTCCAACCCGGATTTATTGCGTGAATCCCGCGCCGATGTGCTCGATACAGGCAAAGTCGATTCAGATCAATCCATCCACGTCGTGTATTCCGGCCCGCCCCTGCGTTCCAACGTCCGCTATTATTGGACGGTCCGTGTCTGGGACGAGCAGGGCCGCCCCAGCCCCTTCGCCCCGGCCGCCTTCTGGCAGATGGGCCTGCTGAATGCCTCGGATTGGAAAGCGCAATGGATCGGTCTGGAAGGCGCTCTGCCAGACAACGCCGCGCCGCACGTGGGCTATCACAGCCAACTGGAAAAATCCGCGGAGCATACCAAGTGGGTGCAAATCGATTTAGGCGGATCCCGCCGCGTGGACCGGGTGCGGCTGTACCCCTGCCAGCCTTTCGATTATTCCAAGAATCCCGGTTTTCTGTTCCCCGTGCGGTTTCGCGTGGATGTTTCCAATGATCCCGAGTTTCAAACGAGTGAAACCGTGTGGGACCTAACCAGCGGGGATTTCCCCAATCCCGGCGCGGCGGTGGTAGAGCAGGCATTCCCTCCCCGCAAAGGCCGTTATGTCCGGCTGACGGTCACCCGGCTGGCCCATCGCGACGCGGACAATTACGCCTTTGCCCTGGCCGAGCTGGAATGCTTGTCCGGAGAACAAGTAATCTCCCAAGGCCGCCCGGCGGCTTCGTTCGATACCATCGAATCGGATGTTTGGTCACTGCGCCATGTGAACGACGGGATTAATGAAACGCGCGAGGCCCGGTTCGCCCTGCCCAGTCCTTCACCAATGCTGCGCAAGACCTTCACGCTGAACGTACCCGTCCGCCGCGCCACTTTGTATGCCACCGCGTTAGGGCTTTATGAAGCGCGGATCAACGGATTACGCGTGGGGAAAAATCTTCTCGCCCCGGAGTGGACCGATTACCATCAGCGGATTCAAGTACAGGCTTACGACGTGACCGGAATGCTGCGGCAAGGGGAAAACGTCATCGGCGCGATGCTAGGGGAAGGCTGGTACGCCGGCATGGTGGGCCTCTTGGGGCCGCGGCAGTATGGTTCACGGCTGGGTTTCCTGGCGCAGTTGGAAATCGAGTGTGGAGATGGAACCACGCGCACGGTGGTCACCGGTCCGAGTTGGAGAATCACGGATCAGGGCCCCATCCGTGGTTCGGATATCATCCGCGGTGAAACCTACGACGCCCGGCTGGAAATGCCGGGTTGGGACACACCGGGCTTCGATGACAGCGCCTGGCAACCGGTATCGCTCCTGCCGCCTGGGGACGTGAAACTCGTCGCCCAGCCTAACGAGCCGATCCAAATTACTCAGGAACTCAGCCCGCTGAACATCACGGAGCCCACGCCGGGTGTTTATGTCTTCGATCTGGGACAGAACATGGTGGGCTGGTGCCGGCTCCGGATTCGAGGCGAGGCCGGGCAACGGATCGAAATTCAGCATGGCGAAATGCTGAATCCCGATGGCACGGTTTATACGCAAAACCTGCGCGATCACAACCGCCGGGATCCCGTGCAGGAATATCAGAAGGACGTTTTCATTGGCCGGGGCGGTGAAGCCATCTTCGAACCGCATTTCACCTACCATGGGTTCCGCTACGTGGAAGTGAGGGGTCTGACCCGCAAGCCCTCGCGGGGCGATATGGCCGGCTGCGTGTTCCATTCCGCCGCGCCGCTCAATGGGACTTTCGAATGCTCGGACCCGATGCTCAACCAGCTGATGAAAAACATCGTCTGGACCAAGCGCGGCAACCTGCATTCCACCCCCACCGATTGCCCCCAGCGCGACGAACGCCTGGGGTGGATGGGCGACGCGCAGGCGTTTTCGCAGACCGCCTGCTACCTCATGAACCTGGGCGCGTTCTATACCAAGTGGTGCCAGGATATCCGCGACGCGCAGGCGGACGACGGCCGCTTCGCCGATTTCTCGCCCAATCCCGCCAAGAGCAAGAACGCGTTTCTGGCCGCTCCCGCCTGGGCGGACGCGGGGGTGATCATCCCCTGGCGGATGTACGTCAATTACGGCGATTCGCGGATTCTCGAACGCCATTACGACGCGGCGAAACGGTGGGTGGAATATGTCCGGAGTCAAAGCCCGGAGGGGATCTGGATTCAGGGACGCGGCAACGATTACGGCGACTGGCTCAACGGCGATCAACTGATTTTGGAAAATTGGCCCAAGAAAGGGGCCGACACGCCGCGGGAAATCTTCGCCACCGCGTTTTACGCCCATTCCACGGAAATTTTGTCAAAGATGGCGAAAATTTTAGGAAAGAATGATGAAGCGGAACAATACGCCCGGCTGGCCGGAGTTATCAAGGCGGCGTTTTGTAAGCGTTTTGTCCAGCCGGATGGACGCATCACCAGCGACAATCAAAGCGTATACGGCCTGGCCTTGCATTTTGATCTGCTGCCGGAAGATCAACGTCCGCTGGCGGTTCAGCATCTTCTCCGGAAGATTGAAGAGTACAACCAACACATCTCCACCGGCATCCAGGCCACGCACCGTATGATGCTGGAACTGGTCCGCTGGGGGCAAGCGGATACGGCTTACCGGCTGCTGATGAACCGGACCATCCCCTCGTGGGGTTACATGATCGATCAGGGCGCGACCACTATTTGGGAACGATGGGACGGCTGGGTGGAGGGGCGTGGTTTTCAAAATCCCGGCATGAATTCGTTCAACCATTACGCCTTCGGCTCGGTGGGCGAGTGGATGTTCCGGCATATCCTGGGCATTCAGCCGGATCCGGAGCATCCGGCATACCGGCATTTCGTCATTCATCCCATCCCCGGCGGGGGGCTGACCTACGCGAAAGGCACGTTGGATACGTTGTATGGAACCATCCGGATTTCCTGGAAACGGGAAGATCCGTCCTTCGAAATGGAATGCGCCATTCCCCCCAACACCACGGCTACGGTATATGTACCGTCATCCAATCCCGAGAAATTGACCGAGACGAACGGAAAACTTATTGCCCCACCCCGGTATGAGAAAGGCTGTTTCGTTTTGGAATTGTCTCCGGGTACCTATCATTGGATTACGGAGTTGAAATAGAAGCGGATTTCCCACTTTACGGTCCCCTATTTTTTTGATAGGTTTAATTTACTCCATGGACTGGTTATTCATATAAATCACCAGACCAGAAGGAGATACAATTTCATCAATCTGGGAGGTTCTAAAATGAACAAAATCAGGGGAGTAGTGCTATTTGTGGTGCTGGGTGTCCTCGTCTTGCCGGGATATGCCCAATATGGCATCTTCGACAAGACCGCGGATTGGGGCGGTCCCGATTCGCCTCCTCAGCGGGGCAGTTATAAGGTCCCAGGTGAAGTGGTCGTCACCGGCAGTGGAGCCAGCGCGGAATACACCATGTACGGCAACGGGGATGACATCTGGGACAACAACGACGAAGGCTTTTTCGTCTATACGGAGAAAGCCGGCAGCTGGAGGCTCTCGGCCCGGGTGATGTGGCTCTACAACGGCGGCGGGAACGAATGGGCCAAAGTCGGGGTGATGATGCGCGAAACGGGGAACTCGGCCACCTCCCGGCATTACTGGATCGAGTTGCGTGCCGGCTCGGGAAGCGATGGAGACCGGACGGACGCGCAATGGCGGGCGACTACCGGCGGTTCGTCCAGCAACGTGCAGATCCTTGAAAATGGCGCGGATGTTTCGGATCCCGGAGACGGATTGTACCTGCGGATCACCCGGTACGCGGAAATCGATCTCGTCGTGAGCGAATATTCGTATGATGGCGTCAACTGGGTGTTCGCCCACAGCATGAATATGGAATTTCCCGAGACCATCGCGTGGGGCTTGGCCATCAGCAACCATCTGGACAATGAGGATCTCGCGGAAGCCATCGTTTCCAATGTCAAATTGGAGCAAGTAGCGGCCATTCCCTTCACTGTGACCCGGTCGATGAATACCAAATCGTTTGTCCCGGGGCAAACGATCACCACCACGCTGGCTGTCCAGAACTTCGCTCTCCAGGCCACCGAAGTCAACATCACGGAGACTCCACCGGCCGGTTTCGCCATCAGCGAGATCAGCCATGGCGGCACGGAGAGCGGCGGCGTAATCTCATGGACCCTCTCTGCCCCGCCGGGTCAAACCCTGGTCACGTACAAAGTGACGGTTCCCACGAGCTATGATCCGGCCGTCAATGGATACAGCGTGTCATGGTCAGGATCCGGAGGCGGGCTGGACACATCGGGCATCACCAACATGTTCTTGGTGGATGTGGCCATCGGCGAAACGTTGTTCTCGTTCGATTTTTCAGACGTGAGCCAGCTCGATCAGTGGGAAGACCTGGCTGGAGTGTTCGATATCGCCGATGGGCATTTCTATGAAATCGTCGACGCGGGCGGCCCCCTGGTGACGCTCACCGGCGATCCCACGCTGACGGATGTCGCCGTCACCGTCAAAGGAATGGGCCTGGTGGGAGACGCCGACTGGGGGGTGGTGGTCCGGTGCACGGACCTCGGCAACATGTACTCGTGGCAATACGTGAATGGCTACTTGAGAGTCCTCAGGTATGCGGGAGGCACCCGCACAGAACCCCTCGGCGTGAGTATCAATTATGCGGAGGAATTGAACGTATGGCGGGAGTTCACCCTCATCGTGAAGGGCAATGTCCTTTATGCGTTCTTCGATGGGGAAATTCAGGGGATCGTTGTGGATAACGCCTTGTCAGCCGGCCAAGTGGGTCTCTTCGGCTGGGTCAACGCGGGAACGGATTTGAGCGCCGTGCCCGGCGGCATCGCGTTTGATGATTTCGTGGTCTCCACCGTAGCTGGACCTCCCACGGCCGTTGGGGAATGGTCCTTGTATTGATGGGTATGCATTGGTACTGAAATAGTCTTGGAATATGGTCCAACCAAGGGCGGGTGAAATTCCCCGCCCTTTTTTTACTTTATGGTGACTATGCAGGAGGCCTTTCTCGCGGGGGGATCCCATCCCCCCTTATGACAAATCAGAACCTGGATCCTCGTCTCGGGGCGGGCATTTTCCTGGCCCATCTCCGGGCAAAAAAATTTCTGAGATTTTTTGAAAAATCCCTGTTGACATTGAAAATGACTCATGATATCAATAAGAATGTGAGGATCGAAAAAGGATCCCAGTATGTGGATCCCGGTCTTCCCAGGGAGGGCGAGCGCATTCGCCCAGGCAAGGGTTCCGTGGTTGTGAAACCATGACCCTAACATCATACGTCCTGAAGTGTGATAACTTCAGGAAACAAGAAAGGTAGGCGTTTATGCGGGTACAAGAAACGCCAACCAATGGTTGAAGGAAGGAGTCATTCAAAGCGATTTGGTGACTCCTTCCTTGTTTTAAACCTTCATTTTCCCTAATCTCGTTCCGATTGTTATTTGTTTCTATTCCATCCTTGGATATGAGAATCGCTGTTCATTCTCGCCTGCCCAGGGGAGTGGTCCCATCATCCCATATAGGATTCCCAGTTCCTCAAACGATTGAAATCCGGTTATGCTCTCCCTTATTTCCCCTGAATATGATAATGTAAACCTGCTTGTTCCTTGCAGAAGGGGCGTACCAACCGATGCGTCTTTCAGCCAGCCAGGTTCCGTTGAACCGACGGAGCCGATGGCTTCTCTTCGTCTTGTTTTTTGCGGGGGATGGTTTTAGCCACCCGCCCTTCCCGGCCTATATCCAGCACCAGACTGGAATTTATATCGGATCTCAAAACATCGACATTGAATTGGAACTGACCTTCTTCAACACGGTGGCCTTGCGGGAACGAAATGATATGGATGCCGATGATGACGGCCAAATCTCCCGGGAGGAAACAATCCACTATCTGAAAGCGCACGAGGAAGGTTTTCTGGACTCCCTGCGGCTTAGAATCAACCAACAATCCCTCCCCATCGTATCCTTATACGAACCGGAGATGGACCTCCTGGCGGACACGCGAACCGCTCCCAGCCCCTTCCTTATCCGGCTGTATTATTTTTCCCACACGCCCCAAGAACTCGCGTCCGGGGGTACCGTGGAACTGGATGACCGGTTGTTTCCCAACGATCCCGCGGTCTGCCATTGGTTTTTCACCCTGTCGGACGAATCTGCCCCGCAAGAAAAACCGCGCGCCGGTTATTGGCTCTCCCCAAAATATGAAACTCAGCCCCGGCGCGCGTTGGCGCGGATTGGGCCATCCCATCCAGCCCATTCCCGTACCGCCTTACCCCTTTCCACCCTGTATCCCTGTTTAACGCATATCCAATGCGTACCAATGGCCCTGCTTGTCCCTGGCTTCCCTGCAATGGCATCCGGATGGGCAAGCGCGGGATTTTCCCTATATTTCCCATGGCGGGAAAGATTGATGAATACGTGGGGAGGTTCATGATGAAAAATACTTGGCGCATTTCAATCGGCGTGTGGACACTGGTTTGGATGCTCAGCGGCAGCGGCTCAGCCTGGGGCCAAATCACGGAACCGGAACTTTCCGGCGCGGCAGAACTGGCCGGCGCGTTGATCCAAAATCATTCCTATCTTTTCGCAAGTGTGGATCAAACGCGGTTGGATCAACTCAACCGGCGCTTGCGGGAATTCCGGAACCAAGCGCAAAAAACTTCATCAGGACAAGAGGCCGCAGCCATCATGAATCAAGCGGCAGATGCGATCCAATCCCTCTATGCCATCCTGGAAAAGGCGCCCTTCCGAATGGTGATCACGCCCGGCGCGCACGCTCTAACCCTTCCCCCCGATAAACCTGTAGAACTCCCTGGCGATGTGGGAGCGTTGCTCTTCCAGATTCAACTGGGCGAGGGTCCGGTCCGTTGCCAAACCCTCGATCTCGACTTCGCCGAGAAGTCGGCTATCGACATTGAAACGGAAGCCACCGGAATCCATTGGGTCCTGGTCAGCCTCACCAACGTGCCCGCGAAACTCACAACTGTTCCCGTGAATATCCGGCGGGGACCGGAACCGCGCATCCGCTTCTATGTGCAAGTGCAGACTCCCGCGTTCGGCCGGCTCAAAATGGAAATTCTCTCGGACGAAACGGGCAAGCCTGTTCCTGCCATGGTCCGTCTGGTCTGGAAAACCGATGGGCGCGACCGCCGGCCTGGCAACGCCATCGAGATCGCGCCGCAGATGGACAACCAAGGCCAGCCTTCGGGACGGCGCCGGGCACAACTCCCGGGACGTCTCGCGGGACCGTACTGGTGCGTGCCCAAGCCCTTCGACATGACTCTTCCCCCCGGGGAATGGGAAGTGACCATCCGCCGCGGCGTGGAACATATTCCCATCTTCCAGACCATTTCCGTGGCCGCCGGCCAGGTGAGCGAGTTCACGTTCCAACCCCGCCGCTGGGTGGATATGCGCCGGCTAGGCTGGTATTCGGGTGATGATCATGTCCATTGCCAGATCCTCAACGATGGCGACGCGGGTCGCCTCATGGCTTGGGTGCAAGCGGAAGATATCCACCTGGCCAATGTGGTGAAGATGGGCGACCTGTACCGCACTTGGTTCGAACAGCGCGGGTGGGGGCCGGAAAACCGGGTAATCGAGGGGGATTACGTCTTGTCCCCCGGGCAGGAATGTCCGCGGACGCACAACGAACTGGGCCACACCATCCACATGAACACGAAAGAAATGGTGCGCGACACCAGCCAATATTATCTCTACGACACGGTGTTTGACGCGGTCCACGCGCAAGGCGGTTTGTCCGGCTATTGCCACGTGTTGTTCAACATGTTTCAGGTGCACCGCGACATGAGCATCAACATCCCCAAGGGGAAAACCGATTTTGTCGAGGTGATGCAATTCGCCCAGATGGGGACGGACCTGTTCTATGATTTCTTGAACCTGGGATTCAAAATGACCGCTTCAGCCGGTTCGGATGTGCCGTGGGGCGGCACGGTCGGCGAAGTCCGGGTGTACGCCTTCCTGGGAGAGATCCCCTTCACACCGGACGCTTGGTTCGAGGCGGTGCGGCGCGGACGCACGTTCGTCACCAACGGGCCGATGATCGACTTCCGCGTCAATGCCGCCTATCCGGGGGATGAGATCGCCGGGAATCCGCAACATCCGCTCCGGGTTCGGGCACGGGTTTGGGGACATCCGGACCGGATGGTTCCCACGGAGTTGGAAATCGTGTCCCAGGGCGAAGTGATCCGCAAACTGGAATCACAGGATCCTCTGCGGCAGGAATTATCCCTCGAATTTGAAATGCCTGCCGGAAATGGATTTTGGATCGCCGCCCGCGCCAAGGGCAGCGACGGCTCCCTCGCCCACACCACGCCTATCTACGTCACCCGCGGCAACCTGCGCTTTTGGAAATACGAAAATGTCAATGAGCTGATTGCCAAGCGCATGGCCAGTTTGGACGAAGTAGAAAATTTGGTCAATCAGGCCCGGGAGGACCTGAAACAAGGCAAGAATCCGGACAATCGTGAAACACGCCAGCTTGCGGAACAAGGCCCGGCTTTGCTGGAACGGGTGAATGAAGCGCGAAGAATCTACGAAAATCTGCTCCGGTTAGCCCAGGAAGAACAATCAGCGCGGGCTCCGTCGTAAGGGAATCTCCGCCTGGGGGGATTTACTGTACAAAGATATTCGGTCGATTTTTTATTCTTGCGCTATTTAAGGCTTCATCCCTTTAGGAAGGCTTGTATGATTGGAGGCAGCGGAACGATACGCCGCGGTTTCGGGCATCTCGAAAGAATGCAGGCCTGCGGGAGGTCATTTGGTGAGTTCGAATAAGGAAACCATCGTAAAAGCTCTGACGGCGGTGAAGGATCTGCCCACGCTGCCCACCGTGCTTACACGCCTGCGGAACGCCCTGGAAGATGAAAAAATGGGCGCGGAGGGTATCGCCCGGATCATTTCCGAGGATCCCACCCTCACCAGCCAGATTCTCCGTGTGGTGAATTCCGCCTATTTCGCCGGCAAAGGCGGCCGCATCACCTCGGTCCAATATGCCGTCTCCCGGCTGGGCATGCGGGAAATCAACCGGATCTGCTCGGTCTTGGCGGTCATCGATACTTTCAAACACATCGGGCCGCATCTGGACCACCGGGAATTCTGGAAGCACAGCGTCATGACCGGCATCACCGCCCGGATCATCTACCGCTTCCTCCGCAAACCCCTCTATCTGGTCGAAGATGAAGCCTACGTGGCAGGATTGCTGCACGACGTGGGTATCCTGATCCTCGATCACTATTTTCCTGCCTATTATATGCGCACCCGCCAGCAGGCTCAGCAAGAAAAAAAACCCTACGACCTCGTGGAACGCGAAACCATGGACATGGATCATGGCGAGGTCGGCGGCTTGGTGTTGAACCTATGGAACCTCCCTCCGGCCGTGGTGCAAGCGGTCAACTGGCATCACCGGCCTGATATGGCGGACACGCAACACCGGAGTCTGGTGAGCATCGTCACACTGGCGGATTCCATCTGCCGGGAATTGGCCATCGGCGAACCGATGGAAGGCGCAATCGTCTCCGGCGACAGCCAGAATCTGGAAGCCATCGGCCTTTCCTCTGATCAACTGCCCCTCATCAAAGAAAAAGTGAAGGAAGAAGAAGCACAATGCCAGTCCCTGTTGTCGTCATGAGCGGCTTCAAGCAATTTGCCCAGGATTGAACCGGAATCCACTATAAAGCCGCTTCGGACAAGGGCTATGATCGGATCACGAGTGGGAAACAACATCCAGTCATCCCCGGTGTGCTGAACAGGCTTATCCTTCCCTCCGGCCGTTCCAACCCAATTCATCCGCGTGGGGTTTCAAGGCATCGATCAGAAACTGAATGTGCTCACCCAAATCAACGCCCAGCAATTCCACCCCCGCGCGGACTTCGTCCCGGTCCACCTTGGCCGCGAAACTTTTGTCTTTCAGTTTTTTCTTAACACTGGACGGCGCGAGCGTATGAATGCCATCCGGGCGCACGAAACAGCACGCCCCGATGAAACCCGTCAGTTCGTCGCAGGCCAGTAAGGCTTTGTCCAGCGGGGTTTCATACGGAACGTTCCATTTCGTGTAATGCGCGGAAACGGCATGGGCGATGGCTTCCTCGCCTTGTTCGCGCAGCCAGGCCACAGTGCGGTTGGGATGCTCGTCCGGCCATTGTTCGTAATCGGCGTCATGCAGGAGTCCGGCGATGCCCCAGGCTTCTACATCGCTTTCCCCGTTGCCATACCGGTACGCCGCCGCCCGCATGGCGATCTCGATGGAACGCGCGTGAATCCGTAAGGCCTCGTTCTTAGTCCACTCGCATAATTTTTCCCAGGCTTGTTCCCGTGTCAAAGGCATGGAAAGAATACCTCCGGTTGGTCCCGTACTGCAATGAGTTTATTCCAGGATGCAAATCCTGGGCTTGTTTCATAATAGGGATTCCTTTGCGATTCATACTGCCAAGTATGCTAGGGTATTTCTCGACGGATTGGACACTCGTCAGGTTTCTTGTTTAGAATCCCCTCACCCTGATCCGTTCTCCGTAACAGTCAACCGGAATGGAGCACTATCTCACGGCCCTATTCGGGAGTGGAGGATAGCGGGTAATGCGTAACCCTTCCTTCTCCCTCCGGGTGAGGGTGGCCTTTCCACCACGCTGCGGGTTGCCGTATTTTGTTTCAGTTCCTCAAATAAAGTGTGCCCCTCTCAGAAGTGGGCTTTCAAGGAATCCAGGAGTTCAATCCTGGGAGAGAATTTTCTCTGCAATCGAGCAAACAAATACCCCTTCTCCTCTTCGAGGCAACCCGGCTACCTCATCCGCAATCCGGCCCGTGTGGGATCGTAATCGGGATTAGGCCAAGGCATTTGAGCGTTGACCTGCGCTCGCCAAGCCGCCAGATCCTGCTTCAAGGCGGATGCCGCTTCGGGAAGCTGTTGGGACAGATCGTTGGATTCGCCCACATCTTCTTTCAGGTTGTACAATTCCAGCTTCCCGTCCTCGAAGAACTCAATCAGTTTGTAATCCCCCTTCCGCACCGCGCCGTAAGGCGTGGCGCCCCCGGGATGATAATGCGGGTAATGCCAATAAATCGCCTCACGGCCCAAAGTGGCCCGGGGATCTTGGAGCAAGGGGACCAGGCTCACGCCGTCCACGGATTCATTGGGAACCGGAATCGCTGCCATCTGCGCGATGGTGGGAAAATAATCCACACTGGTCACTGGTTCGGCGCAAACGCTCCCTGGCGGCGTCACGCCCGGCCAACGGACCAACAGCGGCACGCGGACCCCGCCCTCGTAGGCCGAACCTTTCCCCGCGCGCAACGGGGCGTTGGAAGTATTGGGCAACAGGCCGCCGTTGTCACCGGTGAAGAAGATCACCGTGCGGTCCGCAAGGCCCAGTTTATCCAACGTGGCAAGAATCCGGCCCACGGTTTCATCCACGCTATGGATCATGGCGGCGTAGATGGGATTGTTATGCCGCGCGTGGGGATCGGCCTTGCGTTGGTAATATTCGATGAGTTCCTTCTTGGCCTGCAACGGATTATGCACCGCGTAATGCGCGAAATAAAGGAAGAACGGCCGGTTCCGGTTCTCCTCGATGAACCGGACCGCCTCGTCGCCCAGGCGGTCGGTCAAATATTCCCCCTCCGGGCCTTCTTTCAGGATGGGCATTTTGTACGGGCTGAAGTAACTGGGTGGGTGCCCCAGGGAATTGCCCCCCACGTTGATGTCGAATCCCTGCGTGTCGGGAAAAAACGGATCACCACCCAGGTGCCATTTGCCAACGTGCGCGCAAGCGTACTCCTTGGATTTCAGAACTTCGGCAATGGTGGTTTCCTCATGCGCGAGTTGATTGTGGATCGCGGGAATCCGCAGCTGGGCAAAAGGCCGGTTATGGCCGGGAATCCAATCCGTAATCCCCAGCCGGGCGGGGTATTTCCCGGTCAAAATGGCAGCGCGGGTCGGCGAACAGACCGTACAAGCGGAATAAGCATCGGTGAATTTCATCCCTTCGCCGGCCAGCCGGTCCATGTGTGGCGTCTCGTAAAACGGGCTGCCGTAGCAGGCCAAATCGGTCCAGCCGAAATCATCGATGAGGAAAAAGATGAAATTTAACCGATCGTGGCCGGTTTCGGCAGCGGCATACCGGCCCATGCTCAACGCCATGGCCCCGCCCAACAGGCCCGGCCCCAATCTCTTCAGAAATCTCCGGCGGTCGATATTTCGTGGATTCATGGTTATTGACTCCTCAATACGGCCGTTTTTTTATGGTAGGGCATTTCCAACAGCCATTAGCAGACCGGATGAATAGATATCCGGCAACGATTCACTCGATTGCGGAGAACGCATACCTTGCGCTCTTTCAGGATTTCCCGGTTATCGCGGGAAGCGTTGTTCTTCGTCAAACTGCTCTTCTTGAAAAGGTCTATTCCGATTTTCATCTCGGCCCGTTCTTCCCTGCCGCTTGAAAACGGTAGAGAAATACATCTCCTTCTTCATGGATCAATTCCAAATAGCGGTCCACGAACTCCTGCCAGGCGGTTTCGATAGCCTTGGCCGGCGTCACGCCTGGATGCCGCTTATACAAGACCAAATCCACGCCCAGGCCGGTCAGTTTCCCGGCGGCGGCCTCCGCGCCTTGCTGGAGCCATGCGTCCATCTGTTCGCCGAAGTGGGCATCGCTGACGATGGATTTGCGGTCTAAATAAAAAAGATAACCGGTGCGGTAACCGTATAATTCCTCTTCCGGCGCGATGTGGGCGTCCATCCAGTCCTTCATCCGGAACAGAGGTTCCGTGAAATGCCCCCGCTCAATCAGCCAGGCGCGGCGGGCCGGTTCCGAGAGATGCACATCCCCGAACCAGCGGATGTTGGGACTGCTCAAATAATACAGCCGCTGTTGCGTGAAGGTGACCAGAAGGCTGATCAACACCAAGAGGCTAAGCCATCGGCCCCGCCGGAGCTGACGGCTCAACCAGGAGACAGCCAAGGTGATGCCCAGCACCACCACCCCGTAATTCGCCGCGTACAAGCGGGCCACATCCGATCCCCATAGCATGGGAAACAACAGATAGGCAAATAGCAACTGCGTGACTGGTGAAAACCACCGTTTGGGGCGCAGGGCCAGCAACAGACCAAGCGACATAAGGCCGAGGAAGAAAATCAAATCGGCGTTGTACAGCAACCAGAGGATGTTGGTTTCAACTTGGCCCGCGAACTCGCCGATGCTCTTGGATTTCAGAATATTCAGTCCATGGTTGTTGGCATTGGACCGCATGGCAGGAACGAATTCTTCCTGCGTGGGGAAGATCTCCTCCAGCATGGGATACATGGGATTGCCGGTATAGAGAAACGATTTGACCATCCAGGGGCTATAGAGAAGCCAGGCGATAACCGTAAAGAGCGCTAACCGGATCAAACCTTCGCGCCAGGAGGCTCTTTTCCAAAGAAAATACCGGAGGGCGAGAAACAACCACTGTGGGACAAAGCCGAACAACAAGCCGTTGAACTTGGTCCCCATCGCCATGCCGCAAAACACCGAAGAAAGGATGAACCAGCGGTTGGAGTTCGTTTCCAGCGAGTACCACAGCAAAACGGACGACAAAAACACGTAAAAATAAACCCCGCGTTCCACATTCACCATCACCGGCATGCGGAAATGCAGGCAGCAGAGATACACCGCCACCGCGAAAAGGCTCCATTCCCGCCGGCCGTACCGCCGCACGGCCGACGCCAGCAAGATCAACATGGGAATGAAATGGCCGTAGATGAACATCTTGGCCGTGGTGTCGTTGCCCGCCAGCAGAGAAAAAGTGTAATGCAGGTGGAGGTTCATCGGGTAATGCGAGGGCATGTTGAAGGGTACCAGCTGGATCGCGCCCCCGTGGGTGATGTAGTACAAAGGCACGCCCAGATGATACCAGACCGAATCCACTTCCCGCTCCGGCACGCAGACTCCCAGGAAATACCACGTCAGGATGAATCCCGTGATCAGTCCCGCGAGGGGAGATTGGCGGAAATAGGGAACCGCCGCGCGCAACATGCCCTGCCCTTCCCGCCACCAGGCAGGCAACGCAGCGAGAGAAATCCCTACCGCGATCGGCACGAGCACCCAAAACCGCAATCCCCCAACCAGCCCCAGCATGAAATACACGCCGGACAGCGCCGCTTCGCCCAGCCCAAACGAAACCGCCAGCCAATACCCATACGGCAAGGCAGGGCGCATCCGCCGGGCCAGGAGAAATCCCAATCCCCAGACCCACCCCAATTGCCATATGCCGGACAGGAGATTCAACATGAGGTTATTCGTGGAATCCCGGTGTTGGATTTATGGATGCCGGAAAACCATCCGCCGGAATGCAACCATCCTCACCCCTCCACGCGGTGGATGCGCGCGCCCAGGGCGGCGAGACGCTCGTCCAAACGTTCATAGCCCCGGTCGATCTGCTCGATATTCTGGATTTCGCTGATCCCTTGGGCGCACAACGCGGCGATCAGCAGGGCCATCCCCGCGCGAATGTCCGGGCTGCTCATCACCCGGCGGCTGAGGGGCGTCGGACCAACCACCACGGCCCGGTGCGGATCGCAGAGAATAATGTTGGCCCCCATGGAAATGAGCCGGTCCACGAAAAAAAGCCGGCTCTCGAACATTTTCTCAAATATCATCACCGTGCCCTGCGTCTGGGTAGCCGCCACCAACGCGATACTCATCATATCCGCGGGAAACGCCGGCCAGGGGCCGTCATCGATCTTCACCAGCGACGTGTACAGGTCGGGCTTGATTTTCAGAGGCTGTTGGCTGGGCACAAATATGTCCTGTTGGCGGATTTCCACCTCGATGCCGAGGCGTTGGAACTGGGTAAGGATCATCCGCATGTATTCCGGGGCGGCATCCTGGATCAGCAACTCGCCATGCGTCACCGCGGCCAGCGCGATGAAACTCCCAACCTCCAAATAATCCGCGGCGATGCAATGCGTGCCACCCCGCAAACGCTCCACGCCCTGGATGGTCAACACATTCGAGCCGATCCCCTCGATGCGCGCCCCCAGGTGATTGAGAAAATTGCACAACTGCTGCACATGCGGCTCCGAGGCCGCGTTGCGCAAAATCGTTTCGCCCTCCGCCAGAGCCGCCGCCATCACCAGGTTCTCGGTGGCCGTGACGCTCGCCTCGTCCAGCAGGATATCCGCCCCTTTCAGGCGGCCGTCACACCAGAGTCGATACACGTCGTCGGCCAGTTCATACTTCGCCCCCAGGGCCTCAAAGCCAAACAAATGCGTATCGATCCGCCGCCGCCCGATGCGGTCTCCCCCGGGCAGAGGGATCTCCGCGTGGCCGCAACGAACCAACAGCGGCGCGGAAAGCAACACGGACGCGCGGATTTTCTGGCATAACTCCACAGGCAAACCGGTGGACCGCACGGTTTCCGCCCGGATCGTGATTTCATGAGCGCCGGGGCGGCGCGTCGCCGCCCCGATCGACTCGAGAATGGTGAGCAAATTGTTCACATCCCCGATGCCGGGAACGTTTTGGATGTGGACTTCCTCACCGGTCAACAACGCCGCCGCCAGAATGGGCAACGCTTCGTTTTTATTGCCTGCCGGCCGGATCGTCCCGCTGACCGGATGCCCTCCCTCCACCAAAAATTTCGCCATGGCATGATCCCTTCTACACCGGTGGTTGTTGGAGCCAGTATATCGCCGTACCCCGGTTTCACGAGGCGGGATACCGCTCCAATACGCTGCGGAACGGCCGGCCCGGTCCCTGTTCGATTAGACGCAAGATATAAACCGGCCATTCCGGATAATTCCGCAGTAACCGGACGTTCTCTTCCCTCCCCCAGTCCAACGCCACAATCCAACCATGCCGCAGGAACGGATCGAGAAACGAAAACACGGCGGCATAATCGTCGGCGTTCTCCACGAATATGACCGCGTTCTCTTCCTGCACTCCCGCGCGCAGGGCGGCGGCGGCCTCATCCCGCGTGCCCCAGTAATCGTCGCAAAGATCCCCCCAACATGCCACCCACGTAGTCCCCGCCGCCGTCACGATGCTGATGAGTAAAAATCCATAAATCAAACCCTGGACACGGGGATAGGCCCATCGTACTCCCGCTCCCCAAACCCGATGGATCTCCTCGATGCCCCGCGCCGTCAGAAAGATCCAGCCGGGGATCGTTTCATAATAAAACCGGGGGCCGAAACAGTAATCCTGGTAAAAATAGAAAAAATAGACAGCCGCCACCATTCCAATGGCCGCCACGCAAAACCAATCCGCGCTTCTCCGGGTAAAACCGGGGATAAACAACAGGAATGCCAGCGTCAACGAAGGAACCGGCCAGCCAAACAAAAACAGATTCAATCCGTTGAAATTGCAGATCGTGTTGGCCAATCCCCGCATGGGATTGTGATGCACTCCCGCGGGAACCGGGGGTCCTAAGGGATGCGGCCCCCAAGGTTTCTCGCCGAATCCCATGGGATTGGCGTCAAAATAATGAACATAACCCGGAATCCATGGCGAGCCGGTCGTCCAGGCGTTGTACATCAGATAAAAAACGGCCGGCGGCGCACATCCGGCGGCCATCACTAGGGTCGTGAGGACAATTCGCCTCGGATGCTTCCACCATCGGATGCCATACCCCGCCATGACTACGCTCAACACCGCCAGCGCGGTCAACGGGCGGATCAGATAGGCGAATCCCGCGGCCAATCCAGCCGCCAATCCCAGGAGAACCGGGCGTTTGGGGGAAAGGCGGCCTCCCGGAACAAAGAGCAACAGGATCACCAGCAATAGGAACAACAAGCAGGGAGGGTGATTCATGTACTCCGAACCCATCATCAAGAAAAAAGGCGACAAGCCCATCAATACGCAACCCAGCCGCGCGGTGAAGGGCGTGGAAAAACACCAGGCCAAGACAAAATACGCTGGAACAATCGCCCCCGACACCAAGGGATTCAGCCAATCCGATATGCCCAGCCGCACGGGTAAGGCTAGCCAAAGCGAATGACCGGGGGGATAGATCGAATACCATATCCCACGCTCCACCACGAGATAGAGCCGCTCGAAAAACCGGGAATCCGGCGGAGCCGGGGCGGCCATCATGCCATGGGCGAACACTTTGGCTTGGAAGAGTTGCGCGAGGCTGTCCTGGATGTGCGGGACATTTCCCAACGCGTACACGTAAATGCCGTGCGCCGCCAGAACCGCCCAGGCGGCCGGCAACCCGATCCAGAGCCCATCCCGCCAACTCAGAAAGGGATCATGCAGCACGCGGTCGAGTTTCGCGAACCGGCGGCCCCACCGCTCGAGAAACGCGATGTAACAAGAGGACACCATCCCCATGGCCGTGGCGCTCAGGCACAATCCCATGAACCAAAGGGCGCCATACCACATCCATTCTTCATAAAAAAAAGAACCGTGAATCCACCAGTTGCCCCAAGGCAACATGGTGAGCAGCAAGCCGGCAGCAGCCGGCCCGTATCCCCACGGCCGCGCGAGTCCATACCCGCCGCGTAAGGCGGGCCGCACGGCGAAAAGGGTAAATGCCAAAGCCACGGCCAGGATCACGCCCACCAGCCAAGGCGAATGGTACCCCGCCACGCGAAGGAAATGGATCCACGGGGCTTGATGGTTTGTCCCGCTCTTGGCGATCCAGAACAGCAGACCAAGCACAACAGCAAGCAACAGCAGGATGGCGAAAGCGAACCAATAGCGTGTCTTTGCTGACATCATGCGAGCCGTTTTTATAAGCGGAACGTAATGTAAATTCGGCTTTATTCTGATCCAGGCAATCCAAAAAACCGAGTGAAATGCCGCCCAGCGAACATATTTTTAATTTTTTTTCCGATTGATTGATATTTTTTGCTTGACAATATTACATCGGTTGTAATATATATAAATAAATCCTACCCATGGAACCCCGCCCGGACAGCGAACGGCCGCGGGAACCGTGAAAGCGCTGAAGGAGGTGAACCAGTAATGGTAGCGAAGAAATCCATGGCAACGAAGAGGACGGCCGCCGGAAAGTCGGCCACCCCGGAAAAAGGGACGGCCAAAAAGGCTGCGGCTAAGAAAACCACGGCTAAGAAAGCGACCGTGAAACGGACAACGGCCAAGAAAGCGACAGCCAAGAAGACTACGGCGAAGAAGACCACGGCCAAAAAAACCACCGCCAAGAAAACCACGGCCAAAAAAACCGCTCCCAAGAAAGCATGAGAACGGTTTCACCGCGGTGAGCGGGGTGCCTGCGGATACCGGGAAACAGCGCGGTGTTTTCAGGCGGCCGGACCGTGAAATGAAATCAACGCGGTCCGGGAACGTGAAGCCAATGCGGTACGTGGGATTGTGCCGTCTAAGACGGCCGTAGCCGTTGCTATCCGCCTTGTTGGGTTTGAGGGGCATCTTCAGTGCTCTGAAGGTGCTGTTTTTTTCTCTTTTGCCTGGAAGGAAAAACGATGCTATGATGGTGTATCCATGTTTCACTCATTATAATATGCAAATGCTCGATCCTGTTGCAGATTGAATACCATTCATCCCATTCGGATACCATGCTTTGCGAGGAAAGCCATGAAAACCGCTAAAATCCGCCCGATCAAATCCGCATTTCAATCTGGGGAAGTCATCGCTTTGATCCAACGGCTGGACGGGATCAAAATCGACCCGGTCCGGTTGCATTACTACGAAAAGACCGGACTGATCAAGGCCAGCGTGCGGTCCGCTCAGGGCTGCGGCAAACATAAACTCTATTCGTTCGCCGACCTGGTGATGCTGCGGTGGTTTCTCCAATTGCGCAAACAGGGATTGAGCATGCAAAAAGTCCGCCGGGGGATCTCCTACCTGCGCAAAAACATGCCCCGCTTTATCGAAAAACCCTTCGAACACGAACTCTTTTTCGTGACCGACGGCCAGGATATGTTCGCTTTGGTGAATGGCGAAGAAGCCATCTCCCTGGTGCGCAATCCCGGACAAAAATTTTTTGGGGTGATGGTGTACGATTTCAAGAAGATGATCGATGACACGCTGGAGGCGGTGGAAAAGGCCGCTTGAGATACGGTTATCCTTCACAAAACGAGAGACTGGCGAAAGTCACCACCGACTCGGTCTCCCGTTCCACCGCTTGGCCGTAATGCAACAAACGCCCGGAACCGGGCCGGGCAATGTCGAGCACCATGTAGATGGGCGAAAGGCCGCAAACGTTATTGCGGTCTTTATTTTTGGCGATGCGCGCATAAAAACGTTCCGCCTCACCGCTTTGGATGGCCTCCAGCACGGCTTGGTCCTCCCGCTCCACCCGGGCCAGCTCGGCAGCCGGAATTCCCTGTTCGTGGCCGAACCGTTTCCCCACATGGCTTAAATCGACTCCCGCGATCAGGGCCACCCGGCCGGGATATTCGTCCACCAGCCGGCGCAGCAGATCCAGACAGGAAGCCAAATCGGGATCTTGCCGGGGCGAAATCCCCTCCTGGACGTACCGGTGAAACGACCCGCATAAAATCGGCACGATTTTCCCCTGCCAATCCCCGTCCAGGATATACCGCAGCCAGACGGCTTGGAACTCCGCCGAATGCTCGTTCCGGTGCAGCCATTCCTCCTCGAAGACATCCACCGGCGCTTCCCGGCTGAATTGTTCGACAAAGCGCGTATCAGTCGGCATCCGCCCCAGCGGGGTGTTGTAATCTTTAGGTGTCAGAATGAAGAGGCTGTGCACGCTTTGATGGGCGGTGCCGAAGATCAGATACAGATCGGCCGGCGCGCAACGGGCGGCTTCCCTGTAAGCGTGGGCAAAACCGGCTCCCCCGCGGTGAAAATCGATGTGTGGGGCAATCAAGACCTTCAATTGCTTTTGAGAACGGATTGAGGACCGGGGCGTTTCTTCCCCAATCGCCCGCATATACCCCTCCAATCGGCTCCGCAATAAATCCGCCTCCGCGGGATACACCGTTCCCGCGTGGGCCGGTTCCCGGCAGGGGGAAGCCCGGAACTGTTCCTGCAAGGCCTCCAAAGCGTGTTGATAGGTCTCCGACTCCAGGAACAATTCCTGATCGAGCCGTTCGATAATCTCCTCGATTTGTCTCCGGGTGATGAGTTGCTGGTATTGCCGCATGAACGCTTCCTGGATGTCCAGGAGAGAATGGCGGCCGTCAAACAGAGAGACCACGAAAAAAACCGGCGGTGGTAAAACGAGAATGTGCGGGGCGATCCCGCGCGGATCCCGCAGGCAGATTCCATACTGGGGCCCTTGATGGTGGGGAAACGCCTCCACGGGACGGATTTTGGGATAATCGAGATCAAGCCGCTCCGCCACCTATTTGGCTCCTTACAGGCTGATTCCCTCTATACAAACGGCGTCCCTCAGGACGCCGGATGAGCCGTAACATCGGGGCGACTGGATTCGAACCAGCGGCCTCCTACTCCCGAAGCAGGCGCGCTACCAGACTGCGCTACGCCCCGTTTGATTGGCAATTTTCATTCATCACATGACAATCCTAATTTCAAGCCGGGATTTCATCAAGGTGACGATAAAGAAGTCTCGTCATTTTCCGCTGTCAGCCGGACTTCTCTCTTAGTTCATCTTTACGATGTCGCCGTTGCTTGTCAATCCATTCGTGACGTCATAGGGAAATCCCATCCCCAAAACATTATTGTACGCGCCCCGCTTGCCATCCGGTCCCGCCCCCAGCAACACATACGTCCCATTGGTCAGAGGCCTTAAACCCACCTTGCTCAATTGCGCTTGGTTGGACGGCGCAAAGAAACTTAAACCATAGTCGGAGCCGGGGATCGCGGGATCTTCATCAGCGTACATATACGTATAGGGTGGAACCAGGTCTTGCGAAATCAATTGACTATTGGAATCCGCCCCAGAAGTCGGCGCAAAAAAAGGATCCAACGGAATCGAGGACATATACGACACCGGTGAGGTCAAAGGGGCAAAGAGTCCCGCCATCCCCCCCCGGTCGTTTTGGGCTTTGCCGCCGATGCCATGAAATATTTTGTTCATGCGTTCAATCCCCTCGGCGATGTCATCGTCCCAAAAATCCACCAGCAGGACACCCTTGTCCAACCGCAGTTGCTCGATAGCCGTCATGATGCTGCGCATGTCCGCCTGGGCGCGCGCGATTTTGGCCCGCATTTGGGCGTTCAAAAAGTTAGGCACCGCGATCGCGGCCAAAATGCCGATAATGGCCACCACAATTAACAACTCGATGAGCGTAAATCCCCTGTTCTTCATAAAGATTGCCTCCTCCTCCAGTGAGTGAATTCAATTATAGGGGAAATCGTATCACTCATCCACTCATCGGGAGGGAAAATTGATACACTTGATGTAAAAAATTGTATGTCCTGATGATCCGGCCGGTGAAAGGGGCCTTCTCCAAGGCTCTCCCCGCAGCGTCTCCATGTCCACTATCAAAAAATCCCAACGTTTTGCTGATACCTCTGCCGGTTTTCGCGCAAAAAATCCTCCCCTTTGGGAGTTGGCAATCAGCAAACCATCCCGCGCCACATTTTTCACGGCACGGTTAAATTCCGGCTATCCAGAAATCCTGGAAAATCGTAGGATAGTGAATATGGATCACATACCGCCATGATTGGATTATAGGAAGAAATAAATTCTCGAATTTCATGGACAATTGGGATTTCTCGATTCAGTGGAGTGTGGATCATCCGATATTCCTAGGCATCAACAACGAATCCGTTACCGGACAAAACTCCACACAGAGAAGGATCCGGTTTTTATCATTATGCGAATGCTACTTCTTCTTCCACATTTTTTAGTTTTCTCCTTTTTATTGGGTTGCGGATTCTGTTTTCCAGCGGCTTCTCAGACGGAGCCGCCGGTTCCCGGCATGATCCCAGAAGCCTCCGCCACAGTTTCTGATCCGTCATCCGCTGCCACGAAAACGCTTTATGTTTTTGATCTAGAATCGTACTTAAATCGGCATCCTGAAAACAAAGTTTGGCAGTATGATGTCATCAATCTGGTCACGGCACTGCAGGGTCTTGTCAACCGGAAAGAACCCAGGCTTTATATCCTCTACGTCCGGGAGCGTTTGTCATCCAGCGGAATCAACATCGACCGGTACTGGCTGGAAAAAATCCATGGCAGGCAAGGATTTTTAGCGGAGTATGAATTGATTCCCGTCCGTACGCTGGAGGAACTGATCTCGATCTTCCGGAGTTATTTTTCGGCCATCGTCCTTTGGGATCCTAAACTGCCCGCTACCAGTAATGTCGCTCTGACGATCGCGGGCGCGGATGGCATGCTCCCCCTCCGCCACGATCCTTCGCCCGATTCGCTTTACAGCCAACTGGTTGCCGGTGGACCCCGCCTTCCAGTCCAGGTTCGCCTGTCCGACAAGTTCAATGCCGTCAGCAAGATACCCGACACCAGCCTGGACACCACCACCACGGCCAAAACCGACGCCTATGTCTGGGCGAAAACTTTGTATCTGGATGGCGGAGCGTGCGCTCCCGGATTGCTGGCATTTTTCCCTGATCCGGCCGACTGGGATTCGCGCGCTCCGGGATATCAATACCCCGATTTGCAGACGTGCATGATCGTCAACCGGGATTTTTATGTGGCCCGGAAAGCCTTTTTTCTCGATTTGGATCCATGGTGGGATGAACCGGCCACCGACGGACCACAAAATCCCTTTTTTACCGGGATCGACCAGAAAATCCTGCTGGATATCTTGAAATCCGCCCATGACACGGCATCCCGCGATATCCGGTTGCTGCGGGTGGGCGGCTTTGTTCCCTGGTGGTTCAAGTACAGCAACGCGGAGGGGCGGATCGGGAAACACACGCCGGAAGAAACGGCGGAAGAATTCATCGGAACCCTCTCGGCCTTCAACGGCCTTCTCGACGCCGACGGAGTGCCTTTCGCTTCTATCGCCAACGCTTCCGTCTTTCAACATTTCCCTCTCCCTGAGCGGTATGTTCAAAATCCCGTCCCCCCGCCCCGGCCCTTGGAGAACAAAAACTATCTGCTGTTTGTCATCGGGGCGTTTCAGTCATCGGCCATGCTGTACCAAGCGGTTCCGTTCCTCTGGAACGATCTGTTCCGGGGCGAAATCCCGCTCGCCTGGGCCATTTCTCCGCTGTTAAGCGAACGCGTGCCCCACATATTCGATTATTTGTATGAAACGAAAACGTCCAACGACTATTTCGTGTCGGGCAGTGAGGGAGCGGGTATGTGCTACATCAACCGGTTCACCCCTCCCAACCGGCCGGCCGAATTAGGGAACGCGTTGCCTTACTGGAACGAATTTTCAAAGGATTTGTACCGCCGGTTCGATCTGCACACCACCGTGGCCGCGGATCTCCACCGGGAAGCCCAAAATACGATGTTTACGACAGCGTTACAAACAGAATTTTTATCCTTTTCCCCTCAAGGCGTGGCTACCCTGAAGCCGTTTCAACAACCGCTGGCTGGCCGCCTGGTTCCCTTTATTCGGGAAACCGCCCAGTTCCACCACAAGATGGTGCCCCTGGACCAAGCAGTCGAAACCATCCTGCGGGCCAGCGCCAAAGATCAACCGACGTTTCAGGTTTACCGGTTCAACTTGGCCAATCCTACGGCCTTGGTGCAGCTCTATCAGCGCCTTCAAGCCTCTTCCTCCCAGTTTCCCTATGAACTCGTCGATCCATTCACGTTCTTTTATCTGCTGCGCCGGTATCGGGCTAAAGACGATCCCACCGCCAACGCCCTCATTCCCGCTTACCTCTCTCATACCATTCCGGTGGAGATGCGGCCAGGCGAAACACTGCCCGCTACCGTCACACTGCGTAATGATGGCTGGGATATTTGGAACGGGCCGCAACTCCCCGTGGACCGCCGCTACCGGTTGACGTACCGGTGGATCTACGAAGGAGAAACCACCGCCATCATGGGCCGGCATCCCGCGTATATCGAAGGACCTGTGCCGCCCGGCCAACAAACCCGGGCCGCCATTCTCATCGTCGCTCCAGCCCGCACGGGACTCTATCGGTTGGTGCTGCAATTTGAGCAAGAAAATGTCCGCGCCTCGTATTTGGAAGAAGAGGTCCGGATTTTGGTGAAATAGTTATTGGTGAAATAGAAGGCACAACTTACCCGCGCGCGGTACTATCGCAGTGCTCTATTCGTAGTATGAGTGGGAATGGTGATGCGAACCCATCCCCTCTCTCTCTGAGTGTAGGCCGGGGTGAAGGAAGTCATGGAAAAGCGCAATCTATTTTATTTATCTGTGAAAAATTGGAAAAAGGAATACATACAACGATAGAATAAACCCAAGAAAAAAAACTCCCCAGAGAAGGCTGTCCATTGAATCTTGTGCAATTCAATGAAAAAATGACCAATCGGAATTTGGCGTTTGGACCGAACCGATACCCGGTCCCGCAGGTGCGGTTCGGTATCTTCGTGTTCGAACCGGAAAAGCAACATGCCCTTTGATCTGACTTTGGGATAGAAAGCAAAACGTATGGAATTTGAATTCATCGAGCGTGTGGTGCGGTTGGTCGAGGAGGCTGACATCAGCGAGTTGGAAGTCGAGTCCAAAGATGGACTGCGGCTGGTTGTCAAAAAACACGCTTCGGCTCCCCCCGCTTCCTCCCTCCCACCAACCCTCCCGGCCTATTACTCATCCTATCCCCCTGCTCCCCTGCCGGTTCCCGCTGGTCCAGGAGAGACGCCGGCCGTGAAACCTGCGGAAACCGATGAAACCGTGGATATCATCAAATCGCCTATGGTGGGCACGTTTTACCGCGCGCCGGCGCCGGATGCTCCGCCCTTTGTCCAAGTTGGAGACGTGGTGCAATCCAACACAGTGGTCTGCATCCTCGAAGCAATGAAAGTGATGAATGAAATCAAGGCCGGGACTGCCGGAACCGTTCAGGAAATCCTGGTGGAAAACGGCCAACCTGTCGAGTTCGGCCAACCGCTGTTTAAAATCAAGAAAAAATGATCGGGTACATCTGACTTACTGGAGATTCCGTTTTGAAAAGACACGGACTCCTCCATGGGAATATTCCATTACAACCTCACAGGAAGAAAATCCGGGTATAGAGGATGTTCAAGAAAATATTGATCGCCAATCGGGGCGAGATCGCGTTGCGGATCATCCGCGCGTGCCGGGAATTGGGCATTTCCACGGTCGCGGTCTACTCGGAAGCCGACCGCGACGCCCTCCATGTCCGCTTCGCCGACGAGATCGTATGCATCGGGCCGCCTCCCCCCGCCGAATCGTATCTCAACATCCCCCGCATCCTCTCCGCGGCGGAAATCACCGACGCGGAAGCCATCCACCCCGGTTACGGTTTTTTAGCCGAGAATCCCGCGTTCGCCGAAATTTGCGGATCGTGCAATATCGTCTTTATCGGCCCTTCGCCCAAATCCATCGCCATGATGGGCGATAAATCCATGGCCCGGGCCGCCATGCGACAAGAACAGATCCCTACCGTTCCCGGTTCTGACGGCATCATCGAAAACGCGGAAGAAGCAGTTTTCATGGCGCGCAAGATCGGATATCCGGTGATGATCAAGGCGGCCGCGGGAGGAGGCGGGCGGGGCATGCGCGTCGCCCATACCGATGTCAGCCTGGTACAGGCCTTTATCACCGCGCAAGCCGAAGCCGAAAAAGCCTTTGGTGATCAGCGGCTGTATCTCGAAAAACTCATCCTCGAACCCCGGCATGTGGAAATCCAAATCCTGGCCGATCAACAGGGCAACATTTTGCACTTGGGCGAACGGGATTGCTCTCTCCAGCGGCGCCACCAGAAAGTCGTCGAAGAAAGCCCCTGCCCCATCATGGATGACGATTTACGCCGCGCGATGGGCGAAACCGCCATCCGTTGCGCACGCGCCGCCGGTTACTACAGCGCGGGTACCGTCGAATTCCTGCTCGACCAAGACCGCCGGTTTTACTTTATGGAAATGAATACCCGCGTCCAGGTCGAACACCCTGTAACCGAAATGGTCACCGGCGTGGATGTGATCAAGGAACAAATCCGCATCGCCGCCGGCCTCCCCCTGACCTTGACACAGGATGCGATTGAGATGCGCGGCCATGCCATCGAGTGCCGGATCAACGCCGAGGATCCTTATAATCAGTTCATGCCTTCCCCTGGCAAAATCACTGGTTTTCACATGCCGGGGGGGCCGGGAATTCGAGTTGATTCACACGCCTATAGCGAGTACGTCGTCCCCCCCTATTACGACTCCCTGCTCGCCAAATTGATCGCCTACGGGCGGGACCGGTGCGAAGCTATCGCCAAGATGCGCCGCGCCCTGGACGAGTTTGTGGTAGAGGGCATTTCCACCACCATCCCCCTCTTACAACTCATTATGGAAGATTCTTCGTTTTTGCAAGGCAAAGTCCACACCAGCCATCTGGATTCCCTCCAAAAGCGGCTCGATATGGAGCACGCGTAAGGCGGAAACCCGGCTTGGCCTCCGAGAGAGAAAAGCTAGTAGCCGAAAATGGGATTGAAGCAAGGATTTCTTTCCTTCCTTTCGTATTTTAATATTTACATATTTCCCAAACCCCAATTCGAATCTATTAAAAATATTCGTAATAATTTCCATTTTTATCTTCTCTTTCCGTTGGTTTTGTGTTAAAAATGGAAACTCTCAGCATCGGGGCGGAGGAAAGTAACACGCATTTAAATTGAATTATCAATTCATATAATTTTTAGTTTGAAAAAAAATGCGAAAAGGGAGGTGGTATAGCCGGTTCCCGGGCTATGGGAACCGGAGATTCAGCGCATGAAAACGTCCAGGGTTTACATTTTGGAAAAAATGGCAGATCCGATGAATCATCTTCGGGCTACCAAGCACTTCGCGAGTCTTCGCTGCGGCAAAAAACGCTAGAGAACGCTATTTTTCACCC
>ERZ795045.182-NODE-182-length-82787-cov-6.093192_pt1 | contig 82787 bp, 74 predicted proteins | sample MGYA00375129_ERZ795045 | MGnify/ENA primary metagenome ERZ795045 (study PRJEB30174, sample SAMN05720166) | activated sludge metagenome | isolation source: anaerobic digester from wastewater treatment plant | place: Japan | collected 2015-05-15 ...
ACAAACTGCTCCTCAAAATGTTACGATCTAACCCCCTAAAGTTGTCATGAACCTATCGCAATTCAGGGTGCCCGTGGTGATCCCGAAGGTCTGGTTGCCCGAGGTGCCGTTGGTGGTCACGGCAAGGATCTGGAACAGCAGTGCATCCTGGCCCTTGAAGATCACGGAACCCAGGCCGCAACCCGTGTTCTTCTGGCTCGCGTGGCTCAGGACGGGAACAGCCGCCGTCAGACACACCAGGAAAACGATGACGAACGATCTCCTCATACCTTATCCTCCTTTCACAAGGGTCGCCTCTCCGGCAGACCCCGCACTCACATCCATGCAGGACTATTATTATAGGGACGGCGGTGGTGAATCAAGCCCCCCGAGACATCTCCCGAGATCCGCCGGATACGTCCACCAGGCAAACTCTTGCAAGACGCACCTCTCCGTCCGTCCACCCGATCGCCGAGACTCCTCCATGAAGGGCGCCAATCCTCGGCTTGGATGCGCTCACCGAGAAGACAATCACACCCGGAGACGATCGGGCGGCGCCACCACCCATCCCTGCAGGGGGCTGCAGAACAGTTTGATCCCTTGGTGCGGCGATCTCGCCGGCATGCGGGCTTGTCGCGATCAGGGAGACAGGTGATGCGCACCGCCCCGGTCTCTCCATCCAGGCATGGGCGCGCGCAGGTTCAGGCCCTCTTGAGCGCGTTCATCCTGTAGACGAAGGCGAGGATCTCGGCCACCACGCGGTAGAGCTCCTCCGGGATCTCCTCGTTCAGGTCCAGCCGGTAGAGGGCGTCGAGGAGGGCGGGGTCCTTCTCGATCGGAACACCGTGCTTCCTCGCGAGCTCGAGGATCTTCGCGGCGACGGCGCCGCTGCCCTTGGCCGTCACCCTCGGGGCGGGGTCCCTGCCCCGTTCGTACTTGAGGGCGACGGCCCTCTCAGGGTCGGGCTTCTTCCTTCTCATACGAGCATATCCACGGTGGGCTCACGAACGGCATGCGCCCTGCGCACCACCTCCAGGGTTGTCACGCCCATGTCCCCAAGGGCCGACGCGAGCTCGTGGAGGTGGGCCTTCATGAGGGAGACGACCTCCTGGTGGGCGGACGAGATCTCCACGTGGATACCCGCCCGGTTCCTTAAAGCCGTGCACTCCACGATCCCCAGCGCGTCGGTCTCCACGTCGAAGTGCAGCCGGTACCCGTCATCGGTTTTCTCTGCGGAGATCCTCGCTTTCGACCTGCCCTGGTCGTCGACGACGGGCACCAGGAAAAACGCCGCCGGAAGGCCCGCAAGCCTGGCAAACTCCTCGATGAGGGTCTTTGCCTGCCAGATCACCTTCGGGTCGTCCTTCCCCTCCCGCAGGAGGGTCTTCACGATCTCCCTGAGATCGAAAGACCTCACCTCGGCCTGGGGGAAGCGTCCCGCCAGGCGCGCCACCAGGGCCTCGACGTCTTCCTGTGCCGCCCGGGCGGAAGCGGGAGCCGCCTCCGGCTTCATGACCACCCGGGGTTCGAGCTCGTGGACCCTGAGCCTCAAGACCTGTCCCTCGAACAGCTCCAGGGTGGTCTCGACCAGGATGCGCCTGCCGAACATGGACACGAGCACCATGCCGTCCTTCGGGGCCGACAGCACCGTCGCAACGACCTGCCTGCCCACCGCGAGAGAGGGGACCGCGTCTCTGAGGAGGATGACGCCTTGCTTGGCGGCGGTGATTTGCGTGACGGTCATGGGGTGTCACACCTTCAGGTGCGGGGTTCCCCAACCTTGATCATGAGCTGGATTTCCCCCACCGGGATGCCCGTGATCTGGGAGATCTCCAGCGGGTCGTACCCGCCCTTGTGCAGTTTCTTCACGTCCTCCTGGCCGAACTGCCGTGACCTCTTCGCCTTCACGGAGACCTCTTCGAGGGCGTTGACGAGTCGCCTGGCGGATGCGGTCTTGTCGTCGAGTTCGGCCATGAGCCTGCCCAAGACGTCCACACGCTGCTGCACGTTCTCCTGGAAGGCCTGGGAGAGCTCCCTCGTCTGGTCAACGACCTTTCTGAGCTCTTCGAGGGCGTCGGCGCTCATCCTGCGCCTCTTCTCGACCACGAGGAGGAGGACGACGAAAAAGACCAGGACGATCTGTATGACCATCTGGACCGCAAGGAGCAGGTACAAGGGATCCGAGGAAAAGATCCTCACCTTCACACCACCACGTCTATGATGTGCTTGTTCTCCGGCCCGGCCTCTTCCTGGGCCGTCTCGGTCCCGGGCGTCTCATCGGGAGCGGACCGTGCCCCGGAGTCCTTCGCGTGTCTCATGCTCTCCTGCTTGGCCTTCTCGCTGATGGTGATCTCGTGGGCCTTGGGCGGTTGGTTCACCTCGCGCGTGCGCTGGAGCCTCTCCTTGGCCTCCTGCTCCGTGAGGATCTGCTTGGCGACCTCCGACTGCACGAAGGTGTTCTGCGTGATCTTCTCGATCCTCCCGGCCTGGGAGAGGATCACGGAGATGTCGGAAGGTCCTGCAGCCATGCTCTGCTCCCTCAGCACACCTATCGGTATCACCATATACCAACTTAAGCTTGCATATGCAAACACCGCCCGCGCGCAAGGCTGCTTGCACTACAACGGAAGGGGCACCTGCGCGAAAGGCCTGTCCGCGTAAGGGCGATGGCCAGGCGGGCGCCCGGGCGAATGGATCCTTGGAAGGACGAGGGGGAGCGCTAATCCCGCGGCTCCCCCACCTTGACTATGGAGCCCCTCATGCCGGCGCCGTAGAGTCTCCCGCAGGACTCGAAGAGTATGTACCTGGTCGCGAGCAGCGGGATATTCTTCTCCTGGGCGAGTTTCACGGCCTCGGGGGAGGGGCGCTTGCCCCTCACGAAGACTATGACACTGAGGTCCAGGGTATCTGCCGTCCTGACCACGAGCGGGTTGGTGAGCCCTGTCAGGAGCATGGATCCTTCCTTGGCGAAGGCGAGGACGTCGCTCATGAGGTCTGCGGCAAACCCGCGTTCCACGATCATGTCGAGCTTGTCCTCCCCCACGATCACCTCTGCGTCAAGGATATCTCTCACTTCGGCAAGGGTCATACCCTCTCCTCTCTCAACGAAACGAATCTCATTTCTTGGACATCAGGTACTCGTGCATCGCCCTCGCGGCCTTCCTGCCAGCACCCATCGCGAGGATGACCGTCGCCGCGCCGGTGACGATGTCGCCGCCTGCAAATACACCCTCGCGTGAGGTTTGTCCAGTCTCTTCGTCCGCGACGATGTAATTCCACTTGTTCGTCTCGAGGCCGGGCGTGGTGCTCTGGACAAGCGGGTTCGCGCCTGCCCCGATCGCGACCACCACCGTGTCGACGTCGATGACGAACTCGCTCCCCTTGACGGGAACCGGCCGCCTGCGGCCGGACTCGTCGGGTTCCCCGAGTTCCATCTTGAGGCATTCTACCCCAACGACCCACCCCTTGTCATCGCCTATGTAACGTACCGGGTTGGTCAGGAGATGGAACTCGATCCCCTCCTCCTCTGCATGGTGGATCTCCTCGATCCTGGCCGGCATTTCCGCGCGGGAGCGGCGGTAGATGAGGTAGACATGGTCGGCGCCGAGCCTCATGGCGGTCCTCACCGAGTCCATGGCCACGTTGCCGCCGCCTATGACGGCGACGTTCTTGCCCTTGACGATGGGTGTGTCGTACTCGGGGAACTTGTAGGCCTTCATGAGGTTCGACCTCGTGAGGTACTCGTTCGCCGAGTACACGCCGTTTAAGTTCTCGCCGGGGATGTTCATGAACGTGGGCAGGCCGGCGCCTGTCCCGAGGTACACCGCGTCGTAGCCATACTCGAAGAGCTCGTCCACCGTCGCGGTCTTCCCGATGACGAACGAGGTCTGGATCTTGACGCCGAGCCTCTCGAGGTATTCCACCTCCGCGGCCACGATGGCCTTGGGCAGCCTGAACTCCGGGATCCCGTAGACGAGCACGCCCCCCGGCTTGTGGAGCGCCTCGAAGATGGTCACCTCGTGCCCGAGCTGCACCAGGTCGCCCGCCACGGTGAGCCCCGAGGGCCCCGAGCCCACGACCGCCACACGCTTTCCCGTGGGCGCCGGTTTCTCGGGGATGGCCACGTCCCCGGATGCGCGCTCGTAGTCGGCCACGAACCTCTCCAGCCTCCCGATCGCCACGGGGTCACCCTTCTTGCCGCGCACGCAACGCTGCTCGCACTGTATCTCCTGGGGACAGACCCTCCCGCACACCGCCGGCAGGGCGTTCGTCTTCTTGATGTGACGCGCGGCTCCGATGAAATCACCCTCGACGATCTTCGCTATGAACCCGGGGATGTCCACCTGAACGGGGCAGCCTTCCACGCACGCGGGGTTCTTGCACTGGATGCACCTGAGCGCCTCGGTCTTCGCCGTCTCGGGGGTGTATCCCAGGGGCACCTCGTCGAAGTTGCGGGCCCTGACCTTGGGGTCCTGTTCCGGCATGGGCTGCCGGGGGATCGCGAGTCTCTCTTTCATGTCCATTCTAGTTGCCTCCCTTCCCCAGCCTGCACGAGCAGTAGTGGTCGTAGCTTTCCTTCTCTTCCTGCAGGTAGATTCTCTGCCTGTCGATGAGTTGCCTGAAGTCCACCTGGTGCCCGTCGAACTCCGGGCCGTCCACGCAGACGAACCTCGTCTTCCCTCCGACACTCACCCTGCACGCCCCGCACATGCCCGTGGCGTCCACCATGATGGAGTTCAACGAGACCACGGTGGGCACGTTGTACTTCTTCGTGGTGTCGCACACGGCCCGCATCATGGGCACCGGCCCGATGGCCACCACCATGTCGATTTTCCTGCCCTGCATGAGGTACTTCTCTTCCAGGGCCTGGCTCACGAACCCCTTGAACCCGTAGGAACCGTCGTCCGTGGCCACCACGAACTCGTCCGAGACGGCCTTCATCTCGTCCTCCATGATGATGAGGTCCTTGCTCCTGGCCCCGATGATGGAGATGATGTGGTTGCCCGCATGCTTCATGGCCTGGGTGATGGGGTAGACGGGCGCGATCCCCACCCCGCCGCCGATGCAGGCCACCGTGCCCACCTTCTCTATGTGGGTGGGCTTCCCGAGGGGCCCCACGAGGTCGAGCAGGGTGTCCCCGGGGTTGAGGTCGGAAAGGTGCGCCGTCGACTTTCCGACGACCTGGAAGATGATGGTCACCGTCCCCTTTTCCGGGTCGGCATCCGCGATGGTCAGGGGGATCCTTTCCCCTTCCTCGTGGATCCTCAGCACCACGAACTGTCCTGCCTTGCGCTTCCTCGCTATGCGCTCGCCCTCGAGCACCATCTTGAACACGTTCTCCGACAACTGTCGCTTCTCAAGGATCTTGGCTGCCATATATCCCTCCGTCGTTTTCGGTGAGGCCCTTGCCTGTGGACGACCTGAAAAGAGTTGCAGGAGGAACGATGCGCTCATCGCCCTCCTGCAACGGCTGTCTCTCGCTTGTACTCAAGTCCCTGCTAGTCGTCGTAGTTCCCCATGGGTGCCTTGCCGTCACGCTTCTGGATCGAGCGGTACAGCCCCCTTGCAAGGATCAACGCGATGACGAACAGGAGGATCAGCGACACGAAGACCACCACGATGCTCGACTTCTGCCACCTCTCGACCTTGAGCTGGATCTCCCTGACCTTGTCCTCGCTGAGCTTGTGGTACCTGTCGATATCCACCGTCATGCCCACCCATCCGAACCCCTCGGGCCTCGTGTAGATCGACCCGTAGAACGGTATGTGGGCGTACGCGATGAAGATCCTGCGGTTGTCCACGGTGTAGGTGAACGATCCCGACTTGCCCGATGAGGCCAGCGCATGGATCTTGGGGAGGTTCTCGTCCAGGAAGCCCATGTTCAGGACGTTCATGACACCCCCGCCGGTCTTGACGAGGTCGTTGTAGTTCTTGTCGTCGAGCACGGGCACTGGGTTCCCGTCCGGACCCACGCCGCCGAGGAGGTATTGGGCCGGGTGCGCGAGCATCGTTCCGTCCCGTCCCACGAGGAAGGTGTAGTTCATGTCGTCGGGGTTCACCTTCGCAAACACCATACCGTACTCCGTGGGCACGATGTGGTCGGTGAACTCCATCACGTGGCGGAAGTCGAGGGCGAGTTCCACGACCCCCGCGAAGCCGCCCGAGTCGAACACGGGCGCCGCCATCCTCATGATGCCCTCGAACCGCTTTCCCGCCTCGAACTCCTGCCTGCTCACGTGCCTGCCGACCACGGGGCCGAGGTAGAACTCGCCGGGCGCGAGCGCCTTGGCCTTGAGGAAATAGTCCTCGTTGCCGTAGTCGCCGTTTGCCGGGTTGGACATGTCCTTGAGCCTCTCCGCCGGCACCGCACCGTCAACGGTGACCTTGAGGGCCTCTTTGCCGGACTTGTCCAGGAAGGCGATCTCGCGGTACACGGAAAGGGGGACCTTGACGATGCCCGCGCTCGAGGACTCCACCACGCCCCTGGTGTTCGATTTCAGGAAGGTGACGTAGGACTGTTCGTCCCTGGGCAGTATCGACGCGATGCGGATGTCCTTCTCGCGGTCCGACAGGAACTGCGCGACGGCATCCGCCACATTCTGTGCCCTGCCTGCTATCGACTGTTTCTGGTTGTCGTCGAGAATTCTCAGGTTTGCCTGCGTGGCCTCTTCACCGACCTTGATCACCCCCTTGCTGATGATGATCCCGGTAATGGTGAGAGGAAGCACGATGAGAATGAAGAAGCTCACAGCGACGCTGGCAAAACTGAAACTCGTTTTCGCTTCCTTCTCCATGTCAATCTCCTGACCGAGTTATTCGAACCGCCGGCTTGTTGCCGTCATCGCCTCGAGCGGTTCAACCATACCCTTGCCCCTTCACCCCGCCGAATCGGCTCGACGAGCCCCGGGCCTGGAAGGGCCGGTGCGCATGCGCGTGGTTCGCTCGCTCCGTCGGCGCGCTTCATCCTTAGAAGAGGCTACCCGAGGATGACTGCCTTGAAGGGGTTGGCGTACAGGATGATGAGCGAAATAACGAGGGCGTAGATCGCGATGGACTCGATCATCGCGAGGCCGACCATGAGCGTGAGCATGATCTTGCCCTGGGCGTCGGGGTTGCGGCCCACCGCTTCCGTCGCCCCGGAGAGGGCCTGGCCCATGCCCGAACCGGCGCCTGTCGCTCCGATACCCATGCAAAGACCGGCTGCGAGGATCGACGCGGCGACGAAAATGATCTTGGCCCAATCGACGTATACCGCCTGCGCCCCATCAGCTGCGAACGCGAGACCAGAAACGGCGAGCATCACGGTAACAAGGACAAAGGTCGCAACTCTTCTCATCGCACACTCCTTAGATGTTTTTTATTCATGAATTCAGAGGATTGTTCTGAATCACGGTTCATTACCATACACCATCAGGAAGGGCCATGCAAGCCCAAAGTGAGAATGAATGATTACTCGTTCATAAAAAATGCGGCGAGCCCCTTCCTCCTGCCCGCATCACCGACCAAGGATCGCCGCGAGCGCCTCCTGGTTGATCCAGTGCTCGTTTCTCACCGACTCGTAATCGAGCGCCCCGGCCTTGATCGCCTGTGCCACGCTCTCCTCGACGGGCATGTACTCGCCCTTGAGCGCGGGCGCTTGGCCCTTGATGAAGTATATCTTGTCGTCGCTTATATACTTCTGTATCCTCGGCGACGCGAGGATGCACTCCCACGCGAGCGCGGCCTTCTTTCGCGTACCGTGCCGCAGGAGCCTTTGCGAGTACGCCCCCACGAGCGACCTCGAGAACAACCCCCTCATGTAATCGCTCGACAGCGAGGAGACGAACTGCTCGAGCGCCGAGAACACGTCCACGGCGCTTATCCCGGCGATCACGAGTATCCCCTTGTGCGCGGCCACCGTGGCGGTATCCATCATGAACGCCCCCTTCAACTCCGTGACGACGAGCACATCCGGATCGAGCCTGAGGGCGCGATCGAACACGTCCTGCACATCCTCGCCGGTATCGCTGCCGATCTCCCGCTGGTTGACGTTGGAGAACTTGTTGCGGTGAATGTACTCGAGCGGATCCTCGAAGGTGACTATGTTCAGGCTCCTCGTGCTGTTGAGATGGCCTACCAGCGCCGCGATCGTGGCGTCCTTGCCCTGCCCGCGCGCGCTGCTGATGAGTACGAGCCCCTTCTTGTCCAGCATGTCCAGGAGCACCCTGGGGAGCCCGAGACTCGACGGGGTCGGGATATCCTCCCTGAGCTTCTTGATCATGACGCCCAGTTCGGACCCCTTCTGCCGATAGATGTTCACCCGGTATCGCATCATCCCGGGCTTTGAGTAGGTGAACTCGATCTCCTTGCGGTCACGCAGGCGCTCCCTCAGTTCCTCGTCCGTCAACTCTCCGACTATCCGCTCCAGGACCTGCGAGTTCACGATGGGAAGCCTGCACCTCTTGAAGGAGCCGCCGACGCGGAGTGCCGGCGAGGCACCCGGCGACAAGTGGACGCTCGTGCACTCGGGATCGTCGAGCAACTTCAGCATGACCGAGACGTCCATGTCCTGCAGGGTCACGTTCGCGTTGCCCCTCTTCACCTCGCTCAGCTGGACCGTCTTCCTTCCGTAGCCCACGGCTTCGAGGTGCGCGAGGATATCCTCGATCTGGGAATGCGTCGCCAGCACCGGTGTCACTTCCCTGTTGATGAGAAACTTGACCTTTTCCACCGCCAGGTAGTCGAAGGGGTCGGCAAACGCCACCACGGCCCTCTTGCTGTTGGCGTCGAGGGGGACGGCCTTGAGCTCGGCCATGCGTTCCCTGGACATGAGCGTCTGGGCGTGCTTCTTCACCGCCCATGCCCTCATGTTGAGCGTGTGCACACCTGTCAGGTCCCTGAGGATCTCCAGGACGTGATCCTCGTCGAGGTAGCCGAGCCGGATGAGAGACTCCCCGAGCCGTATCCCTTCCCTCTCGGATACCTCCAAGGCATGCCTCAGGCGATATTCGTCCACGAGGCCGAGTTCCACGAGCACCTCTCCCATGACACGCCGCTTTCCTGCCAGCATCGAACCCTCCACTGTCGGTGTCCGTCTCCAAACGAGACAGTATCTCTTTTCGGAAGATGTATCCTTTTGTCAACAACGCACCCCTGCGACATCCATCTCCCTGCAACCGCGTGGGTATCGAGCGCCGGGCATCGTCGGCGCCATGGCCACCAGAATCCGAGCGAACCCTTTCGATGACGCCGCGTGCCGGTCTCCCGGCCCGGATCGGTCGTGACACGAGCCGCCGCGGGCCTGGCGAGGAGGTGGGGCAGCCCCCCCGGTGCGCCCGGGACAGACCCGCCCCGGTCAATGCCGGGTGGCGGACAGGGGCCTGTTTGCCCTTTTCATGACGGCAGCCGTGAAAAACCCCGGCGACCCTTGACGGGGTCGATGCCATCCATTAGAGAAAGGTGACACTCGACGGAGGCCATGCCCGTGAAGAAGACCCTCACCGCCAAGATCATCGAGAGCCACCTGGCCGGATCCAGCGCCGACGAGTACCTCCTGACCATCGACCAGACCCTGACGCAGGACGCCACCGGGACCATGGCCTACCTGGAGTTCGAGGCCATGGGCATCGACAGGGTGAAGACCGGGCTCTCGGTCAGCTACGTGGACCACAACACGCTCCAGACCGGTTTCGAGAACGCCGACGACCACCGTTTTCTCCAGGACGCGGCGGCCAAGTTCGGTGTCCTGTTCTCCAGGCCCGGCAACGGCATCTGCCACCAGGTGCACCTCGAGCGCTTCGGGGCGCCGGGCAAGACGCTGCTCGGCTCCGACAGCCACACGCCCACCGCCGGCGGGATCGCCATGCTCGCCATCGGCGCCGGCGGGCTCGACGTGGCCGCCGCCATGGCGGGCATGCCCTTCGCCCTGCCAAGGCCTAAGGTGGTGGGCGTCATCCTCGAGAACAGCCTAAAGCCCTGGGTGAGCGCGAAGGACATCATCCTCGAGCTGTTGAGGAGGCTCACGGTCAAGGGAGGCGTGGGGAAGATCTTCGAATACCTGGGACCAGGCGTCGAGACCCTGAGCGTCCCTGAGAGGGCGACCATCACCAACATGGGCGCGGAGCTCGGCGCGACGACCTCGATCTTCCCCAGCGACGAAAGGACGCTCGCCTTTCTCGAGGCGCAGGGACGCGCATCCGACTGGGTGAGGCTGGAGGCGGACGAGGGCGCCGCATACGACGAGACCATAACCATCGACCTCTCCGTGCTCGAGCCGCTGGCCGCGTGCCCGCACAGCCCCGATGCCGTGATGCCGGTGAAGGACATCCCCCGCACGAAGGTGGACCAGGTGATCATAGGCTCGTGCACGAACTCGTCGATGAAGGACATGCTCACCGTGGCCGCACTGCTCAAGGGCAGGAAGGTCCACCCCGACGTCAGCCTCGCCATCGCACCGGGGTCGAGACAGGTGCTCGAGATGCTCGCCGTCACGGGCGCGCTCGGGGACATCATATCCGCGGGAGCGAGGATCCTCGAGACCGCGTGCGGGCCGTGCATCGGCATGGGACAGGCCCCTGCCTCGGGCTCGGTCTCGGTGCGCACCTTCAACAGGAATTTCAAGGGGCGCTCGGGCACGAGCGACGCCATGGTCTACCTTGCATCTCCCGAGACGGCGTGCGCCTGCGCCCTCACCGGCGTGATCACGGACCCCAGGGAACTGGGCGCATACCCTAAGATCGAGCAGCCCGCATCGTTCACCGTCGACGACTCGATGATCTTGAGGCCTGCGCAGGACCCTTCACGCGTGCAGATAAGACGCGGCCCCAACATAAGGCCGTTGCCCAAGCGCGCCCCCATGGAGGACAGCCTCGTTCTCAAGGTCCTCCTCAGGCTCCAGGACAACGTGACCACCGACGACATCATGCCGGCCGGGTCCAAGATCCTGCCCCTCAGGTCCAACATCGAGGCCATATCGAGGTACGTCTTTTCCCCCATCGACGACACGTTCTCCGAGAGGGCGAAGGCATCGGGCGCAGGGTGCATCGTGGCCGGGGCCAACTACGGCCAGGGCTCGTCCAGGGAACACGCGGCCCTCGCCCCCATGTACCTCGGCGTCAAGGCCGTGTTCGCCAGGTCTTTCGCCCGCATCCACCGGTCGAACCTCATCAATTTCGGGATCCTGCCCGTCCTCATCGACGAGGCCGGGTTCGAGCGCCTCGCCGCAGGCGCGACCGTCAAGGTTCAGGGCATCCACGCGGCGCTGGAGGGGAGATCGCCGCTCGGCGTCACGGTCGCCGAGACGGGCGAGGTCATCCAGGCGCATCTCGAGGTCTCGGCCCGGGAGGCACAACTCCTGAAGGCAGGGGGCCTGCTCAACTACATCTCGCATTCGGTCCGGGGGTGACATGGACAGAGAGATCAGGACGCGCTTCGCACCATCGCCGACGGGGGCGCTCCACATCGGCGGCGTCAGGACGGCGCTCTTCTCGTGGCTCCACGCGAGGCACCACCAAGGCAAGTTCATCCTGCGCATCGAGGACACCGACGCAGAGCGGTCCACGGAAGAGAACACACGCCAGATCCTCGAGGCGATGGAATGGCTCGGCCTCGACTGGGACGAAGGCCCGTACTTCCAGGCTCAGCGGCTCGACGTCTACAGGTCGTACCTCGAGCGCCTCCTGAACGCGGGCGCGGCCTACTGGTGCGACTGCGAGCCCGAGGACCTCGAGAGGAAACGAAAGCAGGCCCTGGCCGAGGGGAGAAAGCCGAAGTACGACGGGACGTGCAGGGACAGGGGGCTCAAGGAGGGGCCCGGCCGCGTGGCGAGGTTCCGCATGCCCGATACGGGCGTCACCGCCTTCGAGGACCTCATCAAGGGGAGGATCTCCATAGACAACGCCGAGATGGACGACCTCGTCCTCTTGCGCTCGGACGGGATGCCCACGTACAACTTCACCGTGGTGGTGGACGATGCGTCCATGGGCATGACGCACGTCATCAGGGGCGACGACCACGTGAACAACACGCCGAGGCAGATCCGCATATACGAGGCACTGGGCCTGGACATCCCCTTTTTCGCCCACGTCCCCATGATCCTGGGCCCCGACAAGACCAAGCTCTCCAAGAGGCACGGCGCCACCTCGGTCATGGCGTACAAGGAGATGGGCTACCTGCCCGAGGCCCTCGTGAACTACCTCGTGAGGCTCTCATGGTCCCACGGGGACCAGGAGATCTTCAGCCGGCAGGAGCTCATCGAGTACTTCGACATCCAGGACGTGGGGAGGGCTGCGGCGGTCTTCAACCCCGACAAGCTCCTGTGGCTCAACCACCACTACATCAAGACCGGTGACCCGAGGCGGCTGGCGGGCCTGCTGAAGGAATTCGCGGCCCGCAAGGGCTACGAGATCCCGGCGGAAGACTACCTGGTAAGGGTGGTGACCGACGTGAGGGAGCGTACCAAGACGCTCGTGGAGATGGTGGAGTTCGGCGACTTCTACTTCAGGGACGCGGCTCCGCCGGAAGATCTCATGCGGAAGTTCCTCACCCCGGAGGCCCTGGAGATCCTCAAAGCCCTTGCCGAAGAGTTCTCGCGCATGGAGAGCATGGAGAAGGAGGCGGCCGAGCCTCGCGTGAAGGCCCTGCTCGAGAGGCTGGGGGTGCCCTTCAAGGTCGTAGCGCAGCCGCTGAGGGTGGCGCTCACGGGCAAGACCGTGTCCCCGGGGATCTTCGAGGTCATGGCGACCCTCGGGAAGGAACGCGTCCTGGCCAGGCTCGGCAGGGTCCTCTCCACGGGAGGCCCCGTCTGAGAGGATGCAGATGACGTTGAATGTGCGTGCAGCACTGTCATGACAGGGAGGGCGGCATGGAGATGAACGTGAGACAGCTCGCCATGGTTTCCCTCTTCATGGCCCTGGTGACGGTCGCCACCATGATCGTCAGGGTCCCGATCCCCCAGACCACAGGGTACATGAATCTGGGCGACAGCGTGGTGCTCATTAGCGGCGTCTTTTTCGGGCCCGCCCTCGGCTTCATCGCCGGGGGCGTGGGATCGGCCCTCGCGGACATCCTGGGCGGCTATCCCCAGTGGGCGCCGTGGACGCTCCTCATCAAGGGCCTGGAGGCCATGTTCGCGGGTGCCGCGGTCAGGCGCCTGCGCCTGGATACGAGCAGGACCACGGTGCCGATGGTGGCCTGTTTCGTCTTGTGCACCGCATGGATGGTCCTCGGGTACTACGTGACCGAGGTGATCATGTACGACCAGAAGGCCGCCCTCGCCGAGGTGCCCGCGAACCTCGTTCAGGCGTCGGGAAGCGTCGTGCTGGCATCCCTGCTCCTGCCGGTGTTCTCGAAGATCGTCCCGGGAAGCCTCGGGAAAGGGCAAGGCGGGAACTAGCCCCGGCCCCAAGGGACCCCGAGGGCGCACAAAGGACGCTGTATCGTCTAGGACGTCCGCGAGACAATCACCCGAAAGCGAGAAGACGGCCTGACCACCTCCTTGACGGTCGGGGCCCCGGGCCTCACCCCCGGGGCGTAGTGCGGCCTGAGCCGAAACGTGCTATGATCGGCTTGGGCACCGCGGGTGCCGCCAGCTGCCAGGCGGGTCCCCAGTGCAGACACGCCGTGCCGGGGCCGGTTGCGTTGTCCTGAAGGACATGAGGCCGAGGGGGATGGTCCTTCACCCCTCTGGTGATGCGGCTCCGCAGAGACAGCCCGGGGTCGAGGTGCGGCGAACAGGGCGGGCGGCCCCGGGCCGCACGACGCATGAGGCCTTCGGCAGCCGCTGCATGCCGAAGGCCGCTCGCAAGCACGGGTATACCACGTAATGAATGACGGGAGGTGGTCATGATTTCCGGCAGGCGCTTCGTGTTCGCTGTTTTCTTCCTCTGCATCGTCTGGGCCGGGGGATGCGCATCGGTGCAGGACCGCTTGTTCGTGGCGGCCGTCGCCACGGAACGATCCCTGGCAGGGATGCACGAGTCGTCCGTGGCCGTGGGCGGGAGAGGCATCTCCTACCTCAAGCGGGAGGGCCCGGGCGAGACCATCGTGCTCCTCCACGGGTTCGGCGCCGACAAGGACAACTGGCCCAGGTTCGTGCGCAACCTTCCCCGCGACTACCGCGTCGTCGCCTTCGACCTGCCCGGCCACGGTTCAAGCTTCAGGGACTGGGAGGAGACCTACACCATCTCCTTCATGGCGGACACGCTCGGCCAGGCATTCGATGCGCTGAAGCTCGAGCGGTTCCACCTCGTCGGCAACTCCATGGGCGGATGGGTGGGCACGATCTACACATCGAGAAACCCTGACAGGGTCATGACGCTCGCCCTCTTCGACTCCGCCGGTACCGAGTCCCCCGTGCCGAGCGACAGGCAGAAGGCCCTCGAGCAGGGGAGAAACGTCCTCGTGCCCGAGACAGAGGAGGAGTTCCACGAACTTCTCGGCTACGCATTCCACGACAAGCCGTTCATCCCGTGGCCCATCGGGTCGGTCCTCGCTCGAAGGGCGGTACAAGACGCCCCCTTCAAGAGAAAGATCTTCGCGGACGTCAATGGGGCCAGGCGCGACGTCAGGGAGGTCCTGCCGGAGGTGAACCTGCCGGTCCTCATCCTGTGGGGGGCCCACGACAGGATAACCCACGTCTCCGCCGCGCAGGTCTTCGAGCGCTACCTGCCGAAGAGCGAGACCGTGATCATGCAGGAGTGCGGGCACATGCCGATGATCGAGAAGCCCCGCGAAACGGCCGGCCGCTACGTGGACTTTCTCCGGAGGCACTCAACAGGCACCCCGTGAAGAACGAGGGGCTCCAAAGGGGCACAGGCTGCGGCAGCACCGTGGCGCCCGCCTGGGAAGCCGGACGCGATGAAGCGGCTTTCCGCATCACGCGAGTAGCCGCGAGTTCGCTTTGGGTCCTCAATCCCAGGGCACAGCGGATGGCTTTCTACTAATGGAGCAATCAATGCGTGGGTGCGTGGGACGCCGCCTGTGGATCTCCATGCAGGTTCGGCAAGAGATCCCTTGATGCGGTGAGCTTAAATGACCCCGACCCTCGATCAACGGGTCATGCCCGCAGGTCCAGGCGCCAGCACAGGGGTCAAGCTGTATCTCCAGAAGTGAGGGAGCAGGCCGCATCCATTGCTGGATGCGGCCTGAGGAGGAATAGGATATGAGCATCCTGAGGGGTCCCGTCTCTACCGACCGACTCTTCGTAACCGCCCCGGCCGCAACGTCCGGGTGCGACAACAGTGTGTATCGATATTCAAGAGCCATGCCATAGTATAGTATAGACACTTATTGAATATATTCATTATATTGCGTCAATATCCCGTGCGAAACCTGGGAACTTTGCAAGGATCTTGTGTAATTCTTTTCCACTATGAGCTCGGAAAAAGGGAAATCTCTCTCCGTCGGGTGGGGTTTCCGGGCACACACACCCCTTGGCGGATTCTCTCCAAACGGCGTCCCGGGTCACGGCAGCTTCGCTTCAGGGCCTGTCACGCGACCTGTCATAAAGCGGCTCTCCACCTCGGCGAGCCGGGTTCCTGGGCAGCGGGGCGGGACGGTTACGCCACGAGCGCCTTGGGACGGTGTTGCATCCCGCCCCGAAAAGGAGGATAGTTCATGCACTCGAACGCGGAGGGAGTTCATGGAGAGACACACACCGACACGCGAAGAGGCGCTCCGGCTCCTCCACGAGTACGTCGGGGCGGAGAACCTCCGATGCCATGCGTATGCCGTGGAGGCCGTGATGCGTCACATGGCCCGCAAGAGGGGTGAGGACGAGGACAAGTGGGGGATCGTGGGGCTCGTGCACGACCTGGACTACGAGCGCCACCCGGACCAGCACTGCGGGAAGGTCCGCGAGATCCTGGAGGAGAGGGGGTGGCCCGAGGAGTATATCAGGGCCGTCGTCTCCCACGGGTACGGCCTGTGCTCGGACGTCGAACCCAAGAGCCCCATGGAACGGGCCCTCTACGCCATAGACGAGCTCACGGGGCTCGTCAGCGCATGCGCCCTCGTCAGGCCCTCGAGGAGCGTGATGGACCTCACGGTCGGCTCGGTCAAGAAAAAGTGGAAATCGAGCGGGTTCGCCGCCGGGGTCGACCGTTCGATCATCGAGCGGGGGGCGCAGATGCTCGGTGTGTCGATAGAGGAGCTCATCGAGGATACCATTGCGGGCATGCGGGAAGTCGCCGAAGACATAGGCCTGGCAGGTCCCCCCGCTGACGCCGCACCTTGACCGGGGCGCCTGGAAGACCCTACCCAAGAAGCAGAGGGTCACCCGGGAGACCCCGGGGTGGAAGCGCCGCAGGCGGGACCTTTTTCGAGCCGTCGGCGCTCTTCGCCCCGGTCGAGGGAAACGGCCCGTTCGAAGAGGCGAGAGAGGTCGATCACATGGTCACGAAGATAACGGATGGTATCACGGGATTCATCTGGACGGACTACCGCCAGAACAACTGCAACACCTACCTCATAGACGCAGGGGCCCGGATCCTCGTGGACCCGGGGCACAGCCACCTGTTCGACCACGTGGAGAAGGGACTCGCGGCCCTGGGGATAAACCGCCGGTCGATAGACCTCGTGGTGGTCACGCACGCCCACCCGGATCACATGGAGTCGGCACTGCTCTTCGAGAGCCCGACCATGAAGACGTTCCCAAGGGAAGACTTCCTCTACATCAAGAGGCTCGCAGGCGACGGATACCCGATCCCCGAGCCGGATTTCTTCCTCGTCGAGGGGGACCTCGAGGTCGGGAACACAAGGCTTCAGGTCATACACACGCCCGGGCACACCCCGGGCTCCGTGTGCCTGTTCTGGCCGGAAAAAGGGGCCCTCTTCTGCGGTGATGTGATCTTCGTGAACGGGATCGGCCGTACGGACCTGCCGGGATCGAGCGCCGCGGCACTCAAGGAGAGCATCAAGAGACTCAAGTCGCTCGACGCCCAGATCGTGCTGCCCGGCCACGGCAGGCTCCTGAAGGGACGCACGGCCGTGACCCAGAACTTCGCCACGATCGAGCATTACTGGTTTTCGAGCCTGTAGCGGGCCTTAAGGCCTTCCAGGAAACGCTCACCCTCTTGCGCCAGGTGCGCCTTCCATTCGGGGTCCGCGTCAGGATTCGGCACCACGGCCGACCCCGATATCCCCCTCGAGGCGAGCCTCTGGGAGGCCCTCGAGACGAACGACGTCCTTGCCCCGGCGAGGTGCTCCCTGTAGGCCTGGAGGTCCTTTTCAATGGGCGAGGTATCGATACCGGTCAAGGCCCCCAAGAGGCTCAAGACCCGCTTGTTGTCCCCGGCGGGGTCGATGCGCGCAAGCAGCTCGCGCCTCACGGCGTCATGGACGTCTTGGTGCGCCCCGGATTCCGCACGCATGAAACCCTTCACGTCCTCTATCTCGTGTCTGGCGTCCAGGAGCCCCTGCACCCAGCCCTTCACCCTCGACGCCAGTTCCTTCTTCCTGATCTCCTCACGCTCGCCCTCGGTCATGGAGAGGTTCTTCGTCTTCTCCATGACAATGTCCAGCGTGCTCCTGATCTTCGACATCGTGTGCCTCCTTCAGGCTTGGATCCTCCCTTCCCCCGTTTCTTCAATAGACACCGTGGCGCACATAATCAAGACCTCGAGAAGTGACCGGCAAGCTCCTCGATGATCAGGCCCCACACGGGCCTCGAGATGGCGTGGCCCATGCCCTCGACGACGACCAGGCGCGCGTTCGGTATGGCCCTGGCGGTGTCCCTCCCGCATTCCACGTGCACCAGGGGGTCCCTGTCGCCGTGAATGACGAGTGCGGGGATGTCCAGGGAGGCCAAGGCCTTCCTCCTGCTCGGGGCCGCCAGTATGGCTGCGAACTGTCTCGCGCTCGAGGCCGGTTCGACCCCCCGCTCGTACGTCAATGCCGCGAGCCTCTCGAGATCGAGCTCGTCCATGGGGTAGACCGGCCCGCTCAAAAGCCTCCAGACCCTCTTGAAGTACTCCACGTACCCGTTTCTGTCCACCGGGATGGGCCAGAAGAGCATGTCGAGCGCCTCAGGGGAAGGGGGCGGCAACGACGGGTCGCCGGTTGTGGACATGATAGAGGTCAGGGAGCGGACCCTGCCCGGGTACCGTATGGCAAGCTCCTGCGCGATCATCCCCCCCATGGATGCGCCGACCACGTGCGCGCTCCCCATGTCCAGGGCATCCATCAGGCCCACCGTGTCCTCCGCCATGTCCGCGAGCGTGTAAGGCAGGGACACCTTGGCACCCCACGGGTTCGAGATGAGGGTTCTTATGTCCGGCACGCCCGCATGGGTGAACCTGCTCGACAGCCCGACGTCCCTGTTGTCGAACCGGACGACCCGAAAACCCCTCGACGCCAGTCCCGTGCAGAAGTCGTCATCCCAGATCACCATCTGGGAACTGAGACCCATGATGAGTACCACAGGAGGGTCCGCCTCACTGCCGAACGACTCGTAGGCCAACGTGATGCCGTTCGATCCGCAGAGGACGATACCCGATCTCTCCACTCCCATCCTGTCCATGTCCCCACCTCCTTCATCCGGTGACCAATCCCTCTGTCTTGTGCCGCCTCTCTCCGGGCGCCCCGTTTCGAAGGCGGCCTGAGGCGACGCGTATGCGCAGGTCGGAAACCGCGCCGCGAGGAGAGAAACGACACGTGTCTTTTCCCGAAACCGACACCCATCCCCGCGTAGCGGGCGTCGACCACCCAGCCGGCGCTCTGCCTGCTCGAGGCCTCCCGCCGGAAAGAGCATCCACACCGCCCTGCACGAGCGCCCCCGGCCCCCTCATGCGCAGGCATTCCTTTCGGACATGAACAGGGAGAGCGATCTCCTCGGCAGCGCCTGAGGTCTGGCGCGGGCGGGCTCGCGGCGCACGCACCCCGGGCGGGCTGAGCACTCCTCTGCCGCGGCCCGGTGCGAACCGGCACCTGCCCACCCCCCTCGCATTTTCCTATCCATCCCGACAGGGCCATGGCATGACAACGATTCTTGACTCACAAAACCGCCCCTGTCAAAAGGTATCAATGGCGAGAGGAAAGGGCCCACCTGCATGACGATGCGTCCCCAGCACGATCTCCCGAAGATCTATTCCCATGCCGTGGAAAGCGTGGACCCGTACCGCCTCATCAGGGCCGGGGCAAGGCTTTCGGGTACGAAGCTCAGCATATCGGGCCAAGGCGCGTGGGTGGAGGAAGACCTCGGCAGGTTCCGGAGGATCATGGTTCTCGGCGTGGGCAAGGCGTCGTGCCGGATGGCGCGTGCAGTGGAGGAGATCCTTGGCGACCGGGTCGAAGGGGGCCTCGTGGTGACGAAATACGCCCATGCCGAGCCGCTCGGGAGGTTGCCGGTGGTGGAGTCGGCCCACCCGGTCCCCGACGAGAACAGCCTCCGCTTTGGTCTCGAGCTCGCCAGGCTCGCCGAGGGCTCGGACGCCTCCACCCTCGTCGTGGTCCTGGTCTCGGGCGGCGCCTCCTCCCTGTGCGTTCTCCCGTGTCCAGGCATACGCCTCGAGGACAAGCGTAAAACCACGGACCTGCTCCTTTCGTGCGGCGCCGACATCGACGAGATCAACTGCGTGAGGAAGCACATCTCGATGATCAAGGGAGGCCGCCTCATACGACACCTGTGGCCTGCCAGGACGCTCTCGCTGATCCTGTCGGACGTGGTGGGCGACAGGCTCGACACCATCGCCTCGGGGATCACCGCGGCTGACCCCACCACCTACGCCGACGCGTGGGGGGTCCTCGTGAGACACGGCATCGAGGACAAGGCACCCGCATCGGTCACGGCCTTGCTCCGCAAAGGCATGGAAGGCCTCCTACCGGAGACCCTCAAGGAGAACGAGGCCGAACTCTCCCTCGTCTCGAACATCATCGTGGGGAACAACCGGGCGGCGTGCCTGGCCGCGAAAGAGAGGGGAGACACCCTCGGCTATAACACGCGCATCATCACCACCACGCTCACGGGCGACGCAGTGGAACAAGGCCATGCCTTCGCAGAGCTCGCCGTCGACATCGCCCGGGGCGCATCCGATCTCGCCAGGCCCGCCCTCGTCGTGGCGGGCGGGGAGACCACGGTGAAGGTCAGGGGCAGGGGCAAAGGGGGAAGAAACCAGGAGATGGCCCTCGCATTCCTCGTCGGGCTCCTCAAGGCCGGTGTGAGCCACGAGGGGATCTCTTTCCTCTCGGGCGCGACCGACGGGACCGACGGGCCCACCGATGCGTCCGGTGCGATGGTGACACCCGAGCTCCTTTCGCGTGTCCGAGAACACGGGCCTGACCCGGGGCCGTTCTTGGAGAACAACGATTCCCACGGGTTCTTCGACGCCGTGGGCGGCTTGCTCGTGACCGGCCCAACCGGCACGAACGTCTGCGACATCCAGCTGTTGGCCGTCGTGTGACCGTCCGTCCTCACCCGCACAATCGCCGTCCAGGCCAACGACCTTCCTCGTCGGCATCCCCCACCGGCACGCCCCCCACGGTTCGCAAGCCTCATTCATGGGCATCTCCACGGCCACGACCGGCACACGCCATGCCCCATGAGGTCGTTTCGCGCCCGGGCCGGTCTCTCTCCAGCCATGGGACACCAGGCGGCTGCGCATGAGCGGCCTCACAGTCATCCACGATCCCGCCTCCGGCGCCGTGCGAGCGTCTCGGCCTGCATGCCTTCACGGGAATGTCCTGCGACCCGTCCGTATTTGACCAGACCCCATGGCGATGCCTTCTGGCACCTGGGTGTTGCCCCTTTGGGCCGTGCTCGGCTACAATGGACCTGTCCGAGCGCCACCCCACGACGGTGCAGCACTGGGCGAGGACATGACTGACTCTGCACGTGTGAACACGGCCGATGCCCGGATGTGGGCGGCATCGGCACCATGCGGTGCACGTGCTCGAAAGGGAGGAGGTATGTCTGAGAAGAAGCCGCACAAGGACGAGAAACCCCTGGAGAGGATGACCGTCAAGGAGCTGAGGGAGATTGCCCTCGAGATCCCGCACGAGCACACGGAGATCGCGGTGCGGGACATGAACAAGGAGCAGCTCGTCGCCTTCATCAAGCAGGCGCGGGGAATCCATGACGAACCCGCTGCCCCCCACCCGAAGAAGAAGGCGAAGGCCAAGGTGATCCTCACCAAGCAGGAGGTCAAGGCCAGGATACGGGACCTCAAGAAGAAGGCCAAGGCATCCGGCGGGGACGACCCGAAGCGTGCCTCCATCCTGCGCCGCAGGATCAGCAGGCTCAAGAAGCTCAGCCGCAAGCTCGCCTAGGGAATAGGAAATGAAAGGAGAACACGGTCTGAACGCCGGGCGGCCTGTAAAGGCCTGAGCCAGACCTCAAGGGGAGCTGACCTGCCGGGGGCGCGCCCAGGTCAACAGGCGCGCCCCCCGGCATACCTAGCATTCGACAAACGCATCCACGAGCTCCGCCCCTCGAACGCCCAGGGATGCGCGGGCGACGGCCTCCCGCTGCACAGCGAGGCCCTTTCTCGCCTTGGGAGAGCCTGTCAGAGCCTGACCACCCTCGACCTCCTTGCCCACCTTGAACCCCTCGACCACCGAGCCGAGCGCCAGGGAGTCGTCCTTCATCTGTTCTGCGGCGGCGGCGATCTGTTCCACTGTTGCGGCATTCCTCTGGGTCGTCATGTCGATCTGCGCTATGGCACGGTTGAGCTCGTCCACGCCGGAAGCCTGCTGGGCGCTCGAGGCGGCGATCTCCTCGATCGACTGCATGATGTCGTTGATGTACCCCATCATCTCGTGCAGCGACTCGGACGATCTCTTCATGATCTCGTCCCCGGCCTTGACCTTCCCCACCGTATCCTCGATGAGTACTCTTATCTGCCTCGCGGCATCGGCCGAACGCTGCGCGAGCGACCGCACCTCCTCGGCCACCACGGCGAAGCCCTTGCCGTGCTCCCCCGCCCGGGCCGCCTCCACCGCCGCGTTCAGGGCCAGCAGGTTCGTCTGGAAGGCCACCTCGTTCACCGTGGTGATGATGTCCGATATCTTCTTGGATGCGCCCGAGATCTCCGCCATGGCCGCGGCCAGGTCAAGGGACGCCTTCATGCTGGCCTCCGCGGTCTGCACCATGGAGCGCGCCTTGCTGCGTCCCTGCTCCGCGTTGCTCGCGTTCTGCTTGATGGCCGAGGTCATCTCCTCGACGGTCGAGGCCACCTCCTCCACCGCGCTCGCCTGCTCCTGGGTCATCTGGTTGAGCCCCTTGGTCCCCTCGGCGACATCCCGGGAGGTCGCTTCTATCATCTCCGACTCGTCCTTCACCTTGGCGACCATACGCTCGAGGCTTCCCAAGAACCTGTTCAGTTCCGCGGCCAACATGCCTATCTCGTCCCTTCTGTTCACCGTGACCCTCCTGGTGAGGTCTCCGCCTCCCTCAGCGAGGCTCCCTATGCTCCTGACGAGCTCCATGAGAGGAACGCCGAGCATGAACTTCATGATGAACGGGAGCGCCAATGCACTCAGCGTGACCAGCAGGCCGATGACCACGAGGAGGTTCACGAGGAGGGAGTCGAAGGAGGAGAAGAACTCGCTCCGCTTCACGCCGGTATAGAGCACGCCGATGACCTTCCCTGTCGCATCCGTGATGGGATCGTATGCGGTGAAGTAGGTCTGGCCCATGATCTCGGCCTTGCCGCGGTACGGCTTGCCTTCCCTGAAGATCGCATCGTAGGCCACCCCCTTGAGCTTGGTCCCCACCGCCCTGGTCCCGTCCTCCTTCAGCACGTTCGTCGAGACCCTCGTGTCCTGCATGAAGATCGTGGCGGTGCCCCCGCAGAGTTCCTTGAGCCTGTCGGGGAGCTCGTAGTTGCCGTTGACCACGTAGTCGCCCCCGACGACGAGGTTGTCCCCAACGACCTCGAACGTGCCGCCCTTGGAGCGCAGGAGTTCCCAGAAGACCTTCTGCCTCATCTCCTGGTTCTGCAGGGCCAGCCTCTCGAGTTCCCCCCGGAAACTGTAAAGGCACATGGCGATCGTGCTCACGTTCACGATACCGCCGATTGCGAGAACGACAATGGTAACCTTCGTGGACAACTTGAAACCCTTGTTCATTGCAACCCTCCCAACCCTATAGCTTTTTCACTATCAGCCCCACGCATCCGGCCCCTTGTCTTGACATGGCCGTAAGGGGCCTCACCATTGCAATGACGGCACCTTTCTTTAGTGCCTCTGTCCTGCGTTCACCCTCGGCCCGGCATATCGGCATTCGGCGATCAAACCTTGAAGGAAACCCGGAAATCCTCCCGCAGGAAAGCGTAAAACACCCTGTCAACCCGAAACGGCGCCAAAAGACGACGATAACGAGGATTGCCGCACACTGCCGTGGTGAATGGATCGCCGAAGGGAGGTGGCTGAGTGACAGGATCGCTGCTTGACAGAGGGTGACGCCGCATCCTCACCCGATCATCTCGAGCATGCCCCCGGTGGTAGAGAGGGGTGCGGCATGTTGACGTGACAGAACCCGCTACGGGCGTGATTCTGCAATGTATCGCGCCGTGGTGAAGAAGGGTGCGGCATGTCGCCGTGACGGAGGTGTGATCACCCTTCGCTGCGCCACGAGGCCCAGTCGTCGGGAGTGAGCGGCCTGAGTCCCCACGCGGCGCGTGCCCGGTCACACCGCTCGTTTGCCGACCCGTTCTCAAAGGACGGCTCGAATTCTCTGCACACCGACGAGCGCCTCTCGTAGATGGAACAGTACACCCGCCCGCCCACCTCCCCTACGAGGGCGACGCACCTCGGCCTGTCTCCGTCCATGCCGAGCATGGAGCGCCTGTGCTCGGTGAGTCTCCTGGTCATCCCGACAGGGACCCCTCCCGGCGTGGCGTCGTCCGCCTCGGCCCAGTAGAACGAGGCTCGGTAGTAGGCGCAGCAGGCCCCGCACCTCAGGCATGGATGGACGTGAAGGTGTTCTGGTGCGCTCATGGATACCTCAAGGATCAGGATATATGACTGACTCGGGTTGAAAATGCAAGAGCTCCGAGGACTGGGGGGAGAAGGGGTCGGATGCGGGGCATGATCGTCGTGACGAGACGGCGACCCTTCCCGAAGGCGCCCGATGTCATGCCGCCGAGCGGTTCCCCGGTTCACTGCTTGCAAACATGGCTATCGCCTGATTACCCGGCGCCAGATGCCAGAACGACGAGCAGTTCCTCGGAGCTCATGATGCCCGGGTCTTGGACATCGACCACCCAGGCCAGGGGGTCACACAGGCGAGGGACACGCCGCTTGTGCGCACGGCGCGTCACGACTGACACCCCATCATGGTATTCATGGATACCGAGAGGCGGAAACCCGGCATCGAGCGGCATCGACGAGCGGGAAGGCCCTTGATCCGGGTGGGTTTTTCCAGGCTTCCCGGGCCCAGGCAGCCTGGGTGAACGTGGTGGGCCGCCAAGGGGCGCCCCAGGCTGTTCAGCGCCGGACCACCCTCAGGGGGACCCTCCGGGTGGAGTATTTCCTTATGAGGCCGCGTATCGCCTCGGTGATCAGGTCCGAGGGGGACTTGCCGAGCATCGAGGACAACCGGGCGATCACGAGCTCGTCACCCTCCTGGATGTGGCAGGTGAAGTCCACGAGCCTGTGGATCCTGTTCTCTGATGCCAAACTCAGGTGCCTGTCTGGTTTTGCTGCCATCCCGCCCCCTTGGTGCCCGCAAGCCCTCGTGTGAACTCTGCGCCAGGGATCACGGTGGAATTCTCTCAACACATTCATAACAAAAGGCACACCGGGGAGCGATGATGATCCATCGGTGATAGAATGGTGATGTTTTATCATAGATGACCCTCCTTATCTTTCATCATCACCGCATGACCCCTGGAGGGCGGCCGCAAGGGGGCGCAGGCGACCCCGTCATCCACCCGACCCCACCCCATCTTGCCGACACGAGCAGACACGAGCGTTCACGGTGACGTTCGGGCTGACCCTGGACAGACAACAGCTTGTTGTTGCCACGAGCCACATGACGCCTTTACGGACAGCCCCCACCGGGTACCGATTTCAGCGTCACGAGGGTCGAGTCTCACGGCGAAAGACGCGCGCCCCGACTGCGCCTTAGCAAGAAGAGACAGGCTTGGGCTTAAGGGGCGATACTCGGCCTGCAGGAGAGCCGCTCCTTTTTCCAGACCCGAAAGCCCTGCCAAAGGGGCCGCGGCACCGGCCGCATCGGTGGTCGGGCGCCGTCAGTCCTTCCTTTCGAGACCCTTGAGGTATGTCCTCAGGTTCACCTTCTTGTTGCCCAGCCTCCCCTTTTTCCTGATGTGGTACCGGTGGGTCTGCACGGTGTTCAGGGATACGTTCAGGATCCTCGCGATCTCCTTGGACGTCTTTCCCTGCCTGATGAGCGAGGCCACCTGGATCTCCACGGGCGTGAGACCCAGTGTCTCCGAGGACACCCTCCTGCCGAAGGATGACGTGATATCCATCAGGTACGACCTGATCATCTCGAGGGACTGCCTGGGTCCGCCGGTCAGGCCGGAGGATTCCATGCGCTCGACATGGGGGAGCACGAACGTGCGGATGTTTCCCTTGATATTCTCCTCCATGGTCGCCTTGTCTTCCTCGCGCTGCTTGATAAGGACCCTGAGCGCGGCGTTCATCTCCTCGAGCTCGAGCCTTCGGTTTTCTATCTCCATCTCGCGGTAGCGGAGCATGGACTCGGTCTTCTTCCTCGTCTCGATCTCGCTGGTGAGCCTCGCGAGGGCATCGGTCAACTCTTTGGTCCTCTCTCGCACCGTCTCTTCGAGGTGGTCCCTGTGGGAGGCGAGCTCCTCGCTGAGCCTGTGCTGCTCGGTGACGTCGAGGATCACGCCGCTGAAGACGACCTCGCCCTCCAGGCGCTCCGGCCTGGAGATCCCGCGCACCACGATCCATTCGCCCGAGGGCCTCTTGAACCTGGTGGTGAAGTCCCATGCACTCATGGTCCTCACCGCTTCCTCGACAGAGGCTTCGAAGCGGCACCTGTCCTCTGGGTGCAGGCACTCGAGCACGTGCTCGAGGAACCCCTCTCTTTCGTTCGGTATGCCCAGGACATCCAGGGTGCTGGCGCTCAGGTAGTGGAGGCCCCTCTCTCCTTGGTCTTTCACGTAGAACCTGAACACCGCGCCCGGGAAGTTGTCCACGATACCCCTCAGGAGGGCCTCGCTCTCCCTGAGGGAGAGCGAGGCCCTCCTGGCCTCGGTGACATCGAGGATGTGGGAGAGGATGCACGGGACGCCGAAGAGATCCAGGAGGCGGGCCGAGTGGATCACCTGCCTGAGACTCCCGTCCCTGACCCTATAGGTCGTCTCCTCCGAATCGATCCGGCCGTGGGACCTCACCCGCTCCATGAATGCCGTCCGTGCGGCGCTGTCGGTCCAGAATCCGAGCCCCACCGTGCTTGCGCCCACGACCTCGTCCCTCTCGAAGCCGGACCAGCTCAGGCACGCCCTGTTCGCGTCCAGGACGACGCCGTCTGCAAGCCTCGTGATCACCATGGGCGCGGGGCTCTCGTGGAAGGCCACCAGGAACGCCTGCCGAGATCTCCTGAGCTCGTCCTCGATCCTCTTGCGGTCGGTCACGTCCTGTATCTGGGTGAGCATCACCCCCTCGCCCTCGAGCTCGATGAGACAGGAAGCCAACACGACATCCCTCACCGTGTTGTCTCTCAGGCGGAATATCGTCTCCCACGAATCGAGACAATGGGCCTCTGCGAGCTCTCCCACGAGACGCCCGCGGTCACAGGGGTCCTCCCAGAGACCCACCTCGGTCGATGTCCTCCCAGCGAGATCCTCCCGGGTGTGGCCGGACCACCTCTCGAACGACGCGTTCCAGTCGAGCAGGAGCCCGTCTGAGAACCGGGAAAGCACCAGCGGGACCGGGCTCGCCCCGAACACGGCGGAATACTTCTTCTCGGAGGCGACGAGGAGTTCCTCGACCCTCTTCTGCTCCGTGATGTCCCTCGTGACCCCCCGGTACCCCGCGAACCGGCCGTGATCGTCGTATACCGGGACGCCGCTGGTCTGCCGGATGTGCAGGGAACCATCCTTGTGGAGGGCCGTGTATACGAGGTTGGTAAACGGCCTGGGGTTCTCCTTGAGATCCCTGAGCGTCGACTCGACGGCCGGGGCCTGGTCGGGGGGGACGAAGTCGAGGAGGGTCTTGCCGATCATGTCCCCGGGCGCATATCCGAGGTGCCGCTCTTCGGTCCGGCTGATGAAGGAAAACCTGAGCTCTTCGTCTGTCTCCCAGATCAGGTCGCTCGTGTTCTCCACCAGGTCCCTGAACCTCTTCTCGCTCTCCCTGAGCTCACGCTCCACCTTCTTCTTCTGGGTGACGTCCCTGCCGAAGCCGCAGATGTATTCCTGGCCGTCGATGACGAGATACCTGCACGCGATCTCCTTGTCGAGATAGCTTCCCTGTCTCGTGACATGCACCGTCTCGAACATCGACCTGCCCCGCCTCGCCTCTTCGAAGACCTCTCTGAAGCGCGGCCCATAGACGGGATCGAAATCGGCCACCTGCATGGACATCATCTCGTTGGGGGTGTACCCGAGGCTCGAGGCCGCCTGGGCGTTCGCATAGACGACCACGGCGTCGTCATCGACGAGGTAGACCTCCTCGAGCGACTCTTCCACCATGAACCTGTAGACCCGCTCCTCGATCCCCCCGGCCTCGAGGGGCGCGACGATGTCCTTAAGACGCTGCTTTCGCCCCGACCGCGTGTGGTCGGTCACGCTCACGCACCTGACAACACAGAGGCCGCAGGCCACCCTGCCTCCCTCCATGAAGGGAAACCCCCAGACCTCCCCGGCGCACAGGGGACCGTCGCGACAGAAGAAGCGGTACACGGCGCCGCAGATCCCACCGCCTGCGAGCAGGGCCTCGATATCCCGGAGGGCCCGGCCGACATCGTCGGGGTGTATCACCCCTGCCGCATCGAGACGCCTTCCCTCGAGATCCGCGATGGTAGCCGCAATCGGTGTCTTGTTGGCGGGGGAGACGGCGACCACCACGAGGGACCTGTCCACCGCGAAGCACGCATCTCCCGAGACAGAGAAGAACTCGACGTAACGCGAGAGGTCTGTTCGTCGACGGGGTCTCATCCTGGTCCTTTCGGCGCCGCCGTCCGGGTGCAGGCCGCGGTGTACAGGAGCGGCTGCACGACCAGGGCGGACCTGTCGCGGCTGGTTTCAGCGAGGCCTTGCGTCCAAACCCTTGAGGTTGAGCAGGTCGATGTCCGTCATCGGCTGATACTTCTGGACCAGGTCCTGCAGCGCCTCGTTCACGAGCAGCGAGAGCTCCTTCCCGGTCAGGGCTGAAAGCACGGCGAGCGCCCTCACGTAGCGATCCTCGATGTAATAGTTTCTCTTGACGAGCACCGTATCTGACCCGTCTCGTCTCAACCCCAGGGGTTTCCTCCCTCTCACGGCCATTGCCCGACCTCCCTATGCGCTCGTTCCGCGCATCGCATGCCAGCCGGCTTCTCGAGCCGATCGCCGCCAGGGCGATGTCGTCGGCCCCGATACGCCACCCGACGCCGCCTGGATGGTGACATTTTATTCACTTTTCCTCATGCATGCAAGCATTGTCATGTCTCTATTTGTCTGTTTTTCTCTCTGCGCTCCCAACGATAAGGGCCAGGGGAAAGACACGCCGGCACGAATGCGTTATCTTTGGGGCTGGATCAATGGGGTGCCGTACGAGGCGGCGGGGAGAGGGGGGAGACGCCTGTCTCGTTCACGTCCCGCCTGCAGGCAAGGACATGGCCCCGGCTGCGGTGCGGCCCGCACCTCACGGTGACGCCCAAAGGCGCAGCGGCAGGTGCATGTCAAGGGGTGAAGGTCTCCCCCCAGGATCGAGGTCCGGCCTTTGTGCGGCCGAGGGGTTCAGAAAGAGGGGGTCACGGCGTAGAGGCACACGATCCCCCCCATGCCGTTCGTCTCGGCCTTCGAGGGTTGCCCGCCCGCTATCTCGAGCATGCGGGCCGCGATCCTCCCCGCCACGACCTCCATCGGCTCACCGTCGAGCACGGTACCCGCGTTCACGTCCATGTCGTCTTCCATGGCCGCGAACAACCTGCTCGTGCTCGCGACCTTCACCACGGGGACCACGGGGAAACCCGCAGGCGTCCCCCTGCCGGTCGTGAACAGGATGACCTGGCAGCCCGCGGAGGCGAGCCCTGCCATGGACTCCATGTCGTAGCCCGGCCCGTCCATGATCACGAGGCCGGTGCGCTCGGGCCTCGTGCCGTACCCGTACACGCCCTGGATGCTCCGGCTGCCCGCCTTGCAGATGCACCCGAGCGACTTCTCGCTGATCGAGCTGATGCCCCCGTCCATGTTGCCCGGCGCCACGACGAAGGGCGCGAGGGGACCCAGGATGTCCTGTGCGCGCCTCCACGCATCGTCAACGACCTTCTCCACCTGCCTCGCGGTCTCCCCGTCATGGGCGCGCCTGGCCAGGATGTGTGCGGTGCCGATCATCTCCGTGCTCTCGGTGAGGATCGCGCTTCCCCCGGCATCGACCACCCAGTCCACGACGAGCCCCACCGCCGGGTTGGCGCTGACGCCCGAGAACGCGTCCGAGCCACCGCACTCGAGGCCGAGGACCAGCGAGTCGATGCCGCACTCGACACGCTCGAGGAGGCTCAAGTCGCCGACCATCGCGCGGGCTGCATCGGCCGCCTTGCGCGCCGTCTTCAACGACCCGCCGTGCTCCTGCACCCTGTAGACCTCGACCGGCTTTCCCTTCTCCGCGATCCTGGATGCGACCCAGTCCGCGTCGATGGTCTCGCACCCGAGCCCTATCACCACGGCGCCGGCCACGTTGGGGTTCGCGCCTATCCCGGCAAGGGCCCCCTGATGCATGCCAATTTCCACGGCCCTCCCGCACCCGTGGCCGTGTATGATCGCGACGGCACCCCCCACTTCCCTCTCCACCATGCGAGCCACCCCGTTGACGCAGGCCACCGTGGGGATGATGGCCACGTGGTTCCTCACGCCCACGCTCCCGTCGGGCCTCACGTACCCCATGAACGTCCTGGGAAGGGTCTTCACGGTTCGTCCCCCTTCAGGTTGTGCGTGTGCACGAGCGCGCCCGGCGCGATGTCGACCGTCGCGTACCCGATGATCTCGCCGTACTTGCACACCGGTTCCCCCATCCCGATCCCCACGAGCGCCACCTTGTGCCCGCACGGTATTCTCTCCAGCGCGGGAAAGGATTCCCCCGGGCGCGGCCTCACGGCCCCGCCCGCCTCGATGTCCACCCTGGCCACGGCCACGTTGTCGCGTGCGTGAATGACAATGCAGTTGAGGTCGTCCTTTTCACCCATAGAGGAGCTTCGCCTCCTTCTCGAGACCGAGCCTCTCGAGACGGTCCCTGGCGGGCCTGCCCGTGTCCCTGTCCCATCCCCTGAACTCGTAGTACTCCTTGAGCATGAGCTCCATGTCGGGCGATGTGCCTGCCGTGCTGCCCTCTTCGAGGGGCTCGAGGCAGATCCCGGGGACCCTGTCGTGCTCGGAGGTGACCCCCAGTACGTTGTTGATGACGCGCTTGAGGTTTATCGAGCGCTCGCCGGTGACGAGGAGCTCGTCGGGCGTCACCTCCCACCCCGTGACCGCCTTCATGATCGCGCAGATCTGGGTCACGCTCAAGGGGGAGAACTTGCACAGGGTGAGCGCATCGTAGAGGTCCTTGAGGTTCTGGTACTTGGCCGCGCTCTCGGCCTTGCCTTCCGACGACAGGCGGTCTCCGGGGAGGATCATGTACTCGAGGACGGGGGTGCCGAGTTCCACGCTGTAATAGTCACCCTTGAGGTGGCAGGCCCCCCGCGGCCCCGTGGCATAGGAGATGGCCATGCCGTGGAAGGCCCTGGGGTCGTGCATGGGGATCTCCATGCCCTTTATCTGGGCGGCCTCGGACTCGTCCCTTCCGTAGTGGCGCGCCATGGCGAGCGTCCCGCGCGCGAGCAGCCTGCCTATGCCCTCGCCCTTGACGATCATCTCCACCAGCCTCACGACGGCCTGCCCGTCACCCCAGCGGATCTCCATGCCTGCCTCCTCTCTCGAGATCACGCCCTTCTCGTAGAGGTACATGGCATACGCGATGGCCACGCCCGCCGCGATGGTATCGATCCCGTGGGCGTTGCAGAGGTGGTTCGCCCGTATGATGGAGTCCAGGTCGAAGTTCATGCACAGGGGGCCGAGGGCCATCACGGTCTCGTACTCCGGGCCGTCTATGGTATGTGAGCCGTCGAAGTTCTTGACCACCCGTCCGCACCCTATGGGACATCCCGCGCAGGCGTAGTTCTCCACCGTGTACCGCTGGCGCAGCGCCTGGCCCGTGACCTTCTCCACGGGGAACACGCTCTTGGTGAAGTACCGTGCCGGGACATCGGCCAGCGTCATGGCCATGTCGCTGTAGAGCAGCGTGCCGTACTCGCGGTAGGCGATGCTTAAAAAGTTCATCCTGATGGTCTCGTGTGCCTCGCGCGCGAGCCTCGATACCCCTGCCGGGTCGGCGTGCGGGGGCCTCTTGTTGCCCGAGGCCACGACCGCCTTCAGGTTCTTCGACCCCATGAGTGCGCCGAGACCGCACCTGCCCGCCATGCGGCCGGCGTCGTTCTGGATGCCCGCGGTCTTCACGAGCCTCTCTCCAGCCTCTCCAATGGCCGCCATGCCGAGGCCCTTCGTGCCGAGCTCCCGGCGGATCTCCTCCTGTGTCTCGTAGGCGTTCTTTCCCCAGAGATGGGCCGCATCCCTGATGGAGGGGGTGCCGTCCTCCACGAGGAGGTAGACGGGCTTTTCGGCCCTCCCGGTCACGAAAACGCCGTCGTAGCCGGCGCCCTTGAGCCTGAAGGGGAAGTCCCCGCCGCTGGTGGCCTCACCCCAGAACCCGGTGAGCGGGGAGACCCCGGCCACCGCGTACCGGCTGACCATGGGGATGGGACTCAGGGTGAGGGGGCCTACCGCGAACACGAGGGGGGCGTCGCCCGCCAGCGGGTCCATCCCCCTCCTCACGTGAGGCGCGATCAGGTGGGCACCCAGCGTCGCACCGCCGATGTACTTCCGGTAGACCTCTTCCGGTATGGGCATGTCCTCGCATGTCAGCCTGTCGAGATCCACCCGCAGGAAACGTCCGTGGTATCCGTACATGGCGTATCCTCCTAGAAATCTACGTCCCTGCCCTCGTAGGCGCAAACGAGCAGCTTCCTCGCCTGGTCCCTCGTTATCGGCCTGGGGCTGAAGAACGTGTCTATGTCCTCGAGCGCTACTTCCACGAGCTCGTCCATCTTCGCCTCGAAGGCGGCCTTCTCGATGGCGAGCCCCTTGAGGTCCGTGGGGACCCCGGTCGCCCTCAACAGCCTCCTCACGGCCGACACGAGCCTCGAGAAGAGCCTGTCGGGGTCCCTGCCGCGAATGCCCAGCGCCTCGCAGATCTCCAGGTGCTTGTCGGTGACCGGCCTGTAGAACTGCATGGCGTAGGGGATGAATATGCCCACAGAGACCCCGTGGTGGACGCCGAACGTCCCGCCCACGGCGTGGCCGAACCCGTGGGTGAGCGCGCAACTGTTCTGGCCGAAGCACATGCCGGCCATGGACGAGGCGATGAGCATGCGCAGGCGCGCCTCCCTGTCCCGGCCGTTCGTGTAGGCACGGGGAAGGTAGGCGAAGATGAGGCGGATCGCCCTGAGACCCAGGGCGTCGGTGATGTCGTTCGAGGCCGGCGTCATGATGCCGTCCACCGCATGGGCGAGGGCGTCGAGCCCTGTGCCCGCGGTGAGCGCGGGCGGCATGCTCATGGTGAACTCGGGGTCCAGGATGGCGATGTCGGGGTAGAGATCCCCGTTCGCGATAGGCACCTTGCGTCCCGTCTTCGTGTCGTGGAGGACGGCGACCATGGTGCATTCCGAGCCGGTCCCGCTCGTCGTGGGGATGGCCGCGAGCCCGGCCTTCTTGCGCAGGCCCAAGAGCCCCAGCGGGTTGACCTGCCCGAGGTCGGTTATGTCAGGCCGCTCGTAGAGTATCCAGGCGGCCTTCGCGGTGTCGATGACGCTGCCCCCCCCCACGGCGAAGATCATGTCGGGCTCGAACCTCGTCATCTCCTGAGCGCACTCGTGAACCGTCTCGACGGGGACCTCGGGCAGCGCCTTGTTCCACACGAGGGTCGTGAACCCGGCGCCCTCGAGGGTCCTCACGGCCTTTTTCGCGAAGCGCTCGCTGAAGGCGTCGGTCACGAAGAACCCCCTCTTGGTGGTGCACCGCTCGTTGAAGATGTCCACGATGGACGGCTGGGGCATGATGCCCTCGGCAAGGGAGTTCGCCCCTATGACGAGCGCCGGCGAGTTGAAGAACGTCACCAGCCCCTTGATGGCCGTCGAGGTGGCAAGCGGCAGGATCGCCTTGATCGCGGGATCCTGGAACCAGTAGGTCATGTTTCCCTCCTCTCTCTCGTTTCACGACGGTGTCTTCCGGGCAGGCCCGCCTGCATGCGGGCGGGGCACGCCCCTTGCCCTCGATGCGCCCGACCTGCCCTGACGGCAGGCGGCCTCACATGAGGAACGACCCGGCGATCCTGCTCAACGCCTCGAAACCCGTCTGGCTCAGGCGCTTGCCGATCCACTGGACCCACGCCTCAGGGCCGACGGGGACCACCGAGCGGTTCATCCGCACCGCGCTCAGCACCGCCTTCGCCACCCGCTCGGGCGGCCATCCCCACCGGCGGTAGAACTCCACCACGGAATCCCTGTTGGCGCGGGCGGATTCCCTGAGGTGCATGCGGCCGTCCTCCACCACGCGGGTGTTTATGACCCCGGGGCAGATGGTGGACACCCCTATGTTGTACTTCCTGAGCTCGCTCCTTATGGCCTCTCCGAGGCCCGCAACGGCGAACTTGGCCGCGCTGTAGGCGCTCATCCCCGGCAGGGCCGTCAGTCCCGCCAGGCTCGAGGTGTTCACGATGTGACCGTACCTCTTCTCCATCATGTGGGGCAGGAAGGCCTTGATCCCGTAGAGCACGCCCCAGAAGTTGATGGAGAAGAGCCACTCGAAGTCCTCGATGCTCGTCTCCGCGAAACTCCCGCCGAGCCCTACGCCCGCGTTGTTGAACAGTATGTCCACACGCTTCCGCTCGGCCAGGACGACCCGTGCGAGGTCCTCCACCTCCTCCCTCTTGGACACGTCGGTCTTCTTCGTCATCACCCTGGCCCCAAGCCCCGAGATGTTCTTCGCCACCTCCTCGAGCCTCTCCTCGCGGACGTCCGCGATCACGAGGTCCGCCCCCTCGCGCGCGAACGCGATCGCGGTGGCCCTCCCGATGCCGGAGCCCGCCCCCGTGACGACCACGACCTTTCCCCTGAAGTCCTTTATGCCTGGCATATCCTCCTCCTCACCTACGGTTTCAAATGCCTTGCGAGGAATTCCGCCTGCCTCGCCGATACCTCCTCGAAGAGTGCGCCGGTGTACACGTCGAAATGGCCGGCGTCGAGCACGCACGCCTGGACGTCCCTCATGCGCGAGACCATGTGCCTGACCGAGCGGTGAGGGATGAGCGAGTCCCGCCTCGCGTACACGACAAAGGCGGGGCATGCGACCTTCCGTGCGTATGCAACGGGCCTGTAGGCCGAAACCAAGAGGGCGAACCTCGCCGGGACCTCGTTCTTCCACGTCGTCCCCTCGGGGACGAGGGCGAGGTACCCGGCCATGCATTCGGGCGTGTTCATGAGGGCGAAGGCGCCCGGTTCGCCGACCGCCGGGACCGTGTGGGGCGGCATGCCGAGCGCCGCGTGCGCCAGGTCGGTGAGCCCGTGCAGGAGGCCTTTGACCTGGTAAGAGAGAGGGAACCCAAGCGCGGTCGCCAGGCCGTCGACGAACGGGACCTGCGCCAGGACCGCCCTGATACCCGGCACCCTGGCCGCGCTCACCACGACGTGCCCGCCCGAGAACGACGTCCCCCAGAGGGCGACCCTCCCGCCGTCGACCTCGGGGAGGCGCCTCGCGTGGGCGATCGCGGCCCCCCAGTCCGCCAGTTGCCCCCAGGGGTTCACGAGATTCCTGGGCTCGCCCTCGCTCCGGCCGAAGTGACGGTAGTCGAACACGAGGCAGGCCACCCCCCTGGACGTGAACACCTCTGCGTACCTGGACAACCCGAAGTCCTTCTCGGCGGCCAGCCCGTGGGCCATGACCACGACAGGGGGCCTGTCCACGCCGTCAGGAAGGAACAGCCAGGCCGAACACCGCTTCCCCCTGCTGAAGAAGTCAGACTCGTACCGCGTCATAGCCCACCCGGGAGAACGTATCGCATCCTTCCCATATTACCTCATCGCTCATGGTTGTTCGAGGATTCTTTTCACGCTGGCAAGCGACCATCGAACCGCCTCGCGTACGGTCCGCCCGCCTTCCACGAGCCTCCTGGCCCTCAACCCGGTGGCGCTGAAGGAGACCGGCTCGTAGCGCCACCTCACGGTCACGAGGGATCCCGACGCCTCGCGTGTCACCCCCACCTCTGCGTCCACCCTGAAGAGCCCCGGCACGTGCAGGTTCACCCTGTACAGGCGCGGCCTCTCGATCTTCTTCACGACGGTGTACACCCTGAAGGTGTTCTCGAACAGGCCCATCGACCAGGTGAACTCGCAGCCCTCGACCAGGGTCGCAGGCCCGCTCTCCTTCCCCCGGTACCCCCACACGAACTCGGCGAACCTCGTCGTGTCCACGAGCAGGTCGAACACCCACTCGGGCTCCGCGGCCACGATCACGCTCTCACGGTTTTTCCCTTCGCTTTTCCCTTCACTCTCGGCCATGCCAGTCCCTCTGAGGGTCGGGAGGATCTCTGCGCCCGAGCCCCCGTACGATCGGCTGGGACCCGCCCCTGGGCTCTCCCGGGGGCCTCCCTGCGGCACGAGCCATCCCTCTAGAGCGATCCCCTGTTCGCAGAAACGGGCCCTGCCCGACCCATCCTGCCCCCTGCCCTGAAGAAGGGTTCACCTTCCCCTCGGTTCTTTTCGCCCGAACCCTTCGGAGCGAGCGCCCCCGTGGCCATCCCCCCGCACCGCAGTCACTGGCCGGACGGGTGAGACACAGCGCCGTTGCAAACCCCACGAGCGATATCCTTCTTTCAGGATCGGCCCCTTCGAAGGGCAGGCCCTTAAGCCCCGGCGCCCAAGCGGTCCCGTATGGACACCACCACCGCACCTCCACGAACAGGAGGGGCTTCACATCACCCCTGCCGCGTGCACCCAGGATGACCCCCCAAAGGGCCCTTGTCGCCCGGGATTATCATCCTGGACGTCCTCGAAGGTGATTCGGGATACACTTTTCACGCCCAAAACCCCGGCCTTCGCCGGCGGGAAGAAACAGGTACCGCTTTCATGGGGTATTGTAGTATACTTGTAACATGCCTTACAATATGACAGCAAACCCGGCAACGACGAGTCCCTCCCCCCCGCCGCATCGTCTTCGGGCGACAGAGGACCTGCCGTGCGAAGAAGGATGAGGGACCGCTACCGGCGGTTTTCCTACCTGACGGACATCCAGGGCATGAAGACCGCCCTCGCCGAGATGAGGGGGCTCTTCTTCCCACCCCAGCCGCGGCTGAACCACGAGGCCTATCGCAGGCGCACGGTCGATCCGCCGGACGAGGGGTGGTTCACGGAAGCAGTCACCAATGCCGTCACGATGCACGCGGAAAACGCGATGGAATACCCCTTCCTCGGAGAGCCCGTCTTCGAGAAGCCCCTCGTGGGGTTCGCCTGCGGGGACGACCCCATCTTCGAGAGGTTCAAGGAGGTGATCGGTCCTTTCCACTTCACCCCTTACGAGATCATGCGGTGGCAGGCCCTCAACAACGGCGTGGAGCCGCCCGAGCCGAGCGACGTGAGCGTGGTGGCCTTTGTCATGCCGCTCACGGCGAACACCATACGAGACAACGCGGCCTGCACCGAGTGGCCGAGCGAGCGCTGGGCGCAGGCCAGGCTCATAGGCGAGATGTTCAGCCAGGTCATGGTGCGCGAGATCGTGGCCGCCCTCATGGAACGGGGGATCCTCGCCGTGGCGCCCGACGCGACGCCGTTCTTCAGAAAGCAACGCTACCCGAAGACGGGGTGGGCCTCCCCGTGGTCGCACCGCCATGTCGCCTACGCCGCGGGGCTCGGGACGTTCGGCATGCACGACTTCCTCATCACGGGAAAGGGGTCGGCGCACCGCCTCGGCAGCTTCGTGGTGAACCTGCGGCTGAAGCCGAACAGGCCCAGGCCCGAGGACATACACGCGCACTGCCTCCACTACCGCGGGATACCGTGTCTGAGATGCGCCTTGCGCTGCCCGGCGGGCGCCATAACGAAGGATGGCGGCCACGACAAGGAGGCATGCTCCAAGAGGGTGGCCCGTTCCCTCGCGTACTGCAACAGGAAGTACCATATCTTCATCTACGGCTGCGGGCTCTGTGCCACCGGGGTGCCGTGCGAGCACGAGATCCCGCTCCCCGACAAGGGGACCGGGCCATGATGCCCCCGTTCGAGATACCGGGGACGATCACCGCGCAGGCGGTCAAGGACATCCTGCGGGCCTGCGGGGTGGACCTCGTGGGCATAGCCAGGGCGGACTCGGTCTTGCTCTCACACCCGCCGAGACCGCCCCGAGACCTCATGCCCACATCCAAGAGCGTCGTGGTCATGGCCCTCGCGCATCAGCTCGGGGCCGTGTACGCGCCCGACATCATGCTCTGGACCAGGAGCAAGATCCAGACGTCCAGGCTCCTGGACGAGGCTGCGGATCTCCTCTCCCGCATCCTGGAACGAAAAGGGTTCCTCTCCCTTGCGATCTCGGCGGACAAGCCGGTGGAGATCCTCAAGAGAGACCCTCGCACCGGCAGGAAGTACAGGGTGCCCAAGGTGGTCGGGTTCCTTTCCCTGAGGCATGCGGCGGTGAGCTGCGGCATGGGCGAGATAGGCAGGAACAACCTCCTCCTCACGCCCGAGTTCGGCCCCCACCAGAGGCTGTGCGCCGTTGTGACCGAGGCGCCGCTCGAACCGGACCCCCCCAGGCGGCATTCCCTGTGCAGCGATTGCGGGAGGTGCATCGAGGCGTGCCCGGCAGGGGCGCTCTCCCCCTCGGGGCACGACGTGGACCGGTGCTTCATGTACTGGACGTACGGGTTCAAGGCCCTGCCGCCTGCTGCTCCCTCCCAGTGGCCCTCGTTCATCAGGATGCTCCTTCGCCACATGAAGTGGAGGGACTTCCTGGTCGAGACGGGCCAGACCCTGATGACCGACGTGGACAACTGCATCGAGTGCATGCGGGCATGCCCGGTCGGAGACCGGTGGGAACGGATACGCCCGGACAGGCTGCCGCCGCAGCGGACCCGGGGAATGCCCGGCCCCTGACGGGCCTCACGCAGACCGGCGGGCCGGTGACTTGCCCCGCACGATCGGACGTTCCCGCGCGACCCTAGAAAGAGCCCTGGACACACCTTCCCGCCCCATCCACAGGGCGGGGATCCTCACGTCAGGGCCTGCGCGCGGTACTCCCTCGGCGTCTTGCCCGTATGCTTCTTGAAGACCGCGTTGAACGTCGACTTCGAGTTGAACCCCGCATCGAAGCAGATCTCGAGGATACCCTTTTCCGGGTGCTCCACCAACTGCCGCTTGGCCTCCTCGACCCTGAAGGCGTTCACGAAGTTCCTGAAATCCTGGTTGAGGTGCTCGTTGAGGAACTGGCTGAGCTGGTGCGGGGTGATGGAGAGGAGGTCGGAGACGGTCTTCAGATTGAGCTCCATGTCCTTGTACAGCTCTTCGTCCCTCATGAGCTCCATGAGCCTGGCGCGCAAAAGCTCCGTGTTCACGCCCCCCAGGACAGACTTCTCGTAACGCTTCCTCTTGATCTCCCTGGAAAGGGCCTTGAAGAAGTGCGGGTAGCGGTGGTGGGCCAGGAAGACCGCCGAGTGGATCAGGGTCAGGAGCACGCCGCCTGCGGCAAGCGGTACGCCCTCCTCCAGGAAGAACCCTCCGGTGAGCAGGATCACTGCGATGATAGCCGCCAGGTTCAGAACCGTCAGGAACCTGATCTCGGACCTGATCTCCCTGCTGTCCCACAGGCCATGCTCCACGGCCATCAGGTACGACAGGTACGAGAGAACGTGCACGCTCCCCGCGAGGATGAGCATGGCGTAGGGGCTCGAGCCGGGACTCTCGAAGACTTCACGCAGGGTCTCCTCCCGGTATGCCTCGCCCATGGACATGAAGACCGCCGCCGATGCCAGGGCGAGCAGGGCCGGCAGGATGTGGAGCCACGTCTTGTAAGGGATGGCTCGCCGGCCGTGGAGCAGGGAGTGGTAGTAGAAGAGGTTGAGCGGACCCACGGCGTAGATCGCCGGTATGAAGAGCAGGGAGAACAACGGGTGCTCGAGCTGGTCACGGGTCAGGGCCATCCCCACGTTGGCCGTTATGATGCCGTTGGCCCCGAGCAGGAAGAACCCCAGGACGTCGAGCCTGTCCGGGTTCCTTCCCGAGAGCTGTTGGATCGCCATGAGGAGACACAGGCCCCCGCCGAACAGGATCACGTCCTTCAGCAGCACCGGCACCTCAGGCATACATCTTGGGCCTTCCCGCGCAGCCGCCTGCGAGATGCCCAGCACAGACCCGCCGGGACATCTTTCACCGCCTCTCATCCAGGGGCACGTATGTGTATTCCTTGGGCAGCGAGCTCACATATGCGGGCCTGATCAGCTTGGCCTGGATGATCTGCTCGATCCTGTGCGCGGCCCAGCCCGCCATCCTTGCCATCGCGAAGATGGGGGTGTAGAGCTCCATGGGGATCCGCAGCATCTTGTAGACGAAACCGGAATAGAAGTCCACGTTCGGCGACACGATCTGCCCCTTCCGCTCCCTGATGAGCTCGGCCCCGACGGTTGCCACGAGCTTCATGAGGTTCAGCTCGTCACCCATGCCCTTCTCCGCGGCGAGCTCCTCGGCCTTCTCGAGGAGGATCTCCGCCCTCGGGTCGCTGATCGTGTAGACCGCGTGGCCGAGGCCGTAGATCTTCCCCGTCCCGTCGTGCGCCTTGCCGTCCAGGATCTTCTTCAGGTAGGAGGTCACCTGCCTTCTGCTCGTCCAGTCCTTCACGTTCTTCTTTATGTCCCTCATCATGCGGATCACCGCCTCGCTTGCCCCGCCGTGGAGGTAACCCGAGAGCGAGGCGATGCCGGAGCAGATGGCCATGTACGTGTTCGCGCCGCTGCTGGAGACCGTCCTCACCGTGAAGGTGGAATTGTTCCCGCCGCCGTGCTCGGCGTGCAGCATGAGCGAGAGGTCGAACAGCATGGCATCTTTCCTTTCCGGCCTTGTGCCGTTGAGCAGGTACAGGAAGTTCTCGGCGGTGGAGAGATCGGGTTCCGGGGGGATGATGCGGAGCGCCGCCCCCTGCCGGTACCTCGACACGTTGTAGTTGTACGCGACGATCGTCGGGGCCTTCGCTATGAGCTTGATGCACGTCTCGGTCACGTCCCTGATCTCCGTGGACACGGGGTTGGGGTCGCACCTGCTCAGGTGCGAGATGACCGAGTGGAGCGCGAACATCTGGTTCTCGTTCTCCGCCTCCTGCATGATGATGCCCCGCTCGAGCTTCGTGAGGCCGCGGTGCTTGGCGAGAAAAGAACGGAAGGTATCCAGGTCTTTCTTCGAGGGCAGTTCCCCTGCCAGCAGCAGGTAGGCGACCTCCTCGAAACCGAACCGCCCCTCGTCCTGGATGCACCTGGCGAGCTCTATGGCGTCGTACCCGCAGTAGAGGAGCCTCCCCGGGGCGGGGACGACCATGGTGCCCGAGCCGTCCTCCCGGGGCACCCGCTTGAACCCGAACACCGAGCCCTTGGACGTGATGCCCACGACGACGCCCGTGCCGTCCTCGTTGCGCAGCCCGAGCTTGATGTCCTTGGCCTTGACCAGTTCCGGGGACACCTCGTTGTGGTACCTTGCGAGATCCTGGATCTTCTTGACGATGTTCTCCATGCTCCCCCCTTCAACCTCGATGTGCGGAAGTGCATGTATCTATCACGGCCCGGAATGACCTTGCAACATGTCTGGTTCCCGGTCGTCATCTTGGGATGCGGCATGCGCCTTTTCCTGGAGCCTCTTCAGCCTGTGCTCCAGGTCCCGCCTGACGTGGGGCTTCATCTCACCGCCTGCATGGATGACCCGGCTTATGACGCCCATCGCCCTCCGGTGGTCCCTCACCCTGTGCTCCAGGTACTTGGCGAGCTCGCAGGCGGCGAACACGTCGAGCGGGTCTTCATCGAGCAGGGCTTCCCATATCCTTGCCGCCTCGGCCCACCTGCCCGAACGCTTGTGGATCAGGGAGAGGGAAACCCGCGCCTCCCTCCTGACGCACCTGTCCGCAGAATCAGCAGCCCTCGTGAAGAGGGTCATGGCCTCACGGGTGAGCCCGCGGTCCCTCAGGAGCCTCCCTGCGGCCAGCACGTCGCCCTCGCAGAGGCGGAGCTGCGTGTGTGCGGAGGCAAGGAGTCCGCTCAAGTGCTTGAGGAGGGACGCCATGGATACCACGTCGAGCCTGTTGTGGGCGAACACGTCCGACACGCAGGCGCCGTCTCTCCTCTTGAGCCATGCGAGGTACCTGGACGGGATCTCGTTGCCTGGCACATCGTCCGTGCGCCTGACCCCCAGCACGTCCCTCTCAATGGTCGCCAGCCTCGCGTCGACGAGACGGTGGCCGAGGAGACGCCTCGAGGGGAAGAGGAGGTCGAGGTGGGGCATGCACGTAACGCGGTCTTCGAGCCGGTTGAGGATGAACCGGGAGCCTATGAGGTTCATGTCGAAGGCCTTGCCGTTGAAGCTTATGAGGAAGCGCCTGGAGGTGGCGAGTTCCTCGAGGTGCACGAGCATGGCGCGCTCCTCGGAGAAGTCACTCGCAAAGAGCTGGCGCACGACGAAGGCGCCGCCCTCGAACCACCCGAGCCCCACGAGGAAGGGGAAGGTGCCTGTGCCCCCTGCGAGGCCGGTGGTCTCCGTGTCTATGAACAGGGCGTCCCCGCTCGAGCACCCGCAGATCGAGTTCTCGGCCGCGAGCAAGGCTGCAAGCTCCCCGTCGAGCTCGGCGAGTTCCCCGATCAGTGCATGGCCGTGCCTCGCACTCGGCCCGAAAACACTCTGGACCGAGAAGAACCTCCCCTGGGAGTTTTCGACCTCCTCCCCGCCCACGGCCTCCTCGAGGGTCGTGCGGGGCCGCAAGACCTCGGGGCGCTGCGCATGGGCGGCGCCACCCCTCCGGCTCATGATCTCCTCGATCCTCTTCCTGAGCTCGCCGATGCCGGGGCGGACCTCGGTGTCAGGGCGTGCGCCCCGTGTATCACCGGTGATCCTCTCGAGCCGGTCCCTGAAACTCATGGCCTTCCCACGAGACCGAGGATCATGAGCGAAGCGTCCTTCGCCCTGGGCCCCACCTCGAGCACCGGCCCGACGCACATGGGACACCCGTGCTCGCAGGGACACGAACCGATGAGGGAGGCGGCCGAGGACAGCATGAGGTCGTGCTTCGAGAAGAGGAGCTCGGAAAAGCCTATCCCCCCGGGGTAGGCGTCGAAGATGAACACCGTCGGGTCGAAGGCGTTCTCCATGACCTTCACGGACGCCTCGGGCGCCATGGTGATGCGCCTGAGGTCGTCCCCGTACCGTACGAACCACTGGCCGCTCTTGTCCCCGATGCACCTGTCCAGGTCGCGGATGTCCGCCATGACGAGCATGGCGGCGATGTGGTGGAGGCAGTAGGCGAGGCCGGCGAGGCCGTCGATGACCTCCTCCCGTCCGAGTCCGAGCGTGTCGAGGTGGTGCCAGGGTATCGTGAACCAGTAGCTGGTGGTGTGCATCTCCTTCTGGGGCAGGTTCACGTCGCCGTAGCCCACGTTCTCGCCCGTGTAGAACTTGATCTTCTTGTACCCCACCACCTTCCTGACCACCTGGACCTCGCCGTGTTCCACGATGACGCGTTCCCGGGTCATCGTACCGAACTCGTCCAGGACCCGCACGTTGGTGTACGTCATGGCGTCGGTGTAGTAATCAACGTCCACCTCGTGGACATAGGCCTTCTTCCGATCCAGGTCCAGCTTGTCGACGTGGTACTGCCTGGACTCGACCATGTAGATGGCCTCGTCGTGCACCGTCGTGAAGGCGCTGTCCCAGTCCACCTCCGCTATCACCCTGTGGTTCCCCGTCTCGGTGGTGTCCACCACCACGACGTTCTCCGGGTTCACCGTGCGCAGGCTCACCTCGTCGGCCGGGTAACTCTCCGCCGACCAGTGCCAGCGGCCTTCCACCCTGTGAAGAACGCCCTTCTCCTCGAGGTAGGAGAGGATCTCGACGAGGTCTTCCCTGCCGAACCTCTCGCCGTCCTCGAAGGGGAGCTCGAACGCCGCGCTCTTCACGTGATGGAGCAGGATGAGGAGGTTGTCGGGGTTGACGCGGCAGTGCTCCGGGGAGCGCGTGAAGAAGAAGTCCGGGTGCTCGACCACGAACTGGTCCATGGGGTTGCTCCTGGCGATGAGCACGGCGAGGCTGTGGCCGGTCCTGCGGCCTGCCCGGCCCGCCTGCTGCCAGGTGCTCGCTATGGACCCGGGGTAGCCGGCCATGATGCACGCCTCGAGCTCGCCGATGTCGATCCCCAGCTCGAGCGCGTTCGTGCTCACCACCCCCAGGATGCTTCGCTCGCGCAGGCCCTGTTCGATCTGCCTCCTCAGGTTCGGGAGGTACCCCCCACGGTAACCGGCGACCATGCCCAGCCCCTTGGGCACCCTCTCCCTGAACGAGTCCTTCAGGTACTTGGTGAGCACCTCCACGTTGAGCCTGCTGGTCGCGAACACGATGGTCTGGATACGGTTCTCGATGAGATCGGTCGCCATGGCGCGCGCCGGGGCGAGGGCGGACTGGCGGATGCCCAGCTCCCTGTTGACCACGGGCGGGTTGTAGAGGATGAAGGTCTTGGACGCCCTGGGCGCGCCGCTTTTGTCTATGAGCTCGACCTCCCGCTCCAGGAGGTTTTCCGCGTGTTCCTTGGGGTTCGCCACGGTCGCCGAGCAGCAGATGAAGACGGGGCTGGAGCCGTAGAAACGGCAAATGCGGCCCAAGCGCCTGAACACGTTGGTGAGGTGGCTCCCGAACACGCCCCGGTAGACGTGAAGCTCGTCCACCACCACGAAGGCCAGGTTCGAGAAGAGTTTCTGCCACTTCGTGTGGTGCGGCAGGATGCCGGCGTGGAGCATGTCCGGGTTGGTCACCACCACGTGGCCCTGCCTGCGGATGGCCTGCCGCGCATCATCGGGCGTGTCGCCGTCGTAGGTGAAGGTCTTGATGTCGCACCCGAGGTCGGCGATGAGGCCGTGCACCTCGTGCATCTGGTCGTTCGCGAGGGCCTTGGTGGGGAACAGGTAGAGGGCCCTGGTCTGGGGCCGCTCGAGGATGCGCTGGAGCACGGGCAGGTTGTAGCACAGGGTCTTCCCGCTCGCGGTCGGCGTCACGATCACCACGTCCCTGCCCTGCCTGACGAGCTCGAGAGCGTGCGCCTGGTGGCTGTAGAGCTTGTCGATCCCACGCCGCTGAAGGACCGCCCTCAGGTCGGGGTGGACCCACTCCGGGTAGGGGGCGAACGCGCCCTCCTGTGCGGGGATGAGTTTGACGCTCGTTGCGTTTCCCCGGTACCTGCCGTCGGTTGCGAACCTTGCGAGCCATTCCTCGAGCTTCAGCGCGGCCATTGTCGATACCCCGGCCCCCCGTGTCCTCACCCAGCTGTGCTCGACTATAGAGACCGGCTCGTCCGGGTGTCAACAACCATTCGAGACCGCTTCCCGGTCCCTGCGTTCATGCGAGGAGAAGGGCGGCACCTAAGGCCTACCCCTCCAACCGGAGACCTCCCCCGTCTCCGGGACCGGGCGGGAAACGGCACGAACGTCGATCGTGCCTCCCCTGCCGGCATGTGCTATAGTACCGCCCGTAGTACCCGCCTCACCGGTTTCGTGGAAGGTCGTCTCGGTGCCCACGCACCGGGAGCGCCCGGGGACGGCCCGATGCCCGGATGCACCTGGCGATGAAACGAGGGGGGGCGGATGCCGTACCCCCAGGGAAGGTGAAAGGACGATGCCCCATGGGTCATGAGGGAAACCGCACCAGGACGTCTTCGGCGGTGGTTCTCCTCGCCTTCTTCTCGCTCGTGCTGTGCGGGTGGGGCTCCCTGCCCGGGCTGCACAAGAAGAAGCCCGAACCAAAGACACACTTCTACTTCGGGATGGACGAGAAACCCGTCTACTCCAGGTCGGTCGTGGACTCGCCGAAGAGCCGCTACGTGTTCGAGCCGGCGCTCCAGTTCGACCTCGTGATGCACGACTTCGTGGTCAAGAACACGACGGGAAGGACGCTCGAGCTGAACAGGGTGAGCGCCTGCTGCGGGGCCTTCGTCGAGCACCACAGCACCCAGATCCCGCCGGGCTTGGAGGGCGTGATCAGGCTGGTCTTGTTGACCGACCGCAAGGGCGGCCAGGATATCGCGGGGGAGGTCCAGGCCCAAACGAACGACCCTGTCCACCCGGTGTGGACCATCGAGATCCATTGCCATGTCAGAAAGTTCGCGGACATATCCGACTACATCATCACCCTCGTGGGGCCCGCCGGGGCGCCGATCGAGGGCTCGACGACCATCGTGCCGACCGAGGAGTACCCCTTCACCATCACCGGCCTGAAGGCGAAGAAGGGCCGGGACATCGACTTCTGGTACCGGCGTACTACCGAGCACGGCAAGAAGGCCTACGTGCTCACGGTGAGGAACAAGAGAAAGGAAGCCGGTGTCTTCAGGGACACGATCTTCGTGCAGACCGACAACAAGGCGAGGCCCGAGTTCAAGATCCGCGTCCAGGGGAAGGTGGGCGGTTCGTGAGAGAGCAAGGAGCGCCGCCCGGCGGCGCGCACCCTTCGCTTGTACGCCGACGGACCCTCGAAGGAGACCTCTCGGCACATGCCTGTCAAGGCAAGGGGCAGCCACAGGGTGCAGGCGGGTCTTTCCGACAGAAGGCTCACGCCGGGCAGGCGCCCCGAAACCCCGCTCCTCACGGGCGCCACGGTCCCGCGGAGTCACTCCTTTGCGGGCGGCCGTCTCCTGTAGAGCTCCAGGGACACCTTGCTGCCGCTTATGAGCATCGTGGCGAGCACGTCATCGGTGATGAACCTCGCCTTGTGCGAGATCCTCTTCCCGTAGTAGTCCATCTCCCAGGAGAACTCCCTTTTCACCGGGTCATACGTGTAGACCTTGGGCGTCTCGAAGAAGGTATAGGTCTTCGTGGTCTCCTCGTCCGGGAAGAACACGAAGGTCCCGTCTTCTCTGGGCATGAGGAAGAACCCGTTGACAGACCCCTTGAAGTCGTCGACGCTCTCCCACTCCCCCTTCCAGAACGGCTTGACGTCCTTGTCCTTGACCTGGACCACCGTGTCGAGCAGGGGCAGGTCGTCTACGTCCTCTATGTTGAGACGGTAGACGCGGCGCTTGATCTCCTCGATGTCTTCCGTGGGTTCGAGCACCCCTGCCTCCACGTCTCCTTTAGCCGCGTCAAGCGCACCAGGCGCACGTACGCGCGAACCGGGGGCCGCTTCGGGCAGGGGCTCCATCTGCCCGCCCCCGAGGGCCGCCGAGGATGCAGGGGTCGCCGGGGAACGGGCCGTGTCGTCCCTCGCGTCGAGGTAGAGGTAGAGTGCACACAGAGCCGCAACCAAGGCTGCCGCAAACGCCAGGGGGAACCTCTTCGCCGCTCCACCGGACTTGACGCTGTCTCCACCCTCTCCCATGGTCCGCTCCGGGCTGCCTCCCCTGCCTTGAGGGTCTACACCTCTTCCGCCCAACGCCTTCCTGCGTCCACCTGAACGCACTCGCCCTGCTCGAGATCCCCCAGCACCCCTGCAGCCGGGTCACACCACCTCATCGACCCGCGCGTGTCCGGGGTCGCCTGGGCACTCTGGCATCCCCGCGTCGCAGGGGACGCCCAAGGCCCGATCTTCCGAGCCTCGACCTCGCCCACGGCCGCCCCCCGCGTCGAAGACCGGCGCATGCCCCGCACATGCCGCTCAAGGCATGCACCGTCTCGGGCGGGGCCATGCCGAGCGAGGCCGTCAGCGGTACATGTTACCGGCCACCATCGCGTCCCAGATGAGGTTCGCCAGGATCTGCGACCCGGCATACGTCGGGTGGATGTTGTCCGACTTGAGGTGTTCCGGCAGGATCTCGTCCCTCGGGTCGACGAGCACGGCGCTCATGTTCGTGGAGGCGAACACGTCGGGGTAGAGCCAGTCGTACGCGTAGTCGATGGCCTCGTTCTTCTCCGCCTGGCTGCCCTTGACGTGGTAGTAGCCCAGCCAGACGCAGTCGTCAGGCGGCCCGTTGTACATCGCCTCGAGCATGACCTCCATCTTGTCCGCCACGTAGTTGAGGACGTCGATGCAGCCCTGGGTGAGCGGGTCAGAGTCGCAGTCCATGGTGCCCTGGAGGATGTCGTTCGCGCCACCGTCGGCTATGACGGTCTTGAGCGTGGCCCTCTGGAGCGCCTGGTTCAGCTGGCTCTGGATGGCCGCGATCTTGGCGCCGCTGACGGAACGGTCCTTGTAGGTCTTGCCCGAGAGCGTCTTGAGGACCTTCTGGATGTCCCCGGACAGGTCGAACACGGAATCGCCCACGATCTGCACGTCCCACTCGTCGGCCTTCGGGTTGTTGAAGTCCCACGAGCACCCCGCCATCGCCAGCAACACTCCGGCGACGGCCCCGATTGCCAATCCACACCTGAACACCTTCATGATCCCCCTCCTTCATGGTATCCGTTCGATGCCGCAGAGCTTAAGCGACATCATCGGCGGCATGTTCGTGCGAACGGCCCGCTCGCGGTCAGGCCCTCCGCCTTGTGGTCCATCACCGTCAGTCGGTATTACCATAATAATTGGACGAAAGGCCGGGACAAGGGGGTGGGCCGGATCGTCAAGACCCGAGATACCTGTCCCCCTGTTCTCCTCGTGAAAACGACACGTTGCCGCATGTCCGCCTGGCGGCAACGGGCAGGTCAGGACAAGGGCGGGGGTGTCACCCCTGGCCTTGGGCCCAGGGGTTCATCGGGGCGGGGGACCCGCGATCCCGTCACGAGGCGAAACGAGCCCCTCGGCCAGAAAGACGCACCCAGGGCGGGCTCATGCCCGTGGCGGTCATCCCGGGCACTCGGCCGCAGCTCCCGGAGGAGGACAGCATCAGGAACCGGTCTTCGGGACCGTCCCGCATCCGAACAGAGTACGGACGCAGGGTTTCCCCGTCAGGACAGTGTCAGGAAGCGGTCTTCAGGATCGACCTGACGAGGTTCAGGCTCGTGTACTGGCCGTCCGTGAGGCTCGCGAAGAGATGCTCGCCGCCGAAGATCCGCTCCACGATCCCCTGCTCGTCCAGGCCCGAGCCGGCAAGGCCATGCACCTTCCTCGAAAGTTCTTCGAGGTACTTGATGCAGTTGGCAACGGCGGCCCTCCCATCCTCGACGATCCTCCCAAGAGAGGTGAACAGCACGAGGCGCTCGGAGGGCAGCCGGTCGATCATTCTCAGGGACCTCACCATGTCCGCGACGTTCTCCTCCGGCCTGATGAACTTGGGGTTCTCCCTGGAAAAGAGATCCCCGGTGAAACACCAGCCCTTCTCGGGCTCGAACAGGCAGATGTGGCCCTCTGAGTGGCCGGGGGTCTCGATGACGGAGAACCTGTACCTGCAGGTCTCGATGGTGTCCGGAACGGGCAGGGCCGTACAGGGCTCCGGGATGCCCCAGACCACTTCCTGGTAGGGGTAGAGGTGGAAGCCGTGCTCCATGAGGGGAATGGAGGCCGGGTGGGCGTAGGCGGGGACCTTGCGCCGTTTCGCGAGGAGGCTGTTCGCCCCTATGTGATCCTCGTGGAAGTGGGTGTTCACCACGGCGTTGATCTCCTTGTCCTCGAGGAACGACACGAGCTCGTGGGCCGTGTGGCTGCACCCGGTGTCGACGAGGAGGCCGTCCACCAGGTAGCAGGCCACCCAGTACAGGGGCTTGCCGTCCAGCACCCTGCTCATGCGCACGCACAGCACGTCCTCGAACATGCTCGTCTCGATCGTCGCTTCGATCCTTTCCACCGGTCCTCCTTCCTGCGATCCCCATGCGCCGGTGACGAGGTATCAGCCCCGCACCGCGAGACGCGCGGGCAACAACGCCCCCGGCATCCCGCGAAACCCGCCGAGGTCCACGGAGAAAGCGGGGTCTACGCTCAAGCAACAACGTCGTGTTATGCGTGAGACTGCCGTGGAGGGTCCTGCATCCGTCAGCCCCTCGGGCAGGCCATGCGCCGTGCGTTTTCGAGCACCCTCCCCATCAGGGAGAACAGGGTTCGTCTCTCCTCTTCGGTGAACCCCATGAAGAGGCGCTCGTTCATCTCCCTCGAGAGCCCCAGGAGGACCGGCCTGCACGCATCCGCCCTCTCGCTGAGCCTCAAGGTTGATCGGCGGCCGTCGCTTGCGTCCTTCTCTCTCGACACAAAACCCATTTCCTCGAGTCGTTTCACAATCGGGCTCACCGTGGACTTGTGTTTCGAGGTGCACCGGGCGAGCTCTCCAATCGTCAACGGCCCCTTCGCATCCATTGCGTGGAGGATGTCTCCTGAAGAGGGTTCGAGCCCCTCGATCCCGTTCTCCCTGAGGCGTCTCCTCAGGAAGGCGAAGAGACCCCTGCGGATGACGGTGAGGGTGTAGAGAAAGTTCCGGTCCGAGACGGTCATATTAGTTTTGTACAAAACTTGTTTGACCGTGTCAACTCACTCGAGCCGGTGTCGTCCGAGGGCAATTTCGACCGGCGGGGTTGTCCCTCGAGAGGCTTTGCCTTACAATGAGCCCATGGGAGGCGTGCTCCTGCGATCCACCCACATCCCGGGGCGACACTGCGCGAGCAGCGCCATCAGCGACATCGTGAGGTTCCACGGGCTCGACCTCTCGGAGGCCATGTGTTTCGGCATAGGCTCAGGGCTCGGCGCCTGGTACCTACAGAACGTTCCGAACGCCCCCTCCAGGATGATTCACGTCCGCTCGGCGGACATCGAGGCAAAATTCTTCAAGCGTATAGGGTGCCCCTTCTCCTGGTCGAGGTTCCCGGGGGCCGACCAGGCGCTCGACGCGCTTCGCGCGAGCCTGCACAGGGGGCTGCCCACCCTCGTTCAGACCGATATCTACTACCTCGGCTACTACCAATCCAGCACCCACTTTCCCGGCCACGACATCGTGGTATGGGGCTGCGACGACCAAGAGGGCGTGTTCTTCGTCACCGACACGGAGCGGCCGGATGTGATACGGGTACCCTCTTTCGAGCTTGCACGCTCCATGTTCGCCGAAGGAGGGTTCTTCCCCATGGAGGGGAACTCCTATGCGCCCGAGGCCATAGCGACGGGGATCGACCTCGGCGGCGTCATCGAGAGGGCGATCGTTTCCAACAGCCGGCTCATCCTTTCGGAGGACCTGGAGTTCCAAGGCATCGCAGGGCTCAGGCTGTGGCTGCGCGAGGTGAAGACCTCGTGGCCAGGCCTTGAAGACTGGCGGTGGGCTGCACGGTTCGCCTACCAAGTCATCGAGAGGCGGGGAACAGGCGGTGGGGGCTTCAGGATCATGTACGCGGACTTCCTGGACGAGGCGGCGCCCCTGTGCCCGGCGATCGCGGAGCTCGGGCTCGGGAGGATGATGAGGGAGGCGTCACAGGCTTGGACAAGGCTCGCCCTCCGCCTCAAGGAGGCCTCCGAGGGGGACGCCGACGCACTCGGTCCGGTGGGGGAGTCCATCGAGGAGGTCATAGAGAGAGAAACAGCGTATCACCGGAACGCCTTGCGTGTAACCGGCCGTTGACGCCGCGGCACAGCCGCACTATGACATCCGGCAGACGCACCCGTTTCTCCGGCGGGATCAATGAGGGGACACCGGCAGGCGGCATGCCCGCGGGGACAGACCCAAGGGTGCAGGAGACAAGACATGGGTCATACGGAGAGGATCTTCCTCGATCACGCATCCACGACGGCGGTCCACCCGCTCGTGCTCGGGGCCATGATGCCCTTCTTCGCCAACCACTTCGCATCGCCGTCATCACCCTTCTCTGCCGGGGACATCCCCAGGAGGGCCGTTGAGAAGGCCCGCGAGCAGGTGGCATCGCTCATCGGCGCGCGTGCGAACGAGATCGTTTTCACGGCGACAGGCACGGAGGCGAACAACCTAGCCGTGCTCGGGGCGGCCTCTTCCCGGAAGGGGCATGTCCTGGTGAGCGCACTCGAGCACCCATCGGTGATCGAGGCGGCGATGCACCTGAGACGATCGGGCCGTGACCTGACCATACTGGAACCCTCGAGCGAGGGCATCGTCGATCCAGCCCGCCTCGAAGACGCCATGAGGCCCGACACGATCCTCGTGAGCGTGCTCCACGCGAATTACGAGACAGGGGCGATCCTGGACGTGGAGGCGGTGGGCCGGGTGGCGAAGGCCCATGGGGCCCTGTTCCACTGCGACTGCATCCAGACGGCCGGGAGGATACGGGTGGACGTCGATGCCATGGGTGCTGACCTCGTGAGCGTGTCCGCGCACAAACTGGGCGGACCGAAGGGCGCATCCGCCCTCTACGTTCGCTCGGGCTCGAAGATCGCGCCCGTGATCTTCGGTGCCGCCAGGGAGAGGGGCCTCAGGCCCGGCCACCTGAACGTGCCCTGCATCGTGGGTTTCGGCGCTGCATGCGAACACGCCCTGTACACCATGGACGAGAGGGCGGCCATCCTGTGTTCGCTCAGAGAGACGCTCGAGGGCGAGATCCTCGCGAGGCTCCCCTCGTCGCGGGTCAACGCCGCCCAAGCCCGGAGGGTCCCCCACATATCGAGCATCTCGTTCGAGGGTATCCCGGCGGACGCCCTCTGCGCCTGGCTCGATCTCGAAGGGATCACCGCCTCGCCGAGGGGTTCCCTCTTTCTGGGAAGCCGCACGGAGCGTCTCCGGCTCATGGGCATTGCAGGCGACCTGGCTTTCGGCACCGTGCGGTTCAGCCCCGGCCCTGATCTCACCGCCGAGGACATGGTGCGGGTCGCATCCTCGGTCGAGCAGGCCTGCTCGCGGTTCAGGGAGTTCTCCAGGATGACCGAGGAAGACGAGGCATGTATCCTCCTCTGCCGGTCCACGGCCGCGGTCAGGTTCGCCCTCGAACACCTCTTAAGCGAGGGCGTCGTGTGCGTTGCGACCGCAGTGCCCCCGGAGCTCGAACAAGAGGGCGGGCCGCGCACGGCCGTTGCGGTGCCGCAGCCTCTCGAGTCAAAGGCCCTGGGCGTTCTCGAGGCACGCGGCCTGCACGGGGTGGCATCCCGCAAGATCAAGGGCCTGTGCAAAAGAAGGGGCGACAAGGAAAGGCGTTTCTGGGAAGAGGTGGCAAGGGTGAAGGGAAGGGACCCTGCATGAACGCCGTCGTCTTCGCCTCGACAACCGCCGGGGCGGTCGCGGTGGCCGGGCTCGTGGAATCGGGCTTCGAGGTGAAGCTGGTCATCACCGCTTCCGCCCGGGGACTGCCGCATGGCACGGACCCTGCGGTGGAGGAGGTCTGCGCCAGGCTGGGGGTGGCGTGCCGCGCGACTGATGACCCCGGCCAGTTCGGCTGGATCGAGCGTATCAGGCGCTTGGAGCCCGGCATGATCTTCGCCGCGGGATACCCCTTCGGTCTCAAGGCCCAGGTCCTCGCCCTGCCCAGGCACGGGTGCTTCCGCATCCACTACTCACTCCTGCCCGCATTCAGGGGGCCAGACCCCGTGAGGACGGCCATCCTGTCCGGGGAGAGCACCACCGGGGTCACCCTCCACGAGATGGAGACCACCCCGTACGCGGGCGCGGTGGTCGACGCGGAGACGGTCGACATTGCGGAAGAGGACACTGCGGCCACCCTCGAACGCAAGCTCGATCGGGCGTCCTCGGTCATGCTCGCGAGAACGCTGCCGTCCATGCGCCAGCTGAGCTTCACGAAGAGGCCCCAGCGTCTCCCCGCAGGGCCCACCCACCCGGCCCTCACCCCGGAAGACGGCCGCATCGACTGGTCGAGGTCGGCGCGGGAGATACACAACCTCGTGCGTGCCTTCACCAGGCCGTACACGGGTGCGTTCAGCCTCCTGGGGGAGGACATGGTGTTCTTCTGGAAGACGCTGCCCGCCCTCGACGCGGCGGTGCCGCCGGGCAGGTGCGTGACCATGAGGGGCGAGGCGCTCGTGGGCGCTGGGGTCGGCTGCATCCGCCCGGTGGAGATAGAGGTCAACGGCAGGGTGCTCTCGGGTGAACACCTGCGGGCGTTCTTCAGGGAGCACGAGGGGGCGTCGTTTTCTTGAACCGGCCGCCCGTGCCTTTTCCGCCTCCCGGGACGGTGAGCGGGGGTACGCGCTTGAAGCGTGGGTCTCTGCGGGCCGGGGGCCCGTTCACGTCCCCGTTCCAAACGGGTGCCTTCCTTAAGCTCAGCGATCGTCCCTCCGCATGCGCGACGTGAACCTGCCCCACCTCCTCGTCGGCAAACGGCGGTAGGGGGTCACGGCCTCGCTGACGAAGCGGACGTCCTCCACCGAGTAGAACGACTGGGGGTTGAACCGCTTGATGATCTCCACCACGCGCCCTATGTCGCTGCGCTCGACGATGGTGAAGATGACCTCGACCGGTCCCGTGGCCCCCTCGGCGTCGATCACGGTGATCCCGTACCCTTCCGAGCGGAGGTACGACACCAGGTCGTCCGCCTCCTGGCGCGTGATGATCCGGATGATGACCCTCCCGATGGAGAGCCTGTTCTCGATGATGATGCCCACGAAGTTCCCCGCTGCGAACCCTGCCGCGTACGCCACGAAGCACACGGGGTTGTCCAGCTGCTGGAAGATCTGGCGGATCACCATGAGCCAGATGAGGACCTCGAAGAACCCTACGGCCGTAGCCAGGTATCTGAGATTGCGGTTGATGAAGATGATCCTGATCGTGTCGAGGCTCACGTCCATGATGCGGGCTGAGAAGATGAGCAGGGGCAGCACCAGGTAGGTGTAGATCGGCGAGTCGAAAAAGACGGGCATGTCCATGCCCTCTTCTAACACCCGGCCGGCCACGAACACAAGGCCGCCCCCGTGGAGTCCGGTCATGCGCCTTTCCACCCAGTGCAGGGTATCACCCCGGGCGGTTGATGATCGAAGGACCCGGACAGGCCAGCCCTCTCACGCCCCAGGGGCCTTTTCCAGGCGCACCCCGGGCGAGATCTCGGGCGGTGTGGGCCGCCGTGCTCAGGAAAACATGCTCACGTACTTGTACACGGTCCAGAAGTGGGCCATGGTGCCCAGCATGACGAAGATGTGGAAGATCTCGTGGAACCCGAACACGCGGGGTATGGGATCGGGCTTCTTGGTCGCGTACACGAGGGCGCCGGCGGTGTAGAGGAACCCCCGGCGAAGAGCCAGAACAGCGCTCCCCCCTGGAGGGCCCTGACGAGCGGCACGATGCCGGCGAGCGCGATCCACCCCATGCACACGTACATGGCCGCGGAAAGCCACCTCGGCGCATTGATCCACACCATCTTGAAGGCGATGCCGAGCGCCGCGACGGTCCACACCGTGCCGAAGATGCCCCACCCCCACGCACCGCGCAGCGGGATGAGGCAGAACGGGGTGTAGGTCGCCGCGATGAGCACGAAGATCATCATGTGGTCGAGCCGCCTCAAGTGCGCCTTCGTCCTGCTTGAGACCGGCAGCCAGTGGTAGAGCGTGCTCGCCGTGTAGAGGAGGATCATGCCCGCCCCGAACACCGTGTACGTGCTCAGGTGCCAGGGCCTCACAGGGTTCGTCGCCTTCACGATGAGAGCTACCAGGCCGGCCACGGCGAGAACGGCGCCGATGCAGTGGGTGAGACCGCTCACCGGGTCGTGCAACTTCCGGAAAAACGTTGCAGGTGTCTTTTCCATACAGGTGTCTTCTTCCCTCCCGGCCGCAGTGGCCGCCATCGACCGGTGGAGCATGGGCACGACGCCCCGGACCCCCGTTCGAGTGTCGTGCCGGCCATGTTCTCCTATCCCGGCGGATCTCGTGTATATCACGGGACCCACGTCTCGGTGTGTGAAAGAAAACCAAAAGAATCGTAATCGTTATGCAAACCGCATCCCTTAAAGGGCGTGCCGAAAAGACGTATTGCCTTGGAAAGGCAAGCAGCCATCTGGTATAGGACAGTATGATCGGCCGGCGAGTGGACGGGTTGTTCCAGGTCGAAGACACAGGCCGTAGCTGAGAATGCTCGGACAAGGCGAGGTCCCCAGGTGATGCACGGTGAGATCCACGTGGTCGACGACGAGCCCGACGTCCTCCGTCTGGCGGGTATCGACCTCCACAACGCCGGGTACGGTCTCGACGCGTTCCCGGGCGGGGCGTGGTTCGTCGAGGGGCTGGAACGTTCCACCCCGGGGCCGAACATCCTCGACGCCACGCTCATGGACCCGTACGGGTTCGAGACCCTGCCCACCCTCTCCCCCCTCCGGGACGGGGTATGCACCCGCGACCGGATCCTCGGTCACCTCCGGGGAGTCGGGAAGACCGTGCCCGGCATGTCAGTCGTCGACGTTCACTTCGGGGAGACCCGGCAAGAGACCGGTGACCGGGGCCCTCTCACCGAGAACGTGCAGAGCGCGGGATACAAGGTCCAACCATGAGGAAACCCTTGTTCCTCAAGATCTTCGCTGGGTATACCCTCGTCACCCTGACGATGTCCATCCTCATGCTCGTCTTCTCGAGCAGTGTCATCCGGACGAGTTACCGCGACGTGACGGCGAAGAGGCTCGAGTACGAAGGCATCCCCCTGCGCGCCCTCATAGCACCCCTCGTACAACGCCGCGACCTGGCGGCCCTGAACAGGACGGTGCGGGAGTTCGGGTCCTCGACAGACGCCCGGATCACCATCATCGACCCGCAAGGGGTGGTACTTGCGGATTCCGAGAGAGACCCCTCCACCATGGACAACCATGCGCACCGGCCGGAGGTCGAGCAGGCCATGAGCGGGAAGACCGGAAGGAGCATCCGTTACAGCGCAACCCTCAAGAAGGATTTCCTCTACCTCGCCCTCCCCTTCGACGGCGCACGCAAGGTCATAGGCGTCCTTCGCCTGAGCATCCCCCTCGATCACGTGGACACCCTCATGAAGTCCCTCCTTGCGCACCTCGCTCTCATCACGGCGGGCATCCTCGCCGTCTCGCTCGCCATGGCCGCCATGATCTCCCACGTCGTCTCGGCGCCCATCAAGGAGCTGGCAAGGGCATCCGGCAGGCTTGCCTCGGGAGACCTCTCCATCCGGGTACCACCGGCGCGCAACGACGAGATCCGCGACCTCACCGAGGCCTTCAACCACATGGCCGAGAGCCTGGAGCGTTCTTTCAGGGAGTTCTCGGCCAGGAAGGACGAGCTCGAGACCATCGTGTCCTCGGTGAGCGAGGCCCTCTTCGTTCTCGACGCGCAGGGCAGGCTGACCGTGTACAACGACGCCGCCCTCAGGCTCGCGGGCGTCGCGAATGCACAAGGAAGATACTACTGGGAGCTCTTCAGGTCCAAGGACATGGGGGCGCTCCTCGAGTCCACGTCCCCGGACCAGGTCTCGGGCGAGGTGGAACTCGGGGGAAAGACCTTCCTGTGCAGCGTGGGCCGCGTCCCGAGCGGGGACGAACGCGTGGTGACCTTGCACGACATCACGGACCTCAAGCGCATGGAGCGCTACAAGAAGGAACTCGTGGTGAACGTCTCCCACGAGCTCAGGACCCCCCTGGCCGCGATCAAGGGGTTCGCGGAGACCTGCCTGGACGAGGCGGGCGGCGAGATGCGGGAACATCTCCTGGTCATCCTCAGGCACACGAACCGGCTCATATCCATCGTGAACGACCTGCTCGTGCTCTCGGAAATGGACGAGAGGCCCATGCCGAAGGTGCAGGATACGCGGATCGACGACCTCGCCGGGAACGTGACCGCCTTGTACGCACAGAGGATCGAGGACAAAGGGCTCGACCTCGCGTGGGAGGGCGGTGGTTTCAGCCTCAGGACCGACCCCTTCCTGGTGGAACAGATCCTCATCAACCTCGTCGACAACGCGGTGAAGTACACGGAACGGGGCTCCATCACCGTGAGGGCGAGCAAGCAAGGCCGCACGACGACGATCGAGGTGACGGACACGGGCATCGGTATCCCCAGGGAACACCAAAGGAGGATCTTCGAGAGGTTCTATGTGGTGGACAAGTCGCGCTCGAGGAGCACCGGCGGCACGGGGCTCGGGCTGTCCATCGCCCGGAACGCCGCGACGATCCTGGGAGGCGCCATAGAGGTGGAGAGCATGCCGGGCTCGGGCACGACCTTCAGGGTGACGCTGCCCGACCTCGAGCCACGCGACGCGTGAATGCGAAGGCCTCGACGCGCATCCCGGGCGCGATGCCGGGAGGCAGGGCGCGTCCGATCAGGGCTTGACTGGGCGACGCAATCTCTATAAGAAAATCCAGGCATCGATTCCACACCATAACCATCTGTTCAACTTCTTGACCAGGAGGAGGGTAGGCATGGGCTTCAGCTTGCTTCCCAAGACCACCGACTTCTTCGTCCTGTTCAACAAGCAGGCGGAGCTGGCCGTGAGAGCCGCCACCCTGTTCGCCCGGCAGACCCGCGACGGGAGGTTCGATGCGGAGACGGTCAACCAGATGCGAGATATCGAGCACCAGGCGGACGAGGTCGCCCACGATCTCATGGACCGCCTCAACAAGACCTTCATAACCCCCTTCGACCGCGAGGACATCCACAACCTCGCCTGCGCCCTGGACGACGTCATAGACATGATCTACACCATAAGCAACCGCATGCGGGTCTACAGGATCGACACCCCGGACGACACCCTCGTGGAATTCGCCACGATCATCGAGAAATCGGTGAAGACCCTGGTGACGGCGGTCGAGGGGCTGAAAGACCCCAAGATGCTCCAGGCGACCAAGGATGCGTGCATCGAGGTGAACCGCCTCGAGAACGTCGGCGACACGATGCGTGACGCGAGCCTGGCCAGGCTCTTCGAGAACGCGACCGACCCGATTCACATCGTGAAGTGGAAGGAGATCTACGCCTTCGCCGAGGAGGTGCTGGACCTCTGCGAGGACGTGGTGCACATCGTGGAGTCCATCCTCGTCAAGCAGGCTTGACGCCATGACGGCTTTCATCGTCTTCCTCATCGCGCTCGCCCTCTTCTTCGACTTTCTCAACGGGTTCCACGACGCGGCGAACTCGATCGCGACCGTGGTCTCGACCCGGGTCCTCTCGCCCCAGTACGCGGTGGTCTGGGCCGCCTTCTTCAACTTCATCGCCTTCGTCTTCATGGGGACACACGTGGCCAAGACCATCGGGAAGGGGATCGTGGACGTGGGGATCATAGACCCCACGGTCATCTTCGCAACCCTCGTGGGCGCTTGCGCGTGGGATATCCTCACGTGGTACTTCGGCCTGCCCACGAGCTCCTCCCACGCGCTCATAGGCGGCCTCGTGGGCGCGGCGCTCGTCAAGGCCGGGCCGGGGTCCCTCGTGGCAAAGGGGATAGCGATGACCTCCGCCTTCATCTTCATCTCCCCCGCCATAGGCCTGATCCTCGGGCTGACCCTCGGGGTGGCGGTCTACTGGTGGTTCAGGAAGGCGACCCCTCTGCACGTGGACCACATCTTCCGCAGGGGCCAGCTCTTCTCCGCGGCCCTCTACAGTCTCGGCCACGGCGGGAACGACGCGCAGAAGACAATGGGCATCATCGCCGGTCTCCTGTTCTCCGCGGGGCTCACGCGCGGCACCTTCCACATCCCCCTCTGGGTCGTCCTGTCGTGCCAGGCGGCGATCGCCCTCGGCACCATGTTCGGCGGCTGGCGCATCGTCAAGACCATGGGCCAGCGGATAACCAAGCTCAGGCCAGTCGACGGTTTCTGCGCGGAGACGGGGGCGGCGATCAGCCTCTACCTGGCGACGTACCTCGGGATACCCGTGAGCACGACCCACACCATAACGGGCTCCATCATGGGCGTGGGGTCGTTGCGACGACTGAGCGCCGTCAGGTGGGGGGTGGCGGGCCGCATCGTATGGGCGTGGATCCTCACCATCCCAGGCGCAGCCCTGATCTCTGCCGCAGCCTATCTGGCGGCCAGATGAAACGGGCATGACCGCCTCCATCCGAAAACCAAGGCGACCCACCTCGCCCTGCGCGCCGGATCCCGGACCTGAACGGCGCCGGGCCGAGAGAAGAAAGGAGCCTGATCTCGGGACTCGTGGGCCCCGCCTGAGGCGCCTCGCAGCCGGAGCCGGGGGAAACGGCGTGTGACCCCCGTCCCCGCCACGAGGCCGGCATGCGTGGGGCGACGGGACCCAAGCGTCCCAGCGCCCCGAGTCGAGCCCTGCTGATCCAGCATCCGCCTTCAGAAAGCTCCCCGCCGAGGGGATGCCCTAAGCCACGGCATACAATCATCGACCGTCCCTGTCCGGAGGGGGGCAGGAGGCCCCGATGCATGCACCCGGGAATGCCGCATGGACCCGAGCCGGCGAGGTTCACCGGAAATTCATGGAACCTTCACACGTCCTTCACATGGAGGTCGTAATCACAGGCCGAACGCTCAAAGAAGGAGGAGAGCTCATGAAGAAAAGAACGACACAAGGACTGCTCGTCTTTGCGGCCGCACTCGGGGCCGCCTGCATCGTCGCCTTCGGTGCGAACGCCGCCTTCGCCGCCGGCAAGGAGATCACCATCAAGGGTTCCACCACCGTGCTCCCCATCGCACAGGCCGCCGCCGAGGAGTTCATGGACCGAAACCCGGGCGTGGTCATCTCGGTCCAGGGAGGCGGGTCAGGCGTCGGCATCGCCGCGCTCTTAGACCGGACCACCCACATCGCCGCCTCGTCCAGGAGGATCAAGCCCGAGGAGGTGGAAAAGGCGAGGGCCAAGGGCGTCAATCCGAACGAGATCGTCGTCGCCCTGGACGGCATAGCGGTCATCGTCCACCCCTCGAACCCGGTGAACGCCTTGACCAAGACGCAGATCAAGGACATCTATACCGGCAAGATCTCCAACTGGAAAGACGTCGGAGGACGGGACTCCAAGATCGTCGTGGTGAGCCGCGATACCTCGAGCGGCACGTACGAGGCCTTCGAGACCCTGGCCATCGACAAGGAAAAGGTGAGACCGGACGCCCTCACCACGGCCTCGAACCAGGCCGTCGCCCAGACCGTGGCTCAGACCCCGCTCGCCATAGGCTACGTGGGCCACGGCTACCTCGGCAAGAAGGTGAAGGACGTGACCGTGGACGGCGTCACATGCACGAGGCAGAACATCCAGTCAGGCAGATACCCGTTGTCCCGAAAGCTCTACATGTACACCCCGGGCAAGCCGGAAGGCGACGTGGCGAAGTTCATCGACTTCGTGCTCGGCAAAGACGGCCAGAAGATCGTGGTGGAAGAGGGTTTCGTGGATGTACCCAAGTGATCGGCCTCGTCTTTTCCGGTCTCCATCCCCATCGGGAGAAGGGTGGGAGACCGCCTTTCTCCCTTTTTTACCGCAGGGGGAATCCGTGGCGGCAGTCCCCGAGACCCCCTGCATCTTCATCCATTCTTAACAGTCGCGTGGTAGAGGTGTTCTCCATGGACAACAAGAAGGTACGGCAGTTCAAAGAGGCGGTGTACCGGTATGTCTTCGCCGTTTCGGCATTGGCCTCGCTCGCCTTCCTGGTGGGGATCATCCTCACCCTGTTCACCCAGTCGCTGCCCATACTCACCGAAAGGCCCTTCTTCGACCTCCTCTTCGGGAGACACTGGTACCCCACCCACACCGAGGCGGAGTTCGGCATGCTGCCGCTCATTGTGGGCTCGGCCGCGGTCACCATCGGGGCCATGTTCGTGTGCGTGCCCATAGGGGTCGGCACGGCCCTCTACATCCACGAGCTGGCTTCCGAGAGGCAACGCGCCCTGCTGAAACCGACCATCGAGATCCTCGCCGGTATCCCGTCCATCGTGTACGGCTTCTTCGGCATGGTCGTCGTGGCACCCTTGCTCCAGGATATCCTCCACATACCCACCGGGCTGTGCGCCTTCACGGCCGCCCTGATCCTGGGCATCATGGCGACGCCCACGGTGGCGAGCCTTTCCGAGGATGCCCTGAGCTTCGTGCCCACCAGCTTCAGGGAGGCATCCCTCGCCCTGGGCGCAAACCGCTGGCAGACCCTCACGAAGGTGGTGGTGCCCGCCGCCGGCTCCGGGATCTCGACCGCGATCATCCTGGGCATGGGCCGGGCGGTCGGTGAGACCATGACCGTGCTCATGGTGGCCGGTGGGGCGGCCGTGATACCGAGAAACCTCTTCGACCCGGTCCGCCCCATGACCTCCACCATCGCCGCAGAGATGGGGGAGGCCGTCATGGGGAGCCTCCATTACAGCGCGCTCTTCGCCGTGGGACTCATCCTGTTCCTCATAACCCTCGGGATCAACATCGTGGCCGAGTTGATAAGCAGGAAATACCGACTGAAGCTGGGGCTCGGCAGATGAATATCCAGGCGCACGCAGTCCAAGGCATGGATGGATACCTTCCGGGAGACAGGTTGCCTTCCCGGTGGTCCCCCCGATCGAGAGACCTCGCGCAGGCGCTCGGTTTCGCCTGCCTTGTCCTCTGCGTGCTGATCTCCCTCTTCTTCCTCGGCTTTCTGATCTACTTCATCGCCTCCAGGGGCGCCTCGGTCATCTCGTGGGAGTTCCTCACCGAGGCGCCGAGGCGGGCCATGACCCGGGGCGGCATCGCGCCGGCCATCGTGGGCACCTTCTATCTCACCGCCGGGGCGATCCTCTTCGTCATGCCCCTGGGGCTCGCCAGCGCCATCTACCTGTGCGAGTACACGCCGAAGTCGTACCTGGTGAACCTCATCCGGCTGTCCATCAACAACCTTGCAGGGGTGCCCTCGGTGGTCTTCGGGCTCTTCGGCTTCGCGGTCTTCGTCAAGGGTTTCGGGTTCGGGGTCTCCATCCTCTCGGGCAGCCTCACACTCGGCATCATGGCCCTGCCCGGGATCATATCGGCCTCCCAGGAAGCCATCCTGGCGGTCCCCCAGTCCTACCGGGAGGCGTCCCTCGCCCTCGGGGCGTCCCACTGGCAGACCATCAGGGAAATCGTCCTCCCCTCGGCCCTGCCGGGCATCCTCACGGGCATGATATTGACCATCGGGAGGGTGGCGGGCGAGACCGCGCCCATCCTCTTCACGGCGGCGACGTTCTACACCAGGGGGTACCCGGACTCGATCTTCTCCGAGGTCATGGCCCTGCCGTACCACATCTATGCGCTCATGACCGAGGGGACCAGGCCTGAGCTGCAGACCCCCATCGCCTACGGCTGCTCTCTCATCCTCCTGTGCCTGGTGCTCGCCGTGTCCGCCCTCGCCATCGTGCTGAGACAGAGACAGAGGTTCTCCTATGGCTCTTGAGGCCAAGATCCGCGCATCCGACGTGCATTTCTACTACGGCCAGACCAGGGCCCTCACCGGGATCAGCATGGAGATCCACGAGAGGTGCGTCACCGCGCTCATCGGCCCCTCCGGGTGCGGGAAGTCCACCTTCATCAGGCTCCTCAACCGGATGAACGACCTCGTGCCCAACACCAGGGTTGAGGGCCGGATACTCCTGGACGGAAAGGACATCTACCACCCGAAGACCGACGTGGTGGAGCTCAGGAGGAAGGTCGGCATGGTGTTCCAGAAACCGAACCCCTTCCCCAAGAGCATCTACGAGAACATGGCCTACGGGCTTCTCGTCGGGGGCGTCAAGGACAGGGGGTTCATCGAGCACCGCGTGATAACCGCCCTCAAGAAGGCCGCCCTGTACGACGACGTCAAGGACCGCCTCCACGACAGCGCGCTCAAGCTCTCGGGAGGCCAGCAGCAACGGCTCTGCATCGCCAGGTGCCTGGTGGTGGAACCGGAGGTGATCCTCTTCGACGAGCCCTGCGCGAGCCTCGACCCCATCTCCACCCGCAAGATCGAGGAACTCATCCTCGAACTCAAGAAGGACTACACCATCGTGATCGTCACCCACAACATGCAGCAGGCTGCGCGCGTCTCGGACTACACGGCCTTCATGTACCTGGGGGAGCTCGTCGAGTACGACCGGACGGACAAGATCTTTACCGTCCCGAAGGAGCGCATGACAGAGGAATACCTGAGCGGAAAGTTCGGTTGAGGTCATCGTATGCTGGAAGAGTCGAAGATCGTTCAGTTGAAGAAGGAGATCACGGAGTTCGCGACGCTCGTCGAGTCCATGGTCGACAAGAGCGTCTCGGGGCTCGAGGAACGAAGGGTGGATCTGCTCATGGAGGTCATCGAGCGCGACGAGCCCAGGGCGAACGACCATGAGATGGACATCGACGAGCGCTGCGTCTCCATCATCGCGCAGCACCAGCCGGCGGGGAGGCCCCTCAGAACGGTCCTCATGGTGTCCCACATCAACAGCACCCTGGAACGGGTAGCCGACCACGCCGTCACCATAGCGGAAAGCGCCCTGTACCTCATCTCGCGCCCTCCGGTGAAGCAGCTCATCGATATCCCCCGGATGGCGCAGATGGTGGAGATCATGATCAAGGACAGCATCACCTCGTTCCTCAACGACGACGCCGAGCTCGCAAAGGGGGTGTGCGAGCGGGACGACACCGTCGACGGCCTGAGGGACCAGATCGTGCGCGAACTCATCACCTACATGACCTCAGACCCCGCCACCATCGAGAGGGCCCTCCACCTCATGAAGATAACGAGCAACCTGGAGCGTATCGCCGATCTGGCCACCAACATCTGCGAGGACGTGATCTACATGGTGAAGGGCAAGGTGATCAAGCATCACAAGGAGACCCTCTGAGGCGGCCGGGGGAGGTCACTCTGCGAGGCCGAGCTCCTGGAGCCTGGCTGGAGAGGGTCTGCCGGTGACAGGGTCCCAGCCCTGCTCGTCGTAGTAGTCGGCGATCATTCCGCCTATGTCCTCGAGGCTGAGCGCGGTACCGTCGACGTAGTCCCTGAAGCCTTCCCCGCCGTACCACGCGCGCGGGACCTCCCCTGGAGTGAGGCCGCGGCCCGCCCCTGCGTTCGCGAGGGCGAGGAGGGTCCAGGACCTGTCCGCACGCTCCGCCAGCTTCTCCGCGTCGGTCGGGATCCCGGTGACCGCCTCGTAGAGCCTCGCCAGGAGGCCCGCGCTGTAAAACCTGTTCACCTGGGCCCTCGCGCAGACGCCCAGGCTTCCGAGTATCGTGAACCAGCGGTGGGAGTACCTGAGCAGCCTGCCCACGTTCAGGCCGCGCCCGGCTCCTTCCCGCCCCTGAAGGATCCTCTTCACGGCCTGTTCAGGGACCCCCATGCGCGCCAGGTGGCCGGGGAAGACCTCGAGCCCGCGCCTCGCGAAGTAGGTGGGCGACCCGGAGGCCCCGACGTGCGGGCCCCTGGGGTCGAGGATCTGTCCGAGCTCCATGGTCCCGAAATACGTCCAGGGAAGCGCTGACAGCGGACCCACGTAGGTGACCATCCCCCTGAAGGTCGGGGGGGCGCACCGGAGGGCCTGCTCGCCGAACTCCCTCACGATCCGGTCGAACCCGCCTGCGAGCGTATCACCCACGCCGTCTCTCTCGACCACCTTGTCCGCCCACGAGAGCATGGACGACGGCGATGACACGTCGATGACTGGATCGCCCGAGATCAGGCCCATCTCCTGGAGGGAGGCGGCGAGCCTCATGATCCCGAAGAACTCGAACATGTCCATGCCCAGTTCGTCGAGGCGTGCGATGCACCGGGCCGCATCCAGCGGGTCGGTCATGCCGTAGACGAGGGGCATGAAGAGGTTCACCGCGGAGCTCGAGCAGACGATATCCCCCGGAGCCGCCCCCTCGATCTTGAGCATGTCCTTGTCGCCCAGGGGGCACGACACGCACGCGAGCCTCCTGACCCTGAGCCGCCTGTACACCTCCGCAGGCACCACGGGCAGGGAGGACAGGAGGCCGAGGTCCTGCCAGGACGCCAGGTAGGGGTAGCGCCGTATCCTCTCCACGAGGCCATCTCTCAGCGAGCGGTAGAGGACGGGGTCGGCTACCCCGATACCCCTGCTTCCACCCGCCACGACGGCCTTGAGGTTCTTGGAGCCCATGACCGCGCCCAGCCCGCCCCTGCCGAGGGTGGAGACGCCGTCCACGTACGCCATGGCAAAGGACACGAGCCGCTCGCCCGCAGGGCCGACCGCCAGGACCCCGGCCTGGGCGCCGTGCCTGGCCTTGAGCTCCTCGCACGTCCGTCCCGCCCCTTTTCCCGACAGCCAGGACGCGTCGAGCATGTCCACGCCGTCATCGTGGATCGAGAGATACACGGGACGGGAAGACGCCCCCTTCACGACCACGTGATCGAAGCCCGCGTACTTCAGGCCGCACCCGAACGTCATCCCGCCGGCGCCGCACCACCCGATCGAGTTGCTGCAGGGAAGCGCGGAGACGGCGTAGACGCGCGAGGTCGCGGGAAGATCCGTCCCCACGAACGGGCCGGCTCCTATGACGACGGCGTTCTCCTGCCCCAGCGCGCCATGGGGGCCGGGGATGGCGCGTGCGGCCAGGGCGATGCACAGGCCGAGGCCTCCCCCGAACCGCTCGGCCTCGCGCTCGTCAAGCCGGCGCACCTCCACGGCACCTGTACCGAGGTCGACGATCGCCGTCCTTCCCGCGAACCCCTTCGAGCTCAAGCGGACCCCTCCCTCTGGCGTTCCGCCGCAAGCGCGCCGTAGAGGCAGCCCCCGACGCAGGCGAGGCATCCCGTGCAGGCGTCGTCGAACGAGATGTCGCAGGCAGGCCCGTCCATGCGGATGTGTATCCTCGCACGCATGGGGTTGAACATGCCCGTATGCCTGAACGAGCAGGCGAGCGCGCACCTGAGGCATCCCGTGCACTTCTCGGGATGCGTCGTGATCGATCTTTGCATCACCCTGCCGGGATCGTCCCTCTCCACCGGGAGCCTCCGCCTCTCACGCCCACCAACGGCGGCATCGGGGTGAGAGGGCCCTAAAAGTAGACCTTCGTGAGGAGGTACACCACGTCGTTCTTCTCGAACGCCCCGTACTTCGTCCGACTGTCGCCCGTTATCAGGACGTAGGCGAGCTCGAAGGAGGTGCTGTCGTACGGCTTGTAGATGAGCTTCGGCTTCACCACCACCGCGGAGTACCCGTTCACGTCGCTCTTGTCGGGCATCTCCAGGAGGCAGTCGAGCACGGTCGTGAGCTCGTCGTGGAAGAACTTGTACTCGACGCGGGTCGCCAGGTAATCCTCGATACCGCCCATGAACCCCGGCCGCCCGAGGCCCAGCTCGGACCCCGCCTCCGGGGTGTACCTGAACTCGTCGTAGAAGCCGTGGTTGAACTGGACGTTCCAGTACAGGCCCGACCCGATCCCGAAGGTGTAGTCGAATCCGAGCGTGTACTTCCAGTAGGGTCGGTCGAAGAGGCGGATGACGTCGGTCCTCGTCGTGGACATGAGCTTTGCCGTCCTCCTCACGACGTAGTCCTCGGGCCAGTAGCAGCCGGCCTCGGCCCAGACGCCCACCGATCGGACCTCTCCCGCCAGGTCGAATCCCAAAACGTCCAGGCGCGGGTAGGACATGAGGGCGTTCAGGGTCGTCCCCTCCACGAGGGTGATGTCCGAGGAGATCGCATGGATCAGCGGCAGGCCGGCATAGCCGTGGAAGTAGCTCACGCCCCAGTCCATATTGAAGGCGTTCCCCCCGACCCTCACCCCCACGGTCCCCTTCCCGGCCCAGTACTCGGGCGAAGAGTCGAGATCGACGCTCACCTCCCCCGTGGGGAACCCGTACGGGGCCGTCTGTTCCTCGAGCTCGTCCTCCATGAGGTCGGTGATCCTCTCCTTGAAGCCCTCGGGCAGGGAAGCGGGCCTGAAGGAGAGGAGGTAGACGAACTGGGCCTTGAGCTCCCACTCGGTGGGGAGGCGGTACTCGAGGTTGAACCCGTCCATGGGCAGGTGCTCCACGAAGTAGTCCGGGTCGAAGGAGAAGACGTTGCCGTAGTCCACGGGGTTCAGGTTGTCGATCACGTTGTACTCGTCGGAGGTACCCCAGCGGATGCGCTGTCGTCCCACGGTGAGGTCGACCCCTGCCGTCCCGAGGTCCATGACGGTGATCGAGGCCGCCTTCAGCTCGGTGGAGAGATCGGTCTCTTGTTCTGTGCCGCTCTCCTGCACCTCGAGCTGAGAGAGGTCCCGGACGTCGTGGCGCATGCCGTAGGTGAAGGCCAGGTGTGACTTGTAGCTGACCTTCTCCGAGACGTAGCCGTCGAGCTTGAGGTGGAGCTCGCCACGGTTGATGGCATAGTCCAGGGCCTCGTGGGGGTCGTACCTATCGGACGCGTCGTCCTCGGTGTAGACGGAACCGTACAGCTTGACCGTCCCCTTCAGGTCGAACGAGCGCGAGCCTTCGTCCTGAGCCTTGAGCGTCGCCGCGCACGCGAGCACGAGCGCCGCGGCGCACACGAAGGCGGCGGCATGCTTCGCGCATGCGGGAGACCCCGGATGCCCCTCGCGTCTCAAGGCGGGGCAGGCCTGGGCGTCGTGCGCGCGGGGCAGGGTCAGGCGGCCCTCAATCACCCTTCACGTCCCTCTTCAGGTAGCGCTCCGTGAAGATCTCGTCCTTGAGCCCGGTATCGTAGGTGATCTTCGAGATCTTCATGATCGTCGTGTGGTCCTTGGTCACGTCCTTCATCGAGATCTCGACAGGGGTCCAGTACCCCTGGATGCGCTCGTTCTTGATGGTCGAGGTCTTCCAGAGCCTGTTCGAGTCGTCGTAGAGATCCATCTTGCTTACCGTGAACTCCTTCTTGTCCACCCATGCCGTGACCCTGGGGTAGATGCGCTCGGAGGAGGGTTTCCGTTTGAGCTCGAGCACGTAGTCGTCCCCTTCCTCCCTCACGATCTTCGCGTCGTAGTGGCTCGAGTACTTGCCGGTGCTCAGGTCGTCGTTGGAGAGGTCAGAGCCTGCGAAGCTCTCCTTCCTCGCGTGGAACGCGATCCTCCTCACCCTGTCGAAGGCGCTCAGGTAGAGGTACATCTTGTCGTCGGCCAGACTCAAGAACCCGAGGTTCTTGATGTCCGCGGGCGAGACGAACTTGAGGAGGGACCAGTCGTCCTTGTCCCTGTAATGGCGTCTCCAGACCTTCATGCTCCGTTCCTTGGTCGTCGCGTCCTTGCCTTTCAGGATCATGACGATGTCCGCGACAGAGTCCTTGGACGCCGACTGGACCTCGTCCACCTTCTTCAAGACCTCGTTCCCGTCCATGGCGGACGCCTGGATCGTCCAGGCCGAGACCGCCGCCGCGATGACGATGCATACCACAGCAAGCCTTTTCATCAGCACCTCCCGGAGAATCTTATGCTCTGCCTGTTCTGCCATATCGGGCAGCGTCTTCCAAGCCCCGAACACCGGCTGTCCGCCTGCGGGGCGGCGTCGCCGACCCTCATCACCGGCGACGTCCCCCGCCCCGGCCCACGGGATCTTCGCCGCGAGGCATCCCCCCTCGAACCCGGGCGCGCCTCGGCCGGCAAGGCCGGCTCGACGTCGCGGGCATGGGCGACGGGGGGCAGCCGGTGCCCTAGCTCACGAGCTCTTCGACGAGCCCCGCGATGGTGTCCACGTACCTGTCCACGTCCCGCTCGGTCGCGGCGGGCCCCACGAGGGTCATCTCGTGCACCGGGGTCAGGAGGATGCCCCTGTTCGCGCACCAGACGTGGATGAGTGCGTCGAGCGGCCCCGTGAGCCCCTCGCTCACGATGTCGACGGCATTGTAGTCCACCTCGGAGAAGAGCGCCTCCGACCCGTTCTTCGGGGGCTTCGGGAGGAAGCGGAACTCCACCCGGCACCCGATCCTCGCCACGTACCACTCGAGCCCGTGCCCGGCGATGACCCGCGCGAGACCCTGTTCCATGCGCGAGGCCAGCGCCTTCATGCGCGAGAAGTTCTCGTCGGTCAGCACGTGCTCGAGCGCCGCCCGGATGCCGGCGACCGCGGTGGCGTTTCCCGAGAGGGTTCCCCCGAACCCGAAGAAGTTGTGCCACGGCAGCCGGGATGCCATCCAGTCCGAGATCTCGCGGGTGAAACCGAGCACCGCAGCCGGGTAACCGCCGGCAATGAACTTGCCTGCCACGAAGATGTCAGGCTCGAGCCCCATCTCGCCGGTCACCCCTCGGGGGCCTGCGCACAGAGAGTGCGTCTCGTCGATGAGCAGGAGCGTCCCGTACTTCCTCGTGAGCCTCCTCAGGGCCTCGTGGTAGCCAGGCTGCGGGTAGATGATGCCGATGTTCGTCATCACGGGCTCCGTGATGACGCACGCGACGTCACCCGGCGCGAGGGCCTCCTCGAGGGCGTCGACATCGTTGAAATCGATGACCTTCGTCATGAGGGAGGCGTCCTTCACGATCGGTCCGAGCATGCCGGGGATCGTCACGAGCTCGCCGAAGAAGTTCACCACGAGCGTCTCGTCGACAGACCCGTGGTACGTCCCGTTGAAGCAGAGCACGAGCTGCCTGCCCGTGAAGGACCTCGCCACCTTCAAGGCCATGCGGTTCGCGTCCGTCGCGGTCATGAGCACCTGCCACGCGGGGAGGGAAAACCTGTGCTCGAGCTCCCTGCCCACCCAGATCACGTCCTCGGTGGGGAGCATAGTCGTGGTGCCACGCCTCCTCATCTGATCGTATATGGCCTCGACGATCTTCGGGTGGGCGTGGCCGCACAGGCCCCCCGTGTCCCCGAGGCAGAGATCCAGGTAGCTGTGGCCGTCGACGTCCACGACGGTCACCCCTTCGGCTTCAGCGACGAACACCGGGAAGCCGCCGGGCCAGATGCGCATCCACGACATGGGCACGCCGCCCGTCCAGTTCCTTTTCGCCTCCTCGAACAGCGCCCTCGACCTCGGGCGAAGCCTAGCGAACCTTTCCTCCTCCTGTGCGAGCAGTTCCCGGACCTTCTCGAGGCTTATCCGCGCCATGCAGCCCCCCTTTCACGGTTCATTCCCGTTCATGCACACGCCACGCACGACTCACAGACAGACAATAAGACCTTTCTAGCACGCGTGGCGCCTCGGTGCAAACGCGGGCGATCCCGGAAGACAGGTCCTTGCGCACCCTGCCGGCAGGTTGGCGTGCTCACGCCCCTTGCGACGCCCGCGCCCGGGCCGGGCTCCTTCCGGCTCACGGGCACCGGTCTTCGGCGCGGGGTCGAACGGGAAAGACGCCCCGGGCCGGGAGCACGGCCTCACGCACACTCCAGCGAACGGGCCGGATCAGCGGGTCTTGAGCATTTCCCAGTATTTCTCGTAGATCCTTATCGCATCCCCCACGTCCGCCTGGAACTCGCCCTTTTTGACCGTCTCGTCTCCCGGGTAGACCGCCTTGTGGTTCTTCGTCTTCGGCGAGAGCATGTTCTGGGCGGTCAGGTTCGCTGTGGCGTACCCGATGAACTCGCAGTTCTTCTTGGCCACGTCCGGCCTGCACATGAAGTCTATGAAGAGGTGCGCCGCGTCGACGTCCCTGGCCGAGGAGGGGATCACCATGTTGTCGACCCAGAAGATCGCCCCCTCCTTGGGGTAGACGAGCACGAGGTCCGGGGATTCCTGGTTCGCCTGGTAGACGGCCCCACCCCAGATCTGCCCGATGATCACCTCCTTGTTCAAGAACGGTTGCGCCGGGGAGTCGGAGTTGAAGACCTTCACGCTGGGCTTGAGCTTGAGGAGCTTCTCGTAGGCGAGCCGTATCTGGACGGGGTCCGTGGTGTTGCCCGAGTATCCCATGGACCTCAGCGCCATCGCGAAGACCTCCCTCACGTCGTCCATGAGGAGGACCTTGCCCTTGTACCTGGGGTTCCACAGGTCGTTCCAGCTCGTTATCGTCTTCGGATCCACCGCCTTCCTGTTGACCCCTATGGCCGAGGATCCCCACATGTACGGGACGCTGTAGGCGTTGCCGGGGTCGTACGCCTTGTCCATGAGCGTAGGGTTGAGGTGCCTGAGGTTGGGAAGCTTGGACTTGTCGAGCCTCGTAACGAGACCATGTTTGCGCATGCGCTCAACGTAGTACGTCGAGGGGAAGGCGACGTCGTATCCGCCCTTCTTCACGAGCTTGAGCTTCGCGAACATGGCCTCGTTGCTCTCGTAGGTGGCGTACCTGACCTTGATCCCCGTCTCCGCCTCGAACTGTTTGAGCACGTCGGGGTCGATGTACTCGGTCCAGTTGAAGACGTAGACCTGGCGGGCGGCGCCGAACAGGGCTGCAGGCAGCAATACCAGGGCGACCAGGAAGGCGAGCCTCTTCATCATGTCTTCTCCTTTGTCACGAGGTGCGCCACCGTCACGGTGACGAGCGAGAGGGCGAACATCACCGTGGACAGGGCGTTTATCTCGGGTTTTATCCCGAGCCTGACCATGGAATAGATCCTGAGCGGCAGTATGTCGAAGGACGGCCCGGTGGTGAAGAAACTCACCACGACGTCATCGAGGGACAGGGTGAAGCTGAGGAGCCACCCCGCTATGATGGCGGGCATGAGCAGGGGCATCACCACGTGGCGGAAGACCTGCATCTCGTTCGCGCCGAGGTCCTTGGCCACGTCTATGATGGACCTGTCGAGCCCGCTGATCCTCGAGTACACCGTGACCACCACGAACGGGAGACAGAAGGTGATGTGGGCGATCAGGAGCGTGAGGGCGCCGGTGGCCAGGCCCAGGGTCACGAAGAACATGAGGAGCGAGATACCCATGACGATGTCCGGGCTCATCATGACGATATAAATGAAGGTGTAGAGCACCTTGCGCCCCACGAAGCGGTACCGGTAGAACGCGAACGCCGCGAGCGTGCCGAGGATGGTCGCGCACACGCTGGAAGCAAAAGCGATGACGAGGGAGTTGACGAAGGCCTCCCTGAGGGGGGAGTCGGACACGAGCTGACCGTACCACTTGAGCGTGAAGCCCTGCCAGTTGGTGGAGTACTTGGATGAGTTGAACGAGTAGACCACGAGCACAGCTATGGGCACGTAGAGGAAGGCGTAGATCAGGCCGAGGTACACCCAGCGGAAGACGCGGCTCACGGCATCCCCCCCATGCTCTCGGTCCGGGCCTTCCTGGCGCTCAGGAAGTAGCCGTAGATGCAGAGGCACATGAGGAGCGTGAGCACCACGCTCGCTGCGGACCCAGCGCTCCAGTTGCCTGCCACGAGGAACTGGTTCTTGATGTAGTTCCCTATGAGCATCGACCTCGCGCCGCCGAGGAGATCGGGTATGTAGAAGAGCCCGAGCGCGGGCAGAAAGACCATGGTGCTGCCGGCTATGAGGCCGGGCATGGTCAGGGGGAGCACGACGCGCGCGAACACCGAGAACGGCGTGGCGCCCAAGTCCCTGGCCGCCTCGACGAGGCGCCAGTCGAGTTTCTGGAGCGAGGAGTAGATGGGCAGGACCATGAACGGCAGAAGCGTGTAGACGAGGCCCGCGAACACCGACCATTGTGTGTACAGCATGGACAGCGGCTCGTCGATGAGCCCTGCGTACAGGAGCACGCTGTTGACGATGCCGTTAGCCTTCAGGAGGATGATGAGGGCGTAGGTCCGCACCAGCGACGATGTCCAGAACGGGATGATCATGAGCAGGAGCATCACCCTCTTTACGGCCTCGGGGAGACGGGTGAGGATGTACGCGTACGGGTAGGCGACGAGCAGGGTGAGCACCGTGGCGCCCAGCGCCAAGGAGAACGAGGAGATGCACACCTCGAGAAACACGCTCGAGCATATCTCCCTGAACCCGTCGAGGCTGAGATCGATGACTCCCGAGATCAGGCCCTCGTAGGAGACCGTGCTGAAGAGGACGACGAAGAGATACGGGATCACGACGAACAGGACGATCCAGGATACGGTGGACCCCACCGAGATGAACCTGAAGACCCCCCTGTTCATGACGGCAGCACGACTTCCCACCCGTAGAGCCAGTTGACGTGGACACGCTGGCCTTCGCGATAGATGACGTTCTCCTGGTCCTCGTTGAAGAACTGGGTGACGTTGATGCTCTCTTTGTTGTCGAGCCTCACGACGAGATCCACGGTCTTGCCCTTGTAGATGACCTCCTCGACACTGCCTGCAAGGTAGGGCTCGCCCTCGGTCCACTCGCCTTCGATCGCGACCTGTATGTCCTCGGGCCTCAAGAGGACCTTCACCGCCCTGCCGGGACCCAGGTTCTTCCTGTTCTGCACGGGGAACAGCCTGCCCTGGATCTCCACCGTCGCGCCGCCGTTGTTCACCTCGCGCACCACGCCGTCGAACACGTTGATCTCGCCGACGAACCGGGCCACGAACATGTTCTCCGGCTCCTCGTAGATCTCGATGGGAGTCCCGACCTGCTCAATGGCCCCCCTGTTCATGACCGCTATGCGGTCGGACATGCTGATGGCCTCCTCCTGGTCGTGCGTGACGAAGACGAACGTGATGCCGAGCTGGCGGTGGATCCTCTTGAGCTCTATCTCCATCTCCTGTCGCAGCCTGTAGTCGAGTGCGCTCAGAGGCTCGTCGAGCAGCAGCACCTGCGGCTTGTTCACGATGGCGCGCGCCATCGCCACCCGCTGCTGCTGCCCGCCGGACAGCTGGTGGGGCATGCGGTTCTCGAGCCCCGACATCTTCACGATCTCGAGCGCCTCCCCCACCTGTCGCCTCACGAGGCCTTCCTCGCACTTCTTCATCCGCAAGCCGAAGGCGATGTTGTCGAAGACGTTCATATGGGGGAAGAGTGCGTAGCTCTGGAAGACCGTGTTGACGTTGCGCTTGTTCGGGGGCGTGCCGTTGAGCCTGGCGCCGTTCATGTAGATCTCCCCGGAGGTGAGCGTCTCGAACCCGGCTATGAGGCGGAGCACGGTGGTCTTGCCGCAACCGGAAGGCCCGAGAAGGGTGAGGAATTCACCCTGGTAGATGTCGAGGGACAGCGAGTCGACGGCGACGACGTCGTCAAACCGCTTCGTCACCTCCTTCAGTGAAACAATGGGCTGCCTCTCCATCCATGCGGCCTCCGTGGCGTAGTGATGTCTTGGAGACACCCTGTCTTTATACCAAACCACCGGCTCCCGCAACGGTATTCTTGTCTCCGAACCCTACTTTTATCGTCCTGGCGGTACAACAATAGTAAACCCGCAGGGGGGCTCGGTCCCGGGAGGCGAACCCCGGGAACGCCGCCCAGAGGCTTCCCGGAGCCACACGGCTCGGCCGCTCACGCGCTCATGGCCGCAAGGCGCGGGTATGCTTGCGGGAAATCATCGGCGCACCCGGTATAGAACCACTTCGGAAAGTTGAAGTAGGAGGTGACGGATGCGGGCAGGAGGAGCACGGCCTGGAGAAAGGATTCCAGGTCCGGGACGTTGTAGATGTTCACCTCGTACCCCCAGTTCTGCAGGCTGACGACGATCTCCCTCGAGCCGGGCGTGTTCCAGTCGACCGAGTACCGGTCGATCCCCGCCTCGGAGAGCGCATGGAGGCGGCGCCTGGCGTCGTGGGGCGCAAACATGATGGATCTCCACAGGGGGTCCACGGGGCACTGTTTGACAGCGCCCGGGAAGGCCTCGCAGATCGCCCTCAGTCCGCCCCTCATGGCATCCTCGATGCTCAGGGAGAACCACACCCTGTCTTCTGTGTACCCCATCGACGCGAGGGAAGCCACGACGGGCGGCGCCAGGCCGGGGTCCTTCAGGTCGAGCTTCACCCCCCGCCCGGCCTCGAAGATGAGGTACAGGAAATCGTCCAGCTCCGGGCAGTGCTCATGCGGCAGCAAAGGCACCTCGGCGTACGAGCGTCTCCTGAGCACCAACCGACCGCTCGTGGGGTGCCTGCGCACATGGAGCTCGGCCCAGTTCACGGGAGAGACCAGGAACTGCCTCAGCACGGACTCTTCATCGACACCGTGCCAGGCGAACTCCACGCTCGAAGGGAGGTCTTCCTCGCGCACGAGATCGGTGATGTCGCATGGGTTTCCCGGGTGCCAGGGCCGGGCCTCCTCGGCGTGCGGGCGATCCCACATCAGGTCCGAGTGGACGAGGAGGATGTCGCGGGATCCCTCGTACCGCTGGAGAGCCTCGAGGTTGGCCGTGTCGCTGTCTATCACCGCGGCGACGACGTACCCGAGAGACTGGAAGAACCTGATGCCCTCCACCTTGGCTTCGCGCGCGCCCATCCCTTGGTTCATGAACATAAGAGCGCTTTCGAACCCCACGCGGTACCTCGATCCCAGCCCGTTGAGGATCTCGAGCGTCTCGCGTCTCAACGCCTCGGGACGGGAGGTGTTCAGTCCCACCACCGTCCTCTCCTGCAACTGGAACCACCTGATGACGTCGAGCACCCCCTTGCACGGCACCTGGGCGGCCTTCACCGAGTCCGCCGTAAAGAGGTTCTCGAAGAACCAGGCCAGGATATCCCGCCTCGCGCCGGGGCCTATGCCGAAATCCTTGAGCATCGAGTCGAGCTCTCCGGGCGAAGAGGTGATGTCCTCGGCCCGAAGGTTCTCGAAACACGACGTCGAGTGCCTTCTGTCATACGACCTGAGCACCGACAGGACCAGGTACCGTTCGTCGAGGACGGTCCCGTCGATATCGAACACGATCATGATCTCTGACAGGGGGTGCGTGTCCCGTATGGATTCGTAGTGAAACGCCAGATCCCTCATCCACCCGTTGCCCACGATCCGGTCACTCCTTTGGGTCGAGCCCTCCTATGCGGCCCTGAGGGCATGATTCCAACGCCCGGTTCACCACCTTGGTGCACTCCGGTTGAACCTCGAGAGGTCGATCCTTGCACCAGGCTCTTCGTGTCAGGCTCACGATCCACCCCCCACGAAACCACCCGGCCCCAAGTCTCTCGCGGGGACGACACCCCGACCAGCGGCACGCCCGGCAGGGGGGTTTCCTTTCTCGGGGCGGGCCATCCTGCCGGTGAGATACCTGAAGAACCTCTCCAGGGTGGAATTGTAGCCGTAGGTATCCCTGGTGACCCAGATCCCGTACAGCCCCTTCAGTATCCGCCCGGTCTCGCGGAACACCCATGCACGGTCAGTGCGCGGTTTCATGATCAAGACCTCCCGCGTATGCTTATCGGCAGATTACACTGTCATTATGAATGAATGATGAATGCAGGGTGCCCATGGCGAACATCCACGGCTGACACAAGCGGCGACCCGTGGAGCACGGGGTTCCACGGGTGATGGTTCAGCGAGCTCCTATCCGCGTTTTCTGGCTCCCTCAAAAGATCCACCCATATCATCGGGCTCACGCGGACAGACCGAGGCCCTCGCCCTTGATCCCCCCATCCCTTGCCGGGAAAGCATTGCACCGCGCCCGACGAGCATCATCACACCTCGATCTCAAGGTTCTTCTCATGCCCTCAGCGAGGGCCCGTGGCGCTCCCTGGGAGGAGACCGTCACGGTCCCGGCTCACAACGTCTTGCCGGTGCGCGGGAAAGGGGCGGGGGGAAGTGCAGCGGCCCGCCATGTCGGGAGAAGACCGGTATCGGCCCCAAGGGGCAGACACGGGAGTCGGGCCGGCACGGCGGGGCGGCTCGCCCATTCGGACGCGCCTAAGCGCTGTCACAATTTCTTGTACTTCCAGAAGACCACGACCACGAGGGTCGACAACAGCGAGATCCCCATGATGAACCAGAACGCCAGGGGGTGGTGTTGCATGGGCATGGCCACGTTCATGGAAAAGGCGCTCACCACGAACTGGGGGAGCATGATGCACAGGATGATGATGTTGAGCGTCTTCATGAGTATGTTGAGGTTGTTGTTCACGATCGACACCCGCGCGTCCATGAGGTTCGAAAGGATGTTCGAGTAGATCTCCGCCTGGCGGTAGCACTGGTTGTTGTCGACCATGATGTCGTCGAGGAATTCCGCCTCCTCGGTGTTCAGGCCTATCTTCTGGACGTTGTTCTTGAGCTTCGCGATGACGATGGCGTTCGAGTTGATGGCGTTCAGGTAGTAAACCAGGCTCTTCCCCAGGGTGAAGAGGTTGATGAGGTACGTGTTCTCCATCGAGGTGTTGATGCGGTCCTCGAGCTCTTCGGTGAGTAGGTTTATCACCCTGAGGTGTTCCATGAAGTGGTGCGCCGATCGGTTGATCACCTTGAGGAAAAGGCTGTTGAGCGAGGACACCTTGAGGAACTGCTTCCCCTCGAACAGCGGCACCTCCTCCGACATCACGAGCACGAGCCTGTCCTTGAAGAGGAAGGCGCCGGTGGAGCAGACCCTGAACTGGAGCTGGTCCTCACCGGAATAGCTCTTGGGCATCTTGAAGATGAGGGCGACGTGATCCGGCTCGAACTCCAGCCTCGAGAGCTCGTCGGGGTCGAGCGAGGACGCGAGCGTGTGCTCGTCCACCCCGAGCCCGGTGATGAGGTACTTCCGCTCCTCGGGATCCGGGTTGACGAAGATCGTCACACTCCCTTCACCCTCGGCGCAACTCACGATCCTGTTGCCTTCGAGTTCGAAGTCTCTCCGCATGCGTTCTTCCCGTTGCGACGACCGGCGCAGCGGAACCGGAAGAGATCTCTGAAGTCCTGGATCCGGCGCGGCCATCCTTACCCACCCAGGGCAGGATGACCTGCTCCTAGGCGGGATTACCTCGGTCGTTTACCGGTGATGTCGTCGGTACTCATTGGCAACGTGCCTAGCACACATTTCTTCCATGCGTCAAACAAAAGATCCTGCCCTGTCTCTGTCCAGGCACAAACGCATCCCCGCCTCGCCCGGCCGTCCCCGTGCCCAGCACGTGGATCCCCTTTCTTCCCGCCTGGACAGCCCTGGCGGGACGGGCTTCTCCTCAAGGGCTGCACGACGGCCGTCTCGACCCTCGCGCGCGGCTGCATTGGGGACACCGCATCGTACGAGCTCATGCCGCATGCGCCGCCCTCGCACTTCCGAAGGAACGTGGGGGTGCCGGCCGTGGGATACCCGGATGCCTCACCCCCAGGACAGGGGCCGTATCTCCTCGTAAAAACGGCCGGGAAAGGACATCTTGCGACTTGACACCCTGTTTCCGGCTCATGTAATCGCTCAGGGCATAGGGAGGTATGCCCCGTGTTCCCCTGGAAATCGGCCTTCTCGGCCGTGATGGTCTGCCTGGGCGCTCTCCTGGTGCTCCTGCCCCTGAACCTGGCGGCGCCTCCAGGAGACGACGAGGCCTGGGTCTGGCGTGCGGCCGGGGAGATGCGGGAGGCAGGCTCGTTCCTCCCCCTGCTCAACGGCCGGGTAGTGGGGGGCGCCAACCCCCTGACCATGCTCGGGGCCTGCGCCGTCCCATCCACGGGTGACGTCCCGCCGAGGCTCATCAACGGGGCGCTCGGCTGCATCCTCGCCGTCGGGACGTTCCTCTACGCGCACCGACTCTTCGGCCTGAAGAGCGCCCTCGCATCCAGTGTCGCCCTGCTCACCACCCTGGGGTTCCAGTCCACCTACGGCACCCTCAACCTTGCCGCCATACCGGTGACGTTTTCCGCATGCGCATTCGGGCTCTTTTCCCTCGCCTACCTCGAGAGGCTGCCGCGCTGGTGCTACCACGCCTCGTACGTCACGGCCGCCCTGGCCTTCATCACGGGTGGGGCGCCGCCCCTGGTCTTCTTCGCCGCGGCATCCGCGCTCACCGTCGTGCTCGATCTCGCGCCCTCGCGATTCTTCTCCGTGCACCTGGTCTTCGGCGCAGCCGTCGTCTCGCTCGCGCTCATCTCCTACCTCACGGCCTTCAGAGTCCTCGGGGGCCCGGGCTACGCAAGCGCATCGCTCTTCGCCGGCGAGCACACGGGTCTTTTCGGGTCACTGCTCTCGGTCTTCTCTTCGGGCATCCCCTGGGTGTTCATGCTGATACCTGCGTTCATCCAGGGAGACGGCCCGTCGGACCAGGATCGCTGGAGGCGCCTGCTGCCCCTGAGGATCGCCTGCATCGCCGCTCCCCTTGCCCTGTGGCTCACCGGCCGTTCGATGCCCGGGATGTCCGCCCTCCTTGTCGCGCCCGCGTCCGTACTCGCCGGGGCGTGGGCGGCCTCCTCCCTCGAGGGCACCACGAGACGGCGCCCCATTGACTCGTGGATGCTCTTGTGCTCGGGTATCAGCGTTCTTGCCGTCGCGTCTGCGGCCATGATCCGTACCGCGCTCTCAGACGACGGCGTGAGTATCGCCCTTGCGGCCTGGGCGGCTGTCTTCACCGCCATGGCGTTGGCTTTCGCGGTGCTGTCGATCAAGCGCCGCACCGTGGGAAGGCTCGTCCTCGTAGCCGCGTGTTCCGCGTGCCTGGGCTGGATGACCGCGTCCTCGGAGCCGTGGGGCGCATGGGAGAGGAAGGCCGCCTTCGCGCGCGATGCATCCGTGCACTCCCCCCTGGTCGTCCACGAGGACGACCTCGTCATGCGGGGCCTCCTGGGTCTTGCGGGCACGGGGTGCATGGTGGTGCCGAGGTCGGCCGTCCCGCTCGGCGCGAAGGCATACCTGGCTGCGAGCTCGCACGACCTCGACGGTCTTGTCACGTCGCTGAGCGAACGCATGGAAGCGACCGTCGTCGATGCGCTCCACGAGAGGACCAGCTACGCCGTCATCCTCATCGGCCCGCCCCCAGAGGTCAGGCCCTGACGAAGGCCCACGCCTCGACGGTGCAAGCCGTCAATGACCGGAGAAGTTCGCTCTTTCAAGAACGCCGAAGCGAGCGGCATCCTCGTCACAACGGCGAAGGCCGAACCCCACGTGGCCGGCGCCCGGGACGTTCCTTGAGATCCGGCCTTGACCCAACGCACACCGCCAGGCCGATTCCCCCACCATGACCATGCCCGCTGACAGCGGGCAAGACCCGAGCCTTGGCGAGAGCGACTCTCCCGGGCACGGCCGCGACCTTGACCCGAGACACTCGATCCCGGGATGGGTGCGTTCACCAGGGAGAACCGATCGGGGCCACGCCTTCTCGAGGCGCCTGCACGAGGTCGACCCCTTCGTCGGCACACCCCCTCATCACGTCCGACTCTCGTGGGGTCGAACCGTTTCGCCCCGGGGCGGACCTCTCAAGGAGGGCAGGGGCGATGCGGCCCCGAGGCCTTCTCTTGTCTCTTCCCCGGGGGCCCGCCGGGGGGCCGGGGAGGGCCCTCATGCCATCCGTCCGTCCCTGCCCCTCTGCCCACCGAGATGCCGCCACGCGTCGCCCCGGCGGAGCGGTCGGACCCGTCGCCCTCACTGCCTCATCTTCTTTTCCAGGGCGGAGAGGAGCCTGGCGAGCTTGGCCTTGGGTTCCCCTTCCTCGAGTCGGTCGTAGACGGTGCGGTAGACGCGGTATGCGTTTCTGAAGTCGTTCATGCTCGTGTACACGCCTGCGAGTTCCGAGAGCTTGAACAGGTCCCCTCTCAGACCCGGCTCGGCGGCTGCCAGGAAGGCCCTCGCGTCACGGGGATCGCCATATTTCCATGTCATGTACCCGAGCCTGAAGTACATGGTGGGAGCGTGTCTCGAGCCCGCCACGACGCCTTCCTGGTAGAGCTGCATGTACACGCTGTAGGCGTTCTCGTAGTCACCCTTTTCCCAGTAGGCATGCGCGAGCCCCATCCTGGCCTCGATCAGCGAGGGCTTGAGGCGGAGCGCCGCCTTGTAGTTGCTGATGGCGTTGTCGTACTGCCCCATCATGACCTGGGCAAGGGCCAGGTTGCTTATGGCCAGGTAGTCGTAGGGAAGGACCCTGATGGCTCGGATGGCCAGTTCCTGGGCCTCCAGGGGCCTGCCCTGCTTTATGTAGATGGCGGCGAGGTTGACGTTTGCCGGGCTCGAGTCCGGGTACTTGGCAAGGGTGTCCTCCCAGAGGCTCTGGCTGTTCTGCCAGATGTCGTTCTGGCGGAAGGTCATGTACGCGTAGAACAGGGTGACGAAACAGAACAGCCCCACCGAGAGCGCGGTGAAGAAACCCGGCGACAGCGACCACACGGTCTTCCTCACCGTCCACAGCTTCGCCAGGAGGTAACCGACAAGGACGCACCAGCTCAACGAGGGCAGGAGCGCATACCTGTCCGCCATGATCTGCGCGATGGGGAACACGTGGGAGACGGGCAGGACGAACAGGTAGTGCCATGCCACGAAGAAGGCGTAGACGAGCCTTTTTCTCATGAAGGCGTAGACCGCGCTGGCCAGAAGGATGACGTTGACCGCCACGTACACCCACGGACGCCACGAAAAGGGATCGGTGTAGAGGGGTATCGGGTAATCCGCCGAGTAATTCACCGTGAACCCCGCAAGCTTGATGTAGCTCACGAAGATCTGGGACACGGCCAGGAGATTCGTCCAGAAGCCCCCGCCGTGGTAGGGCTTCACCCCGCCCGCCTCCTGCATCATGTCCACGAGCCTGTAGGCCATGGGGACCGTGAAGGCGAGCATGGGGAGGTAGACGAAGAGCCTCTTCTTCCAGAATGCGGGGTCGGGCCGACGTTTTTGGATCGCGAGGTCCAGCACGAACATGACCGCCGGCGCCACGAGCGCGGTCGGCTTGGCGAGTACCGCGAGAACGAGGGTCGCAAGGCAGGGCAGGTAATACCACCAGGATGTCACGCGGGCCTCGATGAACGCCCACAGCGACAGGAAGGTGAAGATCCCGAGCAGCGGCTCCTTGCGCGCGAAGAGCCACGCGACGCTCTCCACGTGTACCGGGTGCACGGCATAGAGAACGCTCGCCATGGCCGCCCAAAGGTAACCCTCCTCCTCGTCGTCGTGGAAGATCTGAAGGAGCCTTCTCAAGAACCCGTAACAGGCGAGCACCATGAACGCGTACAGCACGATGCTCTGCACGTGCATCCCGGTCACCGCCCTGTCGCCCCAGAGGCCGAAGTCGATCATGTACGACAGGTCACGCAGCGGCTGGTACGTGGAGCCCTCGTGGAAGGTCAGCACGTCCTTGACGTGCTCCAAGGTGAATCCCCGGTATGCCGTCCTGGTGAAGAGGACCGGGTCGTCCCAGTTGGTCGGGCTGTTGTCGAGGGTGTTGTAGTAGATCACCCCGACCATCACGGCGAGAAGCACGGAGATGATGTAAGGCGAGCGGATCCTCCCTGTCATGTCCGGTCCTTTCCAGGCCGGGGCGATTCGTCGCGCCCCATGCCCTCTATGATGAACCCCACATAGCATCCCCGGACTGCATCGACAATACGCAATACCCCGGCAGAAAGGGTGCGTGCGGCCGGCGCCCACACCCAGCCGTCCGTCGCGCGCCCTTCGCCGGGGCTGCAGACACCCGGGAGCATCCCGGCCCCACCCCTCCGCCTCGGCTGTACATCGGGAAGACGGGCTGGTATCATGCACACCATTCAATGGCGAGGAGGGTGTACCATGCCGGTGGCTGCTCGAATGCTCGATTTCATGGCCAAGGCTTCCTGGATACGGAAGATGTTCGAGGAGGGAGCGCGCCTCAAGTCCATCCACGGCGCAGACAAGGTGTACGACTTCAGCCTGGGCAACCCGGACGTGCCGCCTCCGCCCCGGGTCATCGAGAGCATGTCTGCCCTCGCAAGGGAGTCCTTCCACGGGTACATGCCGAACGCGGGCTACCCCGAGGTGCGCAACGTACTCGCCGCACACCTGGGCGGGATCTACGGGGTCGCTCTCACGGGGGAGGAGATCGTCATGACATGCGGGGCCGGCGGCGCCATGAACGTGGTGCTCAAGGCGCTCCTCGACCCCGGTGACGAGGTGATCGCCCTGGCGC
>ERZ795045.186-NODE-186-length-81621-cov-7.603658_pt1 | contig 81621 bp, 55 predicted proteins | sample MGYA00375129_ERZ795045 | MGnify/ENA primary metagenome ERZ795045 (study PRJEB30174, sample SAMN05720166) | activated sludge metagenome | isolation source: anaerobic digester from wastewater treatment plant | place: Japan | collected 2015-05-15 ...
CTCAGCCACCAGCGCTACCGCCAGCAACAACCCCAACACCATCGTCCTGCGCGATAGCTATGGAGGTTTTCGTGCTGACACAATTACGGCTATTTTCAATGCAAATAATTCTAAAATAATTAATATTGCTGATCCTCTTCGGGATAACGATGCTGCTAATAAAAAGTATGTAGATGAAAAAATCACTAAATTATATAAATTGCTAATTGACAAAGGTTTAGTAAATTGTAATGATATTCTATATGTTGTATCTTTTGATGAATATCAAGAAATGTATGAGCAACTTAATTGTCCTCCTATTGTTGACATTGACGGCAATACTTATAGATACAAATTAATAGGTAATCAATTATGGATGACGGAAAATCTAAAAACAACCCGCTTAAATGATGGAACTCCTATTAATTATATTACTGATAGTATGGCATGGCGATCCTCAACACAACCTTCATATTGCTATTATTATAATAATGAATCATATAATAATATTTATGGGAAAATATATAACTACTACACGCTTAATTCACAAAAAATTTGTCCTACCGGTTGGAGAATTCCAACAGAAGCAGACTTTGATGAACTAATTAGTTACCTTGGAGGATATTCGATCGCAGGAGGACACTTAAAAAGTATAGGAACAAGCTTATGGCTTCCTCCAAACACAGGAGCAGACAATTCAAGTGGGTTTTCGGCTTTACCAGGTGGTAATCGAGGTCATTTAGCAAAATTTACTTGGATTCAAGCTCAAACTACATTTATTGCTAGAAATCCTGATGGAACTTTCTTATACATCAGATTATTTTATGACAATATTAATGTAATAAAAGGTTTTGACCTACTACCGTATTATGGTGGGTATATTCGCTGTATCAAAGAATAATGTCTTTTTTTATTAAAACATGTATTGAAAAAAGCGAATAACCATTTTATTGAAAAATTTAGTATTATTGTACAACAATAATTTCAATTTAGCATTTTCAGAGCGTTTTACAAATTGAAATAAAAGATTGTATTTTTTGTAACAACAAAAAAATTATGGAAGAATATTTCAAAGGAAACAAGCTGTATGGTGATGATTTTACTATGGCAGAAATACTACAATGGTACAAAGAGGAAGAGGAAGCCTATGCAAATTTAGCTTTACAGCAAAACAAACCATACCGCTACAAATATCATAAAGTAAACAAAATACATGCATTTAACAAACTAAAGCATTTACATTTTAAACATGCATTAGGTTTTGGAGCTGCATTTGGCGAAGAATTTATTCCTATTATTTGTCAGATTGACCAGATTACAATTGTAGAACCATCCGAACAACTACGAAGTCAAAAGATAGGACATCTTACTCCCACCTATGTAAAACCAGACGTTAAAGGAGATTTGCCGTTTGCAAATGATACCTTTGATTTGATCACATGTCTGGGAGTTTTACATCATATTTGTAATGTTTCATTCGTTCTATCAGAATTAATTAGAGTACTATCGCCAGGGGGATATTTGATCATTCGTGAACCCATAATTTCGATGGGCGATTGGCGAAAGCCACGTCCCGGACTGACCAAAAATGAACGAGGAATTCCTGTGACCTTGTTTAAAAATATTTTTAATCAACAAGGTGTTGTAATTGTTTCTGAAAGTTACCTTTTTACTCTCAATTATCATTTTGACAAGTTGTATTCAAAATTTTTTGACAGTAGTATTAACGAAAATATGCTTTACTTATATTTTGACAAATTTTTATCATCCTTAACTAAAATGAATTTACACTATCATGCCACCTCTCGTTGGCAGAGAATTGCTCCTAATGCAGCTTATTTTATAGTTAAAAAAGAATAAATTTTAAAAAATTAGGGATTTTTGCTTTCCTAATGCCTTCTCTAAAACTCCCCTTCTTTCGCAGGCATCCTTACCTATTTTCTTCCATGCATTATAAAAAGCACCCTGATATACAAACAATAACCTTAAAACATGAAAATTCACAAACAATCACGGGAACTGCATCTTTGCCTTTACATCCAGAGCCGTTTTTTCGTCTTTTGCATATTTCAGGAGCCTAAATCCGAAATCGGTAGCCACACCTGCGCCTTTCGCAGTAATAATTTTGCCATCCTGTTCTACAAAAGCACCCGTAACCACAGCGCCCGTTAGTTCATCTTCCATGCCGGGAAAGCAGGTTGCCTTTTTGCCTTTTAATAAACCCAATCCCCCCAGGATAGTTGGGGCTGCGCATATAGCAGCAATCCATTTTCCGGTTTGATAAGCCTGCAGTAGCATTGCTTGTAAACCTTTATGTTCTTTCAAATTTTTAGTACCTGGCATACCACCTGGCAAAACAAGCATATCTGCATCGGCATATAAAGCTTCCGAAAAAAGTACATCGGCCAATACCGTCACGCCCCGAGACGATGTCACCTCCTTGCGCCCCATAACCGATACGGTGAGCACATCACATCCCCCACGACGCAGTATATCGATAGGGGCGATGGCTTCTATCTCTTCGAAACCATCGGCTAAATGTACCAATATCTTTCCCATAATTGTGTTCCTTTAGTTTTTCACCCTAAAATTACAACATTACTTGCCCAAAATCAAAATTGTATGTCGTGATTTAACACATTTGAGCAAAAGAATTAAATATTTTCTGTTATTTTTGGCAAAACGTGCGTGCTATGACTATCCCGTTTGAACGATTATTCCTGAAACTCAACCAGTATCGTCTTCGTGCCATAGAAAAGTATGATGAACGAGGCTGGGAAATACAGGAAAAAACCCTCCATCAGCTTTTGCACACTGCACAACATACGCAATATGGCAATCAATATCAATTTAAACACATTCGTAGCTATACAGATTTTCAACAGCGGGTGCCGTTAGTTCATTACGAAGAGCTACACCCCTGGATTGAAAAAATACGGCACGGAGAAAAAAATGTACTCTGGCCAGGCAAAATATTCTGGATGGCACGATCGTCAGGCACTACTAACGATAAAAGCAAGTTCATACCAGTAACAGCTGAAGCGCTCAATCGATGCCATTATCGCGGAGGCGCCGACGTATTGCTATTATATTTCCGTAACAATACTTCTTCGAAACTTTTTTCTGGGAAAACGTTTACCCTTGGCGGGAGTCACCAGATCGACCATGCCGGACATAAGGTACGTTGCGGCGATTTATCGGCTATTTTGTTGCAGAATATTCCTCGCTGGGCAAATTATTTTCGTACCCCTCCCCGAAAAATTGCCCTGATTGCCGACTGGGAAATAAAAATTGCTCGTATGCTTCCCATTGTTGCCCGACAAAATGTTACTGGCTTTGCTGGAGTCCCCTCCTGGAACCTTGTTTTTTTACAAAAACTGCTTGCCTACACTGGAAAAACAAATATTCTGGAAATTTGGCCTAATCTGGAGCTTTTTATGCATGGTGGGGTGAACTTCGAACCCTACCGCGAACAATTTCGTCAGATAATCCCATCGAACAAGATGCATTACCTCGAAACGTATAATGCCTCTGAAGGATTTTTTGGGATACAGGATGACCCTACTGATAGCGGTTTATTATTGATGCTCGACTATGGAATTTTTTATGAGTTTATCGCTATGGACGATTACCAAAAAGGATACCTACATGCTATACCTCTGGCCGATGTAAAACCTCATGTCAATTATGTAGTGGTCATTTCAACCAATGGTGGGCTCTGGCGATATATCATCGGTGATACCGTAATGTTTACAGCTGTCAAACCCTATAAAATTATCATTACCGGTCGTACTAAACACTATCTCAACGTTTTTGGCGAAGAGCTTATGGTACACAACACCGACACAGCCATTGCTTATGCTGCGGCTCATACCCAAAGCATCGTATACGAATATACGGTTGCCCCGGTTTTTATGAGTAACAACAACAAAGGTTGCCACGAATGGCTGATTGAATTTGAAAAACACCCTGAAGATATAGCAAAGTTTAGGGTATTACTCGATAATAAACTAAAAGAACTCAATTCCGACTACGAGGCAAAACGATACAAGGATACAACCCTCACTGAACCTATTATTCGCATTCTTCCCAGAGGTACTTTTCATAAATGGTTTGTAAGCCACAATAAAGTTGGTGGGCAAAACAAACTCCCACGGCTTTCGAACAACCGTCGATATGTTGAAGAGTTACTAACTTTGATGAAGGAATCAATTTAATCATATCGCGTTTGATACCGATATTTTTTGTTATTTTTGATTATTAAACCAAACACACATGCACATAGCCATTGGAGGAAACATAGGTTCGGGTAAAACGACATTAGCCGAATTACTGGCTAAGCACTATGGCTGGGAACCCCATTTCGAAAACGTCGACGATAACCCTTATCTGGCCGATTTTTATGCCGATATGCAACGATGGGCATTTAATCTTCAAATTTATTTTGTTAAAAGCCGCTTTGAGCAAATTCTTAAAATCAAAAAAGCTAAACACACCATAGTGCAAGACCGAACCATTTACGAGGATGCCTATATTTTTGCCCCTAACCTGCACGATATGGGGCTCATCTCTACACGCGACTATGAAACCTACCGGGGGCTTTTCGAATTGATGTCGTCGATGGTATCCCCACCCGATTTGCTTATCTATTTAAAAGCTTCGGTACCAACACTGGTAAAACAAATTCAGAAACGGGGTCGCAAGTACGAAGCTTCTATTCGCCTCGACTATCTTCAAAAACTCAACGAACGTTACGACGACTGGATTGACAATTATAAGCTGGGTAAAAAGCTTATTATCGACGTCGACAATCATAACTTTGTCGAAAATGCTGATGCCCTTAGCTTTGTAATCGATAAAATTAACGCTCAGTTACATGGACTTTTTTAAGAGTTGATATGGAACAATTGACTGATAATGCCTTTTGGGAAAAGCAAGAAATTACTCGTATTTGTCGTGCTCTGGTATTTTATCCCTTTAAAATTCTCTTTCGTATTTTGCGATGGAACACAAAATATTTTGCTCCCTACCTTGTAATAAAAGCCTCCATGAATTAAGCCCTATTGTCTCATGAACTACCTTATTGCTGTTGTTCTTTTCATTTTTTCGGGGATATTTTTTACCCTCTCGGCACAATACACGATAATGGGTCAGGATCATCCTGGTATTCAGTGGCGACAGATTAAAACCGACAAATTCAGGCTTGTTTATGATAAAGATTTTGAAGCTGAAGCCCAACGTGCTGCAGCTCTGCTCGATTATACCCTTACGCTTACCGGTAATACGTTAAATCAGCCCCATCGAAAGTTAAATATTCTTCTGCATAATCGCAACGCCGTATCCAATGGCTTTGTCACCTTAGCACCTGCGCGTATGGAATGGTATTCACCCCCCCCGCAGGATATGTACGGACAGGATTGGTTGGAACAGTTAGCCATTCATGAGGGTCGTCATTGGTCGCAACTCAATAGGCTGAAACGAGCCAATGTTAGCCTTTTACGATATGCGTTTGGTGAAATCGGATGGTCGATCGGTATAGCACAGGCACATCCCTGGTTTCTCGAAGGCGATGCGGTAGTTACCGAAACCGCTCTCTCTTCATCAGGTAGAGGCCGATTACCCTCATTTGAAATGGGGTTTAGAACAATTCAGCTTACCTTTCATCGTCCCTACCCATTCCGCAAAAGCGTATTTGGTGCCTACGACGACTATGTCCCCAACCATTACGAACTGGGATACCTGATGGTAGCTTACAACCGATTGAAATATGGACCCGAACTGTGGGAAAATGTACTCGACGACATCGGCTACAACCCCGTCCTTGCCCCCTTTAACATAAGTTTGAAAAAACAAACCGGCCTCAATCGGGAAAAACTTTACCAACAAACCTTTCGCGAACTCGATAGCCTGTGGTCCGAAAAAATCAAAGATGTAAAATATACCCCCTATACTGTAACCCTTCCTATTCCTCCTGTTACCTACACCGTTTATCGCAGCCCTCAATGCTATGAAAACAAAATTGTTGCCCTCAAATCGGGGCTCGATCATGCCCCACGGATTATTATTTATGACCCAAAAAATAATAGGGAAAATTTACTACTACGAACCGGTAACATTCCCTCCGATAGGTTTACGATTTATCATGACATCATTTATTACGACGAATATCAAACGCATCCCCGTTGGGGTAATGAGGTATATTCGGTCATCAAGGCATATAGCATCCATAGTGGCCAAATGCTTCAACTGACCCATAAAAGTCGGTACTTTGCACCGGCCCCTTCACCAATGGGCGATTATTTGGCTGTTGTCGAAAACGATAAATATGGGAAGAATTACTTGACCCTGCTGAATAATACCACTGGTGCAGTGATGCAACGCTATCCAACTCCCGATAATGCTGCCATACAACTCCCTTCGTGGTCGTCCGATGGAAAAAAAATTGTGTGTACCCTGGTCGATACCGCTGGAAAAAATCTGATGATTTTAAGTACAACCGATGGTACGTGGCAAAAACTCCTCTCTACAAAAAGCTATGACATTAGCTACCCTGTATTTGCCCAACAATATATCCTTTTTAAGGCTACCTATTCGGGAATTGATAATATTTTTGCCTTCGATACCACCACGCAAAAGGTTTATCAGCTTACTTCTGCTCGTTTTGGTGCCTTCGACCCCTGTTTCGATACTGTCTCAAACAAACTTTTTTACTGCAACTACGATTTTAGGGGTTACGAAATCGTTAATATGCCCCTTACCAAATTGGCATGGATTCCCCTGGACGAGGTAAAAGATGTTTCGTTAAACTTAGCCGATGCCCTACAACAGCAAGAACCTATGAAATTTGATCGAAAAAATATCGTCAAAAAATCCTATGAATCTACCCCTTATCGTCGTTGGCAAAATGCCATCCACATCCATAGCTGGATTCCCTTTTACCTGTATACTCCCAAAAATTCGCTACAATCTCCCAAAATTTTTCCAGGCTATTATATCATGTCGCAAAATTTACTAAGTACACTCGTTATCGTAGGTGGACAGGGTTACTACAATAAAAGTCTTTACAATCAGCTCGAAATAAATTATATGGGACATATTCCTGTTGTGCAACTTGGAATACAACAAGGGGATACCATTCAACGCATAAACTTGCAAAATGAATCTTTTCGGGAAAAAGAATTTAAATTTTACACTGGCATAAGCTTACCGCTCAACTATAGCTCTGGTGCCAGATTATTGGCTATATCTCCAAAAGTCACCTACGAATACACAAACGCCTATTACCGAACGGAAAATGCAATCAAACAGGACCAAAATACTTTTTATTTTTCCTTTTCGATGACAGGGTATCGGCGAATGGCTCCTCGAGATTTCGTTCCACAGGTGGGGATAGTATGGGATTTATTGGTAGCCCAACCTCTTACCGGTCAATCGTATTTCGCCACCCAGCTGGCTACACGGACAAGTATTTTTTTACCAGGTTTTTGGCAACACCATGCTTTTAATTTTATCATGGCATACGAAACCCAAAACAACAAACCATACCGTTACAATACCCGGCTCGATCCTCCACGAGGTTATGTAGCCATCTGGGACTCCATACAACCATATTTGAAAAATGTCCAACAGTATTCCGTCGACTACTACTTCCCCCTTAGCTATGGAAGTTTTACAGCATTAAAAGTATTCTATTTTAAGCTATTAGCTGGATCCCTCTTCTTCAGCACCGCAGTTACCGACGAGTATCAACCACAATTTCGAACATACTGGCGTAACCATTATACTGCTATCGGATATCAACTCTTTACCGATTTTCATCTCTTTTTCTTTCTGGTAACCTTGCGCCTGGGATATAATTACTCATTGCTAACTGGCAAAAATAAAACGATAGTTGAACCCTATCTACGAGTGAATTATTCCTTTTAACGAAAAATATAGGGTACAAATACGATTATCCCTATGATTGCAGCAGCTATAGCGGCTATTAAAACGCCCCCAGCAGCAATATCTTTAATAAATGCTGCTTGTGGATTTTGTTCTGCCCATATTTTATCGGTAAGCTTTTCAACAGCAGTATTGAAAATTTCTGCGACCAGCACCAATCCAATGGCAAAAATTATCAGTGACCACTCCCAGGCTTGCAAGCCAAAATAAAACCCCATACCAATCACCAGTATCGCTGCTATCAAATGTATTTTAGCATGTGTTTCGGACTTGAAAAATAGCCCTATTCCTCTAAAGGCGTAACCAAAGCTTTTCAATTCCCTATCCATCCAGTTCTTCATGGCAGTATTGTTAATACCCATACTTTTTGTGTAACCATCGATTGGCTTTATAACTTAAATAGGCACTGGCTGAACCTATTAAAGCACCCACCAGCACATCGGAGGGATAATGAACCCCCAGGTGCATGCGCGAATAGGCTACCCCTCCGGCCCATAAATAGGAAGGCACAATGATGTACCATCGCGGATATTGCAAGCTGAGCGATGTTGCCGCAGCAAATACCAAACTGGTATGTTCCGATGGAAAAGAAGGGCTTCCAGCACTGGCTTTCTTTACAAAATACTGAGGATAAGCCTCAAAGGGTCGAGGACGGTTCCATGCATATTTCATCGACAGGGTAACGGCGCTCGAAACTACATAGGTAGCAACCACTACCATAGCACTCCGTATGGCTACAGAATCGTTCCTGATCCACCCTATCGTCAGCAATCCAACAGGTATACCTGCCGACACCAGGGTAGTTGAATTGGTAAGCAAATGTAAGGCATCATCGGCCTCTGTTACATGTGGAGTATGAATTTGCTGCAATATTCGAACATCCACATCCTGCGCCTTACTACAAAGACTATACCCAATAACCAATAAATAAAAAAACGTTTTTGTCATTCATCCGAAAATATTTTTTAGTTTTTTATAGCGGTCGGATGGAACTTACATGTTAGGTAAATGCTCGTTTCCTATTACTTTATCAGATTGACAAGCGTAACAATCATTACCGTCAACGAAGAAAGACTTGTAGCAATTGCAAGAGTTTCCTGGAGAGTGAGTTTGTCCTTCTTTTCTGCCTTTTTCGGGATAATAATTTCTGACCCCGGTTCTATCCTGGGATAAAACCTGATACCCAAAAATGAAGTAGTCGTTTTAACTTTCCCATTAGGATAGATGACAAAAGCTTTCGAGGGGAGTGCATTGGGACTCAGCCCACCTGCCATTCTGGTGTATGCCCGCAAACGCATACCCTCTTCATAATGGACTGTTATCGGAAAAAGTAAAGCACCGCTCAAACGTACTGTTTCAAGACGCTTGGGTATCTCCAATCGATCACTATCCTGCAACAGCAAGTCATATTTCGAGCCCGGATTTTTTAAAATTTGCTCCAGATCGATACCTATAAATTGCTCTTTATCGAACGAGGCTACCAATTTAATAGAATCTTCTACCGCCACCTGTTCGATTGATTTTATGAGCTTGGTGCGCATTTTTACATCCTCTTTCACCTGGCGATACAAGCGAGCCCCACGAATATAAGCCTCAGGGGTGAGACCACCACTTCGTTTAACCAAATCGGAAATACGTTCGTTTTTCGACTGAATAGTATATACCCCCGGAAACAAAACCTCTCCAACCACCTGGGCCTGCGTCTGTACTTCATACCCCGGACTACGACGAATATAAATCTTATCATAGGGCTCCAGTACAAAAGCAGATGCCGAATCGGAAAGGGTAAGATTTTTTGAAACATTAAAAAGTTTCACAATGGCTATTTCGGGTGTTAAACGGGTGTAATCCTGATTTTTAACTCTTCGGGCAATCTCTACCCGTGCCAATGAAGCCGATTCCTTAAATCCTCCAGCAAGCGCAATAGCATCCGAAAGGGTCATATTCTTCATGTACGGAAAAGTACCCGGAATTTGTACCTCACCCGAAACATCAATACTAAACTTTTCTTCCAATTCAAAAATAGAAAATACATGCACCAGATCTTCTTTCTGTAAGGTAATATTGTACGACGAATCACTTAGAAGTTTTTGCAAATCAACAGGATAGGTTTCGGTTTTTAAATCGCGCTGTAAGCGATAAATAATTGCGCGGTCGGTAAAGGCATCCTCTCTTAGCCCATCGGCCTTCTCTATCAATTCTCTGAGCGTCATACCTTCGGTAAGTTCATAAATACCTGGTCGAAAAACAGCCCCAGTTATTTCAACGCGATTGGCAAAACGATTGAGTACCGGCTCAACCTTTATTTGATCGCCATCCTGTAACCTAAAGGTATTAAAGGTATTGCGGGTAACTTCTGCAACTGAAAACTCTTTATCGGTTTTTCGTAATACTTTAATACGATGCTGATATGCCTTATCGGTAAACCCACCACAATAGCGCAGCAGGTCGGCCATGGTTTCATTATCCTTCAACTCAAAAAAAGCAGGTGTTTTCACCTCTCCCAGTAACTCTACCCTATTAAGATATGGCCTTACTAATATGACATCCTGATCCTGTAACCGAATATTCGTTTTCTGTTCCCCCGTGGTCAGAAATTCATACAGGTCAACCGTAGCTATTGTTTTATTTTCCCGTATAATTTTTATTTCACGATAGGTACCATTTTCGGTAGGTCCACCAGCCATATATAGCGCATTAAAAACGGTTGCCAGTGAAGGTAAGGTATAGGTACCAGGAAAATTTACCTCACCCACGATATTAACCTTAATACTTCGCAAATTACCCAGATTTACCTGGGCAAAGGTATTGGGGCGAGGACCCATCAGCCCTGCATAAATCGACGAAAGTCTTCCTATAATTTGTTTGGATGCCTTTTCTATCGTTAATCCATTGACAAAAATTGGTCCCACATTATCAATAAAAATATATCCTTCGGGATTAACAGTTAGCCTATAATTCTGCTGCGAAGCACCCCATATATCAATTACAATTTCATCGCCCGGCCCAAGCTGATAATTCTGGGGAGTAGCAATATTAAAACTGGGTTCAAAGGTTAGTTTTTTCGAAGTAAAAAGGTATGAACCAAAAATTACTTTCCGTGGGATAGTATCCAATAAGCCATCAAATAACAAACGTTCCATGCTCAAACTATCGGCTCGCATGGCATGCATGTAGGTGGTGTCGGAATAAGTACGAAGGTACGATGAAGCATTATTTGTACCACCGACCTGAGGTGAAGTGGTATTGAGTAAAGCTATTCTTTTACGAAGCTTTTCAATCTGCACCACACTCATCCCACGAGCCAGTGCAGCGGCTTCGAGTTGTTGCTGGCTCATTCCCGACTCTTTGGCACGAGTCAAAATTTTCTGTATTTGATCATCGGTAAGCTTATCTACATCAATGGTTCTAAAATCCTGAGCATACAAAAGCATCAGACTGTTAAAAAACAACAACCATATAAAGGAAAAAACATGCTTCATATCCAAAAAATTATAAACTCCAATAATTAAAATTTTTACGTATTGAAAAATACACTGATTTTAAATCGAAAAATATATATGGTGAACGTAACAAGCTTTTAAGCTCTTCTTCAGTAAAAGTTGTAAATTCTTTGTGTGGCACCGCAAGAACAACCACATCATACTGACGGTCTTTATATTGACTGGCCAATTTTAATCGATAATTCTTCTGCACCATCGATGCGTTGGCATGCGGGTCAAAGATAGTAATATTTTTTACTCCAAACGATTGCAATTCATACACTAAATCCGCCACCTTCGAATTGCGTGTATCGGTAATATTTTCTTTAAAAGTAAAGCCCAATATAAGAACTTCGGCCTGTCTTACGTCTTTACCACTATTGATAAGCGCTATTATTATATTTTTTGCAACGAAAGCGGCCATATTATCGTTCATCAACCGTCCCGCATTGATCAGCTGGGGATGATAACCCAACTTTGCAGCCTTATAGGCAAGATAATACGGGTCGACACCAATGCAATGCCCACCTACCAAACCCGGGTAAAATGGCAAAAAATTCCATTTCGTACGAGCAGCTTCAAGTACTTCGTGCGTATTTATTCCCATGCTGTGAAAAATAATAGAAAGCTCGTTCATCAGCCCAATATTCACATCGCGCTGGGTATTTTCAATAATCTTGGCAGCTTCTGCAACTTTTATGGATGACGCTTTGTATATCCCCGCTTCGACTACCTTCCCATACAAAGCAGCAAGAAAGTCAGCAGTAGGCTCGTCACAACCAGAAACTACTTTCATAATTCTGGTAAAAGTGTGCTCTTTATCCCCAGGATTAATACGTTCGGGGGAATAACCCACCTTAAAATCAGCAAGGCAATGCAAACCCGAAATTCGTTCTAAAATAGGTATGCACTCTTCCTCGGTACAACCCGGATATACCGTCGACTCGTAAATAACTACATCCCCCTTTTTCAGTACCCGAGCAATGGTGTGGGTGGCCGAAAACAAGGCTGACAAATCAGGTTTTTTGAATTCATCAATAGGCGTAGGTACCGTTACTATATAAGTGGAAGCCTGAGCTAAATGCTCAAGTTGGGTGGTGAAAATAATATCTGTTCCTTCAAAATCATCCGTCGAGAGCTCTCCATCAGGGTCGACATGTTTTTGCAGGGCAAGTATCCGGTCCTCATTGATGTCGTATCCAATAATTCTATAATGCCGGGCAAAACTTAAAGCCAGTGGTAATCCTACATAGCCCAGTCCTACAACAGCTATTGATTTTTCCTTTACCCGATATGCTCTTAAATCAAGCATTATTTCCTTTTTTCTTATAAAACGGATGATATTCTATTTCTTTCAAGGCAAAAGGATGAAAATCATCCTGTAATCCAACCGGTTTCGCATTTCGTATCTGATGCGCCAAATCAATGCTAGGAAATGCGTCAGCTATTCCAAAACCTTCCCCCTCGAGTATCTTTTCGTAGGAAAGGGTATGCAAATCGGTAAATCCCTCACTGAATTCAAGCTCTTTACCATTGATGGTCAACGAACGATAAGTTCGCTTGCCACTATTGCGTACCTCATCAGGTAAAGTATTTTCGTCAATACTCAAAAACCAACGAACATTGGCGTTTTTTAATCGAAGGAAACCAGCAGCCCTCTTTGGTTCTAGAACATGCACAATGTTCTTTTCGACGCTACCAAATATCCAAATGAGCATATCAAAAAAATGAATGCCAATGTTGGTGGCAATTCCCCCCGATTTTTCTTCCTGTGCCTTCCAGCTGGTGAAATACCAGTTACCACGCGAGGTGATATAGGTAAGTTCGATATCAAAAAATGAGGAGCTATTTTTATCGACAGCCATTTTCAACTCACGAATAACTGGATGAAGACGCAATTGGAGAATGGTATTTACCTTTTGACCAGTTTCCTTTTCAATAACCTGTAATGCCTCAGCATTCCATGGGTTAAGCACCAATGGTTTTTCACAAATAGCATCGGCATGTTGCCTAAGGGCAAACCGAATATGTGCATCATGCAAGTAATTGGGGGTACAAATACTCACATAATCAACCCCTCGCCCCTCCCGACGTAGCTTTTCGAGGTGTCGATCGAAACGTTCAAATTCGACAAAAAAATCAGCATGCGGAAAATAGCTATCAAGGATACCCACGCTGTCATTTTTATCGAGTGCAGCAACCAGTATATTACCGGTATCTTTTATAGCTTTCAGATGTTTAGGGGCTATGTAACCTGCTGCGCCAATCAGTGCAAATGATTTCATATGCTTTTCTATCTGGGTACGAAAGTACTACATTTTATAATAACTCCTGTACCATTCCACAAAATACCGTATACCGGTACGGACAGGAGTACTGGGTTTATAACCTATTTCGCGATACAAATCACTGGTATCGGCGTAGGTTCGTACCACATCACCCGGTTGCAAAGGCTTGAAAATTAGCTGAGCTTTTACATTAAGTTCCAATTCAAGCGCTTCTACAAAATCCATCAACCGAACTGGCTCACTATTACCAATATTGTAAATACGATAGGGTGCTACGCTACTTGCTGGATCAGGATTTATGGCATTCCAATGCGGATTAGATTGTGGTATATGAAAAATAATACGAAATACGCCCTCCACGATATCATCAATGTAGGTGAAATCACGTTCCATTTCTCCATTATTGTATATTTCAATGGGTTTCCCCTCTAAGATAGCCCTGGTAAACAGAAAAAGTGCCATATCTGGCCTTCCCCATGGTCCATATACCGTAAAAAAGCGTAGTCCAGTCGTAGGTATCCCATACAAATGGCTGTATACATGCGCCATAAGTTCGTTCGATTTTTTCGACGCTGCATAGAGACTTACAGGATGATCCACATTAGCATGGGTGGAAAATGGGTATTTCTGATTCAATCCATATACACTTGAACTACTGGCATAGATCAGATGTTTTACCGGATAACGACGACAACATTCGAGCAAATTTAAAAAGCCCTCCATATTACTCTTAACATAAGCCATAGGATTGATAAGACTATAACGAACTCCCGCCTGAGCAGCCAGATTGATCACATAATCAAAAGAGGCCTTTCCAAACCATTCTTGAATAGCGTTGTCTTCAAGATTTAATTGCACAAATGTGAAATTATCGAAAATTCGACTTTTTGTTTCTTTCCCATACACAACTTCTTCCCGACTAATACCCAATTGAGCCAATCTTCCCCATTTTAAATTAACGTCGTAATAATCATTAATATTATCAATTCCAACAACCCAATATCCTTCCGCCAGGAGCCTTTGACAGAGATGAAATCCAATAAAGCCGGCTGCGCCAGTCACCAAAAATTTCATGATATTATTTTTAAAACAATTTATAAAAATATGTCTTACAGTTTCTTAAGCAATTGACGAGCTTAAAAATACCAGAGCTTGACACAAAAGTAAAGGAAAAAATTTTGTTCCAAAAAATCCAAAATTTTATAAATTTGCAATCCCAAATTGTCCTGTGGTGTAATGGTAGCACATCAGATTCTGGCTCTGCTAGTCTGGGTTCGAGTCCTAGCAGGACAACAAAAAAGCCCCTCAACGGGGCTTTTTTGCTATATAGGCTAAACTTATCCTCTAATAGCTTTAATACCGGGTAATTCCTTGCCTTCAAGATATTCGAGCATAGCGCCCCCACCAGTAGATACGTAACTTACCTTGTCGGCCAGCTTGTTTTTGTTAATTGCGGCAACCGAATCACCTCCTCCAACAAGGCTATAAGCACCTTTTGCGGTAGCATCGGCTATGGCTTTTGCAATAGCGGAAGTGCCCTTGGAGAATTTTTCCATCTCAAAAACTCCCATCGGGCCATTCCACAGGATAGTTTTTGATTGGGCAATAACTTCACTAAAAATTTTAATACTTTCCTCAGCAATGTCTAAACCCATCCATCCATCGGGAGTTTCATCAATTTTCGTCACCTGCGTATTGGCATTGGCATCAAAAGCATCGGCATTGACGGCATCGACAGGTAAATATACTTTCACCCCTTTTTCTTTAGCTTTCTTTAGAAGCTCCAATGCCAATTCCAGCTTATCATCCTCACAAAGCGATTTGCCAATTTTTCCACCCTGTGCCTTAATGAAAGTATAGGTCATCCCTCCACCAATGATAAGGTTGTCAACACGGCTTAATAAATTTTCAATGATAAGTATTTTGTCAGAAACTTTTGCACCACCCATGATGGCCGTAAACGGACGTTCGGGCGAATGCAAAACTTTATCCATGGCCTTCAACTCATTCTCAATCAAATAACCAAACATTTTATCATTGGGGAAATATTCAGCTATCAAAGCAGTAGAAGCATGAGCACGATGGGCAGTACCAAAAGCATCATTTATGTAACAGTCGGCATAGCTTGCCAATTGCTTAACAAAAGCTTTTTGTTTTTCCTTTACCTGAGCTTTGGCAGCCTTTTTTTCTTCGTCTGTAGCGTTTTCCCCTAAATGGTATGGTTTACCTTCTTCCTCTTCATAAAAACGTAAATTTTCGAGCAGTACAACCTGCCCTGGTTGTAAAGAAGCACATACCTGCTTAGCCTCTTCTCCCATACAGTCGCCAACGAATTTAACGGGAACGCCAAGATGTTTTTCTACAGTCGAAACTATGTGCTTCAAAGAATATTTTTCCTGTGGCTTCCCATCCGGACGACCCAGATGCGACATCAGAATTACCGAACCCCCATCATTCAACACTTTTTTAATGGTGGGTATAGCTCCCCGAATCCGGGTATCATCGGTTACCGCAAACGTCTGCTTGTCGAGTGGTACGTTGAAATCGACACGTATAATGGCTCTTTTGCCCTTGAAATTGTATTGATCAATAGTTTGCATAATTTTTGTTATTTTATGAACACACAAAGATAAGAATTAATTACTTTTGCCCAATAAAGTTTTTTTTTCTGCTAAAAGACATTTATCTTATGTTCTCGGGAATAGTCGAAGAAGCTGCAGTTGTAAAAAGGTTGGAACGCGAGGAGGAGAATCTACACATTACCCTTACCTGTTCATTTGTAGACCAACTACATATCGACCAAAGTATTGCCCATAATGGGGTTTGCTTAACTGTTGTGAATATCAACAGGGATGAAAAAACGTATACGGTAACAGCTGTTAAAGAAACCCTATTGAAGTCAAACCTCGGCTTATTAAAGCCTGGCGACAAAGTTAATCTTGAGCGCAGTATGCTTATAAATGGCCGCATCGACGGTCACATCGTGCAGGGTCACGTAGATCAAACTGGCGAATGCATCGAAGTTATCGAAGCCGGGGGGAGTTGGTACTATACTTTTCGTTATGACCCATCCCTTAAAAATATTACCGTCGAAAAAGGAAGTATTGCAGTAAATGGCGTAAGTCTTACCATCGTTAATTCTCAGCATGACTCCTTTCAGGTGGCAATTATCCCTTACACCTATCACCACACAAATTTTCACCAGATAACAAAAGGCTCAATCGTTAATCTCGAATTCGACATCATTGGAAAATATGTAGCAAAACTTATGGAACAATATTTGTCTTAAAAAAATCAAAGTTTTCAAACATTACTGTGCCAATAATGTTAAATTATTCGAGCCTCTCAATGAGAAAACATAATTAAGGTGAAACTTTTGGGACAAAATTGACATTTAATAATGCTGTATTAATTCTGTGCATTTCTAAAATATTTTTGATAACTTTACTAAAAACACTGCTAACTCCATGAATCAATATCTATTTATGGAATATATGATGGGGCTGAGGGCAAAATTCGCTGCGCGAGTTGCCCCTTCGTGGATGGTCTTTTGTGTAGATCTCGCCATCGTTATCTTCTCCATTTTGCTGGCTTTTGCTTTGCGATATAATTTTGAAATACCTGCCGAAAATTTCAAAAAGATTTTGGTAGTATCAACCATCGTTGTTTTGGTTAAATCGCTAATCTTCTATTTCATTCGATTGCACACCAACATCATACGATACACATCGATACGCGATTTATTTCGAATTGTAAGTGCCACACTCGTTGCTTCTCTTATATTAGCTTGCCTGGATGGCCTTTATTATTTGCTTTCGAGCGATAAATATTACTACACTCGATTATCGGTCTTAGTGATTGATTTTTTCATTACTACCTCTGCTTTGATTTTTACCCGAATGCTCGTCAAACTACTCTACAGCGAATGGCATTCGAATACAAATGGAAAAACAAATACAATTATTTTTGGCACTGAGGAATTAGCTGTTTCTGTAAAGCGTGCTTTAGATTTAGATCCTGACTCCTCTTATAAATTTGTCGCATTCATTGATACGGGCGAACACACCCAAAACAAAAAACTGGAGGGAGTTGATATTTTTCATTACAAAAAGCTCGATTTTGTTATTAAAAAATATGGCGTAAAAGCACTTATTATTGCTCGAACGCAAATTTCTTCTGCACTAAAAAATCTTGTCATTGAGAAATGTCTTAAGCAGGGCGTAAAAGTGATGTCGGTGAGCGACGTAAAAAGCTGGTTAAATGGTGGTGTTGATTTACGCAAAATACGTAACATACGCATAGAAGACTTGCTCGAACGTGAGCCTATTACCCTCGATGTATCTGAAATACAAAAGCAGCTTAGCAATAAAACCATACTAATTACCGGGGCAGCGGGTTCGATTGGTAGTGAAATTGTTCGTCAAATCTGTAATTTTAGCCCATATAAAGTTATCCTGCTCGACCAGGGCGAAACCCCACTACATAATCTCGAACTGGAATTGAACGAAAAAGCACCCGAGTTCAAAATTGAATATATCCTCGGTGACATTACCAATCCCACTAAGCTAAAACATATTTTCGAGAACAATCACATCGACGTAATCTATCATGCAGCTGCTTACAAGCATGTACCCATGATGGAACGCCACCCCGCTGAAGCTGTACGAAACAATATCTATGGCACTAAACTGCTGGCTGACATGGCCATTAAATTTAAAGTTTCAAAGTTTGTTATGATTTCGACCGACAAGGCCGTAAATCCTACTAATGTGATGGGGGCTTCCAAGCGAATTGCCGAAATGTACTGCCAGTCGCTCAATGAATTCGGCGTAACCAGTTTCATTACTACACGTTTTGGGAATGTCCTGGGCTCAAACGGTTCAGTTATCCCGCTATTCAAAAAACAAATTGAAAACGGTGGGCCTGTTACCGTTACCGACCCCGAGGTTACACGCTATTTTATGACTATCCCCGAGGCATGTCAACTGGTTCTCGAAGCAAGTGCCATGGGTAAGGGAGGTGAAATATTTATCTTCGACATGGGTAAATCGGTTAAAATTGTCGACCTGGCTAAAAATATGATTCGCCTGGCAGGCCTTATTCCTGGAAAAGACATCGAAATTAAATTTACCGGGTTACGTCCAGGGGAAAAACTATACGAAGAACTGCTCGCTAAAGAAGAAAATACAATCCCAACCTACCACCCTAAAATTATGATAGCCAAAGTTATCCCCGATCCCTTTGAGGTTGTGGTACAAAAGGTAAATCGTTTAATCAATTTGGCAGAAACGGGCGACAAAATGGAAATCGTTGCTATGATGAAGGAAATAGTCCCCGATTTCAAAAGTCACAACTCCATTTACCGAGTACTGGATGTCGATAAAAAAGCCAAAATGCAAGTGCCCTTCAGCCGTGTAGAAAAGAATTAACGTAAAAAACTTTTCGTTACCTTTGTTGTTAATATCTAAAAACAGATTTCCTTGAGCAATAAAGATGAAATAATACAGCGTGCTGAGAATGCTCTTGATAAGATCCGACCTTATCTACAAGCCGATGGTGGGGATGTAAAATTTGTTGAGCTGACCCACGACAATGTGCTGATAGTGGATCTTATAGGCGCCTGTGAACATTGTCCTTTTAGCAAATTTACCTTAAAGCTGGGCGTTGAACAAACCATCATGCAGGAGGTACCCGAAATACAATCGGTTGTAGTTCGGACGGAATAATCTATGGCTTCCCTCCAATATTTTATCGTGTATAAACCCTACCTGATGCTAAGTCAGTTCACAGCTGGTGAAGGACAAGTGGGTTTGTCGCAGCTGGACTATCACTTTCCACCTGATGTATATCCTGTTGGCCGACTCGATGCTGATAGTGAAGGCTTATTGTTATTAACAAACGACAAGCGCATAATCGGTTTACTATTTGATGAAAAACATCCTCACCCCCGTACATACCTGGTTCAGGTGGAAGGCATTTTTTCGGAGAAAGCACAAAAAGAACTTGAAAAAGGAGTTATCATCAATCTTAAAGGTAAAAGATATCTTACCAAACCTGCAAAAGTTGAAATACTCACCGCCGAACCCGAGCTACCCCCACGGATACCTCCAATTCGCTATCGTAAAAATATTCCTACCTCATGGATTAAAGTGACCCTCTGGGAAGGCAAAAACCGGCAGGTTCGCCGTATGACAGCAGCAGTAGGTTTCCCGACCCTAAGACTTGTTCGTATTGCTATTGGCAATATTGAACTGGGAAACCTTTTGCCCGGTCAAGTGAAAAGTATTGAGGCAGAAAAAATTCGCAAACTACTCAACCTTTAAGGAAGCTTCATAAACCTATATCTTGACTCTGTGTTTCCCCCTTTGATACGCAAAATGTACACACCAGGGGATAGATGGGAAACATTCAAGTGCTCGCATGGTGAAACACCTTGAATCAATACCTTGCCTTGTCCATTTATCACTGCATAATCCCATTTATCATCATCAAGCCGAATGTATAACCTATCGCGAACAGGATTAGGGAAGATCTCCACCCGGGAAATTGAAGTATTCCCTTCGGGAATAAGCGATACGTTTAAATAGGTATAGGTGCCTGAACATACTTTAATTGATTCAAAAGTACGCGTCCGATAACCAGGGCAAGTAATGCTAAAAGAATAGTTACCAGGCAAAAGTAAACGGAAAAAAACACCCCTTGCCGAATCGGATGTAATCATAGCACTTGCTTCATCATGCCCGGTAACTGCTATATAAGCAGCAATAGGTTTCCCAGTAAGGCTATCGGTAACGATTCCCCTTACGCCCTGAAGAGCAAAAGACATCCACGCTAATAGTGAGCGATAATTAGCCTGCCACAGTTGATCAAGTTTGGTCTCAGGTGTAATAAAATCTTTATCTATTTCAATAGTAACTTCGCGTCCCCGCATAAAGTAGGTAACATAATCCTGTCGTCCGCCAAATACAGGATACCAGGCATATCCGTTGGTAATACCGGCAATATTGCTGTTCCCAATATATGTCATAAAGTATCCATTGGTACCATACCGAATAGCCGAATCGGCATATGTTTGGGCCAGCATCCTGAACCAATCATTGTCGGGGTGAAAAGTAGGCTTTGAATCCCAGGGATAATTCACTACCTCTTCGCCCGAATGAAAATTGGCCGACATAACAAAATGATAGCGTTTCAATAATTGCATCATAGCCCATGTTTCGGGTTGATATGCCATACCATCGGGATGGGATCCCTTAACCGGATCGGGAAAGTTACGATTCAGGTCTACCCCATTGGCATTGAATCGAGTAGCCTGATAAATATCGGTACTATCGAAATACATTCCATCGGGGTTGGATAAAGGATTTATCCATATATCAAGGCTATCGGTCAAATATTTCACCTGCGCATTGTCTTGCCTGTGAGTAAGCAAGTAATCGATAAGGCGCAGCATGAGTATCATTCCCCCCGTTTCATTCCCATGCATACTCGAGGTAAGCATGATAGAGGGCTTAGCAACAGATGTATCGGAATTAATGCGTGCAAATAACAAAGGACGATTTTTAACGCTGCGTCCCACTTCGTAAAGGTAACATAGTGCCGGGTAGTCGTTTTGAAATCTTTGCATGACCTGTTCATACGCTTTCTCCGAGGGATATGACTGCAGGTAACCACCCCAGGATTTTGTTCTTTTCTGCTGATAAACAATAGAATAGGGTATTTGTAATTTCTTAAAGTTCTCCCACTGCGAACGATTAAGAAAAGCTTCAACCGTGTCGTCGCGAAAACGCGCAATTGACATTATTTGCGAAAGCTGTTCCATCGAATAGGCTGATGGGACAGCAAATTTAATATGCAGTTCGCCCCTTTGTTGAAGAATGGTATCAACCTCCCCGGCAAAAATGGGACTCAACTTAAAGCAAATAATTCCAAGCAATAGTAGCAGTTTTTTCATGTCCCAGGCTATCCAAACAACACTTTAGGCAACTGTTCAATTTTACTGATGTAGCGTATTTCCATTTCGCCTGCATACTTAATAGCCTTTTTATTGGCAAGGGGTAGAATCATTTGTTGAAACCCTAATTTAGTAGCTTCCGCTACACGTTGGTCGACACGATAGACTGGTCGTATTTCGCCGGAAAGACTAATTTCTCCAGCCATGCATGTTTTTTTATCGATTGCAATATCGGCATTCGACGAAAGGATAGCAGCTGCCACCGCCAGATCAACCGAAGGTTCTTCGATTTTAAGGCCACCCGCTACATTAAGAAATACATCTTTAACAGCCAGGCGAAAACCTGCCCTTTTCTCGAGCACAGCAAGTAACATATTCAACCGCCGCAAATCGAACCCTATCGATGACCGCTGGGGGGTGCCATAAACGGCCGAACTTACCAACGACTGTAATTCAATCAGGTAGGGGCGGTTGCCATTAATAGTAGCTGCTACCGCAATGCCACTAAGGTTTTCCTGACTATGTGACAGAAAAATCTCCGAAGGGTTTGGCACCTCTACTAATCCTGTTCCCTGCATTTCAAAAATACCAATCTCGGAGGTGGAACCAAATCGATTCTTTGTGGTACGAAGAATGCGAAAAAGATATTGCCGATCGCCTTCAAATTGGAGCACGGTATCAACCATGTGCTCGAGCGTTTTTGGACCTGCCAGGCTACCATCCTTTACAATATGTCCGATCATGAAAACCGGGATAGCCCTATTTTTGGCCAACCGCATAAGACGTGAAGTACATTCTCTGATTTGACTAACACTGCCGGGAGACGATTCAATGTATTCGGCATAGAGCGTTTGTATTGAATCAACCACAACCAATTGGGGCTGTTCGTGCTCAATGGCAGCGTATATGGCATCGATATTTGTTTCACAAAGTATGAGAAGGTTGTCGTGAATTTTGCCCAGGCGTTGAGCACGAAGCTTTACCTGCGAGGCGCTTTCCTCGCCCGAGATATATAAAGTTTTTAAGTTGCTTAACCCTAAAGCCACCTGCAATGCCAGGGTTGACTTCCCGATTCCCGGCTCGCCTCCCAGAAGAATAACCGAACCCAATACCAATCCTCCCCCCAGCACCCTATTTATTTCGCCAACCCCAGTATCGATACGACTAAAATCTCGTTCTGCAACCGAAGCCAGCGCAATAACCTGAGAAGCACGAATTGCGTTTGTGGGTACCTGCCGTTCGGGTTGCGTGCTAATGACTTCCTCTACATAGGTATTCCATTCGTTGCAGGAAGGACAACGACCTATCCATTTAGCCGATTCGGCCCCACAATTCTGGCATACAAAACGCGTGCGTGTTTTTGCCATGGGTTATATCTCAGGCATTGCCATACATAAACTGTCCCATGGTGGCAAAACTAGCCCGGGGATTGACCACCATCACAGGAATCTTTGCACTGTTGGCAATGATGTATTGCTCACGCGAACCAAAAATAAAGTCTATGAAACTAATATTCTTCGAGGTAACAATTAAAATAAGGTCGGCATTAATTTCCTGCGCAAATTTTATGGTCTCCTTGCCAAACTCGCCCTTAGGAGCTGTATGAATCTCGTAATCAAGACTGTTTTGAATCAAAAAACGAATGGCAAAATTGAGATTGATATTGACCTTCTTCTGTAGCGAAGGATCGTTAACAGGGTATTTAAAAAGATGTACTTTAGAATTGAAGTATTTACCCAGATAGATTGCCCAATAGAGTTTTTCTTTGTTTTCACTTCTGAAATCTATGGGAAATACAATATTCGAAAGCTTTTCCTCGCTTCCTGGCGGTGCTTGAACTACCACAAAAGGCACTTTTGACCCCAGCAGTACCTTAAAAGCATAGCTGCCCGTAATTTTTTGCAAACCCTTTATGCCATGGGTTCCCATAATAACCATATTAGCCTTGGTATCGGAAGCATAATTTGATATAGTCGTAAAAATTGAACCTTCCATGACTTTGGTTTCGGGGCGAATCCCATATTTTGCAAATGCTTCTTCGGCAATAGCTTCCAGTTCTTTCTCTTTGTTAGGAATCTCTGACTCGTTTTTTACTATATGCAATAGCTCGATAGCCTTATCGGTGATACGGGCTATCCGCTCGGCATGTTCGAGTGTATAACCAGCAACAGGCGAAAAATCCCAGGGAACAATAATTTTGTTTCCCTCTTTTTCTGAGTATCTCATTTCCATTTTTTTTATCAAATTCGTAATTGCTTATCCTCAATTATTGAGAAATTATATCATAAATTGCTATTTGCTGATTTTTCGTCTTAAAATTAAACCCAATATCTTATTTTGTCCAAATATAAATAAAATTTCTTTTTAATTTTTTAATGGAACTTCGAGTTCAAAAGTAAAACCTTTGTTAGGTGCGCTATCGATATGATATTTTCCATTGATAGTTTTAACACGGCTTACAATGTTTAGCAATCCAATGCTGCCGCTCTTGGTCTCCAGGGTATCTTTCATCTCAAAACCTTTCCCATCATCGCGATAATAATAGCTCAGGACGTTATTATTTTCAATGATTTTTAGTTCGATATGGTTAGCCTCAGCATGTTTAAGGGTGTTGTTGATAAGCTCCTTGGTAATCCGATAGATGATAGTCTCGAGATGTGCACCAAATCTTTTATTTTCAATATTTTGCTGAAAATCGATTTTAATAAAATCCGATTTAAGGGCTATATAAGAGTTGATAGCTGCGATACAACCGTAATTGTTTAGGATATGAGGACTCAAATCGTTTGAGATCTCACGTACCGTTTGTATGGCTTCTTTAATCAGATGTTGAACCTGCTTCAAAATGTAATCTTTCTTTTTTTTGTCCTCGCTTTCGGCCAGTAGAGATAGATACATTTTCAGACTTGAGAGTAAAGGGCCTACTTCGTCGTGCAAATTGCCCGCAAAACGTTCTCGTTCCTTTTCTTCGGTAGTAATAATGGTTTCCAGCAATCGAATCTCATAATTTTTCCGTTCGGTAATATCGAAAAGAATCAGAATAAAGCCGGCGATTTCGTTGTTGACATCAGTAAAAGCAGCTTTTGTTAGAATAATGTCTCGAACATTTCCTTTTGCATCTACAATCTGTTCTTCGAATTTCTGGGTTACCCCATTTTCAAGCAACAGCCTGTCGGCTTCATCGTATCGTTTCGCAAACTCGTATGGATAAATATCAAATACCGTTTTGCCCATCAGCTCTTCTCGCTTTCGTCCGATAAGCTGTTCAAATTCGGTATTGCATCCCAAAAATCTGCGATTTTTATCTTTGTAAACCACCGGTAATGGTATGGTTTCTAACAGTGTAGTAAGAAAATGGATATTTTCCTGCAATTGTTTTTGAGCGTTTTTTAGCTCAGTAATGTCACGAACGATGCCAAGGATATAAATCTCATTACCAAGACTCAAGGTACTTTGTGTAATTTCTACCGGAAAACGATTACCATCTTTGCGGATAAAAGTTGTTTCGAAAATAACCGTTTGGCCAGCCATAAGTTTTTCCAGAGTCTGTTTTCGAAAATCTGAATCGAGCCCAACCATGAAGTGTTCTAAGGGTTGACCCACAATATCATTAGCGGTGTACCCAAGCATCCGGGTAACCAGGGGGTTGACCGATACGATTTTGCCGGCCATAGCACCTGAAGTACTGATGAGGTGAATTCCGTTGGGGGATTTTTCGAAAAGTGCCTTGTAACGTTCTTCATTTTCCTTAATAGCCTGTTCAGCAAGTTTTTTGCGGGTTATATCTTCGAACAATACTCCGACACAATTATTAGGCAGAGGAAATGCCTTAAAGCTGTAAAAAAATACCTTACCGTCGTCGGCAAAATATTTAAATTCTTCATTTGCATAGGCTTTACCTGTGCGTACCACCCGGGTCAGTACCTCTTCGAGCTGATATCCCTGTAGCTGGGGATATATCTCTTCAAACTTTTTGCCGACCATGCCCTCAAGGGTAGCATTGATAATTCTTGCCGCTGCAGGATTTGCTTTTACCAGGATAAGATTTTTGCCCTGAAGTTGAAAAACATTCAGAGCCACCTGCATATTTTCGGCAACATCAGAGTAAAGCTTAATGGCTTCCTCGTACTGTATGCGTTCCAACTCAGCTGTAATACGAGCCGAAAAAATTTCGAGAATTTGGGCTACTCGCTGCCCTTCCCCGAGCGGACGAAAATATATAGCAGCAATTAAACCAATGCAATTACCAGATGAATTGATGAGTGGTATACCTACATACGCTTCCGCTTTTGAATGAGTCAGGGTATCAAGGCCTGAAAAATGTTCATGAACACCACTGGAATATATTATTTTATCCTTTTTCAATACTAAACTGCACGGAGTATTCTTGGCAGAAAAGGTGATGTTTTTCTTAATGTTGTTGTGCTCAATAAAAATCGTAGTTCGAATTGCTTGTCGTCCTGTAAGGGGCTGCCCAATAAAAAGTTGGTCGGGTTGTAATACCTCGAAAAGTTTCATTGCCACCGTTTCAATGAGTTTTTCGCCGGTATGTGCCGATATTCCTTCATGGATTTGATTGATAATATTTTCAAGACTTTTCGCCGCATGCTCTGCCCTTTTTCGATCGGTTACGTCGATGACATACCCATCCCACCAAATAAGACCGTCCTCAGTATTTTTATACATTATTCGCAAATGTAGCCAGCGAATATCATCGGGGGCTCGATAGAAACGAATTTCTATGTCAAGAATTTTTGAATCTTCAATGGCTTTTTTACGAGCAGCAATAAGACGAGGAATATCGTCGGGGTACACCTGATTAAAAAAAATACCAATGCTCGACAGCATGTCGTCCCGAGTAATCCCCGTGATAGCATGTATATTGGCACTGGTATACACCAAATAATCGGTATTATCGGGCTTGGTAAAACCCCGAAAAATAGCGCCTCCTGGAAGATTATCGCTTATGGTTCTAAGACGTTGTTCACTCTCAATCAGTTGAGCAGAACGTTCCTTAACAAGTTCCTCCAGTTCGTCCTTGTATCGGCTTAATTCTTTGTTAATCTGTTCAATTTCTTCCGTTCGTTTGGCAACTAATTGCTCCAGATGATTTTTGTAAACGAACAGTTCTTCTTCTACTTTTCTATGCTCCGATACTTCCACCATTAGCCGAAAGCTCAAATCTTCCAGCTCAAAATTTTTCTTTGTGAGATTTTCAATGAGTTGTTGATTTTGCTGCTTAAGCTGATAGGCCTCAAAAGCATTTTCAATAGCGTTCTGCAGTTCGTTCTTATTCCAGGGTTTGGTGATAAATCGATAAACCTGCCCTTTGTTGATGGCCTGCATGGCTGCTTCGGTATCGGCATAGGCAGTAACCAATATACGAATAATGTCAGGATTTGAGACAGCAAGCACCTCAAAAAACTCGGTGCCCAGCATATCGGGCATCTTATTGTCCGAAATAACTACCTTTATGGGTGCATTTCGTATAATATTAAAGGCTTCAAGGGTGTTTTGTGCTGTATAAATCACATAGTCTTTTCGAAAATTAAAGCGAAAACCATCGAGGTTTTCCTGCTCGTCATCAACATATAGTATGGTTTTCTCTGACTTATCCAGCATTCCTTATCCGATGTAAGAATTGATCAATGAGAATAATTCTTCCATTTTAAAGGGCTTTGAAATGTAATTATTACATCCCGCCTGTATGCTTTCGTTTTTATCAGCCTCCATGGCATATGCTGTGACAGCAATAACCGGAAGGCTTGGCTTTAGATCTTTTATCTTACGCGTTGCCTCAAATCCATCGAGTTTCGGCAGTTTAATATCCATTAAAACTAAATCTACCGGTTTTTCGGTACATATTTGCACCGCTTCAATACCATTTTTCGCCCAAAGCAAATTTGCCCGATTATTGAGCAGGGCTTCAAGGTATTTATAATTTGAAGTCTCGTCTTCGACAATAAGAATGGTTTTACCTGGCCAGGTAAGATTGGCATAATATGAAGTATAATTCTCGCCTAATCCTTCACGCTGTCGAATAGAATAAGGTATGGTAAGATAAAAAGTCGATCCTTTGCCTACCTCCGACTCCAGACTGATATCTCCCCCCATAAATTGGGCTAACTTACGCGAAATGTATAGCCCAAGACCATTCCCCCTGTATAACGTATCGGTATCCGTTTCGAGTTTCCGAAAACGTTCAAAAATAAAATCAAACTTATCTGAAGGGATACCGATACCTGTATCGCTTACGAAAAATTGTAATACATTCTGTGCATGTTCCAGTTGACGGTAACCAAATTCTATTCTCCCATGCTCGGTAAATTTTACTGCATTACTAAGCAGGTTGGTAAGTATTTGTTTTAATCGCAGCCTATCTAAATAAACATCAAACTTGTCCGTAGCAGCCGGATAAATGTATTCTACCTGCAATTGTTTTTCTTTCACCTGTGGATGGTTTTGGTACATTATTAGTAGTTCAACCATCAACTGATTAATGTCTACAAGGTTTTCTCGGATATTGACAATGCCCGATTCTATCTGGGCTGTATCCAGAATATCCTCAATGATGTTGAGCAAATCTCCTGCACTATGTTCAATAATCTTTACAAATTCTTTTTTTAATTCTGGATTTTTAAGGTTGTCATCAATAAGTAGATTGGAAAAGCCAACAATGGCATTCAACGGCGTTCGAATTTCGTGGCTCATGTTGGCCAGGAAAGATGTTTTCAACTTATCGCTTTCCTCGGCACGCTCTTTTGCCTTAAGCAATTCGGCATTGAGGTTTTGTAAATGATTTATCAACTGTAATTTATCCTTACGTAGATTATAGGTTTCAATGGCTCGACGAATAATATTTCGCAGCTCGTTATTGTTCCAGGGTTTGGTAATAAAATGATACGCTTTGCCTTGATTTATGGCCTGTAGTATTGTATCGGAATCGCTGTAGGCCGTTACAACAATGCGAATGGTTTCGGGCGATATCGTCATCGCTTTTTCCAGAAACTCTATCCCGGTCATTTCGGGCATGCGCTGGTCGGTCAGCACCACCTTTATGGTGTTATGCTGTAAAATTTCCAAGCCCTCTCGTGCTGAAGCGGCTACATGCACTTCAAAGTCACGCTGTAGCAAAAATTCAAAGCCCTGAAGATTTTCAACTTCATCATCTACATACAGAATCGGCTCTTTGTATGACTCTTCCATAATCTTAGGTTCTTAGGGTTATTATTTTAGGTTTGTTGGCAATTTTATAATAAATTCTGTTCCTTCACCAACCTTACTATTTACTTTTATTTCTCCATTGTGCTGTTGAATGATACCATACGTAATGGAGAGCCCCAGCCCCGTACCTTTACCTGCCTCTTTTGTTGTGAAAAATGGTTCGAAGATTTTTTCCCTGATCTGCTCAGGTATACCCACACCCGTATCTTTTATGGAAATATACATATATTTTCCATCGTTGTCGGTATGGGTATTAATCGTAATGGTGCCCTTGTCGGGAATAGCCTGAATAGCATTCGATAGTATATTCATGAATACCTGACTCAATTTTCCTGGATAACAGTTGATAGAATGCACAAAACCATATTCCTTTACAATCTCAATGCGATTTTTGTACTGATTATGCAACATAACCAGCGTAGTATCGATAAGCTCGTGTACATTCGTAAATTTAAGTTCATTTTCTTCAACGCGTGCAAAAGTTCTTAAACTTTTTACTATTTCGGTAATCCGTTCAATACCCGTTTGCATATTATTGAGCAAAACGTTAATCCCCTGTTGAAGTGTTGGAAAATCGAGTTGAGCTTTGAGCCGTTTAATCTCCTCGAGCTTGGCCGTAACATTTTCAGGCGTGATGGTTTCGTACATGTAGAATATCTCCAGAAAATCGGCGAGGGTAATCTTTAAGCCTTCAAGTGCTGTGTTGATGTAATTGACAGGATTATTAATCTCATGAGCAACACCTGCTGTCAAAACACCCAGCGAGGCCATTTTTTCGGAATGGATCAGTTGTGCCTGCGTTTTGCGAAGTTCTTCCAGAGCATTCTCAAGTTCACGCTTTTGTTGTTCAAGATTTTCGTTTATCTGTTGCAGTTCTTCACTCTGCTTTTGTATCTCTTCCTGTGCTTTTTTAATATTTGTAATGTCCCTAACAATACGTCCCAAATAACGACGCTTAGGGGTAATTACCGGAAAAATAGTAACAGTAAGGTATTTTTGTTTTAGCTCTATGGTTTGAAAATATCCCTCAACGGTCATTATTTTCGAATGATCGAGGGAATTAAAATATTCAATGGTCGAAGCTTTAAGCTCTTCGAATTGCTTTTGCGTTTTTCGCTTATCGGGTAAAAAACGATAATCAAATTCCCATACATAGGTATTAATAACTTCCTCCCGAGGAATTTTAAAAATCGATTCCATGCCCTTATTCCAATCGACTATTTTACCCTCCTCGTCAATGAGTACAATCCCCTCGGTGGATTGTTCAATAAAGCTGCGGAATTTGTTTTCGCTTTCTTCCAGGGCAAGCTGCGCCTCAATTCGTTTCAGGATTTCATCATTGAGTTTTTCATTTTTTACAGCCAGTTCTTCATTGGTGGCTTTGAGTTCTTCGTTAATAGCTACCAGTTCGGCGTTGATAAGTTCTATCTCTTCGGTTCGTTTTTTAACCAGTTGCTCAAGGTGGTTACGATACAGGTCGAGCTGCATTTCATTTTCCTTACGCTCAGAAATATCACGAGCAGTGATGAGGATACCCCCAATGGCAGGATGTTCGGATAAATCGTCGCCAAGTACCTCAAGATATACCCAATATCCCTTAGCATGACGTGCCCGAAGTTCTGTGGGTTTAAAGTCATTATCCTTTTTCAGCACATTTTCAAACTCTTTCAAAGCCACCTCCACATCGGCTGGATGTAATATTTCAAGGGCACTTTTCCCTATCAAATGACCCGGTTCGTAACCAAATGTTGCAGAAACCGACGGCGATTCATAAATAATGGTAAGATTTTTATTGACTATCAATATAAGGTCGGACAAATGCTGGACAATAGTACGAAACTTCTCTTCCGACACAACCAGCTGTTCTTCCGTTTCTTTTCGTTTCGAAATATCTACCAGCATTCCAAAAAAGTGTCGAGAGGGTTCCGGGAAAAATGTTGAAATAATTTTTCCCCGAATAAGTGCCCATTTATAATTGCCAGCTTTTGTTATAACTCGCGATTCAACCTCAAATAAAGAGGTCTCGCCTCGATAGTGCTTTTCGAGTTCTGAGGAAACGAGCGCAAAGTCGTCGGGATGGATGATTTCTTGCCAGATATTGTTTCGAATTTTTAGTTCCCCTGGCTGGTAGTCAAATATACGTCCAATACTAATACCTGGCTCATCGTCGGGAGCAGCCAGATTAATGTCCCAGATAAGCGACTGGCTCGATTCTATGGCAAACTCAAGCTGCTGTTGGATGGTCAGTAGTTCATTTTCTTTCAGCTTATTCTCTGTCAGGTCGGCCGTTATAACCATCCATCGACTTGCCTTATTAAGCCTTACATATTGTGCACGTAAATATCGACGCTCGTGCTGGGAAGTTCGTGCCCAGAATTCTAACATTGCCTCGTTCAACATATCCTGCCTGACATGTTCGAGAAAAGCTCCAACCCGCGTTCTTTCATCCTCATCTGCTAAATCAAATATCGACCTGTTCTGAAAATAGTTGGCAGGATAATTAGTAATTTCGAGCATTTTACCATTGATGTACTCGGTTTCGCCGTTATTAATTACCTGCAGCCCCAATGGAATATTTTCGACAATGGTTTTGTTCCAAAATTCACTATCGGCGAGCTGTTTGTTAACCTCAACCAATTCGTCGAGGGTGGCACGAAGTTCTTCATTAAGACTTTCTCGCTCCTCACTCAGGGATTCGATTTGCTTATTTTTTTCTTTCAAACGCTGCGCTATATCCCGTTGAGCAATTATTTCTTCAACTTCTAAAACCACGTAATCCTGCTGCTCAAGGAAAATGGTCGTTACCATTATATGACATCGCAACGATTTCTGGGTGCGAACTAAAAATCTCCAATTATTTAATTCTTTTCGTTCGTATACCGAAGCATTTATGGTAGTTTCCAATAACGATTGAGAAAGCTTTCCATTGGATTGTTTATGCGGGCATAGGTTAAGCAATGGAACGTTTATTAATTCTTCCCTATCGTAACCCGTCATCCGTAAAAAAGCGTAGTTGGCAAATACAATTAGTCCATCTTTTACAACAATAAAACCATGACTCAATGAATCAAACAATGAGGTGAAGAATTTATTAAATGTAGTCAATTCCTGTTTGTCCCTCGCGGGAATACCATCGGTCATACCTCAGTAGCTTTTTGCATAGTTTAATGTTCTGTAAATATATAAAAAAACTTGCCTTTTTGGGATACCACGAATAAAAAAACCTTACCCCTGTGGGGTAAGGCTACACAACTAACCTAATTATTAACTTAAAACTAACCTATGAAAAAACTTACACTACCTTGCAACCAGACGGTTAGGAGCTATTTTAATGTCAATTAAATCATCAATATCTATGAGTTTTTCGAAATTAATAATATAAATTACGTCCTCTTGGTGCATATACATGCCTTTGATATATCCTTTTTCAAAAATTGAGCCAACAGAAGGAGCAGGCATCATTTTTTTTGCAGAAAGCTCAAATGCATCCCCAAGCTGATCGTATGGAATAGCAAAACGTAATTTGGTATCATAAACCTCGGCTTCAAGAATCATAAGTTTTTCAGTGCCTGTATATGTTTTTTCGCTATATCCAATTTTCTTCCATAAATCAAGAACAGGTATATATTCAGTATGTACCAGTGCTATTCCAGGAACATTTTCAGAGAAATTAGTTAACGACAGATATGTATATTCACGGGTGAAACCATAAATACGTGGGAAGTTGGCTGCAAACAAATTACCTTTAAGCTCAAAAGCAAGATAATAATTTGAGCTTTTTGCCATATTCCGCGACGTAAATTGTATGAATGTGCGCATGGTGACTGTATTAATTTACATTACAAATTTAGGGTCAACCATGTGCACAAAACTTTGGCATTTTCACGGAAAATAAGAAGAAAATCCCCTATTTTGTGTGGTTAAAGTACACAAAGTAAGTTGTGTAAAAACACTTATTTTTTACCCTACCTGCTAAAAGGATACTGTGAGAGCCAGGCCTGATGTCCCAAAACCCATGTATACGGGATGCACACGGTACTCAAAGGAAGGTTGTATAGTGGAAGAAGATAGTTGATTCTTATAAACAACCACACGTCCACGTTCAAATGCATACTTGCCCACCGAATAACCTAAAGCCAGCGCAAAGGGATAATCGCCCATCCAGTGTACCCCATTATTGAGCATTTGATACCCACACAAACCCATCAGGGTAAAACATAAGGGCTTAATCCATCGGTATTCGGGATAGTTCATAGAAATTACTGTGGTAGTCATCATCGCCGTAGCCAGGTGACCCGATGGAAACGCATCGTACTTAGGGACGGTTTTATGATAATCGATGGGGCTTGGGAAAAAACGCCAACGTCCTCCAGGAACCGAAGCATATTCGGGCGATTCGTGCCCAGTAAGATGCTTAAGGATCTGTACCCACGAGCCCACAGCTATCATGCCTTCTGCCAGCTGGGCTGCAGTCTGAAGTGCCCGCTTATCGTCCTTAGCTATACCATAAATATAAAATCCCGCATTAACCGCCAACTCGGTAATACCATCCCCAATGTAATACAGTCCCGAGCTTAAGTCAGTAGGCACATTGATACGCAATTTTTTAGTGCCCGTAATATTATAGGTATTGTTATCTCCTGATAATCCAATGTATCGACCAAACTGTTGCGCTGCATCCACTATCTCCTGATCGTAATAAAAACATATTGCACTGGTTACTGCCACCAGTGTTAAAATTTTCAAGTTCTCCCGACGAACCAATTCTTTGGGCTGATGCAAAAAATTATCAACGGCATTGTGGATAAATCCAAATTTTCGGGTGGGTCGATAATGATAGGCCACTGTATCATTAACCCAGTACAAATTATCGTATTCAGGTAATGTTTATACGACAGAAGGAGTAATCGAAGTATCAACATTCGAAAAATCCTGAGCATTTAAATGATTTACCCCGAAAATTTCTATTAAAATCAAAAGGCTAAGTAAAGGTGTACCTTTCATTTGTTTAAAATTCATTAAACGGGGCAATGTTACAAAATACCTGCCAAAATGAAATTTGTTTTTTATTTTTTTAACAATAAAGTCTACGGTACCAGCACTATCCCGTTTTAAAAGTAATATGACTATTTCTGTTTAGCTATTGTATATAAAAACAAAGGGCATCCTTTATTGGATGCCCTTTAGATATTGAAGAGACAGACAGCTTATTTAATCACGAATTTAGCTTTTTCGCCGTCAGCAACAACAAAGTATACACCACTCTTCAGAGCGCTTGTGCTGATAGCGTTTACGTTACGAGCCTTAAGCATAAGCTGGCCGGTGATGCTGTAAACGTTAACTTCCTTAGCTGTTTTAGCAAATTCAATGCTATTAGCTTTGATACGGATCGAGGAAGCTTTGGCGATAGCCTGTTTTACAGCCAAAGGCCATTTAAATTTAACTACACCTTGATGTAAAATTGTATTCCATTGATCATCAGCAGCAGAATTCCAAAAAAGTTGACCGTTACGTCCTTCTCCGTCATTATCGCCGTTTTGAATTTCAAAACGGAATTTTGTTTTCGTTGTAAAATGTCCTGTAGATGCAAGAGTATCAATTGGAAGTTTCCATTCTTGAGCGAAACCTCCAGGAATATCCATTTCAGCAGCTTCAAATCCTTTACCTGGAAAATCTGTCATGTCCCGACCCCAAACTTTACGCAATTGCCAAGCACCCAATTGACCATTACTGTAGCTCACTTTTTTGTCATCAGCTATGGTGTCATTAAAAACAAAAAACAATTCAATACAGTCTTTTTCCCATGCATTAGGACTTTGAGTGGTATCCATCTGAGAATCTTCAACATTCACACCAACATAAATAAACTTGTCATCATAACCCATTTTAAATTTCATCTTGTTGGTAGTATTCGTACCCTTTAAAGAATCCGCTGTTACCCAAGGTATGGCTTCAGGCCAATCGGAAAGATCACCATCAATAGTGATGCCTGTCACAGGCTCAATTGTAATTTCATTAAGAGCCTTAACATAATTAGTGCCGCATAACATAATAGCAGCAGCTGCCACAAGAGTAAACATTGCCTTTTTCATAAGTTGTAAGTTTTAAGTTAATACTAAAAGGTATTGATTATGGTATCACAAAGATATAATATTTTTCAAAAAACCAAACAATGAATTAACATTTTTTTGAACTTTGCCGGGGAATTGCCCGGCAAAGTAGAATAACATACTAATATCCAGGATTTTGTACCAGCCTATTGGGACCATCGGTACGATTGATTTCGGACTGGGGTATGGGGAACCAACCGTTGGTTTTTTTACCAGGAGTACCGTCAGTCCAACCCAGCGGTCCCAGATATTTTTCTGCATCGCCCCAACGAAGCAGGTCGAAATATCGTTCACCCTCAAGAGCTAGCTCAAGGCGACGTTCAAGTTTAATTGCTTCGTAAAGAGCATCGCCACTTGCGGTAACTGGAGGCAATCCCACACGAGCACGAACTCTATTAAGGTATTCCTGAGCTTTAGCATCATTACCTGTGCGGTTATATGCCTCCGCCAGCATTAGATATACATCAGCCAGACGAAGAATGATGGTGTTGGTGTAATCATTACCCCAGGCAGCACCTCTGTTACTATTACGAGGCAAATGTTTCCCATCCCAGTAACCATCTTTAGAGTTTTGCCATACAATGGGGGTAGCATCTCCCGAATAAGCCGTATAAATTTTCTGCAGGCTATCCGATGAAATAACCGTTTTGTTTAAACGTACATAGTCGTTCTGACTCTTGTAAGCATCTACGAGGCTCTGGGTGGGCTGATCAAACCCCCAACCTGCCAGTAAATCGGCATCGAACTGGCTAAGCGTAGCTGGACGTGGTCCAAACAGTTGTAATTCTCCATTCCCCATGGCTCTTCCATCTGTCCCATTTGGTTTTGCATAGCTTACTTCAAATATGCTTTCCTTACCAAATTTATTGGTAGCATTAAAAATATCTGCATAATTGGTTTCAAGTGCATAATTAGGATTCTGGTCAACCTTCAACAGAATGTCGATAGACTCGGAATATTTTTTCTGATACAGGTAAACTTTTCCTAAAAGAGCCTGCGCAGCAGCCAGCGTAACCTTTCCATTATCAGGACCCGAAGGGCTGGTTCGCTGAAATAGGGCTGGGGTAACCCCATCAAGCCGCTTGGTAGCAATGGCTTCACGCAAAAGTTGCGCAATGTATTCCAAAGTCTCTTCATAGGTGGCACGTGGAATAATCTCGGTAGGGGCAACTGTCTTTGTGAGGATGGGTAACCCGCCAAACATTCGAGCTAACTCGAAATAGTAAAAAGCTTTTAAAAATTTTGCCTCGGCAATGGCCATCAAATTCTGATCCAAAGTTGCAGGAACATTGTCAATTAACAAATTGCAGGCATAGATTCCCTGAAAATTAGTACGCCATTGAGTGGTTAGATTTGCTGCTGGATCCAAAGGCGTTACTTGATATTTATCAGCATCTTGATAGGTCTGTTGATCACCATCATCAGATCCTCCCGTATAGGCATCATCCGAAGGAAAATTACCCCAGGCTCGATGGGAATTACCCCAGGGGCCCGTACGTACCCACAAAAAGTTATACGTAGTAGCAAGAATAGTTGAAACATTTGCTGGTTGAAGATAATAAGCATCTGCTATTTCGGTAGTAGGAGTTACCTCAATATCTTTTTCCGTACAGGCAGGTAGCAGCAATAATATTATGCCTGCCAGATGTATTATTTTTTTCATTTTTTCCATAATCATAAAATTTTGAAATTAGAAAGTAAGATTAAGACCAGTTGTAATAAGCCGTGGTTGCGGATACAAACCTCTATCCACGCCGTAGGAGTTGTTGCTCTGGGTATCAAACAGTCGGCCAACTTCTGGATCATTACCTTTATATTTGGTCCAGGTTATCAGGTTGGTTGCTGTTACATAAAAACGCAGCTTCTGAATACCAACCCTTTTTACCAGCGACTCTGGTAGGCTGATGCCAAAGGTTATATTTTTCAAACGCAGATAATCCCCATCATGAATATTAAGCGTACTGGCCCTGAAGTTATTATTGTTGTCCTTATAGGTGGCGCGAGGAAACTTATTTGAAGTACCTGGCCCTGTCCAACGTTCAGTAAAGTAAAATTCGGGCTTATTGTACTGCGGACGGCTAACTTGAATGGCCGAGAAAAAGATTTGATTGCCCGTTACGCCCTGGAAAAATACGCTTAAGTCGAACCATTTATAGTTGCACGAGAGATTCAAGCCAAACATCCAGTCGGGCAGTGGCTTACCTATCATGGTTCTATCGCCGTCATCAATTTTCCCATTCTTATTCAAATCGGCATATTTTACGTCACCCGGAATCGCTTTGGGTTGTATTTTTACGGGATCGCCATTTTTGTCCAGAATTTGGTTACCCTGTGAGTCGCGACCGGTATAACTATTTATTTCGTCAACCGACTGGAAAATTCCTTCTGCCTTTAGACCTATAAAGTACCATACCGGATAACCAGGCTGATAACGGGTTACAAAGTCGCCAACATTCATACGATAGCCATCTTTATATTCCGAACCATATTCTTTCACCTCATTGAATAAATAAGAGGCATTGGCCGAAATAGAATATTTGAATTCTTTCTCTGCTTCCCGATAGGTTAAGTCAAATTCCCAGCCTCGGTTAAGTACTTTACCGTTATTTTCAATAGGCGAACTCTGAAATCCGTGATAATAAGGATCTTTAGCCTTAACATTCAGCTGGTCAACCGTTGTCTTGTTAAAATAATCGACCGTAAATGTAATACGATTGGACAAGAATCCTAAATCCAATCCGATATCATGCTGGACGCTGGTTTCCCATACTAAATCAGGATTAGCAGGTCGAGTGGGAATAGCACCAAGATACGAGGTGCCTGCTACATCGGTATAGGCAGAAAATTGACGAATGGTTGACGTATAAGCCCACATGCCAAGGTTTTGTTGATTACCATTTTTCCCCCAACTGTAGCGTAACTTCCCGTTGCTCAGGAAAGGCATGTTATCCTGCAAAAATTTGTAAAAGTTCAAACCCACGGAGAAGGATGGGAAATTGGCGAATTTATGATTGGGACCGAAAAGAGAGGAACCATCACGACGGAAGTTGAACTGTCCCATAATAATTTCCTTATAATTAGCCGATAATCGACCAAAATAGGAAGCCAGCAGCAAGGTTGAATCGGGATGACCTGGTGACCCATATCCACCTGAGATAACCGGAGTACTCCCCGACTGTTGGTTATACAAATACGCAAAATCGGGACTTCCATAAGGGAATTTATACCCTGTTGCAGTAAGATAGTAAGGCGAGCTATTTTCATACGAAGTCCCCACCAGACCATCAACATTGAGTGCATCGAAAAGACTAAAGTTAAAGGTCAAGTAGTTATCAAAATTGTATTTATAATACTTTGTGAAGGCACTATAAACACTTGCAAGACTGTCGTTGGTCTGTGAATTCGTAGCATCGAAAAAGTATATAGGGGTAAATACATCATCGTTTACCAGCCCGTAATCGAGCCCTATCAGGTTGGTAAATTTCAACTTCAAAGGAAGTGAAATTTCCGTTTTTATATTTCCCAGTAAATTTTCACGACGCGTGGTGTTATGTGTCATGTGAATAATAGCCAGCGGGTTAGCCACATCGCCCATGGTTTCGGTTGAATTATGGAATATTTTTCCATCTTTTGTTTTCACCAGTGCTGGATAAATGGTACCTGGATCATTGGGGCGCCAGCCCACCGGCAACTCGTTTTCATCCTTATAGTAAATAGGAATAGTAGGATCGAAGTATAAAGCAGAGTTGATGATCCCATTGCCAAAATCTGAGTTTTCGTTTAAATTATTTCTTTTAGAACGAGAATAGGTGATGTTTGTTTCAATATTTAACCACTCCTTAATTTGATTGGAATTATTCAACGTAAAGGTATAACGCGTAAAATTAGCTTTATCACCACCAACAATACCATCCTGCGTTAGATAGGAAGCACTTAAAAGATAATTTGATTTATCTGTCCCCGTGTTGAAGGAAATATTGTGCTCATCCATAGGGGCAGTTCCAAAAATTTCATCCAACCAGTTGGTAGATGTCCCAGCTGCACCCATCGCGTCATATTTTGCAATAGCATTGTTGTAAGCGTTCTGTGTAATTACGCCATTGTCCAGTTCGTTTTTGTAAGCCTCTTTCATGTATGTAAGGTACTGTTCGGCACTCATCGACTTAAGCACATGCGCTGCTGATTGCCAGCCATGGTAATGATTGTAATTAATCTGAGAGATACCCTTAACTGCCTTTTTGGTGGTAATAATCACAACGCCATTTCCCCCTTCGGTACCATAAATAGCAGCTGAAGCAGCATCCTTGAGAACTTCTATCGACTCAATATCACCTGGCGAAAGAAAGTCGATATTTCTGACCTTCACCCCATTGACGATATAAATAGGCTCATTGCTACCATCGGAAGCGTTACCACGGATTTTTACCGACATGCTTCCTCCTGGAGCTCCTGAACTCTGTGCAATATATACCCCTGCAGCTTTCCCCTGCATAGCCTGATCGAGACGTGCAACAGGTACTGAGGTAATGTCCTTAGAATCAATTTTAGTGATGGCTGCAGTTACCAGGCTTTTCTTCTGAATACCATAACCTATTACCACAGCCTCTTCCAATTGGGTTACCGCAGGTTTCAGATCAACTACAAAATTTGTGTTTTCACCAATCTCAATTTCCTGCGCAGTATACCCAACATACGATACCACTAAAGTACCGCCACCACTTGGCACTTTTAGGGTAAAATTACCATTCACATCAGTCATAGTACCCGTTTGCGTACCCTTGAGCTGCACCGTGGCGCCGGGTAAACCAGCACCCGTTTCATCATTGACCTTCCCCGTTATGGTCTTTTCCTGCGCAAATAGCACCGAAAAGCTCAACAGGGAAACCAGTAGTAAAGTAGCTTTTCTCATCATAGATTCCTGTTTTTTTAGTTTGTGTGTGTTGCATGTTAGTTTGTAAAATTTGATACCAAAAATATATACAGGAGTCCTCAATTGCAAAAGATTTTTTAATTTAAATACTTAAAAATGAACGTGTTATACTAACATTTTCGTTGCAGTACCTACTAAATGTTATTTTCACACGCTTATAGAATGGAATTCCATGAAATCATCAATAATTGAATGGTACTATAGTATGATAACTTTATTGGCAGAACGTATAATTTTTAAAAATTTGATTATCAATCATTTGACTTATGTACATTTTAACACTAACCCTTAACTACATTTTTATAAGTGTTTAATAAACACTTATATATCTAATATCCTATAATTTCACCTTTTTTTAGGGATATTCATCTCGATTAGGAGCACTCAGGCCAAGAAAAATGAAATTATTTCCATATTGCTTGTGAATACTGCCCCGCCTTACAAGATCATTTCATCCGAAAACATTTTTTAATTTTTTATAGTGGTCGGATGGAACTCGCATGTAACGAACTTGCCAACAAAACGGTATGCACAAAAACGAAAATATTTTCATAGGTATATAAATACAGCTTCAGGGTCGTTTCAATTAATTTTTTCGGTATTAGTCAAAAATGTATATTTGGCAAAGTTTTTTACCGAATCAACATGTACGAATACATCATAGGTAAAATAGTGGTTCTGACGCCTACTTATCTGGTCCTGGATAACAATGGTATTGGTTATTATCTTCACATAACGTTGCATACTTATGGCCAGTTGCATGCTGGAATGGAGGAAAAATTATACATTCACCAGCATATTCGGGAGGATGCGCATATTTTGTTTGGCTTCAAGGATGAAAAAGAGCGCGAGGTATTTCGACTCTTGCTATCGGTGTCGGGAATTGGAGCTAACACGGCACGTATGATACTTTCTGCGCTTAACCCTGATGAGCTTACGCAAGCAATTGCCAGTGAACAGGTATCCCTGTTGCAAGGTATAAAAGGAATTGGAGCAAAGACGGCACAACGACTTGTCGTAGAGCTTAAGGATAAAATTAGCCGAGCACTACCACAAAATTTTCCCTTGACAAACAATACTTTTGTTGATGAAGCGTTATCAGCATTAGTCATGCTGGGCTTTCCCAAGCAACAGGTAGAAAAAGCTCTGCGCGACATCATCCGCCAGCATCCCCAACTATCGGTGGAAGAACTGGTAAAAATGGCACTAAAAGTACTGTAGACCTAAATGACACAACCATACAAAAATTTTTTTAAAGCAATTTTTATTATCAGCGGCGCGGTATGGCTTGCTACACAAGCCTCCTACCCATTTTTCAGTGGACTACAGCCACGACTTCCAGAGGAAGATTCTATCCTCGAAGATACTACGGTAAAAGCTGAAGGTCCACAGTTCCGTCTGAAGGATGACCCAGCCTATCCCCCCGCCGACTTACAGGAACCCGAAGGAATTCAACTAAAACGTCCCTCCAACGTTCGTTCGGAAGTACAATATGACCCATCTACAAACCAATATATTTTCACCAATCGTATCGGCAACCTCAACTATCGCCCACCTGCTACCATGTCGCGGGAGGAGTATCAACAGTACGAGCTACGTCGTACAATACGCGAATACTGGCGTCAGCAAGCCTCAGGTGGAAAATCAACCGCACGCGGATTTTCTCAAGGATTCTCAATAGGAGGGGAGGTATTCCAGAAAGTGTTTGGCGGTAACACCATTAATATAATACCGCAAGGAGAAGCCCAGCTAATCTTTGGGGGAAGCATCTCAACTACCAACAACCCTCAGATTCAGGAAAACATGCGTACCGTATGGTCGTTCGATTTCGATGAAAAAATCAACATGAACGTAACGGGAACTATCGGAGAACGGGTCAAGCTGGGTGTAAGCTACAATACCGATGCTATGTTTGAGTTTGAAAACCGAACCAAGCTCGAATACAACGGTGACGAAGACGACATCGTGAAAAAAGTTGAAGCCGGTGATGTAACCCTCCCGCTTCCTGGTACACTAATCACCGGAAGCCAGAGCCTTTTTGGTATAAAAACTGAGCTACAATTCGGTAAGCTCAACATGACCACTGTTTTTTCTCAACAGCGAGGACAAACACAGGTAATACAAGTACAGGGAGGTGCCCAGGTAACACCTTTTGAAATCAATGCCGATGAATACGAAGCAAATAAACATTTCTTCCTTACCCATACTTTTGCCTCTCAATTCGACGCCGCTCACAAATACTTACCACGCATCTCCTCCAACATTACCATTACCCGTATCGAAGTTTGGGTTACCAACCGCAATAAAGCAAATGTCGAAAATGTGCGTGCTATATACGCTTTTGCCGACCTGGCCGAAATAGAAGCCCAGAACCTGAGTAACCCAGCAGCAGTGAGCATTAACAATGCTGCTCAAACTCCTTTCAACGAAGCCAATACCCTTTACAATCTGGTAAAAGATGCTGTTCGTGCTGGAAATGATGATGCCATTAAACAGTTGGGACTGCGCGATGGTATCGACTACGAAAAAATCAAAAGTGCTCGTAAACTTAACGATAACGAATTTTCCTACGACCCTAATCTGGGATACATATCGCTGAATACTGCCCTGAATAACGATGAAGTTCTGGGTGTTGCCTTCGAATATATCTATAATGGAAAGACTTACAAAGTAGGGGACCTTTCGACCGATATTACAGCCTCGAAAATGCCGCTGGTACTCAAAATGCTAAAAGGAACCAACCTTTCGCCAAATCAAAAAACCTGGCGATTGATGATGAAAAATATTTACTCGCTCAATGCTTACGACATCAGCTCCGAAGATTTCTACCTCGATGTCCTTTATCGCGACGATACAAAAGGAAGCGATGTTAACTATATACCCGAAAAATCAGGTAACATAAACAACATCATATTACTTCGACTCCTCAATCTCGACAAAATAAATTCGCAGATGGAAAGCCAGCCCGATGGAGTTTTTGACTTCCTCGACAAAATTACTATAGACAAACGATATGGTCGAATTATTTTTCCGATGCGAGAACCCTTTGGTCGTTATCTCGACTCGGTAATGGAACGTAATGGCGTTACCGACCCCCTGGTGCGCAAAAAGTACACTTACTACGAATTGTACGACTCAACCAAAACCAAAGCTCAGCTGGTATCCGAAAAAAACAAATTTAAGCTAAAAGGAACTTTCAAGTCGGCCTCTTCCTCCGAGATATTCCTGAATGCAAGCAATATTCCGCAAGGCTCGGTTAAAGTTTCCGTTGGAGGCATCCCCTTAACCGAAAATGTAGATTACGTGGTTGATTATGCCATGGGAACAGTTAAAATAATCAATAGTGGTGTCATGTCGTCGGGGCAGCCCATTAAAGTATCGCTCGAAAGCAATACCATGTTCAATATCCAAACCAAAACCCTTATTGGTACTCATCTCGACTACAAAATAAGCGACGACTTCAACATCGGAGCAACCATTCTTCACCTGAATGAACGTCCACTGACCAACAAGGTTAACATAGGAGACGAACCCATCTCCAACACCATCTGGGGACTTAACACTACGTATCGTACCCGTTCACAGTTTTTAACAACGCTCGTTGATAAATTGCCCTTGTTACAAACCAAAGAACCTTCTACCATTACCTTTACCGGTGAGTTTGCACAACTTATTCCTGGTTCGTCAAAAGCTATTGGTAAAAAGGGCGTAGCTTATATCGACGATTTCGAGGGAAGTGAAACCAAATATGACCTCAAACAATTTTATGGATGGTCGTTATCCAGCACGCCGGCACGTTTCCCCGAAAGTGTTCTTTCCAATGACTTACGATACAATTTCAATCGAGCGAAACTTTCTTGGTATATCATCGACCAATCATTTTATCGCAACAACAGCTATACTCCAGCCCAGGTAAAACAGCATAAGGAATGGTTACAAACCAACGAAGCTCGCGAGGTATTTGAAAGTGAGCTCTTCCCCAACAAACAGGTACCCAATGGGGTTTCCACCAATATTTACACGCTTAATCTTACCTATTACCCGAATATAAGAGGACCCTACAACTTTACAACCGATCTTACCCCCGATGGACAGCTTACCAATCCCGAGACGCGGTGGGGGGGAATGATGAAAGCTTTGCAAACTACCGACTTCGAAGCTGCCAACATTTCCTATATCGAGTTCTGGTTGATGGACCCATTTATTGACGATTCGGCCAATACAGGGGGAGAACTATACTTTAATCTCGGCGATATCTCCGAGGATATTCTCAAGGATGGTCAGATGAGCTTTGAGCAGGGACTCCCCATACCCGGCGATTCAACTCCAATAAAAACCTCTGTATGGGGAAAAATAGCCCAAACCGACCCGCTCACACAATCGTTTACCAATGGAGTAGGACTACGGAAATACCAGGATCTGGGTCTCGACGGATTAAATGATGAAGATGAAAAATCGATATACGCCAATTTCCTGAATCAGGTTCAATCTATTCTCAATCCCGAAGCTTATGCAAAATTCGAAAAAGACCCTGCAGGCGACGATTTTCGTTATTTCCGTGACCCCACATACGACGCTACCGAAAGCAATGTGAACGAAAGATATCAGGACTACAACGGCGTAGAAAACAACTCGCCTGAAGCTGGTTCAAACACTTCATCCGAATCAAACTACTCAACCCCCGACATGGAAGATGTGAATAATGATAATACGCTCAGTGACAAGGAAAATTACTACGAGTACCGCATCGACCTACGACCCAATTTAAAAGTCGGTGAAAGCTTTGTGGTAAGTGAACGAAACACCTCCGTTAACGTTTTAGGCAAAAAAGTTAATGCACGTTGGTTGCAATTTAAAATTCCCATCGAAAATTTCGATCGTAAAGTTGGCAATATAGAAGATTTCAAGTCCATTCGTTTCTTGCGGATGTATCTCACCGGCTTTAGCAAGAAAACTACTTTACGTTTTGCAACCCTTGACCTTGTAAGAAGCGAGTGGCGTAAATATCTGGGTTCACTTCAGCAAGGCAGTGAAGGCATTACCGACCAGGGGACTGCCAGCGGATTTGATATTCAGGCCATAAACATCGAAGAAAATAGCAATTATGTCTCTCCGCCGGGGATTCAACGTGAAGCCGACCCAAGCCAACCACAGTTGATATTGCAGAACGAACAATCGATGGTATTAAAAGTAAGTGACCTCTCCGACGGTGATGCACGGGCAGCTTTTAAAACGGGAAAAGTAGATGCACGTCAGTATAAACGCCTTAAAATGGAAGTTCACTGCCAACCTCTCGATAATTTGAATCCTCTTAACGACGGCGATGTTACCGTTTTCATACGCTTAGGCAGTGACAACAAAAATAACTACTACGAATATGAAGTTCCCATGAAAATCACCCGGGAAAACGATATCACCGATCCCAAAAAAATATGGCCCGAAGAAAATAAGTTCGATATCGATTTAAATCTTTTTCAGCGAATTAAGCAGGCTCGAAACGATGCTAATGTTTCACTGCAGCAGGTTTATCATATGAAGGATGGAAAAAACAATGTATACATCTGTGGAAATCCTTCGCTGAGTGAGATTCGCGTGATTATGATTGGTGTACGCAATCCTACCTCACGCAATAATCCTTATCCCAACGATGGCTTACCTAAGTCGGCCGAAGTTTGGGTAAATGAATTACGGCTCACCGACTTTAGTGACAAAGGAGGATGGGCAGCTAACGCCCGTACCCAAATTAAACTGGCCGATCTTGGAAACATTCGTGTTGCTGGAAGTACCATACAACCCGGCTTTGGTAGTCTTGAATCAAAGGTAAATGACCGCGAAAAAGCGCAAACCGACCAGTACGACCTGTCGGGTGACTTTGAACTGGGAAAGTTTTTCCCAACAAAAGCCCAGGTACAAATTCCATTATACATGGCCTACTCGCAAACAACCATCAAACCTCAGTACAATCCGCTTGACCCCGATATCCCCTTGCAAGCAGCCCTCGACAATGCCCCAAACAAACGCATTCGGGATAGCATTCTGCGTATTTCTATCGATCGAGTTTTGCGTCGCAGCATTAACTTTACAAATGTTAAAGTTAATAAAACCAGTCGTACCCCTAAGTTTTACGACCCTGCCAATTTCTCGGTTAGCTACGGGTATTACGAACAATTGGCTTCAAATTATAAAACCGAATACAACAACCTCTATCACCACGAAGGGAGCTTTAACTACATTTTCAATAATAGACCAAAAAATATTGCTCCTTTCCAAAAAATAAATTTCTTTAATAAACCTTATTTTCGACTTATCCGCGATTTTAATTTTTACTATGCTCCTACCAGCGTTGCATTTCGGACAAACATTACCCGTGATTATCATACCTTACAACTTCGAAATCTGGCAAAAAATGGCCTGGATATTCCGCTCACCATCGAAAAAAGTTTTCTGTGGAATCGCATGTACGATGTAAAATACGACCTGTCGCGTTCGATAAAAATTGATTTTTCAGCTACAAACTACGCTTACATCGATGAGTGGGATCGTACCATGGATTCTTCTCTGCGAACAAGTCCTCGATACGATAAATGGCGACAAATTAAAAATGGAGGACATAACCGACGTTATACCCATCAATTTAATATCAACTACAACATACCCATCAACAAACTCCCCCTGCTTGATTGGACATCAGCCTCGGCACGTTATAGTGGAAGCTACGACTGGCAACTTCAACCAAAATTTACCGATGAAAACGGAAATTACACCGATCTGGGTAATAGCATTGGCAATACCCGCTCGATACAGCTCACTGGAAATATTAGTCTGAATACGCTATATAATAAAATTTCCTTCCTACGCGACATACAACAACAGGGTCGACAGGGAGGTCAACAGCAAAAAGAGAAAAAGACAGTTACATTCGACAGACGATACTTTAATCTTAAAGCACAAACGCCACGCAATATTTCGCACAATCTCAAAACGCAAGATGTTGTAGTAAAGGTTACCGACGAAAACGGTAATGAAGTTAAGGGTACCCTCGAGGTTCCTTCAATCAATCGTGTAGTCTTTACCCCCGAAAAGGATGTGGCGGTGGCTTATGTTCGCGTAGAAGGCAAAGTGGATGTAGGTCCGAATCCCTTCGTATGGATAGTACGGAACACCGCCCGACTCCTGATAGGACTAAAATCGGTTAATGGTTCCTATACCGAAACCAACGGTACTTCCCTTTCGGGGTACAAACGAGGCACTAAATTCCTGGGAATGTCGGGGGCAGCCCCAGGTATTCCTTTTATCCTCGGCGACCAAAACGATAACAATATCCGCAAAATGGTGGAAAACGATTGGATTGTTTCAAATACCCTACTACAAACAAACCTGCTACAAACTACCACCAAAACCATCAGCTTTAGAGCCAATTACGAACCTTTCCCGGGTGTTCGTGTTGAACTTAATACTAACTACTCCCGTTCAATCAATAAAAATGCCAGCTATCTACCCTTCCGAAACGACACCAACTACCTGTTACATTTTGCCAAACCTATTGTTTCGGGCAATTTTAGCATGACCATAATTTCGCTCGGTTCGTTTGAAAACCTTAATGCCAATAACTATAACCAATCAAAATATTTTTCAAAATTTAAGGAAAACCGCTACCGAATCATTGCACGACTTCAGGAAAAGTATGCCAATTTCCCTTCATACCAAAATGACCCTGTAACCGACCCTGGCTTTAAGGAAAATTCACAACAAGTGTTAATACCTGCCTTTTTAGCTACCTATGGTGGATACGACCCCAATAACTTCACGCTCGATCTTTTCCCTTCGCTCATGTACGTACGACCCAATTGGCGGGTAAACATTACCTCGCTTACGCAAATTCCGTTGCTGGCTGAATACTTCCAATCCATCAACATAAGCCATGCCTATGCATCAACATACAACATTGGCTCTTATGTAACTAATTCCATTTATCAGGAAGGCCCCGATGGATTCAGTAATATCAGAGACCAGCTGGGTAATTATGCTCCTATGTACGATGTAAGCTCAATAACCATCAATGAACAATTTAGCCCTCTATTTGGGGTAGATGTTACCCTAAAAAACAATCTTACTGCACGATTTGAGTACAAAAAGAGTCGCACCGTCATGCTGGGACTGACCAATTATACCCTCAACGAAAATTATGCAACGGAATACGTATTCGGCTCTGGTTATCGCTTCCCCGACATACCCCTTACCATGATTACTTTTGGTGCAGTGAACAGTCCCGTCAAAAGCGACCTCGACCTGCGTGCCGATATCTCTATTCGCGACGACTTGTTTTTCATTCGACGTCTCGATATTTCCGATCAGAAAGTCACCAATGGAAATAAAAATATCAAAATATCCTTTACCGCTGATTACCAGCTGAGCGATAGGCTAACCCTGCAGGCATTTTACGATCGACTGCTCACCGATCCACATATTTCAAGCTCCTATAAAACCATCAATACGAAATTTGGATTCAGCATACGATTTACCCTTACACAATAACATTCTATAATTTGTGCCAATGATTTTACAAAAAAGCAAAACCTGAGAATATTCCTCATTTGTCAATTTTTGGGAAGTAACCCAATAAAGTATTGCTTTTTCTAATTTTGTACTCTTTACTAATGACTGATTTTTTTTCAAATTGAATGTATCATTCAAAAAATCCCTACCAAGTAGTTTAACCTTAATGTAACTACGAGATTACTTGTTTATCACGGCTATGTATTACCCAAGTTCATAGGCAATAATTAAGAACCGGATTAAAATTTTTCCATAACATACACTGGTACAACACTTTGATGCATAGTCTTTCATTCGCTTATCATAAGGCAACATGAAGTAGATTATTTGGCATTTATTCCATAATTATATTAAATTTGTTATAATAAGTAATGTTCAAATTGCAGAATTCCGCAACTTACATTTGCTTTCTCATCCATTAAATTTTTGAATGTGTTTTTGTGGGTTTCATGCAAACTCCTATCTTGCAATAAACTAATAATGTATGAACGACTATATTGGACGTTTACAGCTGCATAATATTTTTGAAGAAAGCCCTGTTGGCGTAGTAATCACTGACCCCCATGGAATCATCGAATATGTTAACCAAACGTTTTGTAATACCACAGGATATCCTAAGAATGAGCTCATTGGAAAAAATCCCAACCTGTTGAAATCTGGGATTCATTCCAGCGATTACTATAAAAAAATGTGGGACACCCTCCTTTCGGGACAACCGTGGAAGGATGTTTTTTGTAACAAAAAGAAAAATGGCGAATTGTATTGGGAACAACAGTACATTTATCCACTCAAAAACTCTCACAATATTATTGAACATTTCATTTCGCTTAAGATAGATATTACAACACAAAAGCAATATGAAGAACAACTAGTAACCACAGAGCATTACCTGAACAGTATCATTCAAGCCCTGCCTGTATTACTTTTTATTATTACCCCCGAAGGAATGATAAAAAAAGTTATGGCCAACGATGAATCGTTGCTATACTTAAGTAGCCAGTACATATTAAATCGTAATCTACGCGAAATATTTCCGAACGATATGGCTGATTACTTTATGCGTTTCATCACCCAAACCCTGCAATCGGGGGTATCACAAACCCTCGAATATAGCCTGGAAACACAAAAGGGACTTCGTTGGTTTGAGGCACGCTCGGGGATTATTAATAACAAGAACGAAACACTTGTATTAATAACAGCCACCGATATTACCGAACGCACAATTGTCGAAAAGCAAAAGCAAGACTTGCTTAAAACCAAGGATAAGCTATTTTCGATTATTGCCCACGATTTAAAAAATCCACTTCACGCCATCATGGCACTATCGGAAATGCTGGCAACGCAAAATCATACCCCGGAAAACGTTGAAGAAATGGCAAAAATGCTTTACGAAGCCGGTAAAAATGCTTACGAATTACTTGAGAATCTGCTCGAATGGTCGCTCGCCCAAACGGGCAAAATTAGTTTTAACCCTCAAAAGCTAAACGTATTCGAATTAGTCGATGAAACCATTGAAATTCTTTTCAATTAGGCACACAATAAAAACATAACCATCTTGAACAACATAGACAAAAAGGCTGAATGGACGCTTGATAAAAACATCATTAAAACCGTGATTCGCAACGTTACAGGTAATGCCATTAAATTTACTCCCGAAGGAGGATTTATTAAAATATGGTCGAAAACATCTGAAAATAAACTAATTATTTGTATTGAAGACAATGGTAAGGGAATAAAGCCAGAAGTAATTCCTATACTGTTTACCCTTTCAAGTATCTCTACGTCGGGTACGAAAAATGAAAAAGGAAGCGGGTTAGGCTTATTGCTATGTAAGGAATTAATAACTATTCACCAGGGTAATATTTTTGTGGAAAGCACCCCGGGAGTTGGCAGTAAGTTTTACTGTGAACTACCTGCTATTCAGGCTTGAAAAACAACATCTACCGCATATCTTTGGCAATAAAAATTATTTCTCGTACCTTTGCCATTCTAAAAAACAGGATGTATGGTAACGGACGAGCAGATAAAAGCTTTACGTGAACGCGAGGAAGCCCTCAGGAGGTATCTTTGACATCGACAACAAACTCATTGAAATTGAGGAGGAAGAACAAAAAACACATGCTCCTGATTTCTGGGATGATCCAAAAGCTGCCGAACAACAACTGAAGAAAATTGCTAGTCTTAAGCAATGGACAACAGCTTACGAAAAAGTAAAAACAGCCGTCGACGATCTGGAACTATTGGCTGAATTCTTCGAAGTTGGTGAAGCTACGGAAGAGGAACTTGATAGGCAATATGCCGAAACGCTTGCAGCTGTCGAAGATCTTGAAATGCGCAACATGCTTCGCAATGAAGAAGATCGTTTCGGTGCTATTTTGAAAATTAACAGCGGGGCAGGAGGTACCGAAAGCCAGGACTGGGCTGAAATGCTCATGCGTATGTATCTACGTTACGCCGAACGCCATGGCTATAAGGTGAAAATCATCGACATACTAAAAGGCGAAGAAGCTGGCATCAAATCGGCGACCCTTGAAATCGACGGCGAATACGCTTACGGCTACCTCAAAGGTGAAAATGGTGTCCATCGCCTGGTTCGCATATCCCCCTACGATGCGAATGCACGTCGTCATACTTCTTTTGCATCGGTATTCGTATCTCCCCTCATCGACGATACTATTGAAATTGTGATTAACCCAGCCGATATTACCTGGGAGACCTATCGTTCTTCCGGCGCAGGAGGCCAGAATGTGAATAAGGTGGAAACAGCAGTCCGACTCCGACACGCCCCTACTGGCATCGTCATCGAAAATCAGGAAGATCGGTCGCAGTTAAAAAATAAAGAAAATGCCCTCCGCATTCTTAAATCGATGCTATACGAGCTTGAGCTGCAAAAACGACGTGAAAAACAAGCTGAACTCGAAGGTAAAAAAATGAAAATCGAATGGGGGTCACAAATCCGAAATTATGTGTTGCATCCTTACAAACTGGTCAAAGATTTGCGGACCGACTATGAAACCTCCAATGCTCAAGACGTGCTTGATGGCGACCTCGATGCCTTTATCAAAGCATATCTCATGGAGTATGGCGGAAGCAATGAAATAATCAACTATCGAAAAGATTTAAAAGAACCTCAGTCATGATCAAAATATATCATAATCCCCGTTGCAAAAAAAGCTGTGCAGGCCTGGCATACCTCCAGGAGAAAACTTCTAATTTTACCATCATAAAATACATGGAAAAAGGTATAACGGCCGATGAAATTCGGGATATTTTGTACAAATCAGGTAAACGCCCCATCGATCTGGTGCGAACCCAGGAAGAATTGTACAAAAAGGAACTTAAAAATAAAAACCTATCGGACGAAGAATGGATAGATATCCTTTCTAAAAACCCACGTCTGCTACAACGCCCAATCCTTGTTACCGAAGAAAAAGCTATTATTGGACAACCCGTGACCGAAATTGATAAAATTTTATAATTATGGCAACGCCAGATTTTTATTATCAACCCCTGTTTGAATTGGGTGAAGACAAAACCGAATACTACCTGCTTACCCGCGATTATGTACACACAGAAAATTTCAGGGGACAGGAAATATTGTATGTGGAAAGCGAAGGACTTACCTACCTTTCAAAAGTTGCCTTTCGCGATTGCTCGTTTCTGCTCCGACCCGAACACCAACGACAGGTAGCCGCCATTCTTAACGATCCTGAGGCTAGCGATAACGACAAATACGTTGCACTAACCATGTTGCGTAATGCCGAAATATCGGCAAAAGGAATTCTACCATTTTGCCAGGATACAGGCACTGCAACAGTAATTGCTAAAAAAGGACACCAGGTATTTACCGCCGGCAACGACGAAGAAGCATTATCGAAAGGCGTGTACCTTACATTTACCGAGGAAAATCTACGATATTCGCAGGTGGCACCGCTGAGTATGTACGAAGAGAAAAATACCGGTACCAACCTGCCGGCACAAATTGATATCTACGCAACACATGGCGATGAATATCGTTTTCTTTTTGTCACCAAAGGGGGCGGTTCGGCCAATAAAACTTTTCTTTTTCAGGAAACCAAAGCTCTACTTAACCCTAAAAGTCTCGAAACATTTCTCATTGAAAAAATGAAAATGCTTGGTACAGCCGCCTGTCCCCCCTATCATTTAGCCATAGTGATAGGAGGAACGTCGGCCGAAGCCTGCTTGAAAACTGTAAAATTAGCCTCTACAAAATACCTCGATACACTTCCCACCACTGGAAATGAGCACGGACGTGCTTTTAGAGATATCGAACTTGAAGAAAAGCTACTTAAAGCAGCCCAACAGCTGGGCATCGGAGCACAGTTCGGAGGTAAATACTTTGCCCATGATGTCAGAGTAATCCGATTGCCCCGACATGGTGCTTCCTGCCCTGTAGGAATTGGGGTTTCTTGCTCGGCCGACCGTAACATAAAAGCCAAAATCAATCGGGAAGGCATCTGGCTCGAAAAACTGGAAGATAACCCTGGCCAATACATTCCTGAAAAATATCGGCAAGGTTATGAGGGAAAATCTGTTCGTATTAACCTCAACCGACCCATTCGCGAGGTACTGGCCGAACTCTCGCAGTATCCAGTTGCTACACGATTACTGCTAACCGGTACGCTGGTAGTAGCTCGCGACATTGCCCACGCAAAGCTTAAGGAACGATTGGATAGGGGGGAAGGATTGCCCGATTACTTTAAAAACCATCCCATCTATTATGCTGGACCCGCCAAAACGCCAAAAGGTTTTGCTTCAGGTTCATTTGGTCCCACCACTGCCGGACGTATGGATAGCTATGTCGAAGAATTTCAGCGGCATGGAGGTAGCCTGATTATGATCGCCAAGGGCAACCGTAGCCAACAGGTTACCGATGCCTGTAAAAAATACGGCGGCTTTTACCTGGGTAGTATCGGCGGACCGGCCGCCATCCTGGCGCAGGAAAATATCAAAAAAGTAGAACTGCTCGAATACCCCGAACTGGGCATGGAAGCTATCTGGAAAATAGAAGTGGTCGATTTCCCCGCATTTATCCTGGTAGATGACAAGGGAAATGATTTTTTTAAACAAATCTTAAAATAAAAAAGCTACACTATATTTGTAAAAAAGAAAGCATATATGGCATTTTTGAACGAAGGATATCTGAAACTAAAAGCGGGGTATCTATTCCCCGAAATCGGTCGTAGAGTACGTGAATATCAAACAGCTCACCCCGATGCTCGCATCATCCGAATGGGTATTGGAGATGTAACACGACCGCTGGCTCCCAGCGTAATCAAAGCTTTTCACGAAGCAGTCGAAGAAATGGGAAATGAAAGTACTTTCAAAGGATATGGTCCCGAGCAAGGTTACGAGTTCCTCCGAAAAGCTATCGTCGATAACGAATTCATCAGCCGGGGCGTCAATATCGATATCGACGAAATTTTTATTTCCGACGGTTCAAAATGCGACACGGGAAATATCCTCGATATTTTTGGAAAAAATAATCGTGTAGCCATAGCCGACCCTGTATACCCTGTATACGTCGACACCAATGTGATGGATGGACGTACCGGTCCTATGCTCGAAAATGGCTACTACGAAAACATTGTGTACATGCCCTGCAAGGAAGAGAACAACTTCCTGCCACAAATACCCAGCCAACCCGTAGACATCATTTACCTTTGTTTCCCCAATAACCCTACGGGTGCAACAATAGACAAAGCGACCCTGAAAAAATGGGTTGACTTTGCCCTTGAACACCGGGCTATTATTCTGTACGACGCCGCATACGAAGCCTATATTTCGGATGCTACCCTCCCCCACTCCATTTTTGAAATCGAAGGGGCGCGCGAATGTGCTATTGAATTTCGCAGTTTTTCAAAAACTGCTGGCTTTACGGGAACACGCTGTGCATATACTATTCTTCCTAAATCCGTTAAAGCATACGACCCACAAGGTAATGCTCACCCCCTCCATGCTCTGTGGCTACGTAGACAAACAACCAAGTTCAATGGAGTCTCATACCCCGTTCAAAAAGCCGCAGCTGCCATCTACACCGATACTGGTAAAAAAGAAGTGCGAGATACCATTGCCTATTACATGGAAAATGCTGCCATCATGCGAAAAAGCCTTGAATCGGTCGGATTTAAGGTATTTGGCGGTATCAATGCCCCTTACCTATGGGTAAAAACGAAAGATAATATGGGTTCGTGGGAATTTTTCGATTATTTGCTACATAAGCTACAAATTGTGGGCACCCCTGGCGCAGGATTTGGCCCATCGGGCGAAGGCTATATCCGCTTTTCTGCTTTTGCCAATCGCGATAGTGTACTCGAATTTACCGATCGAATCAAAAAACTTGCCTGACATGCGATTGGGGTACGATGCCAAAAGAGCCTTTTTTCACCGCAGTGGGCTGGGAAATTATAGCCGCGACGTGCTGAGCATGCTCGCCGAATATTTCCCCATGAATGAATATTACCTGTATACGCCCCAAACACCGAAACCACTTTTTACAATAAATCCAACAAATCAACGACTAATTACGCCACAAAAACGGTTACACCAATGGTTACCATTCTACTGGCGATCGTGTCTCCTACATCAACAGGTAGAAAGCGATAGGATTGACCTCTTTCACGGTCTGAGCAACGAAATCCCCTTTAAAATGCATAAGACCAATATTCCTACGATAGTTACCGTACACGATCTTATTTTTATGCGATATCCACATTTTTATAATCCTATTGACCGAAAAATTTACAAAGAAAAATGTTTTTATGCTGCCACACATGCCAACCGCATTATTGCCGTAAGTCAGCAAACAGCCAACGATTTGCAAGAGTTTTTCAAAATTCCCGAGCACAAAATAGATGTGGTATACCAAAGTTGTAACCCCATTTTCTGGGAAACAGCCGATAGACTAAAAAAGCAGGAAGTGCTCACCAAATACCTTATTCCCGAGCACTATATCCTATTTGTGGGCACTATTGAACCACGAAAAAATGTACTCAATATTCTCATTGGCATGCGTAAAGCACAAATCGATTATCCGATTGTAATTATTGGTAAACCAACAAAATATCTGGGTAGCATTAAATCATACATCGAACGTCACGACATGCGCAATGTGTACTTTTTGCACAATGTACCCAATGAGGACCTCCCTGCTATCTATCAAATGGCCACCGTTTTTGTTTACCCATCTATTTTCGAGGGATTTGGCATACCCATACTGGAAGCCCTGGTATCGAAAACACCTGTCATAACCTCCAAGGGAGGATGTTTTTCGGAAGCTGGCGGCAAATCAACCCTGTACGTCGATCCTCAAAATCCCAAAGAAATTGGATTTGCCATCAAAGAAGTGCTAAATAATAACTTCATGCGCGAAAACATGATTTTCGACGGTTTTATGCATGCACAATCATTTCGTCGGGAAAAGGTAGCCCAGGAAATAATTAAAGTGTACGAAAAATTAATATGACCTTCCCTTCGCTCCACAAAAAGTACAAAAAAAATTTCAGGTCTGTTTACAATTAAAAGAAAAGTATTACATTTGCAGTCCATTTTTGAGAAAAAACTGTAAAGCAGAAAAAACAATGTATGCAATTGTAAACATTGCCGGTCAGCAGTTTAAAGTGACGAAAGATCAAAAAATTTACGTCCACCGGCTTGAGAATGAAGAAGGTAGCAGTGTAACCTTCAACGAAGTGCTTCTGGTCGATAACGACGGTGATGTAAAGGTTGGGCTTCCTACCGTTGAAGGTGCAAGCATTCAGGCAAAAGTACTGGCTCACGTCAAAGGCGACAAAGTGCTTGTATTCAAGAAGAAAAGAAGAAAAGGCTATCAGAAACTCAACGGACACCGTCAATATTTTACCCAGATATTAATTGAAGATATCGTATTGGGGGGTGGTACAGCCAAAAAAGCAACCCGAAAAGCAAAAGCTACTGCTAGCGAAGAAGAAAGCAGTGCTGAGGCATAATGTAAAACATTTAAACTTGTAAAGATATGGCTCATAAAAAAGGCGTTGGTAGTTCAAAAAACGGCCGCGACTCGTTAAGTAAGCGCCTGGGTATCAAAATTTTTGGTGGCGAAATGGCCAAAGCAGGAAACATCATTGTACGCCAGAGAGGGACCGTACATCACCCGGGATTAAATGTGGGCATGGGTAAAGATCATACGCTTTTTGCCCTGGTCGATGGGAAAGTAGTTTTTAAAAGATCGCGCGGCGAAAAATCGATAGTATCTGTCATTCCTCAGGAATAAACTCTGAAAAATATATTGTGCGGGCTCTTGTGAGGTAGCAATTGTATTGCTAAATTGCAGAGCCTTTTTTATTTTATTTTCGAAAATTTAAGTTATGCTTACACTGAATCTATTAAAAGAACGAAAAGAATACGTTCTGGAACGTTTACAGGTAAAAAACTTCAAGCAGCTCGAACTGGTCGACCAGGTGCTTGAACTCGATGCTAAACGGCGTCAAACACAGCAAGAATTTGATGCCACACAAGCCGAAATGAATAAAATATCGAAGCAAATAGGCCAACTCATCAAAGAAGGTAAAAACGAGGAAGCCCAACAAGCACGTCAACAAACTGCCCAGCTCAAGGAAGGGCTTAAAATCCTGTCCGACAAGCTAGCTGGGCTGGAAAAAGAACTCGAAAGTGTACTTGTGCTATTGCCCAACCTTCCACACCCCAGTGTACCTGCTGGTACAAGCGCCGACGATAATGTGGTAGTTCGGACCGGAGGAAGTATGCCGCAACTACCCGAAAATGCCTTACCCCACTGGGATCTGGCCAAAAAATACCAGATTATCGACTTTGAATTGGGTGTAAAACTCACGGGAGCAGGTTTTCCAGTTTATCTTGGTAAAGGTTCAAAATTACAACGTGCTCTCATTAATTTCTTCTTCGATGAAGCCCAAAAGGCAGGCTACACTGAAGTTATGCCACCCCTGATGGTCAACGAAGACTCGGGGTTTGGAACCGGTCAACTCCCCGATAAGGAAGGACAAATGTACCATGTGACCGCCGATAATTATTACCTGATCCCCACGGCCGAAGTACCGGTTACCAACATTTATCGCGATGTGATTCTTGAAGCCGACGAGCTTCCCATTAAAAACACGGCTTACACGCCATGTTTTCGCCGCGAAGCTGGTTCCTATGGTAAAGATGTACGTGGGCTCAACCGCTTGCATCAATTCGATAAGGTAGAGATAGTGCAGATTCAGCATCCCGACCGATCGTACGAGGCTCTCGACGAAATGGTTGCCTATGTAGAAAGTCTGGTTCAAAAACTCGAATTGCCCTACCGCATTGTTAAGTTATGTGGGGGAGATATGAGTTTTTCCTCAGCACTTACTTACGATTTCGAGGTGTATGCAGCAGCCCAGCAGAAATGGCTGGAGGTTAGCTCAGTATCCAATTTCGAAACCTTTCAGGCCAACCGCATGAAATTGCGCTTTCGTGACCCTGCCGACAAAAAAACACGCTTAGCCCACACGCTGAATGGCAGTGCACTAGCTCTACCCCGCATAGTGGCTGCTCTACTCGAAAATAATCAAACACCCCAGGGAATAAAAATCCCCAACGTACTGGTACCTTATTGTGGTTTTGAATACATCAAGTGATACTAAATCCTTAAAAAAACTAAAGCCAGCTTTATAGCTGGCTTTGTTTGTTTATAAAGAAAAGCAAAGGCTCACTTGTTTGGCTTATGGTAGAAAGGACCTGTATCGGGGTTTTTATATACACCGACATTTACAGTGTTTGAACCCGCATTAACACAGCCATCAGAAGTAACGACGGTTGGTATGCTGTAAGTTATCGTTCGTAATGAGGAGGGTCCAATCCAATTAAGAGCCCCCGTATTGTAAACATACGGCGAGGTAATATTGCTTAGATTATAATTTGTTGTACCATCGTTCAACGTTACATTGTAAGGTGATGTGCCTCCCGAAATGGTGATGGTAAGCGTGGTAGAATTACCTTCACAAACAGTTGCACTCCCCGATACAGCCAGCGTAGCATAAGGTAAACCATGTACTGATACTGCCAACGCCAGGGTATCACTGTTGCCACAACCGTTGGTGGTATACACCCCAATATTTCCTGAGGTAGCTGTCACGGCATAATCGACTGTAACGGCATTGCCCGATCCGTTGATTGTAGCACCACTACCCGAGTAAATCCAGGTAAAGGTAACCGTAGGATCGTTGGGTACCGAATAGGCAACCCCCATATCACCCTGACATACGCTATTATCGAACAGAATAAAACCAGAAGGAGTTGTAGGAAGAAGCGGGAAACTAATTATAACAGTATCGCTCGAGCTACATCCGCCATTGCTAATGGTCCAGACAAGTCGGTAGGTGTTACCATTTATCCCATTAAACAGGCTATTAGGCGTAGTAGGAGTTACAACTGTTCCACCAAGCCCCGATGCAATACTCCACAGCCCACTCCCCACCACAGGCGTATTACCAGCCAGCGTTGCAGAGGTACCTCCACAAATCGACTGGTCGGGACCTGCATTAGCCGTAGTAGGTACCGTATACGTAGTTACTGGGGTAGGATCAACAACACCGGTAGTAGGATCAGCGGGATCGTTATATATGAAACTCGTAAGCTGATAGGTAGCTCCAGTGGCATCGGTCGGTAAAATATAGGGTTCGGAGTTAACAGTAACAGGGGTCTGGGGGACACCGTTTTTGGTATAACCAAGTATATAATTGAAAGGACGAACTGAACCCGTAAAGGTAACTGGGATACCCGCTGTTCCACAAACAGGACCAGAAGGATTAAGACGAGCACGAGGCTTTGTAGTATTAATACATGCGGTTGTGAATTTACTGCTACCCGATACGGGAATAGTTATCCGAGCTACTGTGGTTACCGTTCCATAACTGCTATTTCCCGTTGCTGTTGACGTTAATTCTGTCCAGGTACCTGCATTATCGTAAGCCACACGCATATCCGAAAGCCCATTTTGGGTCATAAGCGGAGTAAGATCACTGGCTGGATCCCAATCCAAACCTACATAAGCTTGACTGCCAGATGTTGCTGAAACAGTCCAGTATTCCATCGAGTTAACATAGGTAAGCGGCGCAGCATAGGAAGTATAGGTACTGTTGGGAGTAAAAAATTCAACTGTCCAATCGATGGTACCCGGTTGAGAAGAAGAGAGCGTAATTTTATTGCCCAGTACAGTTCCCTTACCTACAGGAAATTTGAAGTTATCACCCGATAGAATACGTTTGGTTAGTGGTCCATCCACATACGAAGCCGACGAACCTCCCGCAGGTACAACACAATTGATCGCAGTATTGATAATGCGCAGCTGATTGGTTGCAGTTGTAATAATGCGTCCCGAGGTAAGATACAAATTGCCAGCGACCTCAATAACTCCTCCCGTACCAATGCTCAACCCATTACTATTGTTTATTTTCAAATGATAAAATTTATTGGCACCCGAAAAATTGCCCGTAGGACCGCCGATTGTTTGTGCACTGGTTCCTGCAAACTCTACAATAGCATTTGTTCCACTGCCCGCTTTGAAAACACCTGTACCATATCGTTCAAAAGTACCCAGAATGGTCAATTTCCGATTATTGACCGAATTATCTACTGTTGGCCCATTAATGAGCAGTTGCTCACAGATAGTAAGATCTTTATTGGGTAAATAACGACTCCCTGTTCCTGTGAAACGCAATTTTCGAACACTGTTATACAAATCAGCCACTACATTGTAATCTGAGCTCCCTCCATATTCGAGGGTTCCTCCCGTTGTACAATCCATAAAATTATCGTACTGACCTGCCGGGAAAGGACCTCCATTGAGATAAAGTGTACCCGTGCCGTTTACTATCCCAATATTATGCCCATAATAGGGTTGTACCACCCGCAAGGTACCATTTATTGTAGTATGATAAGTAAATGCCTGATTCTGGTTAATGGTAACGGTATCATTGCTGCCGATGGTTACAATAAATCCATTGGGCCCTCCCGTAAGTGTATAGGGATCTCCTGCCGTTTGCATCCAAATACTAGGATCGTTCCAATTACCGTCCTTGATAGAGGTAAATTGAGGAATATTATTAGGAATAGCTGGGTCTTCTCCAGCTATAAATTCCCCATTTAAATCGTCGGCACCCACCAGGTTAAAAGTGATGGTATTAAGACTTTCATCAACATTGTCGGTCGAAGGTCCGGGTGCGGCCTTACTCCAGCTGGTACCCCCTACAGTGCGAGCAGCTACATAGTTCGATTCATTGCCCAACACATCTGCATCTTTATAGTAAAATACCAGGCTCCCATTAACACCGGATACCGCACTATTCTGTACTTCCCAATAATACTGAAGCACTTTGGTGGGATCAATTACCCCCGGATGATGATCATTGATAGCATTGATACGAACATAACCCGTCAGATCATTATTACTGTAAGTGAAAACCACAGGTGTATACTTACCAGTTACCCCGAGGGGATAGGTAAATGAAACAGCAGGTCCACTGTAAGCACTGAAATATTTTCGAATACCAACATTACTAAAAACGCCATCAACTTGTATCATCTTAGCAGCATTAAATGGTGCCCCATCTACAATACTGTTCACACCCAATGTTAGCATGTACTGATTGATATTAAAGATACCCTGTACAAGTACCAGGTTTTTATTGAGCGTAATAGAACTTTGCAAACGTGCACCATTGGAATTATTGAGCGTAAGGGTGCTAAATGTTCCCGTCCCCGATACATACTGTAAAGCAGAACCTACCAGCATAATACCTGTTCCATTGCCATTATCCGTATAGGTAGCGTTATTGGTAAGATTACCAGACACGCTTACAGCATTATTGTCACAAACAAAAGAGCCGCTGGATATTGTCAAGTTACCCGTAACCGAAATCGAATTGGATAGAGTAAGCGAGGTGACAGGATTAACTACCAGGTGGTTAAAGCTAGTCGAAGATGTTCCTAAAATGTTCTGAACGTTTCCACTAAAAGTCGTAGTATTCGTTCCTGGGGTATAGGTTCCATTGTTGATTAAATCGCCGTTGATTGTAACATTAAGATTATTGGCTATCAAAAAGCTCTGATTATTTGTTAAAGTGAGGTTACCATTTAAGATTAGGGGATTGATCATAAGTGTAACGGTAGCTGTCCGAGCAGTACCCGCAACCTTACCAGTAATAACAAGATCATTGAGCGTCAGATTTGCATCCATGCGATAATTTTGTGCAGCATCAATAGTTGCCCAGTAAGCGGGTGTTTGGGTAAAGATAATCTGGCCTGCTGTTACGCTACCACTTGCAGGTCGCAGATATAAATCGCCAAAAGTTGTACCTCCCCCTTGTACTATCGTAATAGTACCTCCCGACATATTAAATACACTTCCAGGATTAACAACTTCCAGTTTAGCACGGGTAAGTGAAGTAACATCGGCACCCTGCCCATTGATTGTTACATCGCCTCCACTCTGATAATACTTAAGTACACCCGTTGTTGTTGCCGTACTGCGGCGTATTTGACCATTTACGAACAAACGTCCACCGTCAATGATAATGGTAGAATTACCATCACCTGAATACTCAATATCATTGTTATTATTAGTGGTTCCATTGGTAGGCCCTACGTATACATTCCCCGCCTTAAGCGTGAGCTTTCCAAACAGCATCAAATCATTTGTGTTTACAGCAGCATTGGCAATCAGAATATTTCTATTACCCGAGTTGTTGGGGTAATCGATATACAGACCAGCTGTTTCAGGGATGACAAACGAGGTAGTTGTAGAAATGGTAAAATCGCTTGAAGGATTGGTTCGACGATATACCAAAGTTCCATTTTTCAGGGTCAACCAATTATCTACAGGAGTGGTCAGCGTACCCCCAATAGATATGATGAGCGAATCGGCCTGGGAGCTTCCCTTATCAACAGTAACCTGTCCAAACCTTGTTATGGGAGTATTGGCTGTATTGGCAACAGAAGCCGTACCAGTACCATTGAAGGTCAGTGGAATATTGCGAAAATCACACTCACGTGGAGTAGCTATTCCGCCTCCGGTGGCCCCCGTAGTATTGTTAGTTAAATTTCCGCCAATATACATACGCGCTGCCGAACCATCCCAGTTATCTATAGCCGAAGCCGTGTTGACAAATACATTTCCTTTTACTTCAATGGTTTGTAAAAGTGCCCCACCACCATACCATACCAACGCACCTCCCTGAATATTAAGGTTTCCATTAATCGTAATGGTTTTTGCAATTCGTGCATTAGGAGGTGTAGGATAGTTGGTATTCCATACAGGACAGAACCACGAATCGGCATTTTGCCCTCGCGTGGTCAGGTTACCATATATCAACAGATTATTATTGGGGAAAATGATATTTGAACCTCCCAGCGGAGAAAGAATTAAATTTCCATATTCAGTAACCCCATTGGGAAGATAATAGGTAGTTCCTGCTTTAGAGTTAGTGGTATACATCTCGGTAGTACCCAGATGTACATTAAAGTCGGTATAGTCACCAGCGGGAAATTGATAAGTAGAGCCAGAAGTAAAACTTGTCGTCAGTCGTAAATTACCATTGCCATTAGGATGGCTTAGTACCAAGGCAAAATTACAAGCTGGATTATACCCTATATCCAATGCCGATCCCTGTTCGATTCTCAAAATAGCACAACTACGCACATCGGTATTAGCCACTGTAAGGTTAGTATTCAAGTAAATGGAGTCATTATTCCCAATTATTACAATATCTTCAGCCGTTGGAACCGCTGCAGCAGGGGGCCCGGTATGCGATACCGTCGACCAGCTATTGACATTACCCCATAAGCCCGTTTGACGACTATAATAAACGGTAGGAGAGCCAAACGGGTTGGTGGGATTGTCATCACCAGCTGTATAATCGCCATCAATAAAAGAAACATTCTCGAGAAAACTACCAATGCCCGGTTCACCTATAATATTATTCGTTTCGTCCACATCAGTTGCCACGCCTCTTGTCCACGATACCGTGTTGATATCAAAACGAGCTGCTACATATTCATCTTCAGTAATACCAGCACCTGTTATTACGTCTGATTGATCATAGTTAAAACCAAGAGTAGCTGTAGCGGTTCCCAATGTTAAGCCCGAGGTTTTTACCCTCCAATAGTATGTAAGTGAACGATTTTTAACGGTTGTAGCTGGATGCTCGTATCCAACTGGAATAACGGTAATATCACCCCATGTGGTAGGAGCACCGGTGATGGTGATAGTTGCTGGAGTATAAGCAGGAGTACTATGACTTGTTGAAGAAGCACCTATCGGAAAAGTAAAGCTATTCGCTGAAGAAGAAAAAGTTCGCGTGATGCCTCCATTTCCTGCTTGACCCAGCGTAGTTATGTATCTTGTCGTACTATACCCACTTACCGAAGCAGATGAAGTAAATTTCAAATTGTAAGCACCAATATTAAACAATTTATCCTGCGAAAATATCAGCGAGCCCGAAATAGTGATATTGGCCCTCAAACTGATGGGAGCAGACAGAGCATCGGTATTGTTAAGCTCCAAATTATTGAATATACCATTACCGTCACCATCTATCACCTGCGGATCATCGTCGGCCAACACAATTTTCCCCGTGCCAATATGAACTCCACTATTGTAAATATACGAAGTTGTGGTAGTCGCTGAGGGTATCATTGTAATGGTCTTACCCCCGTCATTAAGAGTTCCCTTGATCAAAATCAAGGAGTCAGCCACTTGAATGTCACTCTGCGTGCCTGCAAACGAAAGTATTTTACCGGCAGCTTTGTCCATTTTAAACTTTTTGAAAGCTAGTGGTCCAGCAGTATTTGCTGAAATAACCTGAGTTCCCGAACCATTGAAGATGGTCCAATTGTTACCTGTTGTATAGGTGGTACCGCTCGAAACGGTCATATTACCCCCAATGGTAACATTCAGATTATTAGCATTAAAATCTCCCGATTGTAAGGAAAAATTAGATAAAACGATTAATGGATAGGTATCGAGCATTACAACGCTGGTTCCACTTTGTCGATTGATGAAGAGGTTTGAAAATTGAGCTGTTGAAACAATTCGGTAATTGGGTGAATTGGGTAATATTGTTCCATTGGTTGGAAGTATGTATACATTACCTCCCGTCACATTTACATTATTGGTACTGGCTAATATTTCAAAGGCCTTTTGCTGGTTGGCTACACTGCCATCACCACAAACATCATATATGTACATATTACCGCCACTCATGTTAAATACATTGGCAGCTTCATTGAGGTTAAAGGTACCTACAACACCCTGTAAACCTCCGTTATACCGATTGGTGGTAATGGGAGCATTCACCAGATCGGACACAGCGGTATAGGCAGTTGGGGTACGACGAAAACGTCCACGCAGGTAAAAATTACCACCCGTTTGGGTAAATGAAGCTAACCCACCTGCTGTACCCGCCGTACGATATTGCTTTGCATCTACGGTACCTCCATTAATCACAAACTGTCCCGATGCCACTGCCCATTGGATAAAACCACCACTTTCACGAGTTGAAATATATCCTTTGTTTATCTGTAATAATCCATAAATAGAAAATGAGCTACATCCTGCATTCGTATTTACTCCCATGGCAGCATCGTTGGGAGCGCTAACCCCATAGGCTACATTTACATCCTGATAGCTATCAGCAGTAGTAAGTACTACTACATTATCTCCATCGAGTACCAGGGCCCCGTTGGCAGGTACATAAAAATCTGAATTAGGCCCTCCGGTTCCTGTATCGCAGTTACCCTCCGAGAGGGATGGTATGATTGTCGTTCCCTGAAGAATCAATGTACCATTTCTAATCCAGAGTGCTTTACATAAATTGGGATTAGCTCCTCCTTCATAACCTCCAGCTATGTTGGCACCAAAAAGTCGGAAATTGGGATAAGCCGTCGCATAGATTGTCAATGAATATGTTTGATCTACCCCTTTGTCAAGTACCAAATTATAAAAATCGGTAGTACCATCGCAATACAGGGTATTACTGGTTGAACCCCTGAAGTACACGGTGGCAAATCCCGTGGTGGCCCCTGGAGTGGTAGGAGGAAATACATTATAGACTGGATAGCTAAGATTAGTAAATCGAACTGTGCCGTGGTTGGTAAAATCACCATACACAACCACACGATGCGACTGGGCATCGTAGTAGTCAATAAAAGGAGCTGTACCGGCTTCAGCCACAGCTGTCGGGTCGGTTGTGGTATTGGTTACACCATTCCCTACGGTAAGAGATGCACCACTTTCAACCGTAACATTGCCCATGATGGTCAGCTGACGCCGGGCAGAGGTACCATCGTTAATACGATAAGTGCCTTGCATGATATGCAAGTCGCCATTGAGTGTAAGATTATTTAGCTGAGTAGCAATCACCCCTGGAGCATTGAGCCGGAGCGTGTTATAAACTGTTTGTGCGACAGGAAGGGTAAAATTAGCTGCATTGTAGTACTCGGTAATACCTCCCCCTGCATTTACAAAATTATTCGTAGTTGCCGATGGAAAATTTACCGATGCCAGTCGTAATATGCCCTGCCCATTTAATTTCTTCAGCGTGTTGGTAAACTGGTATGTCGACATATCCAATATACCACCTTCATTAATATTTATTTCGAGGTTAGTTGTCGTAACATTGCCTGTAAGGGTAACGGTACGTCCGGAAAGAATAACCACTACATCACCATCGGACGAAGGAGTACCAATATTCACATAAGTTGTTCCGCCTGGGTCGGACGTCCAGGTAGCCGGGTCATTCCAGTTACCGCTTTGATAGGAGAAAAAGGTATTGGGTGGATAACCGGCAATCCATTCGGTAGTAGTTATGCCAAGATTGGTAGTTCCTGTGATGGTAAATGTTTTGGCAATGTCGTTAAAGTTTTGCGTGCCTGAGGGGGTTGACCAGTAGCCAGAAATAGGACGATACCAGATTAATGTAGGATCGGTAGGATTTTCAGTAGCATCGTAGGTAAACGTTACTGTGGCCGTAGCAGCAGCCGAAGCCGTTAGCTGCCAGTAACGTTTGAGGTAATTAGATCCTAACGATGCACTATATACAGTTCGCAGCCGTAGATATGTTGTACCACTAATAGCATTAATGGTTAACGGAGAAAAAGTGTTGTTGGACCCAATAGGTACTGTATAAGGAGTAGATGCTGGAACTGCCTGCTGAAGGTATCCGGTACCATCGGTAGCTATCATGCAATTAGCGTTAAAGGGGCCTCCTGCAATGCTGCTAGTAGCCGAATTGGATAAAATAAGATTATAATTACCCAGCTGCAACACACTGCCCGAAAGCGTTAACGTACCGTTTACGGTTACATTGCCCGAAAGACTTTTTGTACCACCATTGCCAAGGGTTAGATTTTGGTAGTTGGCACTTGCAAAAATGGTTTGATTGCCAGAAGCGAGATAAGAAACCGTACTTCCCGAACCCGCTGTAGTATTAAACCTAGTAATGGCATTGGAAGCTCCGTACAAATTAAGTACATGAGCTAATCCAGCACCTGTCATGTTGATGGTACCTGTTACATCTGTAAGATTGCCAGAAACATTAATTGTCTTTGCAGCAGTAGTACCAAAATCAAGGATGCCATCTACAGTTAAATTACCCCCGATATTAATCGTTTTTGTTGTGGTACCCAGGTTAAATGTAACCAAATTGTTAATCGTAACATTTGAGGTAGTTGAAAATGGTCGATTAGCAGTCTTGGTATTTCTGCCAGCAAATACTAAATTATAAAAAGTAACAGTCCCCGTTCCCGCTCCCCCAATCGTTTGGGCAGCATTAGGTGCAAAGGTAAAAGTCCCCGAAGTAGCATAAAAAGCTGTATCGGCATTAGAATTTACTGTAAAATTTGTACCACTAAACGATAATCCTCCTGGGTTACTAAATATTACTTTGGCGGGGTTATTAATCACAATATCACCACCATTAATATTTAAAACATTTGACCCATCAATAGTTTGCCTGTTTGTAGTAAAGCTAATGGTTCCCGTTCCACTTTTGATAAAGGTACCATTATTTGTAAGGCCACTTCTGAATTCAAAAGCAGGGTGGTCATTGGTGTTGCTAAATGTTCCCCCATTTGCAATAATTACCCTACCGACAAAAATGTTTGTCCCAATAGTATTGTTGTCATTCAGGGTACCATTGGCATTAATATAGGAATTTCCATTTACCGTAAGATTAAAGTCTGCTAATTGTAAAGTTACCGTAGCCGCACCTCCAGTAATATTCAAATTTCCATTTATTGTAACATTTCCTCCGAGGGTTTTTGTTGTTGCAGTACCGCCAGTTGAAACAGTAAGATTACCATATACAGGAACAGCAGAAATTGTTTGAGCTGCATTAGCTGTATAGATCACTGTGCTTGCCACATCTAGTGAAATGTTACCTGTAGTATATTTAGTAGGAAATGTTACAGCTGTACCTACAGCAGGATTACCCAATATTAAGGTAGTGCCCGCGTCCATTGTCATTGTTCCTGCACTATTACCAGTAATTTGATACTGATTGCAATTGAGGGTGGCTGAACCTTGAATGGAAAGATTTCGATTTATAGTTAAAGCAGCAACAAGGGATTTTGTGCCACTTCCAGAAACAGTCAAATTGTAATATCCATTGTATGATGGAATTGTTTGATCAATATTACCATTATAATTAACTGTACCTGTTGTAGGTGCTGTTGCTCCACCATCTATATTACTTGTAATACCTCCTCCAGTAATTGTACCGCCAATATTTAAATACCCATTACCAGTAAATACAATATAAGATCTAAGATTCCTTGCTCCCATGGTTATATTACCTGTAATGGTAACAGTGCCTGTTCCGCTAATTAATAAATAGGAATCCCATGCATTATTTGTACCTTGATTGATAGTTAATGAGTTAGCTTGTAAAAATCCATTACTAACTTCTATGTATTTGTTTATTGCAGCAGTTGGCGCATTAATTGTAATAGCATCTCCCACAGTTAAATTATTGTTACCCACTGTAACATATGTATTGTTTGCTCCACCATTGATTGTTAAATTTAGGCAGTATGCATTTGCAATATCAACAGTAACATTAATCCCGTCATTAATAATTACATCATCAGCAGCAGTAGGCACTGGTTGTCCACCCCAGGTAGCAGGATTACTCCAGTTACCCGAAACCGATGCTATTCGAGTAGCAGAAAATGAATTTTGTATTGAAATTATAAGCACTATAAATACAAACAATAACTCTGTGCTTAATACTGGTGATTTTTTGTAAGCAGTATGAATATTAATATCCATAATATTTATTTTTTCAAATAAAACTATATAAAATTATTAATACGACAAACACATAAGTTTATAATACCATTCCCCATATCTTCTCCTTTTTATTTAGGCTTAGGGCACTGGAAACATCATTCGTTACCGTTAACGTATTGGTACCCGCAATATTTAGGTTGGTGTTGTTTGCACCCGCAGGCATGCCAATAGAATCACAAGCAAAATTTCCATCGACGGTAACTGTATGGCCATTTGCTATGACAACATCGTCGGCCAACCCAGGTACCACACCGCCTACCCACGTAGCCGGATTACTCCAATTACCCGACCCTGCGCTGGTAATGGTTGCCGCCCATACCCTCCAGCTAATCAAAAGTAGAATACTGATGATGCTTAGTTGTCTCTTCATATGTTTAATGTTGCTCATTTTTCATATTGGTAAATATAACCCATAATTTCTTGCATTTGCAAAACATATAGAACCTTCGAAATTATTTATTATCTACGCTTTGTGCTATGCCTTTAATTGCTCATATACTCCTAACACCTATCAATTTTATTGTCTGTTCTATCAAATTTTAAGCCTTCCAATGATGTATAACAATTCTTTTTCTGATTTTTTTCAGTTTATATAATACGAAATTACTGTTCAATTGGTTATGTTTTTTTTACAATGACACTATAAACAAATATTTGATATACAATATTTTAAATATCAGGTGATAAAAATCATTTGTCGGAAATATTAGATGTTTTATTCAGGTAACACAAACTGAACAATAAAATTAATTCATTGTTTTAAGTTTAATTTGTGTATAAAAATTAAACAACATGAACCGACTGGTAAGCATTAGCCAATGGGAAGACATTTTTCCCGAGTATCGAGAAACGCCAATTGGATTGTTGCTGGCCTATCACAACCTGGGAAAACCATTTGAAACCTATACCAGCGCCCAGCTGCTTATAGGCATGTGTATGGACAATCGTAAACATTTGAACATTCCCGACAATTTTGCCTACATCATTCGCGCAGGGGGAGCTAATTTGCGATACAGCGAATTTAAAGTTTCTTATGCCATTGCGGTTGGAAACGTTCGCCACATAGCCCTTATAGGGCATAACAATTGCGGCATGGTTAATCTGTATGCCCGAAAAGATAAGTTTATCGAGGGCCTTATTGAAAATGCCGGATGGGATCGTACCTGGGCGGAAGAACATTTTATGCATTTTGCTCCGATGTTTGAAATAGGCAATGAGATTGATTTCGTACTCCTCGAAGCCAAACGTTTAAGACTTCGATATCCTAAAGTACAGGTTGCACCCATGTTGTATCGGGTCGAAGATAACAGATTATACTTACTGCGGGAATAACACAATCGTGAATGTTTGTATTGCCGTACTTAAAATGCAACTGTTCTGAATAAAATATTACTCGGCTAAGCCCTCCAGGTAATCGCAGAGTTTTCTTAGCGTTCTTTGCGTAAAGCTTCGCGTTCTTTGCGTTTTAAATTGTGGTTCATTGACTTAACTAATGTTTGTACACAATCATGGGGTTCCATCCGAAAATATTTTTAAATGTCTATTACATCGGTCGAATGGAACTCCATGCAATATGTTTTGTGCCTAAAATCAAACAAGTATAAAAAATTTTCTTTATACTCGCCTGCAAGAACTGCGGCTTGTTTTAACTATTAATTTGCTGGCGGAAGAAGTGATATAACAACCTAACGCCAAATCCCGTGCCTCCTTTTCCACGGTAGCTATCATTGGTTTTGCTGAAAGCAACCCCCGCAATGTCGAAGTGCATCCAGGGATATTTTACAAAACGCTGAAGGAATTTTCCACCGACAATTGCCCCTGCATTTTTTCCACCTACATTTTTAATATCGGCAATGTCGGACTTAATAAGTTCGTCATACTCGTCCCAGAGAGGAAATTCAACTATACGCTCATAAACAGCATTGGCACTTTGTTGAAGCTGCTGTTTTATTTCATCGGAAGCGGTACCCATAGCTACCAGGGCATAGGGTCCAATAGCCATGGAAGCCGAACCGGTAAGGGTAGCCACATCAATGACCAGCGCCGGATTGTACCGCTGCGCATATACCAGGGCATCGGCCAGAATCATACGTCCTTCGGCATCGCTATTGAGAACCTCCACCGTAGTACCATCCATTATAGTCACAACATCGCCGGGGGCATAAGCATTGCCCGAAGGACGATTGTCGGTAGCCGGTATTAAGCCAACCACATAAATGGGGAGCTTATTTGCCGCTATGGCAGCTATTGTCCCTGCTACAATCGCAGCCCCCGACATATCCGACTTCATATAATCCATACTATCGGTAGTGGGCTTCAGGCTCAAACCACCAGTATCGTACACAATCCCTTTACCCACCAACACATAAGGCGCACTGTTTACCGCATTCTCGGGTTTCCATTCAATGACGGTAAAGGTTGGCGGATCGACCGAACCCTTGTTTACCGCCAGTAAACCTCCCATTTTCAACGATTCTATTTGCGACTTATGCAAAATTTCGACCCGACAACCCTGCTTAACACACATCTCTTTTACTTCCTCGGCAAGTCGTTCAGCATTTAAATACGATACCGGCTCATTGACCAAATCTCTAACACGGTATACCTGGGTAATCAGGTTGACTAATTCTGTAATCTCAACATCCTGTAGAAAATCGCCATATAGGGCTATCTCACGTAATTTGCTTTTTTTCTCTTCAGCTTTTGTAAAATACTTCACAAAACGATACGATCCCAGAAGAACCCCCTCGGCCAAAGCCAACAACGCTCCTTTATCGGACTGTAAGTGAACAAGGATGACACCTTCCTGGGCATGATCGTTCAGATAGGTTTGTACACGATATCCCGCTTTACGAGCCTCCTCCCATACCTGATATTCGGCACGTGTATAATCCAGCAATACCACAAATACCAGGCGATGCAACTGATTGATAACTATAAACGTTTCATTTTTTGCTATCTTCTTTTGCACATAGGCATATTCCTTTTCATTAAAGTATCTGGAATCAATTTCCGAATCCTTAGATGTAACAAGCACCAACGAACGTTCCGAATCAATTTCATTCGTTTTAAATACCTTAATTTCCATAACCTTGTTTTTTTTTATCCTGCAAAATTAATCATTTAACACTATTACCTGGAATGTTTTTCATAAGAACTCCAGGTTGTCAAAGCTGTACGTTTATAGCCCTAAACAATTTAACAATTGAAAGTGTTTATCCTGAAAAAAATATTATGATTCTACAAAGTAGCCTTCACCATAATTCACCGCAATTTCAATCGAACTTTTCATACCAACAGAAACAGGTAAGTGACTATAAATCCATACTACAACGCATTATCATGCGTGAGGAAGAGGAATCAGTTCGTCGACATCGCGAGCGAGGAAAATTGTTGGTTCGCGAACGTATTGAACTGCTTTGTGATCCTCACACGCCTTTTCTGGAGTTTTCAACGCTGGCTGCCTACGATCAGTACGAAAATCAGTTTCCTGCAGCCGGTATGGTTACAGGTATTGGTATAGTACATGGCTTCCCAGTGGTTATCATCGCCAACGATGCCACGGTGAAAGGAGGAACCTATATTCCCGAAACGATAAAAAAGCATTTACGGGCACAGGAAATTGCCCTACAAAACCATTTACCCTGTGTTTATCTGGTCGATAGTGGTGGCATATTTTTGCCGTTGCAGGCGAAAGTTTTTGCCGATAGGGACAATTTTGGTCGTATTTTTTACAATCAATCGCGTATGTCGGCGCTGGGTATACCCCAGATAGCAGTAGTAATGGGTTCGTGCACTGCCGGGGGCGCTTACGTACCTGCCATGAGTGACGAAGTTATCATGGTAAAAGAGCAGGGAACCATTTTTTTAGGGGGACCCCCATTGGTAAAGGCTGCCACGGGCGAAGAAATATCGGCCGAAGAATTAGGAGGTGCCGTAGTACACACAACCATTTCGGGGGTGGCCGATTACATTGCTCAGTCCGATGAACATGCCCTATACCTTTGTCGTCAAAGCCTTCAGCATTATTTTGCCGCTAAAACCCCTTATCGTCCACCCTTCGAACCCGTTGAACCTAAATACCATATCGACGAACTGTACGGTATCGTTCCTAACGACCATCGACAGAATATTGATCCCTACGAGGTTCTTGCTCGATTGCTCGACGGGAGTGAATTTGATGAATTTAAGGCAGGCTATGGTACCACCATCGTTACCGGTTGGGGAAAAATAATGGGACAGCCCGTAGGCATTGTGGCCAATAATGGCATCTTATTTTCTGAATCGGCACTGAAAGCCACACATTTTATCGAACTATGCTGCCACCGGCAGATACCCTTGCTGTTTTTGCAGGATATTTCGGGATTTATGGTAGGACGCGATTACGAGCACAAGGGGATAGCAAAGGATGGAGCTAAAATGGTACAGGCCGTGGCCAATGCCAATGTACCCAAAATTACGCTCATCATGGGCAAATCCTATGGTGCAGGCAATTATGCCATGGCTGGTCGTGCCATGAATAGCCATTTTCTTTTCACCTGGCCATCGGCCCGTATTGCTGTAATGGGAGGCGAACAAGCTTCGCTGGTGCTTTCGACGGTTAAGGGAAGTGGAAAGGTCAGCCTGGTGGAACAATTTGAAAATGAAAGCTCAGCCTATTACGCCACCTCCCGCCTTTGGGACGATGGCATTATCGACCCCGCTGAAACCCGCAATGTGCTGGGTTTTTGCCTTTCCGTTGTGGCACAAGCTCCCAAGCAACCACCACAATATGGCATTTTCCGAATGTAAAAAAATGCATCAGCAAAAATTTTTGTGTTTAATACCAATAGCTTGATTCATATGAACAATACCTAAAAAGACTTTTAAAAATTATTCAGGTGATAAGCATACCTCATCTGGAACAGGCACCCATCTGTCTAAAAAATGAGAAGGACGAGTATGATTCCATAAACGCAAAATGAATTAAAACGAGAGGACATACATCAAAAGAACTTCAAAATACCATAAGTCATGAAGGCCAATTTCCAAGATTTTAAGGATATTATAGTAAACATCGAAAACTCGGTAGCCTGGATCTGGCTAAATCGACCCCATAAACGTAATGCGCTGACGGGAAGAGTTTTTTACGAGCTACTTCAGGCTTTTAAGGCATTACATCATCACAAACAAATCCGCCTGGTGGTACTACGCGGAAAAGACAATGTGCTCTCGGCAGGAGCCGATATCGAATGGATGCAACAGACAGGTCGGGAAAGTTTTTTGAAAAATATCCGACAAAGCAAACTTATTGCCGATTGTTTGTACCACTTTCTGAACCTTCCGCAGGTAACCCTGGTGGTGGTCGAAAAAAACGCATTTGGTGGGATACTGGGTTTTATTGCAGCGTCGGATGTAGCTATTGCCGAACAGGAAGCCATACTTTGTTTTCCCGAAGTAAGGCTTGGTATAGCTCCAGCAGCCATTATGCCCTATGTGATGCATAAAACAAAAGGTACCCACCTCAATCCCTGGATCTACAGTGGGCGAACTTTTACTGCCAAGCAAGCTGCTACGTCGGGACTTATCGATATCGTCGTTCCTAATCCAGAACTCGAAAAAACCGTTAAAGAATTTATAGAAGGTCTTGGAAAAGCATCCTTATACGCTTTACGGGCAACCAAAAAACTGGTAAGCCTCTTCAAACCACCCATTACCTTCCGAATCAAAGCCTACACCTACCTCTTACTTGCTCGGCTTAAACGTTCCCGACATGGACAGGAAGGCTTACGGGCATTCCTCGAGAAACGTGAGCCCCGATGGGAAAATTAAAACAGCTACAGCTTTACCATCACTCCTCTTCCAGAATACGGTTGAAAAACTGATTCAAGGGTTTAAGCAGACAAAATGCGTCAACCACCCGATCAAGCACATCGTCCGAAAGTATATCTTCGTCGCTTAAAGGATGTGACACCGTATAGCTTTTAAACTTTAAATAATGAAGGTAAGGAAAATTAGCAGGAAAATCACGGGGAGGTCGCGTTAATACGGCATCCTCATCCAGCTGTGGAAAAAATTCTTTGAACACGGGATCTTCAACAATCGATACAAATTCGTCGATATTGTCATAAATACCCCATCGGATTTTTTTCAATAACGCAGGCTCGGGCATCCATAACCCTCCTGCAACCATACAATTACCAGGCTCAACATGAAAATAATATCCCGCCAGCTGGCTTTTTTTACCGCCTTTTACTAAATATGCTCCCATATTCGTTTTGTAGGGCGTTTTATCGGCCGAGAAACGAATATCGCGATATATCCGGTACGTACAGTCGCGAACCGTAAGATAGGCTAAATCTGGATCATGTACAGCCATGCGTAATATCAGTGCCTCTACAAAAGTATCGAACTGCGCCTTTACTTCACGATACCACGATTTGTTGGCATCGAACCAATTTCGATGATTATTATGTTTTAGTGCATCCAAAAAAGATAATATTGACTCCATAATTTACGGATTAAGTATTGAAAGATACTTATCAATCATAGCTTTTGGAGAAAAACTAGCTGCATATTCTTTTCTTTCATTTATTTTCTCTTCATCAAAAAATGATTTATCTTGAAAAACATGCATAATAGCCTCAGCTAGCGAATATTCATTATAAGGTTCAACCAAATAACCATATTTACCCTCTTGCAAGACTTCATTGCAGGCAGGTACATTTGTAGCAATTATTGGCAAACCAACACTTAAAGCTTCAATCAAAACAGTTCCAAAACCTTCATTGTGTGTAGTGCTAAAAACAAAAAAATCAGCTTTTTTCAAAAGCTCAGGAACATCTTCACGCGAACCTAAAAATTCAACATTTTTCAAACCTAAATCTCGAGCAAGAATTTTAAGTTTTAATTCTAAACTACCCGAACCTACTAATTGTAACTTAGCATATGTTAAAGTATTTTCGACGATTTTCCAAGCTTTCAAAAGAGTAACATGGTCCTTATGAGGTTCTAAAGTTGCAACCATTATAGCAGTAGTAATTAATTGGTTCACCGATTTGTTAATTCCATTAAATTTACTTTGATTCACACAATTGTGAACCGAATAAACATTCTTTTTCGGAACTAATGGTATAGAACAAAATTCATGTTTCAAATAATTCGAGCAACAAACAATTTTTGCACCGATTATTTTACACACATAAAAAGTGAACCATGTATATATGTATTTTCCGAAAAAGCTTTCACTAGGAGCATTTCCACAATGCGCAATTAACTTTTTTACATTCGTTAACCGAGCAGAAAAAAGAATAAAAGGAGCTAAACCTGTATTCCATGCAATCACCACGTCAGGTTTGAATGTTTTACAAATTTTCTTAACCACATTAAAAATGACAGCAATTTTTTTGTATCCTTTTGGTAATTGTGGATTGACAAACACTTCTGTTGAAGAAAAAGAATTCAATAAATCAGCAGGTTCTTTTTGAAGAAACAACACATACTGCTGATGTTCTTTCACGGTAAGCCAATCGAGTACCAGACGGGGGGTACCCTCGGCTCGGGGTGAAGTGAGTACATGCAATATTTTCATGCTCTTTTTTGTTTTTTTACCAATAAAATTTGTTCCTAACACTGTACACAATTTGTAGATTACTCTTTTTCGCACTAATGTTTCACTTAAATTACAAGCTTTGATAAATTTTTAAAATTTCAGTAGCCATCTGCTTTACGTCAGGTAAAACAGGGATATCGAATTTTTGATTATGTTTTTTCCGTTGTAACAGTAACTTTATGCACTCAGCCAATTGTTGCGCATTTCCCCAGTCGAAAAGCAATCCACTCTTAAGATGCTCGACACGTTCGGCAATACCTGCGGCTCTTGTTCCAATAACCGGTACACCTGCCCGAAATGCCTCAAGAACCACAAAAGGCCCAGTTTCGGGCCAAAGCGAAGGCACCACAACCGCATCCATCGTGCGTAGAAAGGTGATTACCTGTGCAGGCGGTAATAAAATTGGTCGATGAAATCGCTTATCGCCTTTTATACGCTTCAACATCTTACGTCCATAATCTGTGCTATCCCAATACGGACCCAAAAAGTGTACCTCAACAGGAAAATCCTTAGGCAAAAGCCTTATAGCATCAATCAATACATGTACTCCCTTGATGTATGTGCATCGACCTACAAAAACCAGTTTCAGAGAAAAAGTTGCATTTTGATTCAGGAAATTATCCCCCGTATCCAGCAAAAAATCTGGTATAGCCTGAGGAGCAAAAAATATTTTGTTTTGTGCTACCCTGTTTGCAACCATTAGGTCTTTTGCCCAATGCGCATGTACCTGAATCCCATCAACCAGTGCATATATTTCCCGAAAAGAATCAATATACTGCTTTACCGAGGTGGGAAGGCTTAGAAATCGTTTAAGACGATTTGTTTCGGTATTACCAAAAGATAACGATAACTGCGTTAATACACGTCCACCCCAAACAGGAACACCCTTGCAGGCGTATAAGCACTCCGTACAACGTTTTTCATCAAGTTTCCCATCACACAGATATTTACCCCTGTATAGCAAAGCACGTTGCGGACAACTCTGACCCGGCGAATGATAGGTTAACAATGTTTTTATGCCCAAGCGCTTGACTATGCGCATGTGCGAAAAACTGGCACCTCCCGATTGATCGTGAAAATGCACAATATCTGGCTGAAAATCCTTCAGCAGTTGTTCAAAACTATCATCGAAAGTAGCCTCGCTGCGCCAATATTGTGCATGGGTTACACTAGCAGGTGGCAAAACGTTTACAGGAATACCCTGATACTCGTACCGACTGACATCAGGTGGAATACGTTCGGTGCTATGAATTGCCACCCTATTCTCATGACCCATCTCTTGTAATGCAGTTGCCAGATGGGCAACAAACACTTCCTTTCCCCCCGTATAGTAAGGCAAAAATGAAGCCGGTAAATGTAAAATCCTCATTAATTTCCAATAAATAATAGCACAAAAATGCTTTCAAATGTAGAAACTTATTTTCTTTTTGGCTTATGTAAAAAATAAAAATAACTTTGTTTGATAAAATTTACATAACACAAACTACAGTAACATAGGTTATGAGTCGGGAAAACAATTCCATCTTTGAGAATATTGAAATAGAAGAAGTTAACGAAAATTTTTTTCATTTGCTTAACCACGATTGGATGCTTGTAACAGCGGGGGTACTGGATGATTTTAATACCATGACCGCCAGCTGGGGTACCTTTGGTATGCTCTGGAATATGCCTGTTGCTGTTATCTTTGTTCGACCTCACCGGTATACCTATGAGTTTGTAGAAAAATATCCACTGTTTACCCTTACATTTTTTGATACACGTTACAAAGACATTCTTAACTATTGCGGACAGCATAGCGGCAAAAGTGTAGATAAAATTAAAGAAACTGGACTTATCCCCTATGAATTACCATCAAAAGCAATTACTTTTGAACAGGGACGGATGGTTATCGAATGTCGTAAAATTTATTTTGACGACCTTAAGCACGAACGCTTTTTAGAAAAAGAAATTATCCATCGGGCATATCCAGGCAAAGACTTTCATCGTTTTTATATCGGCGAAATAACCCAATGTTATCGCTCCATCCTGACTCAATGATAAATATTTTATTTTTTTATAGTTTTGCATAAACAGATGGTAGTCAAAAATTTAGACATGTCGTTCAATAACCTGGATCCCGAACAACTGGTCAATGCTTCGGAAATGTTAAAAGCAATGGCACATCCATTGAGGATTGCTATACTACAAGAGCTTGAGAAAAAGCAAAAAATGACTGTTACAGAAATATTTGAAACATTGCAAATCCCTCAAGCTGTTGCATCGCATCACCTTGGTATCTTAAAAAGCAAGGGAATTGTAGCTTCGAGGCGTGAAGGTAAAAACATTTATTATTTTGTTCGTTTACAGCAACTTAGTCAAATGCTCGAATGCATTAGTCGCTGTGCCTGTCAATCCTGAATTTCTATTTAACCATGTCGAAAAAACTGGTACTTATAGATAGCTATGCTCTTATATATCGAGCTTATTATGCTTTTATCAACCGTCCCATTTTTGCCCCCAATGGACTAAATACATCGGTAATTTATGGATTCTTAATCACCCTCGACGATATTCTCCGACGCGAAAATCCTACTCATCTGGGAGCAGCATTCGATATCAGCGGAGTCGATACCTTTCGTCATAAACTTTATCCTGCGTACAAAGCCAACCGTGAAAAAACTCCTGAAGAAATTCAAAAGTCGGTTCCTATCATCAAGGATATCCTCCAATACATGAATATTCCCATTTTGCAAGTAGAAGGATACGAAGCCGATGACGTGATTGGTACCCTGGCCGAAAAAGCTTTGCAACATAATTTTCAGGTACTGATAGTAACGCCCGATAAAGACTATGCTCAACTGGTGAAAGAAGGTATTAAAATTTACAAACCCAAAAAAGCAGGAAACGACGCTGAAATTCTCGATGTTGAAGCAGTTAAAAAGAATTTTTCCATCAACGATCCCCGTCAGGTCATCGATATCCTTGCTCTCTGGGGCGATGCTTCCGATAATGTGCCAGGTGTAAAAGGTATTGGCGAAGTAACCGCTAAAAAACTTATTGCACAATATCATTCCATTGAGAATCTTCTTAACCACCTCAATGAGCTGAATCAATCGCAACGTGAAAAAATTGCAGCAAACGCCGAAATGCTCAAGCTCTCAAAACAATTGGTTACCATCGACACCCAGGTACCCATCGATTTCGACGAAAAATTACTCGAACGTAAACCTTTCGACGAGAAATCGCTGAAAAAACTATTGGAAGAACTGAACTTTAAATCGTTCTTGGCACGATTCTTTCCAAATAATACTACTGCCGTTGAATCAAAAAAACAATCGACATACATACAGACCAGCATTTTTGATTCCCCAACAGCTGAACACACACAAAGTTCTTTTGACACGCTATCTAATGTACCTCACCAATACCACTTAATCAATAACGAAGAGCAAATAGACGCTATTCTTGAAAAACTCAGTCAATGCCACGAATTTTGCTTCGATACCGAAACTACAGGTCTGTCACCGCATGTCGATCAACTTGCTGGAGTGTCGTTTTGTTTTGTGCCACACGAAGCATATTATCTTGCGCTACCCCAAAACTGGGCGCATGCAACCCGAATACTCGAGAAATTTAAACCATATTTTGAAAATCCTTCCATCCGCAAGATAGGCCACAATCTGAAATTCGACATTCTGTTTTTGCATCGTTACGAAATCGAAGTAAAAGGCCCCCTATTCGATACCATGCTGGCACACTACCTCATCCAGCCCGAACAAAGCCACAAGCTCGACAATTTAGCTCGCAAATACCTGAACTATAGCCCTATCCCCATCGAAAATTTAATCGGAAGTAAGGGAATCTCGCAACTGAAAATGAACCAGGTCCCACTGGATCAGGTGTGTGACTATGCCTGCGAAGACGCAGATGTATCGTTACAACTTAAACCTATTTTAGAAAAAGAACTGGCTGCCCATGGAATTGAAGAACTCTTCTACCAAATCGAATCCCGACTGCTCGAAGTGCTCATCGATATGGAAAAAAACGGCTTTGCCCTCGATGTCGACTATCTTTACCAATACAAGAAAATATTGATAGAAGAAATAATACAGCTGGAAAATCAAATCTTTGCCTTAGCAGGAACCCCCTTTAACATAGCTTCGCCTCGTCAGCTGGGAGAAATACTTTTTGAGCATCTGAAAATACCTTACGAAGGAAAGCTTACAAAAACCAAACAATACTCGACCAATGAGGAAACCCTTCAGCAATTAATCGATAAACATCCCATTGTCGAAAAAATTCTCGACTACCGAGGACTAACCAAACTGCTTTCAACCTATGTGGATGCACTTCCAAAACTCATCAATCCTAATACCGGAAAAATTCATACCTCTTTTAATCAAACCCTAACGGTTACCGGAAGATTAAGTTCCAATAATCCCAACTTACAAAACATACCCATTCGCGACGAAAAGGGTAGGGAGATACGAAAGGCATTTATTCCGTCGGAGGGTAACCTGCTTCTATCGGCCGACTATTCGCAAATTGAATTACGTATAATTGCTCACATGAGCAATGATACCAATATGATAGAAGCTTTTCTCAGTGATGCCGACATCCATGCCGCTACTGCCGCTAAAATTTTCAAAGTGCCGCTCGAAGCTGTCGATCGTGAACAACGCCGAAAAGCAAAAACTGCCAACTTTGGTATCATTTACGGCATATCTGCCTTTGGCCTGGCACAACGAATGAATATTTCGCGCAAAGAGGCCAGCGATCTCATTGCCGAGTATTTTAAAACTTTCCCGGGAGTTCAACGCTACATGACCGAAATTATCCAGTTTGCCCGCGAAAAAGGTTATGTCGAAACCCTATTTAAACGACGTCGTTACTTGCCCGATATCCACTCGCAAAATGCTACCGTACGTGGAATGGCCGAACGAAATGCTATCAACAGTCCTATCCAGGGCTCAGCAGCCGATATCATTAAAGTTGCCATGATTAACATTTTTGATAAAATGCGTGAACGTAAATTGAAAACTAAAATGATACTGCAGGTGCACGACGAATTGGTTTTTGACGTATTCCCTTCAGAGCTGGACGAGGTCACCGAACTGGTGAGATACGAAATGGAACATGCCTATACGCTGAAAGTGCCTTTAAAAGTCGATGTGGGAGTTGGTAAAAACTGGCTTGAAGCTCATTAACTTTTTTATTTTAAAGATTTTTTATAA
>ERZ795045.194-NODE-194-length-79486-cov-12.088504_pt1 | contig 79486 bp, 71 predicted proteins | sample MGYA00375129_ERZ795045 | MGnify/ENA primary metagenome ERZ795045 (study PRJEB30174, sample SAMN05720166) | activated sludge metagenome | isolation source: anaerobic digester from wastewater treatment plant | place: Japan | collected 2015-05-15 ...
TTTTATACAGTTGTATACCTTCATAATAATTCTCATTCATTTTTTTCTTTTGTTGGCGATATATAGTAGCACACCCCAAGCTGAAAAGTATGGTAAGAAGTAAAAAAAACGAAAAAATTCTTTTTGATTTTAAATTCCCCATATCTCTATTACTCCTTTGTAAGGGTTTCATATAATATTTATGAATTAGCATATCTGGTTGTCAAGCTTGATTAGTTAGAGTTTACACTATAATTTATATTAATCATAGTACGTAATTATTCAATTATTTTTATATTGACAATGAATCTTTTGAATGTTTTATCAAATCACATAACATTAAGTATGGGTTTAGAAATTTCTAGTTAGATGGAGATAATTATTTAATAATGGGAAACGGCAATTGTGTTGTTCAGGTACGTGATATTGTTAAGACATTTACCATGAAAAAAGGTGCTTTGGGGAAGAAGTCCATTGTTAAGGCAGTTGATAGAGTTAGTTTATCGATTGTTGAGGGAACCACCTATGGGCTTGTTGGTGAAAGCGGATGTGGCAAAACAACGCTGGCACGTACATTACTACGCCTCATTGAGCCTGACAGTGGTGAAATAGATATTTTAAATACACCATTGCACAGATTGTCAAAAGATGGTTTGCGCAGGTTCAGGAAAAATATGCAAATAGTATTCCAGGATCCGTATGGTTCGCTTAATCCGCGTATGACTGTTGAAAAGATTGTATCTGAATCTCTGCGTATTCACCAAAGCTTTTCAAAAGAGGAAGTGAAGGAAAAAACATATAATCTGTTACAAATGGTTGGCCTTGATGCAGGCCATGCTTCACGATACCCTCATGAGTTCAGTGGAGGGCAACGGCAGCGTATTTGCATTGCTCGGGCTCTGGCATTGAGCCCTTCATTTGTGGTTCTTGATGAACCTATATCAGCTCTTGATGTATCAATTCAAGGACAGATATTAAATTTGCTGAATGATTTGCAGGAAACGTTAGGTGTGGCATATCTCTTTGTTGCGCATAATCTGGCAGTTGTAAAGCATATAAGCACCAGAGTTGGGGTAATGTATCTGGGCAAAATTGTTGAAGAAAATGTTTCCGATAAACTGTATAAAAAACCACTGCACCCATATACTCGTAGTTTAATTGCTTCGATTCCGGATATAAAACCTTCCAAGCATTCATTCTCAGTTGTTAAGGGTGAAATCCCTTCGCCTGAAAATCCCCCAAAAGGATGTCATTTCCATCCACGATGTCAGTACGCAATGCCTGTATGCAGTGAAGCATATCCTGCAACAGTTACAGTACATGGAGCAAAGGTAGCATGTTTTCTTTACCAGTGAAGACTGCAATGTTCGTTTTGCTATCCTGCAGTTTTTGTTTTGCTTCAGATGAATTAACAGGAACTATCGCACAAAATCCAAAATATACTATTTATGAAAAGGATGGAGTACTTTTTTGCACAGGCAACACTGAAGCCGCCCTGCATAATAATAAAGGTGCTGAAAAGCTTGTAGCCAATGATCTACAAGGAGCAATAGATATATTTAAAGAAGGCTTGAAGCATGCTCCCCTGTTTTATCCTTTTTTATATAATTGTGGTGTTGCCTGTATGCGTAAAAGGGAATACGATGCTGCTCGTATATACCTGGAAAAGGCAATGCACATTGTGCCCGAAAATCCAAAGATATATATATTAATGGGTGAGCTGTATGCATTAACAGGTAGAGAAGGTGATGCTCTTATCTTATTCAGAAAAGCTTTGCAGATTAACCGCAAAGAGCTTCAGGCAATAATAAAAATAGGAAATATTTATGTTGATCGAAATCAACTGGAATTGGCCGTAACATTTTTTGATGCTGCTTTAAAAATTAATCCACAGTATCCTGATGCTGTCATAGGGTATGCAAAAATTCATTTCAAAAAAGGTGAATATTATAAAGCACTTATATGGCTGAAGTCAATAGATGTGGCTAAAGGGGATTATGACAAGGCATATCATTACTATTTTGCCGAAAGCTCCTTTAAGCTGAAAGATTATAAAACTGCATATGAGCAGTATGAAAAATTATTGCAGTTTAAAAATGATGTTTTCTTTCTTACCCACTCATATGCACTGATAGAGCATAAGATGAATCTTTCACGTCAGTTTGCCGAATTGGAACATGTAGAATAGTATATTGTCTGCTAATGTTTTTAGTACACAGTTATTATATTGTTTGAGTAGATATCACTTCATAGTAAAATTAGATATTTCCAGAAATATTTTTCTTTGTAAATTTTCAAGCATCCTGGAAACCTGAGTATTGAGTTCTCTATCGGTGCTTCTTTTTTGTATATATTTATTAATTTCATTTATTTCACTACGCAGGATTCCGTTCACTCTTTCAAGAGTAGCAAGATAATCAGCAGAGCCCTGTGATTGTATGTGTAATTTTCTTTTTTTTATTTCTTCAAGCAACTCCTGTTCTTTTTCTTTTTTTGTTTTTTCGTTCAGGATAATCTGGTCAAGAGCCTTATGTGCTTCAACAAGTGAATTCTTTTTATTGGATAGATAAAACAGTGGAATGTGTGCATGATTGGCAAGTATGTGCGGCAGGGGATTACAGGTAAATTCTTCATGTATTGTAGAATAAAGTTTTTCATCTATGATGGCATGGTTATATAAAATATCATGGGCGTATTGTGCATCAGATACTATTATAATATCCTGCCCTGATTGTATTACCCTGGCATTATAGGACTGAATAATTGCTTTAAATGGTATATGTGAAGTATCATTATACTGCTGTATATTTTGTACGATGGCTATCAGGGCATCAGCAATATTCAAAGGATTATTAGAATATACTGTAATTAAACCAGGCAACAGTGCATGGATTACAAGGTTATTTTTTTTACAGTGATTCAGGATAAGGGATTGTATAGTATTGAGTGTGGTCGCAAGTTTTTCAAGTAAAATTGGATTTGTATCTCCATATGTCGTTATTGTTATTATAAAGAAATCGCTTAAAGTATCAATTTTGCCTGGTTTGATTGTTAAAGTAGCTTCGGCCTGAGAAATATCAATTCCATTCTTTCTGTACATGTTACCAATAAAATTGACAATGTCCTCAGAAATTTCAGCGGGTAGATTCTGTAATATTGATACTGTTTCAGGAGCAATTGCATATTCTTCCTTTAATAAGGATAATAGAAAATATGAAAATTCTGGTGTATTGTAATTATGAAATATATATAGCATTTCTGTCTGGATGTCCCTGTTTTTTATGATTAGCATTTCTTTAATATATTTTGCAACCTCCTTATTGTTGAGTTGTAATAATATTGCGATTGCATATATACGGATGCGAATCCCTGATTCTTTTAAACAATCTAAGAGGAACTGAGACAATGCTCTTTTATTGAAATCTCTTAAGCGGGGTATGATGCTGCTAATTGATTGTAATATTGTTTCTTTTATAGAAATTTCATTTGTTTCAGTAAAAAGTGTTATAAGCCATTCCATCTCTTTTTCATCGCCACAGTGGCCAATATTACGTATGGCGGCTTGCTTAATGGCTATATCATTATATGTCAGTGCAATGTTTTTTAGGATTTCAGATGAATTTTTATATTGTGCAGTTTCATCCTGTAACAGGAGATGTAAGGCAGTAACTATCACCTCAGGGTCCAGATTTGCTGTATTCTTCAAAAGTTCAAAAAGGATAGAGGCTGCCTGCTGGTCTGTATAATGTGCCAGGTATTTGAGTGAGAAAAGCTGGTCGTTACGGTCGCCTGATAATAACATTAATTCCAGTTCACCAAGCATATAAGGGTATTTCATGGTGGATAATGTTTGTATGCATGCATCAAATAGTTTCTCATCACGATACTTTTTTAGATAATTATAGATTTTTACAAGGAGGGTTGCAGCTGATTGAATATTTAATTTGGCTATTATATTACATAACCTGATAATTCGTTCCTGTAAAAATCGCTTTTCGAAGTCAATTGTTTCTAACCGTGAGGCAGTAATTTCCCTGCTTTTGGGATCCCTGTCATAGAGCATTTCAACCAATGATGAAAATGGATCTCGAATAGAGCTGTCAATGAAAGGCAAATAAGTGGTTAAAAGAGTGATGATTTTATGTATTTCATCATTTTTCTCATGCTTAAGATAATGAATAATTCTGTTTAAAATTTGTGGAGAAAATTTTAACAGTATAAAATTCCTTACCTCCCTGAAGATTTCGGGGTAATTTTTTTCTTCTACATCTGATATCATATAATTTTTTCTATACAGTTCAAAGAAAGAATCCAATGTGACGGTGAAATAATTAAAAAGTTTATCTTTTAATAATGTACTGCTTCTGTCGCTCTGAAACGATTCAAAATAGTTTATAATGGTATCAACAATTATTGTATTATGATGGGGCGATACAGTTCCATATGAAATGAGTGCCCTGATTAACGGTTCTGGATCCCGTAATAACATGATGGTATGCTGGAGTAAAAGAAGTAGTTCTTCTTTTTCATTTTCATTTTGGCCACCAAGTATTTTTAGTACATAATCATTGGTCTCCCTGTGTTTAGATGTAATAAGAGCATTCAAACATGAGATTTTCACCCGTGTTGAAAATTCATCAAAATGAGGTAGCATCTTGGATAAAAATACCCTGAGTTCTATAATAAGATTTTCTTCTTTTGATGAATCTGATGCTTCATTTTTTTGAGTCTTCTTGGTAATGCAATAGTCGCTTATAAATGCAATGGCGTCAAAAATTCCCAGAAGAGTATATTCATTCTGATTAATTAATGAACTCAGTACATGAATATCATCGTAAATTGACAATGCCCGTATTGCATAGTACCGGATTACCTCATGAGTTCCTGTCTCATTAATTATGCTTTTTAATGTAGCAAGGAGTTTACTGTCAGGATGCCGTAATATTCTCAGCGTTTCAAGGCACTGTATTACTATTGTATGGTTTGATTCTTTATTGAAATTATCCATAATATAATTATTTAAAAGCTCTACCGTCTGGCTATTCCCATATGTTGCAAGGTATGTGCAGATCTGGATCTTTTCATCATCGGTTATTGAGTGCTGGAATAAAGCATGGAAAAGGTCTGTGAATCCTGGCAGTTTATAGTGGGTTATTGTACGTATTGCACTGAATCGAATAGCTGGCTCTGCAGATAGTTCTGCGCATAGTATATTATGTGCAATATCACTTTTTGATTGTGCAATAAAAGGATGAAGGCATATACGTAAGTATGGTGTAAACTTTAGATTTTTAGTAATTTCCAGTTTAATTGATTGCAAAATATCACGTTCCATACAGTACCTTATATACAGGGATTTATTGATTTATTGCAGGTAAAATATATACTAGTATGGCATAGTATGTAAATCAGAATTTTTCCTGCAGAGAATGTAAAGTTAAAAAAAAGCTTGAAATTGTAAGCATATGATACTATATTGATTAATTGAGGTAGTTGGTTTTCTGCTTTATTGTTAACGATTGTGTGTAAAGCGGGTGGCAAAAGCCACTCTTTTTTTTAGTCAATGTTATATATCAATAAACATGAGCATTATTATGAAACTCAATGAAAGCCTTGAGTTAATAATTAACAATGTGGCTCACGACCTGGGCTATAGTGTATATGACAGCGTTCTTGTTTTACATGGGAAGACACCGCGCATTACTGTTAAAATTGATCACATTAATGGCATATCGCATCTTGATTGTGAAAAATTCAGCAAGGAGTTGTCCCATCGTATAGATGAAGGACAGTTGCTTGATGACTATACTATTGAAATTTCTTCACCGGGAATAAAGCGAGAACTCAGAACTATTGAAGACTTTCTACGGTTTACCGGAGCGCCTGTTAAAGGTATTTATCAGGAGGATGATGCCAGGAAAACATTCAAAGGCACGCTTGTAGGGATAGAGGGGGAGATAGTTACTATTAATGAAACCAATAAAGTATTGACTCTTTCATATTCTCAAATCATAAAAGCAAATTTAGATTATTAAAGGTGAATAGTATGAGTGGAAACTTTTTTGAAGCACTGCATCAGATTGCTACTGAAAAAGGGATAACCCGTGAGATGATTGAGGAGATAGTTCAGTCAGCGATGCTGTCTGCATATAAGAAACAATACGGCATTACCAAACCTGTAGATATTACCTTTGATAGAGAAAGAAATACCGTAAAGATTATTTCGCGAAAAATGGTGGTACGGGTGCCTAAAAATTATGCTGAAGAAATATCACTGGAAGAAGCGCAAAAGATTAAACCTGATGCAAAGTTTGGTGATGAGGTCATCGTGGAAGAAAATCCTCTTGAAACATTTGGGCGTATAGCTGCACAAACAGCAAAGCAGGTTATTTTGCAAAAGATTAAAGAGGCAGAGAAAAATATTGTTTATGATGAGTATAAAGACAAAGTAAATGAATTAATAAATGGCTATGTCCAGCGTAAAACAAAAGAAGCACTCTATATTGATTTAGGAAAAACTGAAGGTATAATTCCTGCACGTGAGCAGTCGCCACTTGAACATTATAAAATAGGCGACAGAGTTAAAGCTATAGTGTTGAGTGTACAGAAAAACAGCAAAGGTCCCAGTGTAGTACTTTCCCGTGCTCATCCAAAATTTGTTGAAAAACTTTTTGAAATGGAAATTCCCGAAATTTATGATGGCATAGTTAAAATAGTAAATATTGTACGGGAGCCGGGAATGCGCACCAAGGTAGCCGTAACCAGTGACAGGGATGACATTGATAGCGTGGGTGCATGTGTTGGGATGAAAGGTGTACGGATTCAATCAATTGTCCGTGAGCTAGAAGGTGAAAAGATTGATGTTATAGAATATTCACCCAATAAAAAGGTAATGGCTTCAAATGCACTGACTCCGGCAAAGGTCAAAGAAATTATTGAAACCAGGGATGGTGGAGTTATAGCGGTTGTTGACAATGATCAGTACCGTCTGGCTATCGGGAAAAACGGTCACAATGCGCGGCTGGCTGCCAAATTATGCGGGTTCAATATCGACATTAAAACTGAGGACCAGTATCGTGAATTCTTAAGTTCAAGTGAATCACGTGCACTGGTTGAGCAGCTATTTGCAACAACATCAGAAGGCGAAACACCGCTGGAAGAATTACCAGGCCTTGATGCTCGAACCATTACTCTGCTTGAAGCGGGTGGAATTTTCTCTGTTGAGGATCTGGTTGAAAAATCTGTAGAGGATCTGATGAATATTGATGGTATTGGTGAAAAAACAGCTCAAAAGATAATTAATATAATACAAGAATATGTTGACTTTGAAGAAGAAGATTATGAAGATGAGCAGGAAGATAAGCAGGAATAGTACAGATAGTGCCATTTGAACGGAAGTAAGAGTCTATCATTTATAAAGGTAGGGTTTCCGGGTTGCTCTCTTCCATTGATATGGCATAAGAACAGGCTAATAATTTAATCTAATAGGGATTTGTTAATGAAAGCTATCGATGTGGCAACAAAAAATCATGTTTCAACAGATGATGTTATAAAAATCTGTAAGGATCTTGGCATCCCCTGTACAGATGATCAGTCTGAACTGGCAAATGACGATGTCTTTCTTATAGAAAAGAAGATTCAGATAATAAAAGAACAGAGAGCCCAGGAAGCAAAGAAACTTATTCAGCAAGCGGAATTAAAGAAGAAAATAAAACTAAAAAGAAAAGTACATGTTGCAAAAGAGTTAAAAAAAGAAGCTGAGGCAAAAGAAGACGAAGCTACTGAAGAAGTTGTTGAACATAAAGAGGATTCAAAAGAAGTTGCTCCGAAACACCGGGCAGAGACGGGAGTAGTTGAAAAAGAAAAGCAGGAAAAAAAGGAGCGATTTGATAAAAAAGAAAGACATGGCAAGCCTAAGGACAGGTTCCCCAAAAAAGATTTCAGGAAAGATGATAAACAAAGGCCAGGGGCTGAAGAAAAGGAACAAAGACCTGAAAGACAGCATGCGCCAACAGTAGTTGAAAAAAGAGATGTTCCGGTTATTGATAAAGAAGTTGTGGATTTGCAGAAACGGCAAAAGGAAAAAGGAAAAGCCAAAGAAAAAGACAGGGATAAAGATAAACGTTTCTTAAAAAAAGAAAAAGAAGAACTGGAAGAAAAATTATTGCTCCTGAAGCGAAAAAAAGAATCTCAGCCACGGGAAGCTGTTGCTCCAAAAGAAATAGAGATTACCGAAACAATTACCGTTGGGGATCTTGCTAAAAAGATGAATATCAAAGCCAGTGAAGTAATTGCCAAGCTTATGTCAATGGGTGTTATGGCTACAATTAATCAGGTCATTGATGCTGATACTGCTTCAATACTGGCAAGTGAATATGGTACTGAAGTAAAAGTGGTCTCATTATATGAAGAAACAGTTATCAAAGTTGATGAAGAGGATCGGCCCCAGGATTATGTGTCCCGGCCACCTATTGTTACTGTTATGGGACATGTAGACCATGGTAAAACAAAATTGCTTGATGCAATACGCGAAACCAATGTTGTCGCAACGGAACATGGAGGGATTACACAGCATATAGGCGCATACAGGGTAAAGGTTGAAGATAAATATGTTACATTTCTTGATACTCCGGGGCATGAAGCGTTTACCACAATGCGTGCGCGTGGTGCAAGTGTAACCGACATTGTTGTGCTGGTTGTAGCAGCAGATGATGGTGTTATGCCACAGACTATAGAAGCAATAAATCATGCTAAAGCTGCAAATGTGCCTATTATAGTAGCAATAAATAAAATAGACCTTCCTGAAGCTAACCCAAACAGGGTGAAACAGGAGTTAACCGCATACGAACTTATACCTGAAGAGTGGGGAGGCACAACGCTTTTTGCTGAAATTAGTGCAAAACAAAAAATAAATATCCATGAGCTTTTGGAATTAATATTAATCCAGGCAGAGATGCTTGAGCTTAAGGCCAATCCTAAACTCCGTGCAAGGGGTGTTGTTATTGAGTCCAAACTTGACCCGGGAAGAGGTCCTATTGCAACGGTGCTGATTCAGAATGGCACATTGCATGTGGGTGATCCGTTTGTGGTTGGTCTATATTCAGGAAGGGTGCGTGCAATGTTCACTGATACCGGTGAACAGGTACAGGAGGCCACTCCTTCAATGCCGGTTGAAGTTCTTGGGATCAGCGGAGTGCCATCGGCAGGTGATCCGTTCCAGGTAGTTGAATCAGAAAAATATGCACGCCAGATTGCCCAAAAGCGCCAGGAACTGGTTAGGCTTGAAAGTGCTCAGAAAGTTAAGAAGGTAACTCTGGAAGACCTGAATACAATGATTAAGGAAGGCGAGATCAAAGAACTCAAGATTGTAATCAAAGCAGATGTTGATGGTTCAGTTCAGGCATTGCGCGATTCGTTGCAGAAGCTTTCCACCAATGATATTCGTGTTAAAGTAATTCATGCAGCAACGGGCGGCATTAATGAATCGGATGTTATGCTGGCTTCGGCTTCAAATGCTATCATAATAGGATATCAGGTAAGACCATCAGCAAAGGTTGCAGAAATTGCCGAGAAAGAAAGTGTGTCAATTAAGTATTATAATATCATCTATGATGCCATTAATGATGTCAGGGCAGCCATGGAAGGTATGCTGTCGCCTGAAATGAAAGAGGAGATTACATCAACAGGTGAGGTTAAACAGGTTTTCAAAATCAGCAAGGTTGGAACTGTGGCAGGAGCTATTGTGTTAACGGGGCGATTAAAGCGAAGCGATAACATCAGACTGATTCGTGATGGTGTTGTTGTGTATGATGGTAAGCTTAATTCATTGAAACGTTTTAAAAATGATGCAGGTGAGGTTGAAGCAGGTCAGGAATGTGGTTTTACGGTAGAAAATTTCAATGATATCAAAGAAGGCGATAACTTTGAATCATATCAGATAGTAGAAATAAAAAAGAAATTAGAGGATTCCTCACGGGGATAAACCGCCAACATGGGATTCAGAAAACAGAAATTAGAAACACAGATTAAAAAACTTGTTGGAACGTTAATAGTAACGGAGATTAAAGATCCACGTATAGGATTTGTAACAGTGACAAATGTTGAATTGAGTAAAGATTATGCATATGCAGATGTGTATGTTTCAGTGCTGGGTGATGAAAACACTAAAAAGAAGTCTATGGCAGGTCTGCAATCTGCGCGTGGGTTCATCCAGTACAGAGTTGGGAAAGCTCTGAGTATCCGCACTATTCCAGAAATTCGTTTCCATTTAGATACATCTATAGAAGAGGGTGTGGATATGGTGAACCTTCTGGAGAAATTAGAAAAAGAATCTTCAAAGAATAATAGCGGAAGCAGTGATACGTAATATATGAGTGTTCCACATATAAAGGATTGTGTGTTGCTTATTGACAAGCCTTCTGGCTATACTTCTTTTGATATTATACATCGTATCAGAAAAACACTGAAAGTGAAAAAGTGTGGCCATGCAGGTACGCTGGATAAATTTGCATCAGGTCTTTTAATTGTATGCCTGGGATGGGCAACGCGGCTGGTGCCTTTTGTTATGGGTATGGACAAGCGGTATATTGCCACAATGCAATTAGGCGTGGCAACTGACACACATGACAGTGAGGGTCAGGTTATTTCTAAAAGCAATATTCAGTGCACAGTTGAGGATATACAATCATGCCTGCAAACCTATTTTACAGGGGAAATTATGCAGGTTCCTCCTGATTATTCCGCCATTAAAATTAACGGGAAGCGTTCATCAGATAGGGTGCGCAAAGGGGAATTGGTAGCGATAGCTCCAAGACCAGTCCATATTCATAAAATTACAGTGATAGATTTTGATACAGCGTGTTCACAGCTTACACTTGACATTACATGTAGCAAGGGGACCTATATCAGAGCACTGGCTCGAGATCTGGGTTTGCGATTACACACAGGGGCACATGTTATAGCGTTGCGAAGAATTGCCATTGGGGATTTTAGCGTTACTGATGCTCTAACAGTGGAACAATGCATAGAGCTATCGCACAAAAATATTGAGGATATGCGCGGAATTGTTACACCTTTCAGGGCACTTGGTAACTTTGGTGTTATAGCAGTAAAACCAGATTCATTGATAAAGATTAAACATGGCAAGCTACTTGGCTATGATGATATTACCCATGTTGCCGGTGAGCCTGTATTCAGGGTAGTGCCTGAGGGGACTGAAGACTTAGTGGCACTGGCTGTGAAAGATGAAAAAGGGTACAGGTGTAAAAAAGTTTTTATTGAAGAGCTTGATAAAATTGATACAATGAAATAAAAGTGTTCCCCGCTTTTTATAATTTATTTCTTGACTGATTTTGACTGCAAATAGCACTGTGAATTATAAGACTTACAGTGAATATAATAAATTAGAATATAGTGATTGTAAGGAGGACTAAAAAGTCGTATGGCAGAAAAAAGCGAGATTATCAACAAATACCAGTTGCATGACAAGGATACCGGATCAGCAGAGGTTCAAATTGCCCTTTTAACTGAGAGGATTAACCATCTGACCGAACATTTCAAAGTACATGTTAAAGACCATCACTCACGACGTGGATTGCTGAAGCTTGTAGGCAAACGCAGACGACTTCTTGATTATCTTAAGAAGAAGGATTTAACAAAGTACAGAGAACTGATTAAATCACTTGGCATACGAAGGTAAAGGGTACAAAAGATTTTAAAATAAGTAGTTAAGGATTATACAATGAATAAGGAATTTGTAGCACATATTGGAGATGATGTAATCCTGTTTAATACCGGAATACTTGCAAAGCAGGCGGATGGTGCCGTGGCAGTTTCGTGTGGTGAAACGATAGTATTTGCTTCGGCTGTTGCGTCAAAGAAGGTTGTGGAAGGACAGGATTTTTTCCCGTTGACGGTCGATTATCGGGAAAAACATTACTCAGCGGGCAAGATACCCGGTGGGTTTATTAAACGTGAAGGAAGACCCAGTGACAAAGAAATTTTAACCAGCAGGCTGGCTGACAGGCCCATACGGCCTTTATTCCCGGATGATTTTGTCAATGAGGTGCAGGTTATTATTTATGTGCTTTCTGCTGACAGAGAGCATCAGCCGGATGTGATGGCAATAAATGCAGCATCAGCAGCACTCATTATATCAGGTATACCTTTTAAGGGGCCTGTTGGGGCTGTGAGGGTTGGCAGAATTAATGGGCAGTGGAAGATAAATCCATATTTTCAGGAAATGGAACACAGTGATATTGATCTTGTTGTGGCTGGAACAAAAAAAGCTGTGACCATGATCGAAGGGCAGGCAAAGAATTTAACTGAAGATGAAATGATAGAAGCTGTTGAATTTGCCCATGCCAATATCATAAAACTGTGTGAAGTACAGGAAGCATTAAAAGAAGCCTGTGGCAAGCCACTGATGTCCTATGAACCAAAATTAAGCGATAAGGAACTTGAGAAAGTTATACGAGAACGATTTTTTGCTGACATAGAACAGTTAAAAGATGTTCATGAAAAGAAGGCACGAGAGCAGGCAAAAGACACACTGATTACAACAATAACCAGTCAGTTGCAGGAACAATTCCCTGATACCATTAAGCTGGTCTCTGAAATTGTAGACAACTTAGATGCCGAAGTGGTGCGCTCGCGTATTTTAAATGAGGGCAAGCGCGCAGATGGCAGGGGACTCAAAGACATTAGACCAATTGATATCATGATTGGCATTTTGCCACGCGCACATGGTTCAGCACTGTTTACTCGTGGACAGACACAGAGTTTGGGGATAGTAACCCTGGGAACAGTTGCTGATTCCCAGCGTATTGATAGTATTGATTTAATTGAGGAATCATATAAGCGGTTTATGCTTCACTACTATTTCCCTCCTTTCAGTGTTGGCGAAGTTGGAAGGGTTGGCGGTGTGGGTCGTCGTGAGATTGGCCATGGTATGTTAGCTGAACGAGCACTGGAATATGCTATTCCTGATGAAGATGTATTTCCCTATACCATCCGTGTTGTTTCAGAAATACTTGAATCTAATGGTTCTTCATCAATGGCCACTGTGTGTTCAGGTTCGCTGGCATTGTTCAACGCTGGTGTGCCCATGAAAGCTCCGGTTGCCGGTATTGCAATGGGTCTGGTACTTGAGGGCGACCGCTATGCCATTTTAAGTGATATCCAGGGTATTGAAGACCATCTGGGCGATATGGATTTTAAAGTTGCCGGTACTGCAACCGGTATTACTGCATTTCAGATGGATATAAAGATTGAGGGTATTACCACAGAGATAATGCGCAAAGCATTGGAGCAGGCAAAAGAAGGCAGGCTCTATATACTGGAAAAGATGAATGAAGTCATATCAGAACCTGCAAAGGAACTATCGCCTCATGCACCAAAAATTGCCGTTATGAAGATCGAAATTGAAAAGATTGGTGAGGTGATTGGGCCCGGCGGCAGAGTCATCAAGAAGATCATAGAAGAATCAGGTGCCGATATCAATATTGAGCCTGATGGTACCATATTCATTTCTGCCAGTGAACAGGATGCAATTGACAAGGCACAGCTTTCTATTAAAGGATTGGTTGAAGAGGTGGAAGTTGGTGCTATCTACAAAGGTATTGTAAAGCGAATTACTGATTTTGGAGCGTTTGTAGAAATTTTGCCTGGCAAACAGGGGCTGGTACATATTTCAAAGCTTGATCACTCGCGGGTTGAAAAGGTGAAGGATATCTTGAACGAAGGTGATGAGGTGCTGGTCAAGGTGATTGGAATTGATGAGCAGGGGCGCATCAACTTGAGCCGCAAAGACGCTATGAAGAAGCATTAGTCCAAAAAATGGTACATAAATTTACACTTCCTAATGGGCTTACAGTTTTGCTTGAGCCAATTGATAATGTTGTATCGGTGTCGTGTGGCCTGTGGATTAAGGTGGGCTCGCGGCACGAAAAAGCCAATGAAATGGGGTATGCCCATTTCATTGAGCATATGCTTTTCAAAGGCACAGATAAATACAGTGCAAAGGATATTGCACGTCTGGTAGACAGGGTTGGCGGGCAGCACAATGCAGCTACCAACAGGGAGTATACCTGTTATTATATTAATGTGGTATCGGATTATTTAGAATTAGCTGTTGAAATACTGTCAGATACCTATCTTCATTCCACATTTGATGAAGAAGAGATAGAGAAAGAAAAAAATGTTGTAATTGAAGAAATCCGTATGTATGAAGATACACCGGATGAACACATCCATGATCTTTTTATGGATACCATGTTTTACAACAGCCCATTGGGGCATTCAATACTGGGCAGCTTTAATACAATTAGTTCCATTAATCGAGAAAGTATTGTTTCTTTTTATAAACATCATTATACTGATAACGAAAGTCTTTTTGTTATTTCAGGTAACTTCAATATAGAAGAAGCACGGCAAATTATTGAAAAGTATTTCTGTAAGGATTGTACCGCAACAAATAATATAAGCATTCCTTCACTACCAAAGTATGAACGCAAATTACGCGTACACCTGGATAAAGACTTGGAGCAGGTACACCTGTGTATTGGTACTGATGGCTTGAGTAAAGTTGATGAAGACAGGTGGGCATATTATTTATTTAATACTATTTTAGGCGGGAGTATGTCATCGCGTCTTTTTCAGAATATACGTGAAAAAGAAGGATTGTGTTACAGTATTTATTGTTTTCATTCATCGTTCATGGATACGGGTGTGTTTGGCATTTATTGCGGTACAGCCCCTTCACAGTATAACAAACTATTACAATTAATTGCAAATGAGTGCCGGTTAATTACGTCTCAGGGAATTTCCGAAGAGGAGTTGGCTGATGCAAAAAGCTACCTTATTGGGAATATGGCATTAAGTCTTGAGAGTACTGAGGTTCGCATGAGTCATATTGCTAAAAATGAAATTGTTTTTGGTCAGCAATTTACCTTCAAAGAAATAGTAAGAAATATACAGGCAGTAACAATGGAAGATTTTAGGCGCATTACTCACAGAATTTTAGATAATGCACAGTTTTCCCTGGTGACAATAGGCAAATTGCCGCAGAATCCCATCAATGAGTTTCATCTTGGAATATAAAACAACTACTCTGCTTGTATCAGGTTTATTTAACTGAATTGTATACGTGAAAAAACAAAAATAAAACAATTGAATATGCTTACATTTTAAAATAATTTTAATGTACTTGACTTTAATGTAAATAATCAGTATAATCATTAATTTTGAAATACTATGAAACAATCTCCTACATATATATTAGATAGGATAATTCATCAAAAAAAGGAAGAACGCGAACGTATACGTTGTGAATTATTAGAAAAAGTACATACAGTTATTGGTGAGTTACATTCTGTTATTGCATTTAAAGAAGCATATATTTTTGGTTCCATTATAAGGCCATATTCATTTACTGAAAATTCAGATATTGACATAGGTTTTATTGGATTAGATGATAAAGATTTGTTTAAAGCAATGTCATTTTTATCGGCACGTTTGGGTTATGAGGTAGATGTAATACAGATAGAGAGACATAGATTAGGAGCAACTATTCTATCGGAGGGATTACAATGGAAAAAGAAAGAATAGTGTTGCTGAAATCGTCAATAGAAGCTCAAATATATTTGATAGATAAAATCTATGACAAAATTGAAGAAAGAAAAAAAAAGAGAGCCAAGTGGGTTGTTGAAAATATTGGCTATCAGTTACACAATTTGTATTGTGCTTTTGAAGATTTATTTAAAATAATTGCACGGGAATTTGAAAATAATATTGATAATGGTAGCAAATATCATTATGAATTGCTGAAGAGAATGGCCATTGCAATAGAAGGTATACGACCTAAATTAATATCTGAAGATACATTCCCCTTGCTTGATAATTTACGCTCATTTCGTCATTTTTTTAGACATGCATATTCCTATGATTTAGATAAGCGTAAAATTGATATTGTTTTAGAAGATGCATTAAAACTAAAAGAACTCTATAAACACGACATAGAGAGATTTTTGAAAGAATTAGAATCGGAGTAATATTCATGAAATGAAATATATTGCTCAAAGTAAAAAGTTGAACAAAATGTAAGAATGTGCAAATTTCTTCTTCTTTTAGTAATGGGTGTTTATTAATAACTTGACATGAATGAACAAATTTATTACTCGTTTTGAATATGTTAGATGCACTGATAACATCAAAAACGCGGCTAAAGATTTTACTCAAATTTTTTATTAATCCTTCCACTAAAGGATATCTGCGTGAATTAGCCGCTCAGATGAATGAATCCACCAATGCGGTCCGTGTGGAACTTGATCGCCTTGTTGAGGCGGGCTATTTAGAACGCAACGCCAATGGCAATAAGGTGTACTATAATGCGAATACTGGCCATCCCCTTTTTAAAGATATTCACAATGTTGTGAAAAAATATTTAGGTATTGATGTGTTGATTGACAGTGTGCTTGCCAAGTTAGGGAAAATTCATGAAGCATATATAGTAGGTGATTATGCCAAAGGTGTTGATAGTGGTATTATTGACGTTGTCATTGTAGGCACCGTTGATTATTCTTACCTGGCACAGCTCATTGAAAAAGCTGAAGGTATTATAAAGCGAAAGATACGGCCGCTGGTACTATCACCAAAGGAAAAAACAAAATATAAAGAAAAACTCAATTTAGACAAAGCGCTACTGGTATGGCACAATGGAAAGTAACTGGTATGCGGTATATGTTCGCTCTCGCCATGAGTTTAAAGTGCACAATGCTCTGTTAGCAAAAGGCATTGAGTCGTTTTTGCCGGTTGTTGAAAGATTGCGTCAATGGAAAGACAGAAAAAAGCTCATTCCTTTTCCTCTGTTTCCAGGATATCTGTTTGTTAAGCTCCCGGATGATAAAGTTTATTTTTTGCACGTTTTAAAAATTAATGGTGTGGTAAAAATATTGGGCGATAGTTCCGGATATCAGCCTGTTGCTGAAGATCAGATAGTGAGTATATATAAAATGGTTAATAGCAAGCTTGCCATAGATGAGCATCCATATTTAAAAGAAGGACAAAAGGTAAAAATAGTCACTGGTCCTCTTTCAGGTGTACAGGGGATTCTGCAAAGAAAAGGGGGAGAACAATATGTTGTTGTGTCAATTGACATTTTACAGAAAGGAGTAGCAGTAAAAGTTAATATACAGTCAATTGAGCCTGTTATATGACTTTTTTCATGAAAAAATGATTGTTTTATTTCTACAATTGAAGTATAAAAATTATACTTTAAATGGAGGTTCTATCATGAATTACATAAAAATGTATGTTACTGCATTAATTCTTTTTCTGATAATCGATGCACTATGGTTAACTGTTATAGCAAAAAATATGTACAAACAATATTTAAGCTATCTCATGGGTGATGTGGTGTGGTGGGCTGTTATTATATTTTATGTTCTATTTATTATTGGGTTACAATATTTTTGTATTATACCTGCAATTAACGCACAATCAGCAATGCATGCCTTTTATGCAGGAGCATTATTTGGGCTTGTAAGCTATGCAACGTATGACCTGACAAACCAGGCAACCATTAAAGGATGGCCAGTGCTCATTACATGTATTGATTTGTTGTGGGGTGCGTTTATAGGAGCTACTGTCAGTGCACTTACAACAAAAATTGCATTACTTTTGAAGTGGCACTAAAACGTTGAAACAAAACACACGTTTTTCTGGTTTTTATAACGAATGTTAAAAATTAAACATTGCTCCAGCATTTACTGTATAACGTTTAGATGAATGTTCATTGTCATGCGACATGGACAGTCGTTGTAATTCGCCAAAAACGAGAACCTGTTCTGTTATGTGAATACCTGAGCCTATGGCCCACCAGCCACTATTTAAAAATCTGAGTTTTTCTTTTTTATCGTATCCATAATCGTATTTTAATTCACTCAAAAGTGCAATGCCAGCTCTTACATAAGGGGCAATAATCTCACTTGCTGTTATCATGATAATAATATCAGGCCCCCATGATTGTTTAACAGTAAAATCCCTTGTATCCCCGTTGAATGTATAATGCAACTGTTCACCATGGAAATAAAATCCAAATCCAAACATGATAACTTCAGTATCAACATTGAGATGCCCCATCACTCCGTAATTATACCCTTTGAGCGAATCATACCGCTCTTCATAGAACTCTATATTTCCGTAGGGAGTATATCCTCCAATAACTGCAATATCTGCTATTGCAAAGGTCAGTGAGGGAATAGCGGTAATGCATAATGTGAATAAGAGTGCAAGAATGTTTTTTTTCATGACTATCCTCATTATTCTGTGTAATGAATTGTCAGGAACCATAGGTATTGTACGTTTTAAAATAATTTCATGATGAACTGATAAGCCATCTCACCTCTATAACGGTGAAAGTATATATAAAAAGTATATATAATTTGGTATTCTTTTAATGAAGTTAAGTTTATGAATATGTAATAAAATTTTTCAATTCTTTTTTCATATTTAACCTGCTATTTTCTTCCGAAAATATACATAGTCTGGTATACAAGGATTGCGTGCAATGAATATCCCGTTTCATGTTCCCTACATCGATGACAGCGACCTTGAGGCTGCAGTCAGCGCCATTAAAAGTGGCTGGACAACAATGGGTCCAAAAACAATTGAGTTTGAGGAAAGCTTTGCCCAGTATACAGGAATGCCATTTTCTGTTGCAGTAAGTTCGTGTACGGCTGCGCTGCATTTGGCGCTAAAAGTATGCAACATTGGCCCGGGTGATGAGGTCATAGTTCCTGTTAATACCTTTGTTGCCACAGCAGAGGTTGTTTGTTACTGTGGGGCTACTCCGGTGTTTGCTGATATTGACAGGGACTCCCATTGCATCAGTGTTGATTCACTGTACCGGTTACTATCGCCCAAAACCAGAGCCATTATCCCGGTACATTTTGCAGGAACTCCCTGCGAAATGGATGTTATAGATGATATTGCTCGTCAGCACAACCTGTATGTCATTGAGGATGCGGCGCATGCATTACCATCCTGGTACAAAAATAGACTTGCTGGTACAATTGGGCATGTTGGCTGTTACAGCTTTTATGCAACCAAGACGCTTGCAACGGGTGAAGGCGGGATGCTGGTAACGCACAATGAAGAGTGGGCCAGGCGGGCCGGGAGATTGCGACTGCACGGCATGAACCGTGACGCATGGAGGCGCTACGACAGGGGTGGAAGCTGGCAGTATGACATCGAAGAGATGGGCTATAAATATAACATGACCGATATTGCTGCGGCAATGGGTCTAAGTCAGCTTAAAAAAGTGGAAATGTTGCAAAAAAAACGGGAAGCGATAGCTCAAAGATATAATGATGCGTTTTCTGAAAATGATGCATTAATTCCGTATGTTGTCAACAAAGGAATTTCTTCATGGCATCTGTATCCGCTCAAGATAAATCTTGAGGCGCTAACTATTTCACGCGATGAATTTATTGTGAAATTGGAAGAATGCGGCATAAAAACAAGTGTGCATTTTATTCCGCTCTACCGATTTTCTTATTTTGTAAAACGATATGGCAATCAGGAATCGATGTTTCCAGATAGCGAGTGGGTGTTTGCACGGGAGATTAGTCTTCCAATTTTCCCTTCAATGACAGATGAACAAATTGATTATGTGATTGATTGCGTGCTGTCAATTGCAAAACAATTCAAAAGGTAATTATGAAGAAGGTACTCTATACTATAAAACCATTGGCTGTTGTCTTTTTTGTTGCTGATATGCTGTGTATTATCGCTGGATATGGTATTGCATCGCTATTGTTTTCATATTCATTGGATGCTTTCATTACACCTGCCGTATTGCATGCATTTCTTACTATAGCAGGATTGTATATTACACAGAGCTATCGCATATTATGGCGGTATGCCACGATGCAGGATTATTATCGTATCATTGAAGGGTTTACAGGCGCTACAGTGCTATTGTTGATATACAGCAGTGTTGTGAATCTTGTCAGTAATAGAGTTCTTTTTCTTGCCAGTGCAGGTGGCCTTGCATTACTCATGGTCTATCGTGTCATTATACGGGAAACAAAGCCTCAGAAGATCGCATTGCCAAAAAAGAAATCAAAAATTATTTTAATAGCTGGGGCAGGTGAAGCAGGAAGAACCTTGCTTGCTGAATTTAAACGTGATGGCAGAGGTGATAGTATCATAGGATTTGTTGATGATGATACGCGCAAGGTTGGTACATTGTTATGTGGAAAGCCTGTGCTGGGGACCACTTATGATATACCTTCCCTGGTAGAACAGTATGGTGTTAAAGAGTGCATTGTGGCAATGCCATCTGCTCCGCAAAAGGAGATTGATCGAGTCATAAAGATTATTCGCTCAAGTGGTAATGTCAGCATTTCCATTTTACCAGCGCTAACAAAGCTTTTTGAAAAGGCTCTGACCCCGGAGCTACGAGGAATAGGCGTTGAGGAACTCATTGGTCGTGAAGAAATTGAGATAGATAGTGCGGCAATTGAAGCATATTGTAAGGGTAAAACTGTGCTTATCACTGGAGCTGGCGGAAGCATAGGTTCTGAAATTTGCAGGCAGCTATTACACTTCAAAGCAGGGAAAATCATTGCAGTTGGCAGAGGCGAGCATTCAATATATAATCTAAAAAATATGCTTGATGATTATGCTAAGTACTTTGAAAAACCTGAAATTTATTACTACATAGCTGATATTAATGACGCTGTGCGCATGCAAAAAATTTTAACCAAACACAAACCACATATTGTATTCCATGCTGCTGCGCACAAATATGTCGATATCATGGAGCAAAATCCGCAGGAAGCACTGCGCAATAACTGCCTGGGTACACGCACGGTACTGGAGGTAGCACGCGCTGCAGGTGTTGGTCAGTTTGTCTGCATATCAACGGATAAGGCGGTGCGCCCCGTAAGTGTGATGGGCGCAACCAAGCGCATGGCCGAGATTGTAACGTTAGCGCAAAACAGCCCCGACATGCGCACCTGCTGTGTGCGGTTTGGCAATGTTATTGGCAGCCGTGGTTCGGTTATACCTCTGTTTTACCAGCAGATTGCAAAGGGTGGGCCTGTGACCATTACCCATCCAGATATGACGCGCTACTTTATGAGCATACCTGAAGCCGTGATGCTTGTTATTCATGCTGCCATGCTTTCAAACGGTGGCGAAATATTTGTGCTTGATATGGGAAAACAGTATAAGGTGGAAGAGGTAGCACGCAATTTGATAACGCTTTTAGGGTATGAGCCTGATGTCGATATTCCTGTTGTATATACTGGCATTCGACCAGGGGAAAAACTGCAGGAAGATTTATGGAATCATGGCGAGGAGCTTGTGCCAACCCTTCATAAAAAAATATATAAAATTGCCCACAATGGATTCGATGCGCTATCGGTTACTAAAATAAAAGAACTAACACCTGACTACGTGCAGAGCTTACATGAAGAAGAATGCAAACAATTAATACAAGCGATAGTTCCTGATTACAGGCCATTTAATTAATACTTTTATCTATCCAGCCACCAAATAGTATTGCACCGTCATCATCGTAGCATACAACAGCCTGGCCGGGGGTGATGCTTGCCTGAGGTGTTTCAAAGGTTACGGTAAGAATATCGTTTTCATACGTGGCATGTGCTTTGAACGGTTTTTGTGTTGAGCGTGTTTTTACCCATACGGGAGTATTATGGGCGATAGTTACTTTCATAAAGTTTACCTGTGTGGCAAGAAGCCCCTTTGCCAGAAGTTCATCCTTGCTTCCCACAATGATGCGATTATGTATAGCATCAATAGCAACAACGTATAACGGGTGTTCCCAGGCAATGCCAAGCCCACGACGCTGCCCGATGGTGTAGTGATGAATTCCTTTATGCCTGCCTAAAACTTTGCCATCAGTTGTGACAATATCGCCATGAGGAGGACAAAAGCCCAGGCGTTGTTCAATAAAGCGTGGATAATCATTATCCTGAACAAAACATACTTCCTGGCTTTCAGGCCTGTGGGCAGTTGCCAGTCCCAGTTCACGTGCTTTTTCGCGTATCTCACGTTTTGTGGATTGACCAAGTGGAAGCATAAGGTGCTTTAACACATCCTGCGAAAGGTTAAACAAAAAATATGACTGATCCTTATCAGTATCAACGCCACGCTTGATATAATAGCGGTTACTTTTACATATAGTTGCATAATGGCCCGTAGCAAGCATATCAAATCCTAACTCTTTGGCAAAATTTAAAAGCTCTGGAAATTTTATGCTGGTGTTACAGTTAATGCAGGGGCTGGGTGTGCGTCCTTTAATATATTCAGCGCAAAATGGATCTATAACGTTTTGTGAAAATTCATCTTCAACGTTGACAATATAATGGGGAATACGTAACTGTGTGGCAACTTTTTTTGCATCATGTATGCTTTCGGGACTACAGCATACATCATACCGTGGCTGGCAGCCATCCATTTCAGCACACAGCAAAATTTTAGCGGTAAGGCCAATCACCTGATGCCCCTGTTCAACAAGTAATGCAGCGGTAACTGATGAATCAACACCACCACTCATTGCTACTGCTATTTTCATAGGTATTCCTGTTAATATTAATGATTACTAGTTAGTGATAATATACCTGAAAAGAGGCCAAACAGTAAAAAATATTTTATCAATGGGGAAAATTTTTATCAGGATTAACTACTGCGCTTTTTTGCGGCAGAAAAGCTTATAATATCTTTATATCTTACCTGCAGCAATATTTTTTTTCATCATCCTTTTGAGCATTGCTACACACTGGCGATCAATGATGATAATATTATTCTGGTTCATTTTGTATTTGCCAACATCAACTGTATAAAGAGATTGCATGCTTTTTATAGTTTCAACAATCTCTTTTGCTTTTTCATAATCGTTTATTCTGATGCCTTTCTTTTTGTAGGATTCTATGCGCTGCATAAGTGATGCACTGTCAGCCCGTAGTTTACGCAACACATATTGCTGGCTGGTATATTCATTTATTATTTGCTGTACATCAAAATTGTCAACCACAGGTATGGCTGACTGCATTTCAATAATCTGCTGGATTGTGTTATCGCTAAAACCAGTTTGCACCAATTCAAAGGCTTTCTGAATTGTAGACGCATAGCGCATAAGTGCCTGCTTTGCGTATGTTTGCGTATTAAAGAGTTTTATCCCTTTTTCAAGTGTTTCAATGTTCATTGCAATTTCTAGGTTACACAGTGCAGGGTTAGGTGTATCATCTTTTCTGGTGCTGGCAATGGTGTATATGTTTTCTTTAATTGTGTGCAGTGTTTGCAACGTTGTGGCACGTTCATCATTGTTTTCTTTTGGTGCATCAGTATAAAGAAAAGCTTTCAGTACTTCAAATAGTTGCTTAACTTCAGGTATTATTTCTTTTGAACTATCGCCTAACGATTGTACCAGTTTCTGAATGTGTGATGCAACATATACAATGTGTTGACAACGACTTGAATAGTTAATGTGGGGTGCCTGTAACAGAGATAGCTGGCAGTACAGCGTTGTTGCGTTTGCATAATCACGCAAAAGCTTTGATTGTGTTTCAAAACGATGTACAACATTATTAAATGCTTCTTCATTTTCAACGGCTACGCCATCTGTGGATTTCATGATTACAAGAAGCTTCTTTTGTTCGGCAATCTGGTTTTCTATGGGTGTTATGTATGAACGTGCTATGGATTCAATGTCATCAATCTTTGTAGCATCTTTCTCAGTTACTATCGCATCCCTTTTGTTCTGTATTTCATAAATTGCACGGGCACAATCCAGTTGCTGTGGTATGGTTATTTGATAGGGGATGCCATCAGTTTGCTGGTATGTGGCTGTTTTTTCTGGAACATTAATGAGTGCATTTTCTAATTGTGCAAGCAGGGCTTTAGCATGTTCTGGGTTTTGCCGTATTTGTTCATCATCATACTGTGTGGTGTTGCACAATGAAGCTATAGAGGTAATGAAGTGTTGCTGCTGTGTAATAAAATTGGCATGTGCGGAAAGCTCCTGAAAGCGTGTGCTTTGTGAAAGGTCATCAAACGGTGGCTGGCATCGTTGTATGATTTGTTTTATATCATATTGTTGTGTACTATTGTTAGTAAAGATTGTATCGAACTGTCTGAAAATTGAAGAAAGTATCAATTCAGTGTGAATGATGATAGCATCATTGTTGCTTATGTCAGAATGCTGTAATTCTTTGGTAACCTGCTCTTTTGTAATATCAATGAGTGTTTTATCAAAGCAAAGCGATAGTGCCTGCTTACAGCAATTGGTTATGTGTTCCTGATGTTCGTTGTTGTTTTGTAGTGTTGAGTCAAAAGAACGTGATAACTCTTGTGCCATGGCAATGCGGGTGTCAAGATACTCAATCACAAATGGTGCAATGTAGGGCTGCTCTTTTGCCTGCTTTTGTTCTTTTATGAGTGAATCGGCATATCGCTGCCAGTAGTTTTCAGCAAAGAGTATGTGTGGTATAATAAGAAATGTCATTATAATTGGTGATAGTTTCATGGCAATAGTTCTCCCTTCAATTAATTATCGAACGCAATACCATGATTTATTACTGTATTTACGGTAAACGATACGTGTACCTGCAAACGGCAAGATGGAAATTATGCTTTTTCTATGCTACCTTTGTAATGTGGTAATGGTATTATTCAGGAGTGATATATGACTATTGACTATCAAAAGATAGAAGAAGCTGCAAAGCTTCTGGAATTGGGCGATAGGGCTTCCCTACAGCAGGTTAAACATGCCTACAGGAAATTAATGCAAAAGTGGCATCCCGACCACTGTAAAGAAGATAAAAAGCTGTGTGATGAAATGACGAAAAAGCTCACCGAAGCCTATAAGCTGCTTATTGAGTTTTGTTATAGTTACAGAATACCATTGACGGAACAAAAGCTTGTTGAAGAACTGGGGAATGAAGACCCTGAAGCGTTCTGGAAAAGAAAATTTGGCTCTGACCCCCACTGGGGAGGTCCCGGGTATAGATAAAAAATATTTTACAACGGAAGCCATATTATGTATGTTTGTTATATACTCTTAGCCTGAATACTTAAGATGAGTAAGGTATGTATATTTTTGAGCTTATAGCTGAGCAACGTATACGTGAGGCCATGGAGCGGGGAGAGTTTGACAACCTGCCGGGGATGGGTAAACCATTGCCCAAAGATGAACTGGACAATGTGCCGCCAGAACTACGTATGGCATACAAAATTTTAAAAAATGCCGGGATAGTTCCTGAAGAGGTGGAGTTGCGCAAAGAGATTTATTCATTGCAACAGCTTATAGATGCCTGCTATGATGACGAAGAGATGAAAGGACTTGTAAAGCAGCTCAGTGCAAAACAACTACGCTATAACATACTCATGGAACAAAAAGGCATCCATGTCACTGATTACGAATATAGAAAAAAAATCATGGAAAAATTATCAAAGTAACAATGCTACGCAGCCGCTTAGGCTGCAGGTGTATAATTGCTTATCGTCGTATCTTCTTGTTAGTTTTTGATGGGTTCTTTTGCAAATGAAGATAGCGCTTGTGAGCTACCTCGGCAAATCGTTGGAGTATGTCCTTTAAATCGGAATGTTCCCATAATGATTGTATGGATGAATCTATTTTTTTTATTGTATAGTATGGTGGTATAGTGGTAAGCTCAATATCTTCTTCGGTAATAGTTATTTCTTCTTTTTCAAAGGCTTTTTGCAGCATTTCTTTTATGGCATATGAAAAATATTTTTGTACGTCAATGATGTCTTCTGAGGTGCTTATTTTTTCTCTGAACTGGGGGAGGAATTCTTTTTCTAATTTACTGAAGGAAACCTGAGTGGACATACAAACCTCCTTGTGGTATAGTTTGTGTATATACTATAGTATATACAGGAATTGAATAAAAATCAAGCATCAACTTCGTAATTGAGAGATAAATTAATACATCACGCAGGGAAAATCTAAAAGCATTGTACTTTGGCACTTTCTTTTGTTGACGTCTGAATAAAAGAAATATATAAATCAATAATCGCAGTCGCTCAAGCGCTTGAGCACCTGCGTAATGATTAGTAATTGAGGCCAAAGCCTGTAATAACCAAATATCTGAGCATTCAACAAACACTGCGTGAGGTAAAAAATGTATTACGCGGGAGAAGCGCACATAAGGATAAAAAGGTTTCTGGAATGAGAAAAGGAATAAGTATAGTACTTGGTTTACTATGTTTGCTTTCATGTGCAAAGGATATTACAAAAGTAACTATCGCTAAAACATCGGTGCCAAAAAATTTTACCGCTACTGATATAAAGGTAATAAGCTACAATGGCAATGATGTTTCCTGCATGCTTTTTGCACACCGCTTTTCACAGGGTAATCTTGTATACTTTGAGATAGTTCCTGCTTTTGATGTTGAAAAAATTACTGTAATGTTTAATGAAAAAGGTATTCCCACTACAAAACGAAGCTGGGGATTCAGAGGATTTTTTGCCATTGCACCTGACCAAAAGCCTGGGACACATAATTTTACAGTAACTATCGGTACAAAAAAAATTGATATACCTGTAGTGGTTGTAAGAACACCATTTTCAGTTTCCACCATACCTATGGATTTGGGCAAGTTTTCTAAAAAAGAATATCTGGAGTCACCTGAAGTTTTGGAGTTTATACGCCAGTGTACTGAAAAAAAACAAAAGGCATTTGCCACACATTATAATGATCTTATCCGTGGCAGAGCGTTTCATCCCCGTGATGTGCATGAGGTTAATTCGCCGTTCTGGGCAAAAAGAGTTTATAAACTTCATGATAGCATTTCAGGAAAAACACAAACAGTTGAACGGATTCACCGTGGCATTGATTTAAACGGCAATACCGGGGATCCCGTATATGCAATGCTTGATGGCATTGTGGTGCTTGCTGAAATGCTCTTTTATGAAGGCAATATGGTTATTATAAATCACGGCAATGGCATGTTCAGCTACTATATGCATATGGATAAGCTGTATGTTGCAAGCGGGGATACGGTTGTGGCAGGACAGCTTATAGGTGCTGTGGGAAGCACCGGCATGTCAACAGGTCCACATCTGCATGTGTCACTTGTGGTTGATGGAGTGCAGGTAAATCCCATGAGTGTTGTGATGCTGCCAATACGGGATTAACCAAACCGTATTTGTATACATTCTCTTCCATAATCTTCTTTACAAAATTGGTATACTATTTTAACTATATAAAATAGTAATGATGTGCTATAGTTTTTATGCGATAGTTACTGCCAATAAACTGGAATAAGTGTATGGCAAAACCAGCTGAATATTTTATCAAATCAAAGAATTTAGACGAATTCAGAAACGACATCATTGCCTGTGATGGCAACTTTGATTTTGATATTGAAGAGATGATTGCATTAGGAAGCGCGTATCTGGAACGTTTCCCTGATTGCTTTTCAAATAGAAGCTGCCAGGATGTCCAGCTGGGATATCAATTAGCAAGAATCTGTTTAGTAGAAAAATTGATTATAGATTTCCCTTCTGATGTTAAAGATGCTTTCAGAAAGATGTTTTTCAGCGCTCAGGCTGTGAATGAGCAAATGGAGTATTTAAAGCAAAAATTAACCTATGATGAGCTATCAAACTTTGTTGACACAATACAGAAGCGTCTGGAGGAGTATCACCTTAAAGTTGTTAGTTTGCCAAAAGGCATGATCAAGGAGCGCTTTGTAGGTGGAATTACCAATCTTTTTAATATTGCGTATTTATTAAAAATGAATGTAGCGCAAAAGGCTCATGAATAAAGAGTTTTTACACAGCATAAGCCATGAATTGAAATCACCGTTAAACTCCATTTTAACGCTATCAAAAGTGTTACTTATGCAGGCTGACAGTCGCCTCACCCTTGAAGAAAAAGAGTATTTAGAAATTATTGAACGCAATGGTCAAAAACTTCTGGCTCTTATTAATGACCTTATTGAAGTGTTTGAAATTGATAGTGGTATACAATTGTCAGTGACGGATGTATCGTTATCTTCAGTATTGCATAATGTGTGTGAACGCTATGAAGGAATCATGCGCAAAAAGGGGCTACAATTGCACATGCACTGTGATGATATTATGCTTAATACTGATGAAGCCCGCCTGTATCAGATATTTGAAAATCTTATTGATAATGCAGTTAAGTTCACAGAAGAAGGAAGTATAACAATAGCAGCATACAAAAAAGATGGGCACTGTGTGGTCAGTATTACTGATACCGGCATTGGGATCCGCAGTGAATACTGTGATGCGCTTTTTTCAGGATTTACCAGGGCTTCGGGGTCACTGTCGACAAAATATCCTGGAACCGGTCTTGGTCTTACCATTGTTGCAAGGCTTGTTGCACTGTTAGGGGGTACAGTAGCTGTTGATAGCCAGTTAGGCAAGGGGTCAACATTTACTGTACGGTTACCGTTACAAAAGGAACATGAAGATTTGCAGCAGCAACGTAAAACTATTCTTGTTATTGATGATGATCCTGATAGCATAGTGGTGGTTAAGGCCCTTTTGTCTAAATTGTACGACATAGTTGAAACTCACAGCGGGCAAGAAGGATTGGACCTTGCACAGGATTTAAAACCAGCATGTATATTGCTTGATTTATCATTGCCTGATCTGCACGGGTTGCAGGTGGTAAAACAACTAAAAGAAAATGAACAAACCAGCCATATACCGGTGATTATTGTATCAGCTTCTTCATTAAAAGATGAAAGAAGAACCATTATGGCATCCGGGTGTGATGATTTTATTCAGAAACCTTTTGCCATTGAAGAATTTGTGCTAAAAGTTCAGCGCTGGGTTACACAATGAGCACAATTTTGGTCATAGATGATAAAAAAGATAATCTGGTAAGTATTACCGCACTTCTAAAGAACCTGATTGCCAATTGTGAGGTAGTCACAGCACAATCCGGAAAGGAAGGTATAGAAAAAGCAGAGAAGCACAATCCTGATGTTATTATCCTTGATATAAAGATGCCCGAGATGGATGGGTATGAGGTATGCCAGATTTTAAAAAATAATCCAAAGACGCGCCACATTCCTGTAATCTTTTTAACCGCTATCCATACTGATACGCAGAGCAAGGTCAAAGGTTTAAAATTAGGGGCAGATGCATTTTTAACCAAGCCTGTTGATCAGGCTGAACTCATTGCGCAAATTAATGCAATGATACGCATAAAACATGCTGAGGATATGCTTAGAAAAGAAAAAGACCTGCTTGAGGATATAGTGTTACAGCGTACCAGTGAACTTTTAGCTTCGCAGATGCGCTACAAGTCACTGTTTAACAGTATATCTGATATGGTTATCATTCACCGAAGGGATGGAAAAATATTGGAGGTAAACAATACCACCTGTGATCGTTTGGGCTTTTCACATGATGCCATGATGCTTATGACCCTGCAGCAGTTAACAGCTGAAGGCGATAGCGATAGAATTAATTCATACTTGCAATCAATTAATGAAACAGCAGATCCCTATGAAACCTCATTTGTTGACAGAAACGGCACTACCATCCCTGTGGAAATTGTGAGCACTATTATCTATTACCTAAATGAAAATGCTATCTTGAGTGTGGCGCGTGATATTACTGAACGAAAGCACATTGAACATGTCCGTAATCAATTATCAATTGTGCTTGATAAGTCTGATGATGCAATCATTGGTGCTACACTAGATGGCAAAATAGCCAGCTGGAACAAAGCTGCGCAGCATATTTTTGGCTACGCATTTGATGAGGTGGTGGGATGTGATTTAGCTATACTATCGCCACCATACAGGCCTGATGAATTTGATCAATTGTTATTAATAATCAAGAACAATGAGGCGATAGATCATTATGAAACAGAGGGGCTGGATAAGAAGGGTGCAATACACAATCTTTCTATGACTATCTCCCCCCTTGTTGATGAACACGACAGTATTATTGGCTGTTCAATAATTGCACGTGACTTTACCGATGTAAAACGCACACAAGAAAAACTGAAAAAAGGGCTGGATATCATCCAGAATTTAGAGGATATTGCTCCAGCATATTTTATCACTTTAAATGAAGAAGGAAACATCCTCACCTGCAATAAAGCCATGTTGCAGGCTACAGGCTATTCACTGAGTCAGGTGCAGGGCAAAACGTGCTGTGACATTTTTATTCCGGATGTTGGGCAAAAGTCATTCCGCAATCAATTGTCAACAATGAAGAGGACCAGAGCAACACGCATTTTTGAAAGCCCCATCAATACAAAAAGTGGTGAAGAAAAAATTGTTCAGTGGCATGCACGGCCAGTATACAGTGATACTGAATTTGATTATTTCATGTTCATTGGAATAGATATAACGGAGAAAAAGCAGCTTGAAAAAAAGATACTTCAGGCAAACTTAGAGGAAAGAAACCGCATAGCACGCGATTTACATGATGGCCTGGGGCAGCATCTTGCAGGGATAATATTTAAAACTGAGATGCTGAGGCTTAAAATAAAAAATGATTATCCTCAGGAAGCTAATGAAATTGTTGAGATACAGAACATGGTGCATCAAGCTATTGAGCAGACACGGCTCATTGCACGAGGTTTAAGCCCGGTGGATTTAAGCACCAAGGGACTGTATTCATCACTGCAGGATATGATTGCTGATGTAAATAAAAATTTCGCAATCAAAACCATCCTGGAATGGAATATAACAAGTAACATTGACGAAGCAATAGATACAGTACATGTATATTACATTATCCGTGAAGCATTGAACAATGCTGTAAAGCATGCCAGTCCAAAAAACATTGCTATTACAATATCTGAAGATAATGCATATTATTATGTAAAGATAATGGATGATGGCAAAGGTATACCTGATGAAATTGATCTGGCAAAAGGAATGGGTATGCATATCATGCAGTACAGGGCATGGATCATTAATGCGTCGTTTCAGGTGCAGAACAACAAAAGCGGCGGAACGCTGGTGCAATGTATTATTCAGAAGAGCACTCAAAAGGCTGTTATAGACAAACCAAAGACAGGCAAAAAGTATACGATTGTTATTGTTGATGATCATCCTATTGTGCGGCAGGGTTTACAACAGCTTATCAATACTCAGAAAAATCTGGAGGTGATAGGCCAGGCAACATCAGCGGATGAGGCAATAGATGTAGTTAACCGAAAAATCCCTGATTGCATTATAGTGGATATTTCATTGAATGGGACAAGTGGCATTGAACTGGTTAAAGCATTAAAACAGCGTTTCCCTAAACTGCCGGCACTTGTGCTTTCCATGTATGATGAAAAGTTATACGCTGAGCGGGCTATTAAAGCTGGTGCCCGGGGATATCTCATGAAGCAGGAAGCACCGGATAAGATTATACAGGCCATCTATACAGTCTTAAAAGGGGACGTGTATCTATCCAGTGAAATGAAGGAACAGATGGTGCAATCTTTATCAGATAAGGGTACAATGGACAGCTCTGTAGAAGCACTGACAAACCGTGAATTTGAGATATTTCAGTTAATAGGGCATGGCTTGGGTAACAAACACATTGCCCAGAAATTACATATCAGTGTAAAGACTGTTGAAAATGTACGGGAAAAGATTAAGATGAAACTGCACCTGGAAACATCCCAGGATCTTTTGCAGTATGCGATTGAGTGGGTGAGAGAAAATTCGGGAAATTAGGAAAAGTAAAAGAATTATTTGACAAATTCTTTATAATTCATTACTTTTGATGTAAAGTAATGAAAATTATTAATGTAAGGAACATATGAAGACTATTGCAAAAATTACAAGAAAGGGGCAGGTTACCATTCCTAAAAAAATAAGGGAAATGCTCGGTTCAGATATTATTGAGTTTAAGGTACACAGGAATGATATAATCATCAAACCTGTTAAAAGTATTGGAGGTTCTCTACACAAATATTCTAAACGCTATGTGCCATTTGAAGATATACGAGACACCGTATGGGATGAGGTCGTTAGAAAAAACAAATGATATACTATATTGACACCAATGCAATTTTACGTTATTTGTTAAAGGATAATATTGAGCAATTTAATAAGGCAAATGTCATATTTGAAAAAGCAAGGGAGGGTGACCTATACATTGTTGTTCTGGAAAGTGTTTTGGTAGAATGTATTTATGTATTAATGAAATTTTATAAAGTTCCAAAAAATGAAATCGTTAGTAAATTAGAAACACTATTGAATTATAAAGGTGTAAAAAATTCTGATAAAACAGAGTTGTTAAAAGCTTTGCAGATATTCAAAGAAAAAAATATTGCTATTGTAGATTGTATTGTATATAGTAAAGCAAAACAATCTCAATCAAACATCTTTACGTTTGACGAAAAATTATTAAAATTAAAATAAACAATTCAATCATTGCTGCATAAGTAAATTCCCCTATAACAAAAATAAGAAAATTCCCTATTTACAACATCCTGACAATGTGCCATATTCACTATAGCAATTAAATAAGGAAGCATTTTCTTAGGACAGAACTGTATGATTTTGAATTTCATTATGGTTAGTGAGGATAATCTATGAGTTATATGCCAGGTGTATGCACCTTTTGTGGAACAGGATGTGGCCACTATCTCAAAGTAGATGGCACATCTGTACAGGGAGTTTTCCCATCGCGGGTACATCCAGTAAGTAAAGGCAGGTTATGTGTACGGGGATGGAATATCCATGAGTTATTGGGTACACAGGAACGGATTATCAAGCCGTATATCAAGGATAGTGGCCAGGCTAATTATCAGGATGCTATTGCCAGGCTTGTTTCGGCATTATCATCGTATAAACCGGAAGAGATTGCGTTTTATGCTTCGCCACGTTCGTCCAATGAGGACAATTTTGCATTAATGAAATTGGCCCGTTTAGTTTTTAAGACAAACAATATCAGCCTTCAAGCAGAATCAGGCCATCGAAATAGTTTAGATGTTCTGTATAATGGTACGGGATTTGCAGGTATGTTGGGATCGCTTGAAGATATACGGAAAGCTGAAGTGCTCATTGTGGCAGGGATGGATATAACCACACAAAATCCCATCATTGGCAGTGAGTTACATTATGCTGCTCGCAGTGGCTCATTACTTATAACTATCGACAGCCGCATGACAAAGATTGCAAAGCTTTCTAAAAAGTTTATTAATATAAAACCAGGAACAATGCGGATAGTTTTTGATGCAATTGCGCATTATATAGATAAACAACAATGGAGCGATACAAAATCGGCACATTATGAAGAATACAAAAAATATTTAGCCACAGTACCGTTTGATTCAATAGAAAAGGAAACAGGTGTATTGCCAGCTGAGATAGCTTTTGTAGCTGAGCGGCTGGTAAAGGCTAAAAGTGCTGCGGTATTTTTTACCTCAGGTATTTCTGGATTAAGCTATGATACTGTTGCATCAATTTATAACCTCTTTGCACTTGCGGGCAAGATTGGTAAAGAAGGTTGTGGAGTAAATCCTATTGCTGGTATAAACAATTTACAGGGTAGCTTTGATATGGGATGCGCTCCGGATTTACTGACAGGTTTTCAGAGTATTAATGATGCAACAGCTAAAAAGAATTTTGAAAAAAAATGGGGGCAGGAGTTACCTCAATTTAAAGGAAAGACCGTTGAACAACTTCTGGCTGACAGTTCATCACCACTCAAAGCTCTGGTGATTGTTGACCATGATGATGGCATTGTCAAATATGCCGATCGTTTGAAAGCATTGCCGTTTGTTGCCTATATTGGTGCATTTACCAATAAGGTTGCAGATTTTGCTCATGTTGTATTGCCCATTACAACATATATTGAAACCGATGGTACATTTACCAATGCTGAGCGGCGTGTTCAGCTTTCAGTACAAAAATGCGATAATGCATTTGATGTATTGCCCATGTGGAAGCTGTGTGACACGATTGCCCAGGCTGCCGGGAAGCCATTTAATTACCAGAGTGCATCTGAAGTAATGGATGAGATTGCTTCCCTCACTCCTTCGTATGAAGGTATAAGCTATAAACTGCTTTCCAAAAAGCATGGTGTGCAGTGGCCGTGCACCAAAAAAAATCATGATGGCACAAAATACTGTGTTCCTGAAAAAGTCTCATTTGTACTCCCACAAAAACCGTATGCGGCGGTGCAGGCAACACAGGAGTATCCGTACCTTCTTATGCTTGGGAAAGCACAGCATTACTGGCACCAGAATAACATCATGCATAAGACCTTTATTCCACTGCGTGAATATAATGCCACGTTGCTCTTGTATCCTGACGGATATGTGGCTTTAGCTTCAGAAGATGCAAAGAAGATAGGAGTGCGTGATCGCTGGCCAGTAAAGGTTGTAGCCGAAAAGGCAAGCATGAAAGCGATGGTTATGATTTCCGATGATGTGGCGCCAGGTACCGCATATGTTCCCTATTTTATCAGAGAGGGAATTGCATCATTTTTATTAGCATATAGTGACATTGTGTCACAGGGCGAAGAAGCAACTATCCCAGTACGAATTGAGAAGGTGTGATATGTATTTAATGAAAAAAAATGATGTAAAGAAAATTGCAAAGGCCTTAGAAGAAAAGTATACATTGTATGGCCCCTATGTAGATGAGGCATTTGGGCAATGTTTCTTTGATAAAGTAACTGCGGACAACGTTGACCTCAATGCATCCATCCCTACCAATCCGCCAAAGCATGTAGTGTTTCCTCATTTAGAAACGATCATGCAGTATAAGTATGATAAAACTACCAAGAAGGCCGACATTGCCATGGTGTTTGATGATACCCCAAAGGCATTGTTTGGATTGCGTTCATGCGATTTAACGGGCTTGCAGTGTATTGATAGGTTTTTCTTAGGTCAGGAATTTGTTGATGAGGTCTATCGCCATCACCGAAGCCGTATGTTCATAGTAGCCAATACCTGTGTTGTTCCGTTCAAGCAATGTTTTTGTGTATGTACTGACAGTGGTCCAGCAGCACAGGAAGGGTATGATTTAAATCTTACGAATTTGGGCGATAGTTACCTGCTAGAAGTTGGCAGCGAAAAGGGCAAGGCATTTATTGAATCTTTTGGGTTTGCTAAAGCAACTGAAGAACACCTGAAACAGAAGCAGAAGCTTGTAGAAAAATCGATCACCATGTTTGAGGATATTGCAACTGAATCAAAGGCATGGGTATCACGGGTGATGAATCGTGTAACAACAGGATTTATAAAGGAAGAGGTATGGGAGTATATTGGAAATCAGTGTATTGAGTGTGGAGCGTGTTCGTATGTGTGTCCCTCCTGTACCTGTTTTAACATAAATGACGCCAATACTATAGCAGGAAATACTGAGCGCGTGCGAACATGGGATTCATGTTCATACGAAGGATATTCCAGAATGGCTGGGGGTCATAATCCACGGAAACCAATAGAAGACAGAAGAAACAAACGATTTTTCTGTAAACTGTCATACTCACAATCAAAGAAGTATCTGAGGCCGGGATGTGTTGGATGCGGGCGTTGCGCATGGGTATGTCCTGGTGATATAGGGTTACCCAATGTTGTTACATATATCCGAAGAGAAATTCATGAATAGGTGATAGCTATGAGCGAACAGAAAATAGTAACAGTCCCAGAGATTGCCACAATTGAAGAAATTAAAGATGAGATTGTTGATGTAAAAACCTTTTATCTGAGGTTTGACAATAAAGAAATTGATGGCAATTTCAAGTTTAAGTCAGGCCAGTTTATTATGTGTACAGTATTTGGTGCAGGTGAATTTGCAGTATCATTGCCACCCAGTCCTGAAAATGACCGCTTCCATATAACCGTACGACGAATAGGGAAGGTAACCAATGCATTGCATGATCTTCAAGTTGGTGATAAAGTGGGAATACGTGGACCATTTGGCAATGGGTTTCCGTTTGAAGAAATAAAAGGTAAAAATGTTATCTATGTGGCTGGTGGTATTGGGCTTATTCCTTTGCGGTCATCAATTGTCCATGTATTGCAGCACCGTAATGAGTTTGGCCGAATCTTGCTTTTATATGGGTCACGTTCACCACAGGATCTAATGTATCAGTATATGCTGGATGAGTGGCAAAAAATTGAAGGGTTTGAAACATTTATTACAGTTGATAATGGCACTCCCGAATGGAAAGGTAACGTGGGTATTATAACAACCCTATTTGATAAAGTAGAGATACCTGTGGAAAATACTGTAGCATTTGTCTGTGGCCCTCCGGTAATGTTTAATGCTGTTATAAAAGAACTTATGCAGCGTGGAATTAAGGATGACATGATAATCTCAACGTTAGAGAGGCATATGAAGTGCGGCGTGGGAAAGTGTCAGCACTGTGCCATCGGGAGAACCCTGGTGTGCACTGATGGCCCAGTATATACCTACAGGCAGATTAAAACGTTAGGTGAGCAAATATGAGCTGGCTACAAACAATGTATACTATGTTCAAAGATACAACCTGCATTGTTGGGGTAGGAAACTATTATAGAAGTGACGATGCAGTTGGTCTGTACATTGTTGATGCTCTGGCAGCTAAAGTTGTGCAACCTCATGTAGTCATAATTAATGTAGAAGATGTTATCGAAAGCTACGTGTTTGCAATTGCTGAATCAAATTGTAAAAATGTGTTGATTATCGATGCTATAGAAGCGGACGCAGAAGAAGGCACGGTTGTTTTTGGCAAACTCAGTGATTTTGTTGAAACGGGATTAGATGTATCAACGCATAAATTGGCATTACGGATGTCATGCAAAATACTGGAAGCATCGGGCAAGGATGTATACATGCTGGGGATAGTTATCAAGCATAATGATTTTGGGAAGGGACTATCGCCCATAATACAGAATAACGTTGATTCAATTGTTAGTATGGTTCAATCCTCAATTATGAGCAACCAAAAGGAGTGTGTGTATGAACATTGATCTTTATGGAATGTTATTACAGGCTTTTGCTATATTGCTTGGTGCAAGTATTATTGTACCATTGATAGCTTCAAAGAGAAAATTAGCAGGCTGGATAAACACCATTGCAGTGGCAATTGCAGCAGGATTGTTGATGTATGTTGCATATATGGCAATCTTTGTACAACAGGCTGCAGAAACACAGGCAATATATTTTGGTAGTGTGCCAGTCTATTTTCTTATAGATGCATTTTCAGGATTCTTTATTGCCATCATTTCGTTTATGGCAGTGATGAGCGCACTGTATTCTATTGACTATATGGAACATTATAAGGACTACTCGCTTGTGCCATACTACATAAACTTCCCGCTATTCATACTGGGGATGATTGGGATAGTAACCGTTGATGATTTGAGTATTGGATTCACGGTAGCATGGCAGCTTATGACAATAGCATCGTATTTTCTGATTCGATTTGAATATAAAGAAAAACAGAATGTGCGCAACGCAAATAAATATTTAATCCTTATGGAATTGGCATGGCTTTTTATTGTTGTTGGTGCATTCCTCATCAATGGTTCGGCTATGGGTGATTCAATCCATACATTAACACAGAAGCTTGGTACATCAGGAGGGATGATCCCGGTAGTGTATGCCCTGCTTTTACTTGGTTTCAGCTTTAAAGCTGGGGTATTCCCGTTTGGTCAGTTGTGGTTGCCTGATGCACACTCAATTGCACCGTCTCCTGTTAGTGCACTCTTGAGTGGCGTTATGATTAAAACCGGCATTTATGGGATAGTCAGAACATTTTTCTGGATGATACCGCATGAAGGTCATACTGTTAATCCTCTTGTATGGGGAAGTATAATTGCGACGTTTGGTGTAGTGACGTTGTTTATTGGCACCTCCCAGTCTTTGAAGCAGAGTGATGCAAAACGCCTGCTTGCTTACAGCTCCATTGGCCAGATTGGTTACATTGTTCTGGCTATTGGAGCTGGTCTGTATATGTATCACAGCAGCAATATGTTTGTACAGATGCTGTCATTTCTGGTTATAATTGGGATGCTGTATCATGTACTCAACCATGCAATCTTTAAAGGACTTCTCTTCCTCACCGCAGGTAGCATATTGTATGAAACTGGTACAAAGGATCTCAATAAATTAGGCGGTTTGCTTAAATTCATGCCTGTCAGTGCGGTGATTGCAGGAATTGCTTCACTGTCTATAGCAGGTGTTCCTCCTTTCAGTGGATTTGCAAGCAAGTGGACAATAATCTCTGCTACACTACTTGGTGGCAGCCAGGTTTTCTTCCTTGCCCTCTTTGGCATCATTGCTCTGTTTACCAGCGCATTGACACTGGCATGTTATGTAAAATTCTTTGGTATGTCATTTGCTTCAACAGGTGTGGAATGGAATGTTGAACACAAACCACAGGAAGTATCCTGGAAGATGCTTGTGCCAAAGATCATTCTTGGATTGTTGTGTATAGTTCAGGGTATAGTCCCTTTCATATACTATGAAACGATAATGAATATTTTCAGGTCCTCAACTGGATCCATAGTACAGAATTCATTTAACGAACTATCGGCACACAATGCTGTGTTTACAAATGCATTAGGTGTGACTATAAATGTTCCTGGTATGCAGTACGCTAATGCCATAGCTGTTCCGCTTGTTGTGATAGTTATTGTGATCATTGGATTTGCCGTTGCATATATGCTGAAAAAGAGTGCTGGTTCTCAGGAAAAAGTTATGCCAACATGGTTGTGTGGGTATCAGGACCTTAATAATAATAACAGATATAAGGACAGACATATGTTTGCAGCGTTAAAGTCCATGCTGTGGTGGACAGGTGGTAATGTGAAATAATACAACATTTAGGAATAAGAGGTAAGATATGCCATCGATAGACCAAGTAAAAAAAGATTTAAAAGAAAAGTTCAAAAGCACTATCAAGGGCTTTGAAACACCACTTGAAACACGGTTATTTGTTGATGTGGACAAAAAGGATATACGGGCCATATGCAATGCAGTTATTGATATGGGTGCACGGTATATAGTGAGTATAGGATATGATAATATAGCCCGTGATAATACATTGGGGTTAGTACATACTTTCAGTTTTGATAAAGACAACATCTTCTGTTGTGTCAGGACAAAAGTACCTGCTGACAAACCGGTGCTTGATTCAATTACTCCTGATATTCCCAATGCAGGGTGGTCAGAGCGTGAGTACATGGACTTACTTGGGATGCAGTTTGAAGGACATCCAAAGCCAAAACGGCTGATACTTGCCGATGACTGGCCTAAAGGCGTCTATCCACTGCGTAAGGAAGTCCCATGGAATTTAATGCCTCCCGCAGCTGAAGATGTGGCATATCAGTTAGACGAAGCACCAGAAGGGTGTACCACCGTTCCCATTGGTCCCTTCCACCCAACATTGCATGAACCGGCACATTTTGCAGTGTACGTTGACGGTGAAACAATAAAAGGATGTGATTACCGTGGTTTTATGACACATCGTGGCATTGAGAAATTGTGTACCACACAGGTAACCTATAATGAAGTACCATTTATTGCAGAGCGTATTTGTGGTATCTGTGGATCAGTTCATGCCACATCATATTCACAATCTGTTGAGCTTGCTGCAGGAATAAAGATTTCCCGGAAGGCAGAGTACATACGTACATTTATGCTGGAGCTTGAAAGGGTTCATTCCCATTTGCTGTGGTTGGGTGTTGCTGGCCACCTTATTGGATTTGATACGGTGTTCATGCATTCATGGCGTGTTCGTGAACCGGTAATGTGGCTTGCAGAAAAGATTACCGGTAACCGCAAAACGTATGGAATGATAATCATTGGTGGCGTACGCCGTGATATTTTGCCGCACAAAGAAGATATACTAAATGTAATGGATAAAGTGGAAAAAGAACTTATTGCAATTAAAAATGCAATTGTAGGCGATACCGCTATCCACCGGAGAACAAAGGGCGTGGGGTATGTTTCAAAGGAAGATACAATAAAGTGGAGTTTAGTTGGGCCTGTTGCCCGCGCACGGGGTGTGGATATTGATACACGACGCGACCATCCCTATGCAGCATACGATGCAGTACAATTTGATGTACCCGTTGTTGATACCTGCGATGTATGGGGAACTGTTCTGGTACGTATCCTTGAAACATTTGAATCAATAAAGATTATCAGACAGGTTTTACGGGACATGCCTGTTGATGAACCATTGTTATATGAATTTGATGAGCCCATAAAGCCACTGGTTCATTCAATATCTGCTGTTGAAGCACCACGTGGTGAAGTAGTTCATTACCTTATTACTGGTGAAGAGAACAGGGCAGATCGTTGGCGAGTACGTGCCCCCACGTATCCCAACTTACAGGGCGTACCATTAATGTTACTGAATAATCAGTTGGCCGATGCACCAATAATCATTGGCAGTATAGATCCGTGTTTCTCGTGTACTGATAGAATGGCACTGGTTGATCTAAAAACTGGCAGACAATCAATACTTACCAATGAAGAGCTTGAACGTCTGTCACGAAGCAAAAAAGTATAAGGCAGGTGGCATATGGATATTCTCTTGATAGTACTTAATATTGTAGTGTTTTTGGGGTTGGCACCCTTATATGAAGGTATAATACGAAAGCTGACTGCAAAAGTACAGTCACGACAGGGACCACCTATCTATCAGCCGTATCTGGATTTACTGAAGCTTTTGGGTAAGGATAATTTAGTAAGCGATAACTGGGCATTCAAGCTGGCACCAATGATGGCTTTTGCAGCAGTAACAGCAGTGGTTACAATAGTTCCTATTGGATTTAAAGCAAACTATTTAACACACTATGCTGATGTTATTACTATTGTATATTTACTGACATTAGCTGGCATCTCCATTTTGTTGGGTGCATTATCAAGCAAGAATGCGTATGCAATGATTGGTGCAAGCCGTGAGATGATAACCATGATTATGGTGGAACCAATACTTGCCATGACCTTTATACTGGGTGCTGTCAGGATGAAAAGCCTGGCTATCGATGCCAGTATGTTCAGTATTCTTTCCACTGGCTATTCATGGTCGGTGGTACTCATGCTTGTAGTATACTTAATGGCATTGCAGGCATTTGTTGCCCGTCAGCCATTTGATATTTCTGAAGCTGAAGTTGAAATACTGGAAGGACCGTTTATCGAATACAGTGGTCCTAACTATGCACTGTTTAAATATTCAATGATGTTAAAGCAGATGTTTTATGCTGTACTTTTTGTAACTGTATTTATGCCATTCCTCCATACAGGGCTATTTGTGGCTGACCTTGTTTTGCAGCTTTTAGCAGTTGCGGTTATTTTTGTGCTGATTGCATTACTGGGATCCACCAACCCTAGGTTACGTATTGACCAGGCAGTAAAATACTATGCAGTGCTCATTGTCATATCATTGTGTACCATTGCATTAAGTGTTTATGGAATATAAATCTTAACGTTAAGGAGAATGATCGTGTGGCTTACAAGTAAAATAAAACAGCTATTTGTAGTAACTAAGCCCGGTACGGTAACATTGCCCTATCCTTTTGAACCGCGCCCTGTGCCGGAAAATTACAGGGGGCAGCCATACTGGGATCATCATAAATGTATAGGATGTGGCGGGTGTGCCAATCACTGTCCTGCCCGTACCATACTTGTGCGCGATCTTTGCAATGAGCTCAGGGTCATGATGTATGATGGTTCACGCTGTACCTATTGCGGACGGTGTGCAGACCTGTGCCCTGAAAAAGCTATAACAATGACTCCACAGTATGAGTTGGCAACCGATGACAAACGTGACATTAATGAAACAATGGAATTATTTATGTTAACATGCCAGCGATGTGGAAGATGTTTTGATCATGAAATAAAGAATGCAATTGATAAACTGGCATATCTGGGATACCGGTATGATAATTTAGAGATGAGAGCAGTTATTCCTGTTTCTTCGCAGACGTTTGACAAAGAATTGTATGAAAAAACTAAGACCTATAAAAGGCCTGAAAAGATAGGAGAATAGCCATGTTGGGTAGATTAGCAAAGAAGGCATTTCCAAAGTCATTGTGGGTGTATCACTGCAATTCTGGTGCGTGCAATGGGTGTGATATAGAGATATTAAATGTATTAACTCCTTACTATGATGTGGAACGGTTTGGCATCAAACTTGTTGCATCACCCAGGCATGCTGATGTGATGCTTATTTCAGGTGCAGTTACCAGGCCAACATTCCCCCTAGTAAAAAAAGCGTATGATGCAATGCCATCACCAAAACTTGTATTTGGGATTGGATCATGTGCAACAGGAGGCGGTTGCTGGTTTGATACTTATAATGTAACAGGTGGTGCTGATAAGGCAATACCGGTTAACTATTTTATTCCTGGGTGTCCTCCAAGGCCTGAAGCAATTATTTATGGTGTTGCATTGGCGTTAGGTCTGGTGGATAAGAAGGCTGCTCCTATTGAATTGAAGCAGATAGAATTCCCAATAGATATCTATCAGCGAACGAAGGCATGGGAAGAAAGAAATGTCATTTATCAGCTGCTCTATGATTAAAATTTGGTAGATGGAGTATACACAATGGCAAAAAAAATATTATTAGTTGATGACGATAGAGACCTGGTTGAAAGCCTGAAGCAGGCTCTGACAATGAATGGCTATGAGGTGGAAGTTGCCTATAGTGGTGCTGAAGGCTTGAAAAAGTTACTATCGTATCATCCTGATCTTATGATTTTAGACGTCATGATGGAAACTGATACTGCAGGTTTTGAGATATCATATCAGATACGAAGCAACAGGGAAGATTCAAAATATAAGGATGTAAAAAATGTACCAATCATTATGCTGACAGCAATAAATCAGGTGACTAATTCACGGTTTTCACTGAATGAAGAACAATCATTTCTACCCGGGATAAATGATTTTTTGACAAAACCGGTACGCATAGATGAATTACTGGAAAAGATCAAAAAATATGTATGAGTTTATCGTGATGTGCATATAGTATCACAACAACCTGTTTACAATCGCAAAGCCGGAATGTCAGGATCAGATGTTCCGGCTATTTTCTACTTTTGCTTGTACATGAATAAAAAGGTTGCAAAATATATGCAATAAGATTTATTATATGTAATACAATTAAATGAATGATTACATAACAATATGAGAAAGCGATTTGCCACACAGATACGGTTTAAATTATTTATTAGCATACTTTCCATTGTGCTTCTATCAGGTATTGCCTCAACCTTTGTTGGCATACGGACAATTGAAAAACATGTTGTTGGGCAGGCTTTTGATACTGTATTGAAAGATTTAGAAACAGCTGATTTTATTTACAATAGCAGGATTGCTCTTAAAAGTAAAATGCTCAAGCATATTGCGCTGTTAGAGTATATTCAATTGGCAATTATACATAATAACCGCCAGGTGTTAATTAATAAATGCAAAGAAGTGCAGAAGGAATTGGGAATTGATATTGTCAATATTACAGATGCTCAGGGGAAAGTGATTGCCCGGGCAAATAATTATTCATTTGGTGATGATGTTTCCGATGATAATCATATTTCGTATGTATTAAAAAATAAGGCACCGTGTGAAGGAACAGATATTGTCACCCATAAACATCTTGAGCGGGAAGGAGAAGCATTAGCTAAAAAAGTAATTATTGATATTGTACCAACTCCTAAGTCAAGAAAAGTTGAACGGACAAAGGTTGTTGATGCTCTAGCAATACGGGCCACCATCCCTATATTTTATAATAATAATTTTATTGGTATTATTTATGGCGTGAGGATTTTAAATAATTATAACGGGATAGTAGACCAGATAAAAGAACTGGTTTTTAAAGATGAAAAGATTGGGGGACTGGAGGTTGGTACTTCAACAATATTCCTGGATGATGTCAGAGTGTGCACCAATGTAAAAAAACCTGATGGTTCACGAGCAATTGGTACACTGCTTTCCGAGGAAGTATACAATAAGGTCATATTGCAGGGAAAGGTCTGGTGGGACAAGGCATTTGTTGTTAATAACTGGTATATATCTGCGTATAAGCCACTGTTAAATGTAAACAATAAACCCATTGGTATTCTTTATGTTGGGATACTTGAAAAAAAATTTGATGAGATTAAGACAAGTTCAACTGTCAATTTTGTAGTCATTACAATTTTAATTGCAATGGTTGCGGTTGGGATTTCTCTGTATCTTTTAAACATGATTATCCAGCCGGTGCGAACACTGGTTAAAGCATCTGAGTCAGTTATTAATGGAAACTATGATGCACACATTGAGATAGAAAGTGAAGATGAGATAGGGTATTTGTGTTATACATTTAACCAGATGATTGATGCAATAAAAGAAAGAGATAGAAAGCTAAAAGAACAAACTCAAAACCAGATATTGCAATCTGAAAAATTAGCTTCACTTGGCAGGTTGGCATCGGGAATTGCTCATGAAATAAATAACCCCCTTACGGCCATTCTTACCTACAGTTCCCTTTTGCTGGAAGATTTGAAGGATACTGATTTTGAGGAAGACTTAAGAGTTATTATTAAAGAAACGTTTCGATGCAGGGATATTGTACGCAACATTTTAGATTTTGCCCGTTCAACAAAACCTGATATAAAACGGACTAATATTAATAATCTTATAAATGAAGTTCTTCTGATTCTTGAGAAGCATGTTAACTTTCACAACATTGTTATAAATAAAGAACTGGATCCTGATGTGCCTGATATGTATATAGATGAAAATCAGTTTAAATCGGTTATTAATAATCTGGCTATGAACGCAGCGGATGCAATGCCACAGGGAGGCACGCTGACAGTGAAAACACTGTATAATTTACATAATGATAGTATCACCATAATTGTTTCTGATACTGGAACAGGAATCAAGGAGGAGCATTTAGATAAAATTTTTGATCCGTTCTTTACTACAAAGGAACAGGGAAAGGGTACTGGACTTGGCCTTGCTGTAACCTATGGTATTATCAAGCGATACTATGGTAATATTGATGTGCAAAGTGAGATAGGGAAGGGAACAATTTTTACCATTACGTTCCCATTGGCCAAAAATAAAGAAGAATATGCAGTATTTCAAAAAGCATGAAAGGTGTACGTTATGAAAGATATACTTGCAAGAATTCTGATTGTAGATGATGAGGATATAGTACTCAAAAGCTGTCTCAGAGTGCTGCAAAAACTGGATTATGAAATTGACACCGCATATTCAGGGCAAACTGCGCTGGATAATCTTGAAAAAAAGAAATATGATATTGTTGTCACCGATCTCATGATGCCGGGTATGGATGGAATGCAGCTTCTGGAAGAAATAAAAAAACGGTATCCTGATGTAATTGTCATTATATTTACAGGTTATGCAACAGTTGATACAACACGACAGGCATTGAAGGCAGGGGCATTTGATTATATTCCCAAGCCGTTCACTCCTGATGAGTTGCGCAATGTTATAGACAATGCAGTTAAAAGCTTAAAAAATAAAAAATAATAGCGAGTGAAATCAGTCAAAAGTTATTATTATTTCGTTATGCATATTCCTGAATTAATCTGTCATAGTGGCGGTTTTTTTCTTCATGCAATTCCATAAGCTCTTCAAGTTCATCATACAAGCTGCTTAATGTTTTTTCAAGTTTATTAATTTCAATGGATAAACGTTGAATTTCACTGCTCTTCTGTGATTGTGATGCAATGATAATATCAGCATTACATTGTTTTAAAAGGTTGTCATACTGCATAATTTCATTTTCAATGTACTCAATGCGCTGCTGCAATGGTCTGCATTCACTTTGCTTTTGCTGCAACAATTGTGAGCGTATCCTTCGTAATTCTTTTTTATTGATTTTGCTTTCAGGCTGATCAGTATCACCTGTTCTTGTACTTTCTGATTCAGAAACCCAGCCCACCTTTTCCAGAAAGCGTTCATAATCGCCTTCAAAAATGCTTATAGTATTATTTTGAAAAATGATTAATCGCTGTGCGATAGCTCTAAGGAATAATTCATTATGCGTAACAAGTATCACTGCACCTTCAAAGCTGTCAATAGCCGTAAGCAATGCATCGCAGGCTTCCATATCTAAGTGATTCGATGGCTCATCCAGAATAAGAAGATTTATAGGCTTAACCAGAATTTTTCCCAAAAGAACCCGGCTCTTTTCACCGCCAGATAGAACCGATACAGGTTTCAATGCGTCATCACCTTCAAAAAGAAGTGAGCCGCATATAGTACGTGCACGCTGTTTGTTGTTATCCGGGTCGCTGTAGGAAATCTCATCTTCAATAGTAGCATTGGGGTTTAATGTTGAAATATTAGTTTGTTCAAAGTATCCCGTTTCAACGCCTAATGCCCTGGTGATAGTTCCTGATTGTGGTTGCAGGCTGCCAGCCAAAAGTTTACACAGTGTGGTCTTGCCTTTACCATTTGGACCTATTATACAGATTCTATCATTGGCAGCTACTGAGAATGAAAGATTGTGTATTAAAGGTGTTTCATCGTAGCCAAATGAAATAGAATCAACCTGTAAAACATATTTTGCATTTATGGGCTTATACCTGAATTCAAAATCAAGATTTTTTAATGGTACAAGCTTTTCTCTTTTCTGCATCTTCTCTATGGTTTTAATTCGGGACTGTACCAGGTTGGCAAGCCGTGCTTTTGCCCGGAATCGTGAAATAAATTCTTCTATTTCTTTTTTTCTGCGCTCGTCGTTGATGCGGGTTTTTTCATATATTTCTTCTTCAAGCGCAATTTGCTCATAGAATTGCTGGGTATTGCCCTTTATTTTTTTTATTCGGTTGCGGTGAATCCCAAGAGTGTGGGTGACAATAGAATCCATGAATCCTCTGTCATGCGTAATAAACAGAAGTTCACCTGGCCAGTTCTGTAAAAAGCGGGCTAACCAGCGAATAGAGGTAATATCAAGATAATTGGTTGGCTCATCCAGTAGCAGCATATCAGGGTTCAGTATCAGTGTTTTTGCAAGCTGCAGGCGCACCTGAAATCCCCCTGAAAGCTCATGCACCCTTTTTAGCATGTCACTGGTGGTAAATCCGAGCCCTGATAAAATCTTTTCAGCACGCCAGTATTCATGTTGCTCAGATTCAGGCAAAAGCGATAATGCTTCATCGCGGACTACCGGTTTTGTAAAATAAAGCTGCTGGGACATGTACCCAATAGTATAATGGCGAGGGATAGACACACTGCCTTCATCAGGCTGTTCAATGCCGGCAATGATTTTCAGCAACGTTGTCTTTCCCAGCCCGTTGCGGCCAACAAGCCCCACCTTTTCTTTACTGCCTATTGTAAAGGTAACATCTTCAAAAAGAAGTGTGCTGCCAAATCGTTTAGCTAAATTTTGAACTGCAATCATTCTGTAATATCTAAGCTAGTAAATTCAATACCGTACTCTTTCCCAAACTGATTTAATGATTCAAGACATTTTTGTTTCACGACATCAACATTTTTTTCAAATTCCTGTTTTGTATAACCAGCAGCAAGTTTTGACAGTTCCTGCAATGCTTTATTGCTCATTTCCTGGTCTAATTTCTCAAAGGTAAAAAAAGGTGTATAGGGGTCCCATAACAGGAATGTTGTCCTGACTGTTAATCTTTGTTTGGAACTATCGCCAAATTGTATTTCCTGTGATACCGGCACGCCCTCCCTTTTTTCAACGGGAACAATGCGCGACGAAACAAATGGGCTAATAATGTGTAATCCCGGCTGTAACGTTTTATGATATTTAAGCTTTTTTTCAATTATGCAGATAGAATCACGAGGGACAATCTTTATCATTCTCTTTAAAAGAATTAAAATAATAATGATAATAATACTGTACACATACACCATAGTGTTACCTCCACAAAAATAATACATACTGTATATATTGTGTTACAGGTTTATAATATTACCAGAACATTATAAAAGTATATGTACACCAGAGTATAAATTATTTCAACAAAAGTTTTAATTATTTTAGCGATAGTTCATACTATGTAAAATAGTATTTGATTATACCCGCAAGACCAATATGAGCATGCAAATATTTACTGACCTGTAAAAATACACTTGAAAAAAGTGTTTCAGGGATATACAATGTTTTTTGTTACAGGATCGCTACTATGGATGTTGAACCAATACGAATTCTTGTTCTGGATGATGACCCCTTCATTGGCAAGATGCTTGCCACAATGTTAGCTGGCTATAATGTGAAAAATACAACATCGTTTGGCCAGTTCCAGCAGGTCATAGAGGAATTTAACCCAGATATTGCAATTATAGATTTACATTTGCCAGACGCACATGGGCTTGATGTGTGTAAATGGATCAGAAGCCAGAATCAGTATGAGGATGTTATTTTGTATATATTGACCGCTACAAACGATGAACAAACACTCATCAGAGCATACAGCATTGGCGTTATGGATTATATCATAAAGCCTTTTAACAAGTTTATTCTATTTTCAAAATTACGCCGATGTGCTCTGATGATTGAGATCAAACGTAAGCTTGAGCATTCTTTGGAATATCAAAAAGATATAAAAAAACGATTATTACAGCTGAATGATTTTATTAAAAAGTGCATTAAAATTGATGATATAGATACTCTTGTAGCATTATTCCTCCATATTAAATATATTATTCCGCTTGATGGATTATTTATATTTAACAAACTTACAACAGGGAAATATACGGTATTGAAATTAATTTCGCATGAATCCTGGCAATCGCTCATTCCTAAGCTTCACAAAGTTATTGGTCAAAATACTATCGAACCGGTCTCTTTTTTCTTTGAATCCACTACTAAAGTATATATTGCCAGCATATCATTGCAACGATATGGATATGTATTTTTTGTCAGTAATCTTCCCTACACTCCTGATGAAAGAAATCTTATTGGATTATTAGCAGAAATCATAAGAGTGATAATAAGCAGAACTGAGATTTATGAATATGTTCAGAAGCAAAATAAAATATATCGTGATGAAATATCAAAAGTGAGGCAGATACAGGTTGCGCAATTGCCAAAATTCAGAAATATTAATGGATATGAAATAGCATCAACATTTTTGCCAGCGGAAGACATTTCAGGTGATTTTTTTGATGGGTTTTATGTTGATAAGGATGTTTTTCAGATTGTATTGTGTGATGTGTCAGGCCATGGGATAGCATCATCGTATATTGGAAATGCAATGAGAACACTAATCCGCACATTCAGTTTTAATGAACAATCCCCGGCTAAAGTGTTGTATAAAGTAAACCGGCAGATGATAGCTGATGGTAAAGGATTATATTACTTTGGAACAGCAGTAATCTGTAGACTATATCCGGATGGCACAATATTGTATACATCAGCTGGGCATCCTCCACTCTATTATTATAACTATAATGCCCACAAAATTGAAGAGTTACCCAATACTGGTGGACTTTTGGGTGTTTTTGAAGACATGGCTTACCAGGATGCTACAATTATGTTGCAAAGTGGGGATATGTTGTTTTTATATACTGATGGGTTGACCGAATCCATGAATCCTGCCTTAAAAACTCTGTATGGAGATCAACGATTAAAAGATACGATATTTATAAACGCACATGAAAACCCGGTGGAATTATTACACTCCATATGTGGGAGTATGTATGAGTTTACTGAGTATGCCCCTTTAGAAGATGATGTAACATTAATTTGCATAAAAAAAATTTAACTTTTCCTGAAAGCCTGTAATCTGAAATCATCGATAATTCCTGAGATGTAATTCTGTACCTTTTTTATTGCAGATTGTGGTGTGTCGTTGTTAAAAAAAGTGATTATTTGTTTCCGTTTGTCCTCTTGCACATATAGTCTGGCAAATGAGATGCTTTGGGTATTGCTGTAAATAGGCAATACAGTATCAAGCCATTGATGAATTTCATGTAGAAGAAATGCACATTCTTTGAGGTATTCATTTTTGTCTTTTTCTATTTCTATATACTTCACGGATGGCCTTTGTAAAAGTGCTATATGATCTTCTATTCTTTTAGAATTGCGTGTGGTACTGTGGGCACATAAATACTGAAGTCGCTGTTCAAATTCATAAAGTTTTGTACGATCTTCAAGTATTATCCACAAAACCGGAAAATAATACTCAAGCAATTGATAACATGCACCGTACATATGCATTATTTCAAAATGTGCTTTGGGGTGGAATTCAATCTTAGGGTATTTTTTAATTTTTGCAGTTAATTCTTCAATGAGGGTATCTACTTTTTTACTGAAACTGCTTTCACTTTTTTTCTCCTCATAACGCTTTCGTATTGTTTCAAAATGGGCTATTTCAGCTATAATAAAAGCTTCAAGATCAATTTTGCTCCTTAAAGCAGCCTGTAGTCGTTCTTCAAACGCTTCCTTGTTAAACCAGCGAGGGCTATATTTATGTGCATATTCATCATATTTATTCCGTAGTTTTGTAATTAAAGTTTCTATCTCATTATCCTGTAACATGTGCATTACTCACTTTAGTTTGTGATTATACGCTTCAGGTAGTTTACGATCTGTATATCATTACACTAATTCATATATCCTTGCAAGCATCATTTGAGAATAAATAGTGAAAATTGATGATAAAATGTCGATTATTATACAGAAGGAATAGTTGTGCCCTCATTTTCATAAATTTTTAGTAAAGGATGATCAGTGGCTATAATTCAAATTCCTGATCAATGTAAGGACCCTTTCAGCTTTGAAACGGTTATTTCATTATACCAGCACATTATCAATCAAAAAGCTGAAGGGCTTGATTTGTCCCATGTGACGTTTGTTGACCCATATTCATTATTATGCTTGCTTCTTATTGGTCGCAATTACCTGCGATTAACAGGGAACAAGCTGACTTTGCACCGCATCCCAGCACAAATATTGCAGTATATGACAAGGATGGATTTCTTTGCACATAATATAGTTGATTGTGATGATACACTGGAGAAGCACAAACATCTGAAACGAAGCACAACGTCCTCACGGTTGCTTGAGGTTATTGAAATACCGGGGAAAGAAAAGGAAAGTGTCAGGGTTATTGCAAAAGTTATAGCCACGTTCAGAAAGCGTGCTCTTGTTATTTTGAAACACTGGTTTACATTAACCATGGTGGATTATCTTGTTACCGTCATTTCAGAAATATGCCAGAATATTTTTGAACACAGTTTGGATTCAGGGTTTATTGCCATTCAGAGCTATATGTATTTAAACGAGCGCATATTCCGAATAGCTATTGTTGATTCAGGTATTGGAATACCGGGGACATTTGAATATATGCCCGAAATTAAAACAATGTCCAATGCTAAGTTGCTGCAAACTGTTTTAACGACTCCACTTTCAAGTAAACGTCGATATGGATATGGTTTGTGCCAGGTTAATGCCATTATGGAACAGCTGAAAGGTTCAATTTTTCTTCGCTCAGAGAATGCATACATCAGTGTATTGCATCATCGCCGTTCGGCAAAAGGGAGTTATATATTTCTAAAAGATGACTGCCCTTCTTTCCCTGGTACTCAGTTTTCAATCACACTTATTGGATGAAATGATGGTAATTGAAATTAAAAAATTAGCAACATCTGTTGTTGTAACTCGCAAAAGCACTGACTTATTTACGCGGTATGTTGGCAAGTTGTTATTTCAAAAAATTCAAGAAAAGCTAAAACATCTAGCTGAACATGAAGTTGTAATCATTGATTTTGATGGCATACGCTCAGTTGATGCTTCGTTTGTTGATGAGTGCATTGTACCGTTATTAGAACTATCGCAAACAAATGCTTTTCCGTTTTATATCAAGTTAGTCAATATAACCGATAATGTTGAATATATTGTCAATCAGGTTATTGGAATGACTCATGATCAAAAGCGGTATATTGTTATGACTGATAGATTATGTAAAAACGGATGCCATGAATTGGGTTCTATATCCGAAATGGAAAAGGATATTATAGAATACTGTGTAATAAACAAACAAGCAACCAGCGCTGATATTGCTTCATTTATGCATGTTTCAGAAGCCGAAGCCCGGGATAGTCTTTTGCGTTTGTATGAAATACGTGCTGTAAGAAAGATACATGATGATACTGTATTTCAGGCTATTTAGTAAAATACTTGATAAATAAATAACTTTCTGTATAATTGAATAAATTATGATTATGCCAGTATTAATATAATCAGGTAATTTCTACAGTATCATGAAACAGATTATTAAAAAGAAAGAAAGTGAAGATGATTCATTATTTGGGCTTTTAGCTTCATATAAGAATCTTTACAGCTATATGCTAGTTCTTGAATCTCAGGAAGGTACTATTGCTATTATTATCGCAAAAAACCCATCATCGTTTGATGAATTGATAAAAACTAAATACCAGCAATACAAGCCAGTCAGAAGAATAAAGATGGGCGTTTCCAGGTTGTTTGTAAAATATATATCGCCAGAATATATTATAAAGTTTTATGGCCCACTTTTGGGCTTAAAAATTCCAGAAAATAAAGTACATATTATTAATAATTTAGAAAATGGTTATTTCATACTGGAGGTTCCTTCTCATTATAAGGAGCAGGTTACTCAGTGTATAAAGCGTATTATTGGATTAACCCCCCAGAAAAAATATGAAATAATTGAAAAAAGTTTAGCTGATCAAGAGGTTGAAGTATAAATGCCAGATAATACCCAATATGATTCATTCAGTGATCAGACCCAGCTTATAAACAAAGCGTTAAAATATACAAATGGGAATCTGGAAAAAGCCCGCCAGATGGCTGCAGGAATGTTGCAGGATGTTGCTGTTATTAAGGGAAGGTTTAGAGCAGGCAAAGTAGGTGCTTTTTATATTTTTCTGAATGTTGAATATAATTATATTATTAATATTAACTCACTGGTAACCTCATATAGTGATATTTACAATAAGATTCGTATTTTTGATGCATGGAAGCAATTTTATAATTTATTTGGTGATATTGTAGGTGATTTAGGTGGAGCTACTGAGGATTCGTATAAATTCACAAATCATTTAGCTGATGCAATAGAAGGGTATGATATCTATGAACCAGCCAAAGCTCAAAATATACAGGTTGTATCAGAACTATTTGAGGAAATTATAGGTAAATATTTTTCACAGAACACAGAATGCCAGATTGAAATAGATAAAACCTCTTCATTAACCCTGGAAATTGAAAATATACCAATGGAATTGCCAGGAAAACAGGAGCAAAAGCAAGAGGAACTTGACCCCGATGAGATAAAAATGCGTGAAATAGAATCACAGGTAGAATATGTTATTCCAGGTACAGTTATTGTGTCTCCTGTAAAGGGAAAGTATATCAATGATATTAAAGCAGGTGAAAAGATTACTGTAATGCTCAGTGGCAAAGACCCGGTATCCGATAAGATTGCACGCATGTTTAACGCAATAACCACTGATGGGCAATACCTGCCGGTAAAAGCTCGGATTAAAGAAAAGGTCTCGCTTGCAACAGGTGGCTTTGCAATATATGCGCTTGTTGCAAAAAATGTACTGGTTAAAATAATAGAAGAAGAAAATGTAAAGATTGAAACAGATAAGCAGGAACAGAAAAAGGAAGAAAGTAATGAAAATATGCTATTTGTTTATATCGCACTTCTTTTGGGATTGTTGATCATTACAGGTTTCATTGTTTTTGCTTTGTTGTAAATGAAACTATTGCAGATCAATATTATATTTCTTCATTTTAGCTTTCAGTGTGTTACGTGCAATATCCAGAACCCGGCTGGTTTTCTGAAGATTCCAGTTGGTTAATTCCAGGGTATGGAGGATGTAGTCGCGTTCAATTCCATCAATAACTTCCTGTAATGTTTTATAGTCAGGTGGTAAATATGATGATTTTTTCCGCCCTTTTCTGGTGGTATTTTTTATAATAATTTTTTCCTTTATAGCTGCCATATGTAACTCCTTAGTAAACCTTGAAAGATGTCAGCGTTTTCTATACATACCATGAAATATGATGTATAGAAATCATCACCCGATACACATGCTTATACCAATTTCAACATAAATCATCACTGGTAATTTTTTCAATACATTTTTTTATATTTTTATTAAAATATACTTTTTTATATAAATTGAATATGCGTGGTAAATAGTAATAAAACAAAAAAATAAATATTACATAAACATATTAATAGGCAAAATTAGTGATCATGAAGTTAAAGAAGATATGATAATAGGATACTTGGTGTATGGTTGTATTAACTGATGTATTAAGTGAAATCAATTACATCTATTAAAATAATTGTCATGTCGTCATAAAGATTTTGTTCATTTGCTGCCCATGTATATATATCTTTTTTTATTTGTAAGCATGTGTCTTCAGGTAACATATGTAGAGTTTGAATCAATAAGTTAAAAAAATTATCTTCCCCATACATTTCACCCGAAGGATTACACGTTTCGATGAGGCCATCAGTATAAAGAATAATTCGCTGATCATGATCTAATTGGTGAATGATATTGTTGCAGTTTAGTCTATCAAATGCACCAATAATTCTTCCCTTTGTAGGTAATTCATTATAGTCTTTTGTTTTTCGGTTAATAATTATACAACGGGGATGCCCTGCACTAGCTGCAATTAAGGTATTGTTTGATGTATTTATATATACATATAATGCAGATAACAACTGTCCGGCAGTTTTATCCGCAAGTATTACATTAATATTTTCAAGCAAGGCTGAAGGGTTGGAGCATAATTTACTGGAAGAGTGAAATGCTATTTTGCACATAGATGCAATGAGAGCTGCGGAAACACCGTGGCCGGTGATGTCAGCAATAAAGATTCCTATTTCATGTTGGCTTATAATGATATAGTCAAAAAAATCACCACCAACTATTTCGGCAGGGATATATAAGGATGATATCCTTAAATTTTGATGGAGTGGGGGAATTGCAGGAATGATTGATTGCTGGATACGACGTGCTGTGTTCATGTCTGCTTTACTTAGAGCGATTGAAGTTTGAAGCAATGTGTACTGGCGGATAAGAATAAATGAAAGAGATAATAAAAGAAAAAATAATCCCCAATGAATATATGAGCGAAAATCATAAGTTAAATAGCCAATAGCAACAACAACACTGTGCAATACTGTTATACATAACACAATCAGTCCGGCAAGTAAAATGCCAGCTTCCTTATTACCTGCTTTAAATTGATTTATCATAACTGAAATTATAATAATTACATCTACTATTAGCAGATATTGAAATATGTAACGCACACCCAAAATATATTTACTTGCATGCATATTCCCCGTAAAATATAATTCACCAATGCCAGCAAGAAGAACAATTGTTTCAAAAATGGCATAATATGTGTTAAATACAAATAATATTCCCAGTATTGATTTTTTTTGATAATTAAAGATTACTTTTGTAAATCCAATAAACATAGTGGTAGACCAAACGGATGAAAGCAGCCACAGACATATCCATAACAAGGGGGTATCAAGTAACAAATCTCGTATTGATGTATAATTAAGAATATATAGAATCAGTAATAAAGCAAAAAAACCAAAATAAAAATATTGCCACTGTTTCCTGTTAATAATAAATATTGTTAATGAAAAAAAACCTATGAAAAAAGCTATACTGGCAATGATTATGTTGGCAATATCAGATAAAATGATGTTCTTAATCAGTGTATACTCAGTACCCAGCAATACAGGTCCTGTTATTCCGATAAGGTGGTAATTTGATTGGATTTTAAAATAAATATTTTGACCTGCCGCGGAATCGGGCAAAGCTATAAAGTGAGATTTTTTTGGTATAAAATCCTTGCTAAAATTTGCATCTGTATCCCAGAATGAGTAGATTTGTCTTGAATCAACGTACACAACCAGTGCCAGATATAAATCTCGGATAAAAAGAGCTGGATGCATTGGCAGTTTATCGGGTAATGTTGTACGGAACCAAACAGTATTGGATTCTTTTTTCAATTTTGAAAAGGGATATATCACTTTATGCCAGTTACTATCGCCAGTATTAATATTTTCTAAGGAAAAATTCCAGCTATATTCCCAGTTATCGGAGAGCAGTTGAGGATCTTCATATAATCCTGATTGGCCAGATGTAATGAGATCACAACCTGTTAATATGATGAGCAGTAAAGGAAGGGCTATAATTATATAGATCAGTTTTAATAAGCGTAAACCAGAAATTATAATCATTTATCGCCAATTATTCATAAACAGAATAATAAAAAAATATTACTTATAACCCCAGTTCAATTGAGAAGTATAATAAGCAATTAATGGGGTAAAAAAGTAGTTTTAAAATCAGGTGCATTATCCTGAGGTCGATTTAGCATAAAATAACCACAAGGATAGGTCCTTATTTGACTAAAATATAGAATAGCAGTAAAAAAGTCCACCCACAAATTTATTTAGAAGAACGGAAAGAAATTGCCTGTGTGCTGGAAGAAGGATACACAAATAAACAAATAGCCATTGTACTGTGCTGATCTTCCTCATCCATATCATGGGAGATGTGATGTACTCATAGTCAAGACTTCATACCACATATCGGACGCACCATGTCAATATACGTTCAGATGGAAGAATGTGATTATCTAACACAAAATACATTTGAAGAGTGATAGTATAAAACAATATGTAATAAACCGGTTATTGGACGGTTGTAATCCTGAACAGATTCAAGAAGGATGCGTATTGATCATACGGATTTCAAGGCAAATCATGAATCGATTTATCAATATATATCATAGACATTTAATAAAACAACGAAAAGAGTTGGTAAAAAATGCCTCAGGGAGTTATGATTAGATGACAACCGGACACTTAACTATTGCACTTCATTATTGGATAAAGCTTTTCTTCATTAATGTTATTAAAAGTTTTGTTAACTTGTAAACAACTATTACAACTTATTATGATAATAAGGTTGAAAATACCTTCAATGTAAATACATTTTATATTGTTTTCTCTTTACCCTTTGGATAATCTATATACAACCTAACAATACCTCAATCTGAAAACAGATAATTGCTAAGTTCATATTGATAATAACCAATTTTGAGATATAACTCACCTAGAACAAATAATCTTTACAGGTAATGAGCGTTTCTGGTATATATGTCTTATTACATTGTAATAGCTCTCCTGGCTCAATGGATAGAGCGTCGGCCTCCGGAGCCGTGTGTCTGGGTTCGATTCCCGGGGAGAGCGCATACTTGCTTTCTATGTATATGATTGCATAAACAAAAATAGCAAACAGTGGCACAAAAAAATTTTATTACATAAGTCAGTTTTAGTTGTGGCGATAGTTACTATTATAGCCGGGATCACTGCCGCAAATGCTCATGCGTTGCGCACGGTGGGTTTTATTACCATGCTTGTGGTAATACTGCATAGTGTGACAGGATTAGCGCTGGGGTATGCTGCTGCTTCGTTGCTTGGATTGGATAAAAGTGTGCGAAAAACCATTGTTTTTATCAATACCAAGCAATGAAGATAATTCATTATACGATACTTCATTGCCAATTTGTAAAGCTAATGCCTGTAGTAGCTTTTCAAGGATTTCAGGATATTTTATCTGCTGATAGTGCAGCACATCTTTATATGATTATCTGAAAGCAAGATTTTTTAAAAGTATAATAGTATTTTCCTTATTAAGTACTATCTCAGGATACATGCCATATATCATGAATTGCGGTAATAGGCGGTCAATTTCTAAGGGGGAGTAAATAGATTGCAATTTTCGTATTGAAAACGGGAATAATCGGAATTCAATTTTTCTTCCTGTTAAGGCTTGCATGATAGTGCTTGCTAATTTAAAAGAAGATGAACCATCAGCAATAATTAAAATTTTCCAAAAAAATCCCCTAAGTTCCATTAAGAAGTGTAATTATATAATAATTTATATAAAAATTATTATTATAATAACGATAAGACAAAATTTTGAAAAAATTATAAATAAGTTGTCAAAATTTTACTATACTATTCATATAGTAGCAAAAATCTAAAAAGAGTAACAGGTATGTTTGCTATATTTCAAAAAGGTGGCCCGGTAATGTGGCCCATTTTGCTATGTTCTGTTCTGTCGCTGGCAATATTTATAGAACGGTTATATGTATTAATAAAGTCCCGACCATATGTATGGGATTCAATTAATGTTTTTAAACAGCAGTTTATTACAAATGCATTGAATAAAAAAACTATTCCCGAATGCCCCGGGATAGTTAAGGATATGGCTGATGTCCTGGATCTGGAAAAAGATTATACCATAGACTATGAACTGCATGAAGCCGAGCATAAGCTGGTACGATATGCCACGTTTTATGTGCGTAACTTAGAACAACGGTTAAACTGGCTTGCTATTATTGGCAATATTGCACCACTTTTAGGCCTTTTGGGGACTGTTACCGGGATGATTAAGGTGTTCATGGGTATTCAGAATATGCAGGGGCAGGTCAATCCGTCAGCGCTGGCAGGTGGTATATGGGAAGCGCTGATAACCACAGCAGCGGGATTGATTGTTGCCATCCCCACCATTATTGCTTATCATTATTTCGAGGACAGGATTGATGATATTACCGGGGCGCTGAAAGAGTTAATTAGCGATATATTAGAGGTAATAAAGCAATGAGTGCTGAAAGGCTTTTTATTGAACGAAGAAAGAAAGTAGTGATTGATTTGAATATAGCACCGCTTATTGATGTTGTGTTCCAGCTATTGCTTTTTTTTGCACTCACATCATATTATGTTGCCAATCCTGGTATTGAAGTATCATTACCCAAAGCAAATTCGGCTGTTACTGTGCAAAGGAACAATATTGAAATATATATTACCGGTAGTAATGCCATTTATTGCAATGCCACAAAGGTTGAACTATCGGCACTTAAAGCAATGCTTTCCACACTGTCAGCTGCTTCAAAGACTGTTATCCTGAAGGCTGATAAAACGGTACAACTTGGCATGGTGGTGCAGGTGATTGATATCATAAAACAAACACAGGTTAAAGACCTGGTGATAGCAACAAGCATGGAAGAAAACAATGCCTCACAAAAATAGAAACATTGTTTATTATGCATTCTTCATTTCGATTGCTGTGCATGGTGTTTTCCTGTGTGTGTCATTTGGAGGCAGGACAACGGATATTCAAAAACATACATTGAATGTTACCATGCACACATATACAATATTGCCACATGTTGAACATGCTGCTGATACAACCAGGCTCAAGAATAATCCTGCAAAGCCTGTTAAAGAGGGTGGTGTCATGGCATCGCAATACATGGTTTCCAATGAGGACAGCCAGACAGTAACCATGCAATATACCGATATGATACGACAGCGTATTCAGGAATCGTTAGTATATCCGGCTACAGCACGTAAGGACGGTATTGAAGGAAAAACCTATATTAAATTCACCATCGATAAAAATGGCAATCTACTGTCGGCTATCATGGTACGTTCTTCAGGGTCAGCACTTTTAGATGATGCTGCGCTTAAGGCAATACACAGCGCTTCACCCTTCCCAGCTATTCCTGATACTATTGGCAGAGAGCGCATGACGTTTGTGCAGGGGTTGACGTTCACGTTGAAGTAGTCTACTTCGTCAAAAGCCCAATCACTTCGGTGTGATGGGTGCATGGGAACATATCAATCATATATAATTTTTGTAAGCGATAGTTACTGTCAACAAAGCTTTTGATATCACGGGCAAAGGTTACAGGATTGCAGGAAACATATATAATGCACGAAGGATTCATGGCAACAATGGTCTTTCTTCCTCGCTTTGATATGCCCTGACGAGGTGGGTCAATAATAATACATTCATGAGTATGTTTAAAAGGGTGATAGTTTTCAATACTTACCGTATGAAAATCAACAGTAACATTATTACGTTTTGCATTATACCTTGCCCATTCAATACTCTGAATATTAGTATCAATGCCAGTGCCTTTCATTCTTTTGGCCAAATAAATACTAAAAAAGCCAACACCACACCCCACATCAAGAATTGATGCAAAGCTTTGCGATAGTTCATCAACAACAAGAAGCATCTTGCTTCTCAGGAATTTGTTTGCCTGAAAAAATGTACTGACACTTCGTTCATAGGTGATGCCACATTCCTGTTCAGTGATAACTGCAGTGGGGTCAGAGCATATTGAGCTCTGTGCATCGATAGCAATTTTGATAGGTTCGTTAGCGTGGCTATCACACGATTGGCTGAGGATAAATGTATTTAGCTTTTCATGAAGAAGTAAGCAACCCTTTGCAGGTATTGGTTCAACACTATGCGAATCTTTTTTATAAAAGCCTATATGAGTACCATCTGATTGAAGTGTGGCGTGGCTTCGGTAATGGAATCGTTCACCTGAAATTAATTCAATTGCTGGCAGGATATGATGAGAAAGACCACCAATGTGTGTTAACGTATTCATGAATAGCTCTTTTTTTACTGTAAGTTCCTCTTTGTAGGGAATATGAAGGAAGTCACATCCTCCACAGTGAGTAAATGCAGGACATTGTGGGGTAATACGATTGGGCGAAGGGGTTATAATATCGGTAATTGAAGCAAAACAGTAGTTTTTTGCCTGACGAGTTATGGTAACGGCAACAGTATCACCTACGGCACTGTAGGGAACAAATACGGTTTTGCCATCAATAAAACCAATTCCATAGCCATTGTTGGCATATCGCTGTATGGTGAGAGTATGTGTCATAGTATTTTTACCACTTTTATCCCACGTTTTCCGCACACTCGGTGCTCCCTGCGATCGTGTCGTGATACATTAATTCTTTAATCTCACGTAGAGATCGCTGAGGACACAGAAATGATACCATATATGGCTCTGACTCCATTGTATCATGCAAATGAAGTCATTTCAGGGTTTTATTTGTTATGAAATTATTGCAATGCCATATTTCTTTTTAGCTCTGGTGCTCATTACGCAGGCGCTCAAGCGCTTGAGCGCCTGCGATGGTTGATTTTAAATCCAAAAAAAATATTGACAATTTCTCCACCATGTGAAATACTACCAAAAAGGTCGTAATAGTAGCAAAAAAGGAAGTACACAATGAGATTATCAACCAGAAGCAGATATGGCGTCAGGATGATGTTTGAATTTGCACTTAAATTCAATCAGGGTCCTGTTTTTTTGAAAGAAGTGGCAAAGATGCAGGGGATATCGTTTAAATATCTCAGCAAGCTGGTAATCCCCTTAAAATCGGCTGGCTTGCTCCAATCGGTGCGGGGTGCCAATGGTGGATATATGCTGGCAAAACATCCATCAGAAATAACCATACGCATGATTGTGGAAAAATTGGAAGGCGATGTATCCCTGGTTGAATGCACTGAAAATCCCAAAGTGTGCAAACGCAATGTCGATTGTGTGGCACGCACAATCTGGAAAAAGGCTGATGACGCAATAATGCAGGTGCTTGATGGCATCACATTACAGGATATGGTAGATGAATATAAGCACGCTGCTGGAAGTATATACGAAATTTGAAATGATAAAAAGGAGATACAATAATGCAATACACTACTATCATAGAATCCATTGGCAATACACCACTGGTAAAGATTAATAAACTTGCACCTGGTGGGGTTAATCTTTATGCAAAGGTAGAGTCGCGCAATCCTTTGTCAAGTGTCAAGGATCGTATTGGCTATGCCATGATTGCGGATGCTGAAAGCAAGGGCTTGCTTCATCCTGATTCGGTGATTGTTGAACCCACCAGTGGTAACACGGGCATTGCGCTTGCTTTTGTAGCGGCTGTCAAAGGCTACAGGCTTATATTGACAATGCCTGATACCATGAGCATAGAGCGCCGTAAGTTGCTTGCAATGCTTGGTGCTGAAATTGTACTCACTGATGGTGCACTTGGCATGCGTGGTGCTGTTGAAAAAGCTGAGGAGATAGTTGCAAAAACCAACAATGCCTTCATGCCGCAACAGTTTAACAATCCCGCAAACCCTGAGATACATCGCAAAACAACTGCCGTTGAAATATGGAATGATACAAACGGTGATGTTGACGTCTTTGTTGCTGGTGTTGGTACAGGAGGCACTATCACCGGCGTTGGTGAGGTACTCAAAGCAAAAAAACCATCGGTAAAAATAGTTGCTGTGGAACCAGCTAAATCTCCGGTATTGTCGGGAGGAAAACCTGGTCCTCATAAAATTCAGGGCATTGGAGCTGGTTTTATACCGGCAGTCTTAAACCAATCAATTATTGATGAGATAGTAACCGTTGATGAGACTGATGCCGGAACTATCGCCAAAAAATTAGCAAAAGATGAAGGTATCCTTGCGGGCATTTCCGCTGGTGCTGCTATGTGGGCAGCGCTGACAATTGCAAGTCGTCCTGATAGCAAAGGAAAAACAATTGTCGTTTTATTGCCAGATTCCGGCGAACGTTATGTGAGCACCTGGCTATTTGATTAAAGCAAGAAAAGATAATGATATATCATCTACAATGGATCATTTAATAAAAAGGAGGAACAAAATGTCAGGTAACTATCGCATAGAAACTATTGCCCTTCATGGGGGTCAGAGCATCGATGCCACAAAAGCTCGTGCGGTTCCGGTGTATCGCACCAGTTCGTATGTGTTTGATTCTGCACAGCACGGTGCAGACCTCTTTGCACTGAAACAAAAAGGCTACATCTATACCCGCATCATGAATCCAACGCAGGATGTGCTGGAAGAACGTGTGGCCATGCTTGAAGGGGGCAGGGCAGCCCTTGCACTGGCATCAGGAACATCGGCAATATTTTATGCCATTATTAATGTGTGCAGGGCAGGCGATGAATTTATCAGCGCAAGCAATCTGTATGGTGGTACCTACACCATGTTTGATGCTATACTGCCGCAGTTTGGCATTACCTGTAAAATGGTGCCCTACAATGATTACGATGCCTACGAAAAAGCAATATCACCAAAAACGCGTGCCATCTTTATTGAGTCAATTGGCAACCCAACGTTGGGCGTGCCTGATTTTGAAAAAGTTGCAACAATAGCACAAAAGTATCATGTGCCTCTTATAGTGGATAATACGTTTGCAACGCCGTGTCACTTCAGGCCCATTGAGTATGGGGCTAATGTAGTGGTGCATTCGCTTACCAAGTGGTTAGGAGGGCATGGCACCGCCATTGGTGGGATAGTGGTTGATGGGGCTAACTTTGACTGGACTGACACAAAGTTTGCACTCTACAACGAACCTGATGCAGGTTACCATGGCATGCGTTTTGCCCATGATCTGGGTGATATGAACAGCCTTGCGTTTATACTCAGGATGAGGCTTGTTGCGCTGCGCAATCTGGGTGCAGCAATCTCGCCGGACAATGCATGGATATTTTTACAGGGGCTTGAAACATTTCCACTCAGGATGCAACGGCACAGTGAAAATGCGCTCAAAGTTGCACAATTTTTGCAAAACCATAAAAGTGTAGCATGGGTGCACTATCCGGGTTTAGTGGGCGATAGTTCCTACAAGGTAGCTTCCCGCTATTTTAACAATGGTTTTGGTGGGATGGTAGTCTTTGGCATTAAAGGTGGATATGAAAGCGCTGTGAAATTTATAAATTCAATTAAGCTATTTTCCCATTTAGCAAATGTGGGCGATGCAAAAAGTCTGGTGCTGCATCCTGCCAGCACTTCGCATTCACAGCTGTCAGAAGAGCAGCAGCGAGAAGCAGGCATTACACCAGATCTTATACGCCTGTCGGTGGGGATAGAACACAGTGATGACATCATTGCGGCACTACAGGAAGCTTTAGAATAAAAGGTTTATCAGTAATCCCCATAAAATCATGATTTATACTACATACTATGTATAATACATGAAATCATGATAGCTACATGCTGACTGAGTGTGTGGCAATTCTCTCAGTATGCTATCATTGTGATTCCTCTTATGGTATATAATAAAAATCTTCCAGAAATTATTACCATTGCGTATATACATGTGTTACTTAGTGATTTGATTTTGATTTGACATAGTTGGTTTTAAATGATAACCTATTATAGTAAATTATATTTTCTGCATAGATAGTGAACGTAATGATTGCTATAGGATATATAATTCAGCTACAAATCAATACAGTTCACTTCAGAAAGATATTATAATAATTGGAGGAAAGGTATGGTTAAAAAAATTCTGATTATACTGCTGTGCCTCATTGTTGTGCTTGGTGCAGTGTATGGGTATGTGTATTATAAGGCATCGAAGGTTCCTGAAAATAATGCACAGGCTATGTTGAAAGCTGCACTGCCGCACGATAAAAAGATTGTGGTATGTTTTGGCGACAGCTTAACACATGCAACAGTGAGTTTTGATTATGTTGGTTTCCTGGCTAAAGATCCTGATTTGCAAACCTATATATTTGTAAACGAGGGGATTAATTCACGGTTGGTGTATAATCTTCTTCAGGTGGTTGACACTGTTGTTGCACTGAAACCACACTATGTATTTGTATGGATTGGAACCAATGACCTTAAAGGCTCGCTTAATGATAAAGAATACCAGCGTTACAATGATCTGTGGAATTTGCCACAAAAGCCAACAAAAGAATGGTTTGAGCAAAACTATCGTCAATTAGTCAGTATATTGAAAACAAAGACAGATGCAAAGATTGTGCTGATATCGCTGCCACCCCTGGGCGAAAATATTGACAGCCTTCCATTTAAACTTAGTATGGAGTACTCTGCCATTATCAGGGATATTGCACAAAAAGAAAAATTGGGATATATAGGCTTAAATGAGATTCTTACCCGCGATTTGATACGTGAAGGCAAACGCGATGTTGCCCCATATACTACTGGATTGTGGTTTATGTACAGCGCAATTATACAGCATTATCTTTTTGGCAGGGATTGGGATACAATTTCTGATAGCCGCGGTCTTACCTATATGACCGATAACATCCATATAAACGGCAAGGCTGGAAGAATTTTAGCTGCTGCCATTAAGGAAAAACTTATTAGCAATAAATAATAAAGCCTTTAATCAGGAAGGCATTGTTATATACAGCCTTCCTGATTATCAGTAACTATCGCCCTAAAAGGTATGGCTGAAATCAACAGATACGGAAGAGTCTTCTTTACTCATTCCATAGTAGAAATGTACAATCGTGGCCATATTCCATGCAATAACCAGCCCTCCACCATAACCCTGATGGTAATCGCTGAAACGTGGATCAGTAAATGGATCTGCTGCTTTGTCGTAAACATTGCCCACATCATAAAATACGGTTATCTTAAACTGGAAATTCTGCCCCCAGGGATTTGCTTCAGCAAATTTCCAGCGCAGTTCTGCGTTTGCAACAGTCATGGTTGGACCAACAAAACGCTGCTCGCGATAACCACGCAGAGTCCGATTGTTACCAAGACCTGTGCGACGGTTGAGTGAAAATCCAAAATAACCCATTTCAAAGAATGGGGTGTCACCATTAGCATCAGTGTAGCCTGCGCGCAATGCCAGCGTTAATGATTGCAGTAGTGGAAAATAATATTGAAGCTGGACAGTGTGGCGTGTGAAGTCATAATCCGAACCTATGGTATCGTCAGATATTTCAAACGCATAGTCAATGAGGTATCCTGTTTTGGGGTCAGGTTCATAATCACGGGTATCATAGTAGATGCCTGCACGGATAAAGTTTGACCATCCGCCATCATACCCTAATGGCTGCAGTTGTTGTAGGAGTGTTGGCCCCTGAGGGGTGCCGTCAAACTTTTCCCCATCCCAGGTGTCAATGGTCACTTTCTTTACTTCAAGGCCAGCAAGAAATTTAAGGTTCTGAGTTATATCCCTGTAAATATTCAGAAAATAGCTTGGCTTGGTGTATTCATAATTGTAGTACTTTAAGAAACGTTCATCGTTATCAGCATAATCTAAATAATCCTGGAATTTATCAAATGTTTCATATGCTGTTGGATACGTAGTGTAAAGCGTTAATTTTCCTTTTGCAGTATCAGCACCCTGACCAAAATAATTAGCATTAATCTTTTTATCATAGGCTATTGAAGTAATGATTCTGAATTTAGTGCCAAAGATATAGGGCATGTCCAAATTTATTTCGTGGTACTGATATCCATTGGTTGTTTGATAAAACTGTCCGTACAACTGCATCTTATACGGTGCATAGGCAAAATATTCGTCATCGCGTGTGCCATTATTATACAGATAAACACGTACACCGTATCCAAACCCATTATCGCTATCATAATTAACCAGTGGTAATCCTGTTGGATACCAGCCTTCAATTTTTTTTGCCAGGTCTTCATCAGAGAGACGGGCAGCCATTGCATTTTGTAATGCAAAAAACAAACACAAGATAATAATGCATACTACAGTTTTTTTCATAGTGCCTCCAGTAATAAAATAATATAACGGCCTGGTATAAATCTTACATTTAAAAATTGATATTATTGTTTCGTGTATGCTAATTGTTCAAGTACATTCAGATCAAGCTTGCCCATCATGATAGGACTTTCTTTTATCATTCCCAGTATCCATGGATAATCATGGTGTATATCACTGGTATAATAACTAAAATACAGTGTGTTGCCTTGTATCACATATCCTGCATAACTGGTATCGCCTGCACTGGGCACATCTGAAAGCCATACAAGTTTTTCAGGTGTTACCAGCCACAGGGATGTGCGCTTTTTTGCCAGTATGCTGCCGTATTTATTGAGTAACCCTGGTGTATAGGGATTTCTTCTGCCAATTGCATATATCTTACCATTGAATGCAAAGAGTGCTGGGCCATCCAGGCGTGTACTGTAATCCTTGATGCCTGCCCACTGTGTGTAGGGAGGTTTTGCAATGCGTATACCAGTGCATGCACGGCTATCGCCTATCCACGAGTCTGAATATTCCAGCCGCTGGGTGCTTATCATTGTGGCATCAGGCAAAAATTCAATAGCGGTTTCGTCACAGCGATCACCTTCATAAATTAAAGAGACAGGTTCCCAGCTGGTGCCATCAGTTGATGTAAAGAGCATTGCTTTTCCATGCTCATGCCAGTAGGCTGGAACATACCACCGCTTCCCATCAAAAGTCTTTGGCCTCCAGAAGAGCCACCCTTTATGAGCTATCTCCTGCAGGGAACTCCATTTCTTGCCGTCACTGGAAATTAAATACGCCGTTGAATAGGGTTCCGCAGTAAATTCAATGCTTTTCAGGACAAACAGTATTAATTTGTTACCAATGGCTAAAAACTTGGGATCTCGAATGTCCTCACCTGGTATTTGAATCGTGGAAAGCTTTTCCCACTGCTTACAATCTGTAGAACGCCATACTATAAGCTTGCACTCTGGAGTTGCAAAATGGTACGGCGATGAAGCATGGACAAGATAAAAGTAATTATTAAAATATACCATATCCGTATTTGAGTTGTGCATTCCATCACGTACTGCTTCCCATACTTCAAGGATAAGAGATGGATCAACCTGTGAAGTGTTTGGTCGTATAAACCACAACGCAATAATAAGGGTCAGAGCTATAATAATACCAAAAATAAAAAAACCAATAATCTTCCATTTTGTCATGACGATAGCTCCTTAAACAAGAGTTATGTGCATGTACCAAACAATATAATTTTGATATACATTCTTGTTACTAGTTTTTAATGGTACCATGGTATCATATAGAGTGAGTACTTGCTCTATCACACTAATATTATATTGTCAATGTTATTTTTCTTTACAAGTAACCTGCAATTTATTACTATTACATCATTTGAACAATTAGTTGTTAAAATTATAGTATAATTTATACAATAAAATTTTATAAGAGAGGTCTTTATGAAGGATGTGGTTATAGCAGCAATAGTTCGTACTCCCGTTGGTACATTTGGGGGTGCTCTGAAAGATGTGACCGCTGTAGAATTGGGGGTTGTGGCCGTTAAGGAAGCCATAAAACGAGCAGGTATTACTCCCGGGCAGGTAGAAAATGTTATTTTAGGGAATGTGTTACAGGCTGCACAGGGTATGAATCCTGCACGACAGGTTCTCATTTATTCAGGTATTCCACAGGAAGTACCTGCCATGACCATTAATAAAGTGTGTGGTTCCGGATTGCGTGCTATTAGTTTGGCTGCTCAAATTATCAAGGCAGGGGATGCTGATATTATTGTGGCTGGCGGCATTGAGAGCATGAGCAATGCTCCATTTGCTCTTCAGAAGGCGCGCTGGGGATACCGCATGAATGATGGTGTCTTGATAGATATCATGATAAAAGATGGTTTGTGGGATGTGTTCAATCAATACCATATGGGGATAACAGCTGAAAATGTTGCAGCAAAGTGGGGTTTAACCCGTGAAGAATTGGATGAGTTTGCACTGGGGAGTCAGCAAAAAGCTGAAGCAGCAATCAAGTCAGGGCGTTTTAAAGATGAGATAGTTCCTGTGACAATAAAAGACAAAACAGGTGAAAAGCTTTTTGATACTGATGAACATCCCCGATTTGGTACAACTATGGAAGCACTGTCAAAACTAAAACCAGCGTTTAAGAAGGATGGTGTTGTGACAGCAGGTAATGCATCGGGTATTAATGATGGTGCTGCGGCAGCAGTTGTCATGTCAGCACAAAAGGCAAAGGAACTTGGCATTACTCCATTGTGCAGAATTGCATCGTATGCGTCAGCTGGGGTTGAGCCAGCCATTATGGGAACAGGCCCCATACCTGCAAGCAAGAAAGCATTGCAAAAAGCAGGATGGAATGTGCAGGATTTAGATTTAATAGAAGCAAATGAAGCATTTGCTGCCCAGGCTGTGGTGGTTAACAAAGAAATGGGCTGGGATGTTACAAAGGTTAATGTTAATGGTGGAGCAATTGCGATAGGGCATCCCATTGGGGCAAGTGGTGCTCGTATTTTAACAACACTAATTTATGAAATGATTAAGCGTAATGCTAAAAAAGGCATAGCCACACTGTGTATTGGTGGTGGACAGGGTGTTGCAGTAACAGTGGAGCGATAGTAACTGTTGAAAATTATAATTTTAAAAGGGGAGCCTGGGTGCTCCCTTTTTAGTTGAAATCAAAACTGTGTATAAAATGAATATAATTTGATTTGCTTGAAAAGTTAATCAGTAGTATTACTGGATACAGTTTGAATGAATTTAATATTAACTGTACCAAAATCGGGATGTAATGATTTTATATTTTGCACCTGTTTGAGCGATTCTTCATCAGCCTGTTGTGACAGCACTATAACTGTTACATCAAGTTTTCCCTGATTTTCATCAAATTGAATAGCAAAAACATCGGTACCAAAATATTTTTTTGCTGTTACCCATACCTTCTTTTTTGCATGTTCCAGTAGAAAGGTTCTGTAAGTATAAATTCCTACCGGTATTGCGATAATGGTTAACAGTATAACTGAAATAATAATCTGTGAAAGAGCTCTCCGGGTAACGTTTTCCTTTTCCTCTCTGGATTTTGGATGTATTTTCATAATCCAGAAAATAATTGCACCTGCCAGTGAAATGGATATCAAATTGATTGAAAAAAGAATAAGTGCTCCACGTGCAATATGCCAGTCAAAGTTGCCAACTCCAATGCCAATGGTGCATAATGGTGGCATTAAGGCCACAGCAATAGCTATACCTACAAGCGTATTGCTGATTTTCTTATTTGCATTGCCATATGCACCAACAAGGCCTGATGAAATGGCAATAACAATATCAAAAAGATTTGGTTTTGTTCGTGCAAGTATTTCGCTGGTATATTCAGCAATGGGGACAAAAAATGCCAAAGTGCCTGATATCAAAATTGCCAGAACTGAACCTTTAATAATTGAACTAAACGATGTTTTAATAAGCTGTGTATCACCCCAGATGACCCCTAATGAAAACGCTAATATTGGTGTCATAAGTGGAGCAACGATCATGGCACCAATAATTACTGCTGGCGAATTCTGCAGAAGGCCTGCGGTTGCAATGAGGCAGGATAACAATGTCAATAAATAGTATTCAATAGTTGGGCGTGCACCGTATGAAAGTGTTTCATATATATCAAGGTCCTCTTTTTCTTTTTCACGAATTTTTTTATATTCATTGTATTTTGTCCGCCAGAAATTAATGTTAACATAATTACGCATGGAATGTTCTGCAGGTTGAATAACTGTATCAACCATATTTTTAAATTTCTGGACAAGTGAATCTTGAACTTTTTCAGGATTTGTTTCATTATTGTTTTGCTTTTTCATAATGCACTCCTGAAGCTGGAATGAGATTTACCAAATAGTATGTAACACATAATACTGAAAACAATTGATTAAATCAAGTAATAAATAGGTAAGGTTGCTGTGCATTTTTATCATTTCAGATGTTATTGCAGGTTTTGGTGCAAAAATATATAATGCTTCAGATAACAATACTTATCTATGGATTTTACCACGTGCAAGTGATGCAAATATCCCGCCAAAGCACAGCAATGTGAATATTATAAATGCTGTTTGTGAACTTTGCAAGAACCTGTCAAAATACAGTGGGGTTATCTGTACTCTTCCCATATGTACTGCCAGAATCAATGTAACAATGCCCATACTGAAAGCCTGCCCGGTTAGGCGCATTGTCCCCAGTATACCAGAAGCAACACCGTAATATTTTTTATGTACCGAGCTCATGACAGCATTGGTATTGGGTGAAGAAAAAAGTGCTATGCCAAAACCTATGAAAATTAAGCAGGTGATGATGAATAAAATTGATGTATGTAAATGTAAAAATGTTAAGAGCAGAAGCCCAATTGTGGTAAAAGCCATACCCCAGGAAGCAATAACCTGAGGCTGAATTTTGTCGGACATTCTCCCTGCTATAGGTGAAAACAGAGCCATGGTAACAGGCTGTGAAATAAGGATGATGCCAGCACTTTGCGGGCTTATTCCTTTTATATATTGCAGATAAAGGCTTACAATGAATGTTACTGCAAATGTTGCACTGTAATTAATTAACGCTGCCAGATTTGAAAATGTAAAGACAGTATTATTCTTAAAAAGATTCATGTCAAGAACAGGATGTCTGGTGTGTAGTTCCCATTTTATAAAAAGGAAAATGAAGGCAATTCCACCTATTATCATAATTGTTCCAAATACTGACGGAAGAGATGAAAATCCAAACATCACCATGGTTAACGCAATTGCATAGATGAGCGATCCAGTAAAATCAAACGTTTCACCGTCAGCTTCAACCCATTCTCCTTCCAGTTTGGAATATATTAATAGAACTATCGCTACCCCTACTATAACACTTATTGCAAATATACTGCGCCATCCTAAATGTTGTGTTAAAATGCCCCCTAAAAAAGGGCCTGTTGAAAGCCCTATGTAAACCGCTGAAACATTAATACCCAGAACACGGCCCCGCTGCTGTGGAGGGAATACTGATATGAGCATGGCAGCCCCTGTGCTGAATATCATTGCACCGCTTATTCCCTGGAGCACTCTAAATAGAATGAGTATAAGGGCAGATTGTGCAATAGCTGTGAGGAATGATGAAAAAGTATAGAGAATGACGCCGTAGGTAAATATTTTCTTCCTGCCGTAGATATCGGCTATTCGCCCAAAAGGTACCAGAAACATAGCTGCAGCTAATAGATACGATGTTGCAATCCAGCTTAACACAATTGCATCAATGGCAAATTCCTTCCCTATAATAGGAAGAGCAACATTAATTGATGAACCCATAAATGATGTGAGAAATGAGCCTAAGGTGGTAACCGCTAATGCTGTTTTTCTGGTTGCAGGACTGACTTTATCCATGGTAGATATCCTTATGTACAATGAGAAATTTATGCCATTAATTTTAAAGTATAGTATCAAGACATATAAAAATATATTTAGGTACTATTCTACCAGCTTATCATAATCTTTCTATATAAAAAATATAGTCGAAAAACCTATTAACACTATTTATCAGTAAGGGGGAATGTATTGTGTAGTTGAATTAATAATAAAGCAAGTAATAGTAACAGGAGGAAAGGATTATATAAAAAATATGTATTGATAGAGAATAAAAATTAATTATTTTAGTGAAAGTGCCCATTTATTAGGACATTTGCCTATTGACTAAAACAGGCGATGATGTATAATAAAGCACAATATATAGAAAAAATGGATTAAATATATGGCTATTGTACCAGAGCTTATAAAGGTTTTTATTATAGAAGATGAAAACCTTGTACGGGATACCCTGGCTCAGAGCCTGGAGCTAGTTGATAATATTAATGTTGTTGGCACTTCTGAAAACATATCCTCTTCTATTGGAGATATCAAAGCAACAAAACCAGATGTGCTTATTGTTGATGTGCGCCTTAAAAATGAAAATGGGATTGAAGCCAGTAAAAATGTTTTAAAATTAATGCCTGCTGTAAAAATAATCATACTTTCGGGTTATTTTAATGACTCGCTTGCTGCAAATGCACTGGCAGCAGGAGCTTCGGCTTTTTTATCAAAATCCATTGCAATATCACATCTGGTGGCTGCTATATTTCATGTTATGGTTCATAATAGTTTTTATGCACCACAGTTACCTGATGAAGTCCTTGAAGATATAATGGTGAAGAACAAAACATCAAAAAGACTATGTGCACTTTCAAAGCGGGAAAAAGAAGTTTTGCAGCTTATTGCAAAAGAGTATTCAACAAAAGACATTGCTACCATGCTTGGAATCAGCGAAAAAACTGTCCGTAACCATAAATCCAACATCATGGCAAAATTGGGCATTACAAGCCACGTTGGCCTTATCAAGTATGCATACTACATGGCAATGATTTAATAATAGCTTATAAAAAACGTTAGGTTTTTTATCAGTTACTATCGCCCAATGTACTATTTTTTACGTTTAAGAAACTTTTCAATTTCAACGGCAATAAATATCACAGATGATAATGCAAGTGTTATGCTCAATTCCTCAAGTGTTAATGGATGCGTTTTAAAAATCCCATTGAGGTAGGGAACGTATATTGTTGCCATTTGTAGCACAAATGTGAGTATAAACGCTCCGAGCAGCGGTTTGTTTGAGAAAAGGCCAAGCGTGAACAAAGACTGTTTTTCCGAACGTATGGCAAGTACATGTCCCATCTGGCTTAAACACAGCACTGTGAATACCATTGTTTGCCAGTGGGCATTCCATAATGTTATTGAAAGTGCTTGCGTAATAATAGAAACAGCTCCCATGAGCAATCCCACCCATATAATGTGAGCACCCAGGCCATGAGCAAAAATGCTTTCCTGCGGATGCCGAGGTGGGCGTTGCATGATTCCCTTTTCTTCGGGCTCAGAAGCTAATGCCAGCCCAGGCAAACCATCAGTGACAAGATTTATCCATAGAATGTGTATAGGAAGCAGTGGAATGGGTAAGCCAAAAAATGGAGCTAAAAATATTGTCCATATTTCACCTGAATTGCTTGTCATAGTGTATTTTATAAATTTTCTAATATTGTCAAAGATCCTTCTTCCTTCTCTGACTGCTTTTACAATGGTTGCAAAATTATCATCTAGTAAAATCATGTGTGCTGCCTGCTTTGATACATCGGTTCCTGTTATTCCCATGGCAACACCAATATCTGCTCGCTTCAAAGCAGGTGCATCATTGACACCATCGCCTGTCATGGCAACAAATTGGCCTTTATCCTGCAATGCTTTTACAATCTTTAGTTTTTGTTCAGGGGCAACCCTTGCATAAACGCTAATGTATTCTACCTTTTGTTCAAATTCTTCAAGCGATAGCTCCTGCAATTCTTTGCCTGTTATAATATAGGGTCGGTTTTCATCAATAATGCCAAGGCGCTTGGCTATGGCTTTAGCTGTCAGTGGATGGTCGCCTGTTATCATGACTGGTTTGATGCCTGCTGATTTACATTCAGACACAGCTTCTTGTACTTCCTGGCGGGGAGGGTCAATCATGCCAACAAGACCTAAGAATGTAAGATTTGATTCAACTGTTTCAGGGGTTATTGAAGAAGGAAGAGTATCAAGAAATTTTGATGTAACTGCCAGCACTCGTAGTCCCTGCTCAGAGAGTTGTTCAGCCACTTTTAAAATTTCATCTTTGTTGATGGGTACTATCTCTGAATGAATCATGATAGTGTTGGCACTATCTATGATGGTATCAACAGCTCCTTTGGTAAATACAATGTACGGTGATTGGGTTATTTCCTGGTTTGTATTTTTATGAATGGTGGTCATGCACTTTCTTTCAGAATCAAACGGTATTTCAGCTACACGGGGAAATGTTCGAGTGAGCAAATCTTTATCAAATGAATTGGTAAAGGCATAGTAATACAATGCAGTCTCGGTTGGATCGCCTAACAGTGTGCCAGATGTATCACGTATGGCATCATTATTCAGAGCCAGAGCATAGAAAAATAACTGTGAACTTTTGCTACGATTGTCTTGTAGTGGTTGAGTTGCAGTAAACATTGTGTTATTGACAAAAATTGTTTCAACAGTCATCTTATTTTGTGTAAGCGTACCCGTCTTGTCTGAACAAATATAGGTGACCGAACCCAATGTTTCTACAGCAGGAAGTTTGCGTATAAGGGCGTTTTGATTCACCATCTTTCGAGCACCCAGAGCCAGTGAAATGGTGATTACTGCAGGCAGTGCTTCGGGTATTGCTGCAACGGCAAGTGAAATTGCGGTCAAAAGCATGCGCAGTGGTTCTTCGCCACGTAAAAGGCCAATGCCAAAGATAACTGCGCAGAGAACAAGAACTGCTATAGAAAGCTTTTTGCCAAATACAGCTAAACGCTTTTGCAATGGTGTTTTTACCTCTTCTTCTTCCTGGAGCATTGTTGCAATTTTTCCAAGTTCAGTATTCATGCCTGTTGCAACAGCAATTCCACTTCCTCTTCCATACGTCACAATTGTGCCGTTATATGCCATGTTTTTTCGGTCACCCAGAGGGAGGTTTTCTTCATTGATTTGCTGTGTTTGTTTTTCCACAGGAACTGATTCCCCTGTTAATGCTGCTTCTTCAATTTTCAACTGGGCAGCTTCAATAAGGCGCAAATCGGCAGGGATTATTTTCCCTGCTTCAAGCAATACTATATCCCCAGGGACTATTTCACGGGCAGGTATGTTCACAGGTGTGCCTTCACGTATGACGGTTGCCAGAGGTGCGGCCATTTTTTTTAATGCTTCCATGGCCTTTTCTGCACGGTATTCCTGGACAAAGCCAATGATTGCGTTGAGTACTACAATAACTATAATTGCTATGGTGTCAGAAAGCTCACCTAATAATCCTGAAAGCAATGCTGCTGCAATTAATACCAGTATCATAAAATCTGTAAATTGGTGCAGGAGCATCATAAGCGGTGTCATTTTCTTTTTTTCTTTCAGTTCATTAAAGCCATATGCATTAAGGCGTACCTGTGCTTCTTCCTGCGTAATTCCTTTATATGATGTTTTTAAGAAAGTAAAAGCATCTTCAACAGACATTGTATGCCAGTTCATGCATGTTCCCTTTCTATAATAGTAATAGTTTAAATATGAAACGGTACTATATTTATTATGTTGATATTGTACAAACAATGTTACATTACAATGTATGGCAAAAAATATCAAATAGAAAAAGTAATGGAAAGGTATTTGGTATATATCATTCAGACGGTATCCGTAGTAATTGCACTGCTATGGGGTACGTGTCCACAATACAGTAGGCTTTCACTTTTCCTTTTACCTGACCTTTGTCAAATTCAATGGAGATTTCCTGTACAGTATTGTTTATATCCTTAACTTTAGTGCGCTTGGTATAATACAGCGGTAGTGGATTCCCCGTTTCAGCATCAACAACCATGATACTGTAAACATGCTCATCCTTCTTTAAGCGGGAGTCTTTCAATAGTGCTTTTATGAAGGTTTTCCCTGCTTTAAAGCTTATCGTGCCAGCACCCTGTGGTGTTGTGGCAACACCGCTACCATGCAAGCTCATAGTTAGGCCGCCAAACACCGCCATATGCCCTGTATCAAATTCGGTCATTCCCATTAGTTTCAAGAATCTGCCATAAAATTCAATCTCATCGCCAAGTGCAATGGCAACTAGTGCGGGGGAGTGTTCGATAGTTCCTGTTAAAGGATTAGCTGTTGTGGAAAGACGGTACATGCCAAAGGGCATATCCCACGAACCAATAAAATTAATCTTGAACCCATCATAGTTATAGAGAGTAACACATTTTCCATCACTCCGCAAATATAATGGATAGCGTGCCTCAAGGGTGGGGTCCACCACTGTTTTGCCATCCTGAAGTTTTCCGCCAATAAACCACACAACAAGCCCACCGCTGGCTTTGCTGACCACACCGCCAACATAGTGGAGCGAATCAAACCCAATCTGATTCCACGAAGGAAGCATTGTTGGGTTTGGCGCAGCTAATCGTTTACATTCAAACACTGTCTGGGGTTTCCCAGTGATTTGTGGATAGGTATATGGCAAAACACCTTTATATGGAGCTATCGCAAATGAATAGGAAACATGAAAAGTGCCTGCTTTGCTACCCCCAAAAAACTTGAGCCCAAACCTGTGCATGCCAGTAATATATTGTCCTTTGATGGTGATGGTTATGGTGCCACCATCCTGGCCAACCCATGTTTCCTGCGGGGTAATGACAAAGAACTGTTTGTTTGCAGATACGTCAATACGATGTTTTGGATTTCCTGTTATTGATACTGAAAGTGAATCCCTGTCAATACTTGATTTCAGTGTGTCACCATTTTTGCGCACAAAGAGGGTAAAGGCAAGTGGCTGGTTAGCATCAATGTTTGCAGGTGGTTGAGGTAGCAGTTTTCCAAACGAACTGGTATATACTAAAAAGGCGCCATCGTTGGGGAGAGCTTCACCTTTGCCAAAATAACAATTTTTATCTTTGTAAGCATTGTGTAATGGATAATCATAGGGGATAAAGAACACACTGCCATTTTCACCACCAATGTATACGCCGTTTGGCCCCAGTGCTGGAGAGCTGTTTAAATCATTGCGGTCTTCATCAATGCACAGATATGACCATCGCAGGGTACCGTCAGGATTAAGGCAGAAAAGCTTGCCTTCGCCAGAACCAACGTATATGATGTCATTGCCATCAATAGCTGCTGACGAGCGTATGGGCTCTAATGTGTCATATGCCCACACAATCTTTCCGTTTTCTGGATTCAGCGCATAGATAGTGCCATCAGCGCATGGCTGGATGATAAGCCCATGTGAAGTTTGAGACGGGCTTGCATAGATGTGGTCACGCAGGCCCTGTTTCCACAGCTGTTTACCACTGTCCTGCGCATATGCGCGCACGTAGCCGTCATAACCACCAACGATTACCATCCCCTTTACATTGCAGTTTGTAAGAAGTGGTGAAGCTGCATTGGAACCAAAACCGCCATTTGTCCATTCAGCCTTTTGTGTGCGATAGTTATAGCAATACACATTCTTGAGCGCCATAAACTGAGTGCCAAAAAACATCTTCCCTGTTTTTGTGTTTACAGCAGGAAGCGACCATATCATTTCATTAGCAGGGAACTGTGTTATTCTTTTTCCATTTTGGCGGTCAATCTGATATACCAGATAGTTATCGTTTGGGGCAATGATACTGCCATCAGGAAGCATGCCAATGTTGCCTTCAAACCAGTTCACGTTGTATGTTTTTATTGTAAACTGCTCCCACACTTCCTGAACACTGTGAGCTTTACTTTTCCATACAATGAAGCCAGTTTCTCTGTTGATACAATACACATAACTATCGCCACTACCAACATACACAAACCCCCTGTCATCAAGAAGCGCTGATGAATCAATGATCTCCCCTGTTTTGATTTTCCATTTAAGGGAACCATCCTGCTTGATGGCATAAAAGTAATGGTCAGCAGAACCAATGTATACAGTACCGTGAGCATCAACAACTGGTGAGCTGAATATGCCTTTACCTGTTTTAAATACCCACGGACGCAGTGTTTTTCTATACGTTGGTTTCACGGCGCTTCTTCCGTTTTGAAGGCTGTTTGCTCTGAATTTTGGCCATGGGCTTTTTGGGTCAAGGGGAATGTCGTAGGTATATTTTCCTTCATTTTGGGGCGATAGTGTATCGGGATAGGCCTGGTAGGTGCCAAAGGGATGGGTTGCAATAAAATAATATAATGCTGCAACTACAATGACAGGATATACAATATGGCGCTTTTTAAATGTGTACGATAGTTTCATTGGTTTACCTTGTTAAATATATAGTTTATAATGAAAAATTTATTAATACTAATGACCTGGACGAAATACCAAAATAACTTCTTTCTGAAAATGCAATAGCAATGTATAGCTATACTATAAATAAATACCTCATAAAAATAACTAAATAGTCATTTATTTATTTTGTCAACACAAAATTTACTTTAATGGTATTGATTTTTATGCCATATATACTCATAATTGAAATTTGTTAACAAAGTAATAAATAATACACAACATCTCTGTGTTTAGAAAGATTTTGCATTAATATCATAATAATGGTGTATGGTAGTATAACTGTGTTTGATGTTTGCAATATGAAAAAAAGGAAATATTTTCATTGCAAGTTATCATGAACTACTCTTGTATTGTGACAGGTTCTATTGGGGAATTCACGGTATGCAATGGATTCCCAGATATGTTGGGAAAACATATATTAATTATATGGTAGTTGAAAAAAATGGAAAAACAGCGTGCGCGCACAGGAAGTGAAAAGGAATACCGTAAAGAGCAACTAAAAAAAGCTGCTCTAACATTATTTGCACAAAAAGGTTTTAAAAACACCACAGTTGAGATGATAACAAAAAAGGCACATTTAAGTCCGGCGGCATTTTACCTGTATTTTAATAATAAAATAGCCATATACCGTGCATTGAATAAGGATGGCATTGATATTCTTGAAGATTTAATGAAACAAGCATTACATACGTCAGGTGGTAGCAGTGTTGATAAACTATATGCACTTGCCAGAGCATATTATAATTTTTACAGGGAACATACGGATTATTTTTATATAACCGAGATTCTTCATCTTGGCAATGATGAGTTTTTTTACGATAGCGCAATGGTAAAGGAGCTTGAAAAACGTACGCTTGTATTATTGCAAATAGTTGCCAGTGTCATTGAAGAAGGTATAGAAAAGAATGAATTGAGAAAGATTGATCCCATGAAAACAGCGGTTACTCTATGGGGTATGATAGACGGTGTGCTTATTTTAGAAGTAAAGAAAAGTACCTTATTTACCGGATTTACGATAGATGCATTAATTGGACAACTGATGGATATGGTATTGCTGGGTGTTAAGAAGAAATAAAAAAGTTATTGAAAAAATATATACATAAAATAAAAAAGCAAAAATTTGTTATTTAACAAATTTAAAAAAATTATAATTAACTTTTTATCAGGAGGATTTTTTTATGAAGCTTTCAAAACTTTTGGTTGCGATTGCGCTGGTTGTTGGACTGGCAGTACCTACATTTGCTGCAGACAGCATTGCAAAGCTTACGTTTGGGGACGATCAGTATTTAGAACT